>OGDF01000042.1_pt1 | contig 169329 bp, 162 predicted proteins | sample 1570141 | NCBI WGS metagenome assembly OGDF01 (sample SAMEA4370581, study PRJEB24528) | human gut metagenome | reverse complement strand
AGGTCAAACCCCGCAGGGTAATTTAAGCTTTTTGGCTTATCCCAAAAACTCCTTAGAGTTTTCGGGAACCCTGTTACTTGTCATGCTCGGGTCGAATCAATCGACCCTGCGCCAAGGTTTTCCTAGCGGAAAACGCTTGTGACGCCGGACTTCCGGCGAACACACGCACAGAAGCACTTCATTGCCTCAGGTCAAACCCCGCAGGGTAATTTAAGCTTTTTGGCTTATCCCAAAAACTCCTTAGAGTTTTCGGGAACCCTGTTACTTGTCATGCTCGGGTCGAATCAATCGACCCTGCGCCAAGGTTTTCCTAGCGGAAAACGCTTGTGACGCCGGACTTCCGGCGAACACACGCACAGAAGCACTTCATTGCCTCAGGTCAAACCCCGCAGGGTAATTTAAGCTTTTTGGCGTACCTTTTTCTCGAAAAAGGTATGAAAAACCACCCCCGGTCAATACCAGGGGTGGGATAAAAAATCTTATCTCACGGTTCCACCCTGCTTGCGCTATGGTTCCATAACGCCGCTTCGTTGGCTGTAACGTGCCTTTCCCGGAGCGTCTTACTCAGTTGGACGCCCAGCTCGGAGGTGGTTTTACGGGGGTTCGGTGGCAGGCTTCCAGCCGCTGGCCTGCGTTCTCTGTACCGCACTTGAAAATCCGCTTTTGTCCTCGTCGGTGCTGTTATCCCATACGTTAGCACTTCCGATGGGAAATGTCAAGCCTTGGTTTGGGAAAAGGGGCAGTTGGAAAGGTGAGGACAGGGGGCGGCTGGTTGGTTGTACGCTCCGTCGGATGGTTCCCACTGGGGACAGACGCTGTATTCTTTCCGTTTGCGGCTTCGTTGGTTGCGGATGCAGTGGCCGTAATGCAAGGGAGAAAAACTGCCTAGATGGCAGTAGTAGTGGGCACGGAAATATTGACAGTTGGCGCAGAATGGGCCTTGATGGTTTTCCGTTATGAACAGCATGAGCATCCCTCCTGACAGATAGTTTAACCTGTTTTGGGTTAAAAATCAATAACCCAAAATGGATTAGGCATAATACAAGCGAGGTGATACGCTTGTACAAACGGATTCGAGAGCTGAGAGAAGATCATGACTTAACGCAACGTGAAGTGGCGGAGATGTTGGGAATGTCCCAGACAGGCTACTCCAAATATGAAACTGGCACCAATGATATTCCAACAGCGGTTCTCATCAAATTGGCAGATTTCTATAAAACCAGCGTGGATTATCTGCTCGGTCGGACGAATTTGAGATAAGCAGTTGTTATGCTTACATTATAAAACAAACTGTTTTGAAACGCAATAGAACATTTTGTTTTAACCTATACTGTCCCTATCTGAAACCAGGAGGGGACAGCGTGGAAGCAAAATGGAGCCGATTGCGGGATTTAAGGGAAGACCATGATTTGTCCCAGGCAGATGTAGCGGCTTATCTGAATTGCACACAGGTGAGCTATTCCTATTATGAGTTGGGCAGAAGGGCGGTTCCGGTGGAAGTGCTCCTGCGCTTAGCCGATTTCTATGAAACCAGCGTGGATTATCTGTTAGGGCGCACCAATGAACGGAACCCCTACCCAAAGCCGTGACCACTGGTGACCAGTGGAACCGACACTGACGCTGAACCTAAACCTAAAACGAACTTAACCTTGAAACAAACCGTAATGCTGGACGTAAACGAGAGAAAAACAAAAAACAAAAAATTTTTTCTTTACACCCGTCCCACGCAACCTTCCGACCTGCTCCCAACCTAGGACGCTAAAAGTAGAATGGCAGGGGACCTGGGGGAAGCGCACCGAGGGTTTTTCACACAGTTTCCACAGAGTTATCCACATCCCACAGCGGCCATGCCGCCGTGGGAACCTTTGCGGATTTCACATATGCGGCGGAAGTGAATCCCGCCCCAGGCTCCCTTGTGCAAAGGGAGCTGTCAGCGAAGCTGACTGAGGGATTGTCGAAACGCGCAGAGCCTTCCGGCGAACGAACAGTTTCAACCCCACAATCTGCCCTCGCCCAGAAAAAAGAGCACTACCAAAACGGTAGTGCTCTTTCGATATGCAAGTTTAAATTACTCGTTGATGTAGCCTTCCCGAACCACCAGGTCATAGGGTTCAAAGACAACGTTGCGATATGCGTCAACGTCCATCACGGTGCCATCCCAGTCGGAATGGATCTGGCCGGTCTGCTTGACGATAATATCATACAGGATACGGTAGGTCTGGCCGTTCTCGTCCTCCTCCAAAATGGTGGAGTAGGGCAGGGTCTTATGATAGGTCAGTTCCATGCCGTCATAGTCGAAGTGATAGCCGCAGCGCATCCGGCAGCCGTCCATACCCGTGTAGTGGAACAGATCCTTCAGGTCGTGGAGGATCTTGTCAGATTCTTCCTCGTACAGGTTTTCGGGGGTGGTGTCGGTGTAGTCAAAGCGGAACTGGACGGAGACGCCATAGGGCTTGAAGCGATCCAGGTAGGGCTTCAGGTTTTCCTTGGGATAATCCTTATACAGCACGCAGTTGACACGGACGGGAACAGCGATCCGGCTGAAAATGTCATCGCTGCATTCGGCAACGTACTTGACCACATGTCTGGAGCAGTTGATGCAGGTGATTTTGTCCTTGTTCTTCTCGGTGAAGGCTACCAGGTCATCCTCGGTCGCACCTTGGAGGGTGGGCAGCGTGGTATTGATGAACACCCGATGGGTGGTGGGGATCTGATCGAGCATGGTCTGCAAAGCGTCCAGGTCAGCGAAGGGCTCACCGCCGGTGAAGACGAAGTCACACTTGGGGGTGATCTCATCCATGGTGCGGATGGATTCACAGATCTTCTCCAGGCTGAAGCCTACAGGGTTCTCATATTCCTGCTTGTTGATACAGAACGGGCAGTGGTTGCCGCAGTCATAGGGGACGAAAACCGTGACGGTTGCGCCGCCTTCACGGGTCTTGTACGGATAATTGGTCATAGAGTGATGCCTACCTTTCACTGTCTTACTTCTTCTTTGCGTTCGATTCCCGTCCCTCCTGCCAACGGGGGGACGGCGCTTCGAACCAGAGCGGTGCACAGGCCGACCTGACGGATGCTCCCCGGCGTCCCAGCGGCCTGACCGATGGGCGGGGAGGAATGGAGTCCCCGGAACCATCGGAGGGTGCGCAGAATAAAGTATCATGAGTTCAAATGTGGTGCTGGTAATTTGACGGAAAGTCCTGGTCGAAACCTGCCGCAAATGGCACCGTTTCTATTATAACATAACAAAAAGGAATTGGACACAGATTGGAGCCTTTTTTTTGTGCAAAAATTTGTTTTGACTTTTCGCACAATTCGATCGGGAGATATTTGGACGAAATGCACATAAAATGACGAGAAAAACCGGCAAAACCGGTGGTCAAATCGGTCTGCACCCCTGTCAATGCCTTGCGATTGGGAAGGAGAGGAAGGGGGAGAAAGGGGCGGAGCCAGGGTTTTCGGCAAAATGAACGAAGCGTCAGAAATCGACCGTCCCCAAAGTCTAAAATCGGGCAAAACGGAGAAAGCGATTCAGAGGGGGCTTTGTCAGATTGACATTTCAAAAATCTATGATACTATTACAAAATATGTATTGCAAATTTGATACGCATCCGCTTCTGCCCGCAGGAGGCAGAGAGGACAGAAGGAAAGAAGGGGAGACCAGGATGACCTATGAGGAAGCATTTGAATTTTTAGATCGAACAGCCAGAGGCATCGCCCAAATGTTCGGCTCCAGCTGTGAGACGCTGGTACACGATATGAGCGTTCCCGACCACCCGATCCTCTCCATCTATAACGGCCACGTCTCCGGCCGTGAGGTAGGTTCTACCATGGATATTATGGGCGTGGGACAGGATCTGGATGAGGAAGCACGGAAAACGGATTTCGTCAACCTCTACGCCACCACCCCTGCTGGCCAACAAATTAAAAGCTCTACCTTCCATATGATGTCTGACGAGTACAACCTGGCCTTGGGCATCAACTTTGACTACTCCTCCCTGGTCTTTGCCAACCGCATTTTGGTGGACCTGATGCGGGCGGAGGAAGATCTCAAAAGTGCCATCTGGCGCAACGGGGAGAATCGTCTGGGGGAGATCTTGGACGAATGTCTAGCCATCGTGGGCAAACCGGTGGGGGCGCTGAACAAGGCCGACCGCATCAAGGTCATCGCCCTGCTCAACCAGCGAGAGGCGTTCTCCTTCCGGAAGGCGGTGCCCTTTATTTCTCAGCGGCTGGGAGTCTCCCGTTATACCGTTTATAAATACCTGTCCGAGATAGCAGAACAAAAGGAGGAACTCCATGAATCGATGGAAGCGCGCAATTGAAACCTGGTTTACCGGCAAAGAAGAGCAGATGGTGCGCCAGATCGCAGATCTGGTGGCTGTCCCCAGCGTTGGCGGCGAGAGCGCAGGCCCCTGCCAGCCCTTCGGGGAGGGTCCAGCCAAAGCGCTGGAGGTGGCTCTGCTCCAAGCCCAGGCCGCTGGCCTGAGAGCGGAAAACCAAGGCGGATATGTGCTCACGGCAGATCTGAATGACTGCCCTGACGAGCTGCATATCCTGGCGCACTTGGACGTGGTCGCACCCGGCGAAGGGTGGGACACCGATCCGTACACCTTGGTTCAGGAGGGCGACTTGATCTATGGACGTGGGGTGGACGACGACAAAGGCCCAGCGGTGGCCGCTATGATGGCCATGGAGTGCGTCAAAGCCTTGAACGTCCCGCTGAAGCGCAATGTCAAGCTGGTGCTGGGCACCGATGAGGAGAGCGGCTCCCGAGACATCGCGCACTACTATGCCACCGTCCCCTATGCGCCCTGCTCCTTCTCTCCGGATGCGGAGTTTCCCGTTATCAACATCGAAAAAGGACTCTACACGCCGGTCATCACCGGCCAGTGGGAAGCCCAGCCTGAGCTGCCTCAGGTGGTTTCCCTCACCGGCGGCATCCGCATCAACGTGGTGCCCCGACAGGCGGAAGCGGTCATTCACAAGCTCACCAGCTGCGCCACCACTCCCTTGGCTGTGGCCACCGGCTGGGTCACCGGCACCGAGATCGAAGTGGTGGACATCGAAGGCGGCGTGAAGATCACCTGCACCGGCCGAGACGCCCACGCCTCCACGCCGGAGGAGGGCACCAATGCCATCACCGCTCTGCTCTGCCTGCTGGCGCAGCTGCCCCTGGCGGACACCGCCTCAGCACGAGCCATCCACGCCCTGTCCAAGATGTTTCCCTTCAAAGATCACCACGGCAGCGCCCTGGGCATTGACCTGGCCGATGAGGTCTCCGGCCGCATCACCGTCTGCCCCTCTCTCATCCAGATGGATCGCACCGGATTCCGCTGTCAGTTTGACGCTCGGGTGCCCCTCTGTGCCACCAAGGAGAACTGCTCCGATGTGGTGGAAGCGGTCTGCAAGCGCCACGGGTTCACCGTGGAGGGAGAAATGAAACCGGGGCATCAGGTGCCCGCCGATTCTAAATTCGTCCAGGTGCTTTTGCGCTGCTATCAGGAGGAGACCGGCAAGGCGGGCAAGTGCGTTGCCATCGGCGGCGGCACCTATGTCCACAACATTCCTGGCGGCGTGGCCTTCGGCGCAGGAGACGCGGAGTTCGACTCCCACCTCCACGGCGCCAACGAACGAGCCAGAGTGTCTGCTCTCATGCAGGCAGCCCGTATCTACGCCAATGTCATCGTCGAGCTGTGCGGCGAGGAGGAGGCTTAAACGCCAACGAAATCGAACAACAGAACGTCCGGAACCGATTTGGTTCCGGACGTTTTTGCGCTTACTCGGAAACCACCTCATACCGCCAGCAAGGTTCTACCCACGTTCGGCGCACCTTGCCCAAGTCCATCAGGTATTCCAGGTGCGCCACCGCTTCGCCAGCGGCGAACCACTTTTGGGGAACGGGGAAGTCGTCCCAGCCCTTGCAGCGGATCTGCCAGGTCATCTGAGCGGTGAGCTGGTAGGCGTTCAGCCCCGGCTCCCGTGCCAGCACTGTCAGCGCCTCCTGACACCGGCGCTGGTGGTGGGTCATGATCTCGTCCACCCGTTCGATAAAGCCCTTCTGCACCGTCCGATGCGCCGGCAGGGGTAAGGTGACCGGCAGCTTCCGCACCCGCTCCAGAGAGCGCAGATAGCCGCCCAGAGGATTTTGGTATCCAGGCCAGGCGGTGATGTTGGGGGTGATGTCAAAGAGAATGTGATCGCCTAGCAGCAGGATGCCATGATGTTCCTCCCACAGCACCATGTGCCCCGGCGTGTGTCCCGGCGTGTCCAGGGCTTGGAAGTGGTAGCCGCCGTAGTCGAAGGTGTCCCCATCGAACACGCCCTCGTACCGGTCACAGGGGAGCGGAGCCAGTACCCGAGCGGGATTGGTGTGGGTCAGCTGGTTCAGCAGCTCCAAGGGGAAGCCCTGGGCGGCCATCAGGGCATCGAATTCCCCCCATCGGGCGTTGTCTGTGCTGGGGATCTGCCCCGGCAGGCGCTGGCGGTCTACATCGCCAATGAACAGGCGGCTGGTGGGGCGGAGCAGTTCCGGAGCCAGACCGGCGTGGTCAGAGTGCAGATGGGTCAGGAAGATGTCCGTGTTGGCCATGTCTACGCCCAGCTCCGCCAGACCGGCTTTCAAAGCCGTCCGGCATTCCTCCTGCCGAAAGCCGGTGTCCACCAGCAGATTCCGGTGGCCGCGAATGAGGTAGGCGTTCAGGTTTTTGAGGGGGTTCCCCGGCAGGGGGACGGGGATGCGGTAGAGGTTGGGGGCGACTTGGGTGACCATGGGGGCACTTCCTTTCTCTATGGTGTTTCTATCATAGCACAAAGGGATGGGATGTGAAAAGACACAATCGGGAGGTTATTTTGTACTTTTCGAACAGTGATGCAGGAGCTTGTCCTCGTTTGCAGGGTGGTACAGGTTTGGCAATCCCTCAGTCAGCCGTTGCGGCTGACTGCTTTCTTTAGGGTGGATGGTGGCTGCAGGGCATTGCTCCTAGCTTGGGAAGGGGCAAAAAAACCACCCCGACACGGTGGTGTCGGGGTGGTTGGATGGTTGAACGGATCCGCTGGTGTAACGGTTTAGATTACATCAGGTGGAAAGCCAGGATCAGGCCGGAGAACACGATGGAAACGGTGGAGCACAGCTTGATCAGGATGTTCAGGGAAGGACCGGAGGTATCCTTGAAGGGATCGCCAACGGTGTCGCCTACGACAGCGGCCTTGTGGCAGTCAGAGCCCTTGCCGCCGTGGTGGCCAGCTTCGATGTACTTCTTTGCGTTGTCCCATGCGCCGCCTGCGTTGGACATGAACACTGCCATGGCAAAGCCGGTGACGGAGACGCCGCCCAGCAGACCAACAACGCCGGTGGGGCCGATGATCAGGCCGGTCAGGATGGGAACGATGATGGCCAGCAGTGCGGGGACGACCATTTCATGCAGGGCGCCCTGGGTGCACAGACGGACACAGGCTGCGTAATCAGGCTCGGCTTCATATTCCATGATGCCCTTGATCTCGCGGAACTGACGGCGCACTTCCTTAACGATGGACTGTGCAGCCTTCTGCACAGCGCTCATGGTGAAGGCGGAGAAAACGAAGGTCAGCATTGCGCCGATGAACATACCGACCAGAACGGTGGGGCTGGTCAGGGTGAAGTTCAGCACTTCATCGGTGTTTTCCTGTACGATGTTAACATAGGAGACCAGCAGAGCCAGAGCGGTCAGGGAAGCGGAGCCGATGGCAAAGCCCTTACCGGTGGCAGCGGTGGTGTTGCCCAGGGAGTCCAGCGCGTCGGTGCGGTCACGGACCTCTTCGGGCAGGCCGGACATCTCGGCGATACCGCCGGCGTTGTCGGCCACGGGGCCGTAAGCGTCGGTGGCCAGGGTGATGCCCAGGGTGGACAGCATGCCGACACCGGCGATGCCGATGCCATACAGACCCTTATTGAATTCAGGGGTGAATGCGCCAGCGGCGTCAATGATGGTGTTGCTGCCGCCTGCTGCGAAGTAGCTGATCAGAACAGCTGCTGCCACGATGAGGATGGAGGCCAGAGTGGACTTCATGCCCAGGGACAGGCCGCCGATGATGATGGTAGCGGAACCAGTCTCAGAGGTAGCAGCCAGCTCCTGAGTGGGCTTGTAGCTGTCGGAGGTGAAGTATTCGGTGAAGTAGCCGATGGCACAGCCGCCCACCAGACCGCACAGAATAGCGACGAAGATGCCCAGCCAGTTGTTGGGCAGGATCACATAGCACAGGACAGCTGCGCAGACTGCGGACAGGACGGCAGCCACATAGGTGCCGGTACGCAGGCTGGCCAGCAGGGACTTCTGGGTAGCGTTTTCCTTGGTCTTGACTAGGAAGGAGCCCAGGATGGAGCAGACGATGCCAGCGAAAGCCAGAGCCACAGGCAGCAGGATGCCTTCGAAGCCATAGCCAGCGGTAGCGCCCAGAGCGAAGGTAGCCAGGATGGAGCCGACATAGGACTCATACAGGTCAGCGCCCATGCCGGCCACGTCGCCCACGTTGTCGCCCACGTTGTCGGCGATGGTAGCGGGGTTGCGGGGGTCGTCTTCGGGGATACCGGCCTCGACCTTACCCACCAGGTCAGCGCCCACGTCAGCGGCCTTGGTGTAGATGCCGCCGCCCACACGGGCGAACAGTGCCATAAAGGAAGCGCCCATGCCGTTCATGACCATGATGTTGCCCAGCTGAACAGGATCCTGGATGCCGAACACGAAGTACAGCAGGGTGAACCAGATGGAGATATCCAGCATACCCAGGCCGACAACAGTGAAGCCCATGACGGAACCGGAGGAGAAGGCGACACGCAGGCCCTTGTTCAGGCTTTCAGAAGCGGCCTGAGCGGTACGAGCGTTGGAATTGGTGGCGATCTTCATGCCCACCAGACCTGCCAGCATAGACCAGATGCCACCGGTCAGGAAGGCGAAGGGGGTGAACTTAGAGAGCATCTTGCCGCCGCTTGCGAAAGCGATGATGACGAGCAGGATGAAGACCACGACAAAGACCTTTGCCACGGTGGTGTACTGATGCTTCAGATACGCATTAGCACCTTCACGGATGCTGGCAGCGATCTTCTGCATCTTTTCGGTACCTTCGGAAAAGCTCATAACCTTCTTTGCCTGAAGCAGGGCAAAGATGATAGCCAGAGCGAATCCCAGGAACCCAATCCAGAAAAAGCGATCCAAGATTGAACAACTCCTTTGTGATAAATTCGCTTTTCATTTAGCTTTTCCATTTTAGCAAGGTGCTTTCCATTTTGCAAGAGCAACGGCAGAAAAAAACGCTGAATTTTACAGAAACCGCCCCCTTTCCCGTCCAATTTCTCCAGACTGCGTGTTTCCTGTCAGGAATGCTTTGGAAACGACTACAAATGTTTTTGCAGAGCGCACGCTCCCCATCACGGCGCAAACCGCCGGGGGCGGTGGCGCACCAGACGGCGGGCGTGGGTACGGGCTCTGCGGCGGCGGTACTTGACCCCCTCGCAGACGGCAGTGGGCGTGACAGACAGAGCCAGGACGGTGAGCCACTCGGCGGCGTTCAGGGGCACCACCGAAAACACCGTCTGCAAGGGCGGCAGGAGGAGCACGGCGCACTGCAAAAGGGCTCCGGCCAAAAAGGCACGGTTCATAGCGGGGTTCGTAAAGATCCCCAGCTCGAAGATAGAGCGGTGGTCGCTGCGCACATCGTAGGCGTGAAAGAGCTGGCAGAGGGTGAGGGTGGCGAAGGCCATGGTATTGGCGGCCTGGTAGGTCTCATTGGGGTTGGAGAGGATATACTCCCCCAGAAAATAGGCTGCCAAGGTCACCAGCCCCACCAGCACGCCTTGCCAAGCCAGCTGGAAGGAGAAGCCGCCGGAGAACAAGGAGGCGCTGGCCGGTCGGGGCGGCTGCTCCATCACATCCTCCTCCACCGGCTCCACCCCCAGCGCCAGGGCGGGCAGGGAGTCGGTGACCAGGTTGAGCCACAGGAGCTGGACGGGGATGAGGGGGAGCTGGCGGAAGTCCAGGACGGTGGCTAGAAAGAGGGTAAAAATCTCACCGATGTTGCAGGAGAGCAGGTAGTGGATGCTCTTGCGGATGTTGGCATAAATGCCCCGTCCCTGTTCCACCGCCGCCACGATGGTGGAGAAGTTGTCATCGGTGAGGATCATGTCCGCCGCCCCCTTGGCCACGTCGGTGCCGGTCTGACCCATGGCGCAGCCGATGTCCGCCACCTTCAGGGCGGGGGCATCGTTGACCCCATCGCCGGTCATGGCCACCACCTGACCGGCACGCTGTAAGGTCTGCACGATGCGCAGCTTATGCTCCGGAGAGACTCGGGCAAAGACGGAGCAGCGGGTGATCTGCTCCTCCAACAGCTCCTCCGGCAAAAAATCCAGGTCGGCGCCGGTCAGCGCCAGGTCGCCGTTCTGCCAGAAGCCCAGCTCTTGGGCGATGGCCACAGCGGTGGCTTTGTGGTCGCCGGTGATCATCACCGGACGGATGCCCGCATGGTGGCAGGCTTGGACGGCAGCTTTCACCTCCGCCCGAGGCGGGTCGATCATGCCCACCAGGCCGATGAAGGTGAGATTTTTCTCCAATTCGCCAAAGTCAGACACCCGCGGCAGGCGGGATACCTCTTTATACGCCAGCCCCAGTACCCGCAGAGCCTGGTTGGCCATCTGGGTGTTGGCGTCCTCCACCTGGGTTCGGGCATCTGCATCCAGAGGTTGGACGCCTTGCCGGAGGATGTGGGTGCTACGGGAGAGCAGCACATCTGCTGCCCCCTTGACCATGATGCGGTAGCCGCCGCCGGACTTGGGGTGGACGGTGGTCATGCGCTTGCGGGTGGAGTCGAAGGGCAGCTCTGCCACCCGAGGGAATTCTCGCTCCAACTGGTTTTTGTCAAACCCCTGTTCTTGGGCGGCTAAGACAATGGCAGTCTCGGTGGGGTCGCCGGCACAGCTGCCGTCTGGGTTCAGGGTGGCGTCCGAGCAGAGAGCGCCAATGACCAGAGCCAGCTCCTTGCCCTTGGGGGTAGGCGTCCACAGGTCAGTGACGGTCATTTGGTTGCGGGTGAGGGTGCCGGTCTTGTCGCTGCAAATGACGCTGGCACAGCCCAACGTCTCCACGGCGGGCAGCTTCTTCACGATGGCGTGTCGGGCGGCCAGGCGCTGGACGCCCAGAGCCAGGACGATGGTGACAATGGCGGGCAAGCCCTCCGGAATGGCGGCCACGGCCAGGGAGACGGCGATGAGGAGCATGGACAGAAGGGGCTTGCCTTGGAGCAGACCCACCCCAAAGAGGATGGCGCAGACGCCCAGGCAGAGGAGGGAGAGTTTTTTGGAGATCTCCACCATTTTCCGCTGCATGGGCGTGTCCACTTCCTTCTGCCCCAGGAGCAGGGCGGCGATCTTGCCCATCTCCGTGTCCATGCCTGTGGCGGTGACCACCGCAGTGGCTCGTCCGGCGGTGATGATGGAGGAGGCGATGACCAGGTTGGTGCGGTCGCCCAACGGGGTGTCCTCGGACAAGGTGGCGTGGGCGTCCTTGGTCACCGGCAGGGACTCACCGGTGACGGCGGACTCGTCCGCTTTCAGCCCAGCGCAGTCCAGCAGACGGGCATCGGCAGGCACCAGGTCACCAGCTTCCAGCTGGATCAGGTCGCCGGGCACCAATCGGGCGGCGTCTATGCGGCGGAGCTGGCGGTCACGGATGACCCGTGCCTGGGGAGCGCTCATCTGCCGGAGGGCGTCCAGGGCACGTTGGGCGCTGGACTCTTGGGAGAGGGAGATGCCGGCGTTGACCAGGACGATGACCAGGATGATGACCGCATCCAGCCAGTCCCGCCCTCGGCTGGAAAGGAGGGAGAGAGCGGCGGCGGCCAGCAGAACCAGCACCATGGGGTCTTTGACCTGGTTCAGGAAGCGGAGCGCCCAGGAGGGCTGGGGCGGCTGTTTCAGTTGATTGGGGCCGTAGTGTTGGAGCCGCTGGGCGGCCTCGTTCACAGCGAGGCCGGATACCGGATCGGCACGCAGCTGCTCCAACACCTGTCCGGTGGAAAGGGTGTGCCAGGGATGCATGAGAGTACCTCCTTATGAAATCGTGTAGTGGTTCCCTTTCATCTTACCGGAGAGCGTGACAATTTTTGGTCGCATTTTGGGTGACCTTTTTCTCGATCAGTGAGATTCCAAATCTTTGATTTGGCTCAATCGAACTGATACACAGTAAAAAGGTGACTGTCCGGTTTTTGACCCACCCCTTTTCCTATAATAAAGACAACAGAAAAGAAAACAGGAGGGCTGACCCCATGTATGATGTAGAATTGAGATATGTAAGAGGACATGTAGAAGTCTATTCCCCCGAAGGACAGTTCCTCTTTTCCGCCGACACCGCCGGGGAAGCCATGCGGGAGCTGCGGGACGACGAATACTAAAACAAACCTGGGACTTCTACACGAAGCCCCAGGTTTTCTCGTCCGATCACTTTTTCGCTTTGAGATACGGCTTGGGATCGACGGCTTTCCCGTCCTTCTCCACTGCCAGGTGGATCCATGCCTTGTCGTGTGCCTCTCCGGCGGCGGTTTTGCCCACGTTGCCGATGGTCTGCCCTGCCTTCACCGTGTCACCGGCCTTGACGGGCACCTGGGCGGCCAGATTGCCGTAGGTCACCTTCAGCTTGTCCGCCGTCTGGATGGTCACCGTCTGCCCCAACATCACGTTCTCCTGGACGGCGATGACGGTGCCGTCACAGGCGGACGCCACGATGTCCCCCACCTGAGCGCTGATGTCCATGCCCGTGTGGGCACGCCAATCCTCCAACGCACGGTTGTAGGAGAGCTTGTTGGTGGAGAAGGTGGCCAGCACCTTGCCGGTCACCGGCCAGCTCCAGCTGGCGGCAGGGGTGCCGGCGGCGGGCTTGGTCTGGTTCGTCTTGGCGTCCTGGGAGGGTTTAGCCGTTAAGTCCTGATCGCCCTGGGCGCTCTTGGTGGGATCCTTCTCCTGGGTCTTAGCTGCTGCGGTCTTGGTCTTTTCTTCCGCCTTGGCCTTGGCGGCAGCGGCACGGTCAGCGGCGGCCTTTACGGCATCTTCCACCGCCTGTTCCGTATCCGTCTTTTCCTGGGCAGCCCCTGATGGGACGCTGGCCTGGGCGGAGACAGACTGGTTGGCCAGCTGGTCACTGAGGGAGATCATCCGGTAGAGATAGTAGCCGGAACCGCCGATGGCGACAATACAAAGCGCCAGGACGATGTAGAAGCCACGTCCTTCCAGAAAGTCGCCCAGTTTCGTCCAAATGGTTCGTTTTTTCATGGGAACACACCTCCATGGCACTATTGTGGACGGGTGTCTGGGAGAATATACTTGATGTGGAAAGAAAATGGTTCTTTGGGGGGCGGGGAGCGTGAGGGAGGGAGAACCCCAACGCACCATGCCTGTGAAACAGGCATGGCCTACGCTAAAAACTTGCCACCGGCAAGTTTTCTTAACGCTGCGGCCCTGCGGGGGTTGAGGACAAAAAACAACTGCCTCGGAATAAAATTTCCGAGGCAGTCTGCGTTCACCAATTTCGTTTCTGGATCTCGTCACAAGTTCTCTGACTATTATTGTGGTCAAGGTATGCGTACATACTCTCCCGCATCTGGGCGTATTTCTCCTTCAGCTGGAACCCGTTGGCTGCCGTCTCCTCCAACAGGGCGAACAGCTGCTCCGGTTCCGTGGCACGGTCGCCGAACAGCTCGGTCTCCATGTCGATGTAGGAGCCTTGGGTCTCGTTGTACTGTTCCAGGTCGAACTGGTAGAAGATGACCGGTTTGCCCTGGTAGTACACGTCCCAGCAGACGCTGGAATAGTCGGTGACCAACAGCTTGCACTCCATCATCAGCTCGTTCAGGGGCTGGGAGCCGAAGGGGATGAGCGCCACTCGGTCGCCGGAGATGGAGAAGTTCTTGATGTACTCCCGAAATTTCGGGTGGATGTAGAAGTCCAGGTACACGTCGTACTGTTCCAGGAATTGAGCCAGCCGATGGGAGTTGAGCAGCGCCATATAGTTGCGATAGTAGTCGCTGGCCACGAAAGTCTCATCGGAGACTTCCTCCAACCAATTCCGCCAGGTGGGCATGACCAGGATGTGGGTCTTTTCCTGCTGGGCGGATTTGTCTCGGAGCACATCCCAGCGAGCCAGGCCGGTGATGACCACTTCCTCCGGCAGGTAGCCCAGCTCGTTGATGATGATGTCATGCTCCCGCTGATTGGAGGTGATGAACAGGTTGACGCTGTTGGTGCCGGAGCGGTAGAACTCCACCCGTTTCAGGGCGATGACCCCGTGCTGGAGGAACACCAGCCGCTTATTTTTGGTCACCTGGGGCAGGATGACGCTCTCCTTGGCACGCCAGGCGTAGGCGTGGGCTTTGGAGTCGCTGGAGATGAGCAGGCGGGCGGCCAGGATGTAGATCATGTGCTTGAGGCTCATGAACTGGATGACGTGATCCCGATAGGGCAGGAGGTTTTGGTAGTCGGTGGCCTTTTTGTCCATGACGAAGTAAATTTTGCGGTTCATGGCCTGTTCCATGTTGTGCTCCATGCAGTATTGGAAGAAGTAGAACCCGTTGTCCTGCGCCATACAGCAGTATTTTTCGTACGTCAGGTAGATGCTCTGCTTCAGCAGAGATTTCCGCCGCAGGTAGTACAGAGCCATGGCCAGCCGTTCCTTGCAGCGGAAGCGGAAGCCGGTGTAGGGGGAGTACTCCTGATAAACCAGGGCGAACCGGTTGCCCACCGTGCGGTAGAGAAAGAGCTGGTTGTCCTTGTCCAGGCGGAGACTGTCCCCGAAGAACAGACCCTTGATGCCTACGTTCCAGGCCAGATCCTTCCAATAGTGCTGGGTGGAGCGGAAGGGGGCTTTCACCGAGCTCCAGTACTGGACGCCGTCCTTTTCAAAGGTCATGCGGATGTCCCAATAGAGGGGGGAGAAGGCGAACTGCTTTAGGGGGACGCTGGCGATGGCGATGTAGTGGTCTTTGTCCCATTTCAGCTTTTTCAGGGGGAAGAAATACTCCTGCCGGTCAGATTCCAGCTTGTAGCGGTGGGTCAGGGTGACCCCAGTCCAGCTGCCGCCCTGCACCTGGGGACAGCGGACGATGAGCCGCAGGGAGCCGAAGCGGATGCCGCCAAAGAGGGCGCGGCAGTCGAAGTGGGCGTAGTAGCGCAGGTGCTGGTCAGCCACGGCGATCTGCCAGCCGCCCAGGAGGGCGCAGAAGGGGGCGGCCTCCACGGTGTGACCGGCGAAGGACATCTGACCGATGGGGTTATCATAGTTGGAGCCGAAGAAGTTGAAGGTGGTCTGCTTGCGCTTGCTGCGCACCGGTGGACGGGTGGGGTCCAGCAGGCGCAGGACGTAGCAGGTGCCGTTCTGCCGTGCCAGCAGGACAGCCTGCCAGTTGGTGCGGCGGCAGGACTCCACCTGCTGCTGCAAGGGGGTCAAGTCCGCCCGGAGGAGACAGCCGTGACCGGAGGAACCGGTGACGGTGACGGGGCAGAACACGTTCGCTGTCCCCTTCTCGTGGATGAGGCAGAGGAGGAGCTCCTGGGCGTCACGGAAATCTCGTCCGGGGAGTTCCAGCTCCCACTGCCAGTCCTGACCGCCCTTGTGGCGGGCAAAACAGCCAGGCTGGGTCTGCCACTGGACGGGGAGCGCTTTGGGCAGGGATTCAACGGCGGTCACGTCGCCAGGAGGCAGCTTCCGCCAAGCCAGGAGGGGGCGGTGCTCGGTGCCGCAGTACAGATAGCAGTTCCAGCCGTCCTGGGTGACCACCGGATGACCTTCCGCCTGTTCTGCCACGGCCACGGCACCGGAGCCTTCCGTGAGGGTCAAGGGGGCGTGGAGGGGGATGTCGCCCTCCATACCCAGGACGCAGGTGAGCCAATAGGGGCTGTCTGGATCCACGGGCAGGTCATTCCAGTCCAGCGTGCCGGTGACCTGATGGGTCTTGCTGTAATCGCCCACCGGAACGGCTGGGGCGAACAGCGTCATCGGCTGGCTGGTAGGATGGACGGGGAGGAGGGAGAAGCCCAGGGGGGCTTCCAGGGTCTTGGGGCAGAGGGCGGTCAAGGTGACCTTGCCGTTTTGAATGGACAGGTCAGCGATTCGGCAGGCCACGGCGGCAAAGTAACGCCGTGCAGCCGGTGCGGCCTGGAGCAGCAGAGCGCCCTCTCTGCCCATCTGACGGGGGAAGGCTTCATAGGGCTGGCCGCCCTGCACGAAGCGGTACACTGGCGGAACGGTCAAATCTCTGGTATCGTGAAAATATTGATTCAGCTTTTGCAGCCGCTTCTCCAGCGGCTTGTATTGCAGGCGGCGGGTGATGAGACCCTGTTCCGTGATCTGTCCCAGGGTCAGCGTCCAGTCCGTCTCCGGTGCGCTGGCAGCCACTGCCTCAAAGCCCTCCATGGGCACGGTGAACACGCCGTCCTGCACTTGACCGTCCTGGAGCCAGTGGGCGGTCTGAGATTTGGAGGTGGCGATGAGCACCAGCTTGCCGCTGGGCAGGGAGGCGCCGGAACGGGCTTTGATGGCCAGGGTGCCCAGGGCGCTTGGGACAAAAGCGGCTTTTAAGGGCGGAGCGATGCCCACGATGGGAAGCTGGCCGGTCATGAGACGCCAGCGGGGATTCGGATTTGTCATAGGCAGGAAGGGACTCCTTTCCGTAGGTCGTGTGTGTCACTATATATTAAATGTATAAAAGCATGGTCGTTGTGGTAGGATTGTTGAAATTATATCATATCTCTCACTATACGCCAAGTGGCGTATAGAGGACGGAGGATTGTAGTTCAAACCGGGGATTTTGTGGAGTTCGACGGAGAAAAAACGCAAAAAAGTTCTTGACGCGGGGGTTGCCTTTGGTGTATGATAGCAAAGGTGTGCCGTATGGGCACATTATGCGATGACGCGGGAGATTGCGGAGCAATCCGGTAACTTCCGCCGAGTATGTCCGGGCTGGATTCTGGGCGGCTGAGATTTTTGTTATGCCAAGGCGGTATATCGCCGTGGTATGGCAGGCAGCCGGCAAATTGTGTCGGCTTTCTCTATGACCCGGAGTGATACACACGGCATAGCGTATTGAAAATCGCAGCTTGACCCGGCTCAGAAAACATCCTGGTCATGTACAACGAACGTACGAAATGTTAGGAGGAAACCCAATCATGGCAAAAGAGATGATTCGCATCCGTCTGAAGGCTTATGACCATCAGCTGATCGACCAGAGTGCAGAGAAGATCGTGGAAACCGCAAAGCGCACCGGCGCTGGCGTTTCCGGCCCCATCCCTCTGCCCACCAAGAAAGAGATCGTCACCATCCTGCGCGCTGTCCACAAGTACAAGGATAGCCGTGAGCAGTTTGAGCGCCGGACTCACAAGCGTCTGATCGACATCCAGAACCCCACCCCCAAGACGGTCGAATCCCTGATGGCGCTGCAGCTGCCCGCAGGCGTGGAAATCGAGATCAAGCTGTAATTTCCACATTCAGCAGCGTTTCAGTCAGGTTCCGGAACATGAGATCGGAACCACACATTTTTTACTGTTTGTAGAACCCGTTCCCCGGCGTCTTGCGAGTCGGGGGGGTCATGTTGAGAGGTCATCGGCTTCACCCAAAAGCCATCGCACGGTTCGCCGACAACGAATCGAACGCAGTTCTGACTCGCTCAAAAAAGTCGTCAGATTTTTTTGAAAACTCTCAACCAATAACCTATACCAAGGAGGAAACAACCGTATGGAAAAGGCAATCATCGGCAAAAAGGTCGGCATGACCCAGATCTTTGACGCCGACGGCAAGGTCGTGCCCGTTACCGTCATCGAGGCGGGCCCCTGCAGTGTCGTGCAGAAGAAGACCGCCGAAAAAGACGGCTACGAGGCCGTACAGCTGGGCTTCATGCCCACCACCGACAAGCACCTCACCCGTGGCCAGAAGGGTCACCTGGCAAAGGCAGGCGTCGGCAACCTGAAAGTCCTGAAGGAATTCAAACTGGACAACTATGAATCTCTGAACGTGGGCGATGAGCTCAAGGCAGACACCTTCGCCATCGGCGACCGCATCGACGTCACCGGCATCAGCAAAGGCAAGGGCTTTGCCGGCGTCATCAAGCGCCACGGCGCACACCGCACCCCCATGAGCCACGGCGGCGGCCCCGTCCATCGTCACGCAGGCTCCATGGGCTCCACCTCTACGCCTTCCCGTATCCGGAAGGGTAAGATCGGCGCCGGCCAGATGGGCAACGAACAGGTCACCATTCAGAACCTGGAAGTCGTCCAGGTCGATCCTGAGATCAACCTGATCGCAGTCCGCGGCGCCATCCCCGGCCCCAAGGGCGGCGTGGTATTCCTGAAGAGCACCGCTAAGGTCAATGTCGTCCACACTGGCGCAGCTGGCATCAGCGTCAACCCGCAGAAGGCTTCCGGTCGTAACCCGCAGAAGGCTTCCGCAAGAACAAGATAAGGGAAAGGAGAGAGTACCATCATGCCTAAGGCTAATCTGTATGATATCACTGGCAAGCAGGTGGGCGAGGTCGAACTGGCAGAAGCTGTGTTCGGGATCGAACCCAATGAAACTGCTGTCCATGCCGTGGTGAAGAATCACCTGGCAAACTGCCGGCAGGGCACTCAGTCCGCCCTGACCCGCGGCGAAGTGTCCGGCGGCGGCAGAAAGCCCTGGAGACAGAAGGGCACCGGCCGTGCCCGTCACGGCAGCATCCGCAGCCCCCAGTGGACCCACGGCGGCATCGTGTTCGCACCCAAGCCCCGTTCCTATCGCTACACCCTGAACAAGAAGCTCAAGAGACTGGCGCTCAAGAGCGTCCTGTCCGATAAGGCCGCCAACGGCCGCATCCTGGTCGTCGATGGCCTGGATCTGCCCGAAATCAAGACCAAGTCCATGAAGTCCCTGCTGGACACCATGGAAGCAGGCAAGAGCGTCGTCATCACCGAAGGCGTTAAGACCAACGTGGTTCTGTCCGCCCGCAACCTGCCCGGCGTGAAGACCACCCCCGCCAACATCCTGTCCGTCTATGATCTGCTCAACGCAAAGAGCCTGGTCGTGGATAAGGCAGCACTGGCTGTGATCGAGGAGGTTTATGCGTAATGACTGCTTATGATATCATCAGGAAGCCCGTCGTTACCGAGGCTTCCATGGCTGCTACTGCCGATCGCAAGTACACCTTCGTTGTGGACAAGAGAGCCAACAAGGTGGAGATCGCAAAGGCAGTGGAAAAGATCTTTGATGTAAAGGTCGAAAAAGTGACCACTATGAACTATGATGGCAAGAAAAAGCGGATGGGTATGGCTCGTCCCGGCAAGCGCGCCGACTGGAAAAAGGCGATCGTCAAGCTCACCGCTGACTCCAAGACCATCGAGCTCTTCGAACAGATGGTGTAAGGAGGTAACGCAGCATGGCTATTCGTAAATACAAGCCCACGACCCCCGCACGCCGCCACATGACGGTGTCTAAGTTCGAGGGCATTGATAAAAAGGCTAAGCCCGAGCGCAGCCTCACCGAGGTTCTGAACAAGAAGGGCGGCCGCAACAACTATGGTCGTATCACCGTTCGCCACAGAGGCGGCGGCGGCAAGAAGATCTACCGTATCATCGATTTCAAGCGTGATAAGGAAGGTCAGGCAACCGTCCTGCGTCTGGAATACGATCCCAACCGCAGCGCCAACATCGCACTGATCCAGTACGAAGATGGCACCAAGGCTTATATCATCGCGCAGTCCGGCCTGAAGGCTGGCGACGTGGTGGAATCCGGCCCCGCAGCAGACATCAAGCCCGGCAACTGCCTGCCCATCGCCAACATCCCCGTTGGTACCGTCATCTCCTGCATCGAACTGCACGTCGGCCGCGGCGCTCAGCTCGTCCGCGCAGCAGGTCAGCAGGCTCAGCTGATGGCAAAGGAAGGCGCTTACGCACAGGTTCGTCTGCCCTCCGGCGAATATCGCCTGATCAAGATGGAATGCCGCGCCGTCGTTGGCCAGATCGGCAACGAAGACCACGGCAACATCCACATCGGTAAGGCCGGCCGCAAGCGTCACATGGGCATCCGTCCCACCGTCCGCGGCTCCGTCATGAACCCCAACGACCATCCCCACGGCGGCGGCGAAGGCCGCGCCCCCATCGGCCGTCCCGGCCCTGTCACTCCTTGGGGTAAGCCGGCTCTGGGTTACAAGACCCGTAAGAAGAAGAACCGTACCGAGAAGTTCATCGTACGGCATCGTAACGCTAAGTAAGGAGGCTATCTAAGAATGAGCAGATCTGTTAAGAAAGGCCCCTTCTGCGCCCCCGAGCTGCTGAAGCGAGTCGAAGAAATCAATGCCAGTGGCCAGGAAAAGGTGCTGAAGACCTGGAGCCGTAGCTCCACCATCTTCCCCTCCTTCGTCAGCCACACCATCAACGTCTACAATGGCAAGAAGTTCATCCCCGTCTATGTGACCGAAGATATGGTCGGCCATAAGCTGGGTGAATTCGCTCCCACCCGGACCTTCAAGGGTCACAGCGGCGGCAAAACCAAGTAAGGAGGAACGGAAATAATGTCTGAAGCAAAAGCAAAACTGTCCTTTGCCCGTATCTCCCCCCGCAAGGTGAACGTCGTTTGCGCCCTGATCCGCGGTAAGGACATCGAAATGGCAACCGCCATTTTGCAGCACACTCCCAAGGCTGCCTCTGAATACCTCATCAAGCTGGTAAAGAGCGCCGCAGCCAATGCGGAAAACAACCACGGTATGGATCCCTCCAAGCTGTACGTTTCCGCAGCGTATGCCGATGCCGGCATGATCATCAAGCGTATGCGCCCCCGTGCGCATGGCCGCGGCTATCGCATCAACAAAAGAACTTCTCGCATCACCATCGTGGTGAAAGAGAAGGAGTAAGGAGGTAGAGATATATGGGACAGAAAGTGAATCCCCACGGTTTCCGAGTGGGTGTCATCAAAGACTGGGATTCTCGCTGGTACGCCCGCAACGAGAAGGTCGGCGACCTGATCGTGGAAGACCAGAAGATCCGTAAATTCCTGAAAAAGACCCTGTACGCAACCGGCGTGCCTCGTATCGAGATCGAACGAGACAACTCCGTTGTCCGCATCTACCTCCACTGCGCCCGTCCCGGCATGATCCTGGGCAAGGACGCAACCGAAGTAGAACGTCTGCGTCAGCAGGTGGAAAAGATGATCGGCAAGCCGACTCAGCTCAACATCGTTGAAGTCAAGCGCAACGAAGTGGATACCACCGCTCAGCTGGTGGCTGAAAATATCGCCCAGCAGCTGGAGAAGCGTACCAGCTTCCGCCGCGCCATGAAGAACGCCATCGGCCGTTCCATGCGCTCCGGCGCCAAGGGCATCAAGGTCATGCTGGCAGGCCGCCTCAATGGCGCTGAAATCGCCCGCAGCGAGACCTATCACGAAGGTACCATCCCCCTGCAGACCCTGCGTGCGGACATCGACTATGGCTTTGCAGAAGCTGCCACCACCTATGGCCGCATCGGCATCAAGGTGTGGATCTACAAGGGCGAAGTGCTCAGCCAGACCCTGCGCACCACCCCCCGTACCATCGACCTGTCCAAGCCCTACCGGGAACGCAGCGACCGTCGTCGTCGTGACGGCCGCGGCCGCGGCGGCTACAACCGCAACCGCGACAACAACCGTTCCGGTGGTTACAATCGCCGCAATGACGGCGCTTCCAAACCCAAGGAAGGAGGAAACCGCTAATGCTGCTGCCTAAGAGAGTAAAATATCGTAAGCAGATGCGTGGCCGCATGACTGGCAAGGCCAGCCGCGGCACCGTCGTCAACTATGGCGATTACGGCCTCCAGGCGCTGGAACCGGCATGGATCACCTCCCGCCAGATCGAGGCAGCCCGTGTTGCCATGACCCGTTACACCAAGCGTGGCGGTAAGGTCTGGATCAAGATCTTCCCCGACAAGCCCATCACCCAGCAGCCCGCCGAAACCCGAATGGGTAAAGGTAAGGGCTCCCCGGAATACTGGGTCGCTGTCGTCAAGCCCGGCCGCGTGATGTTCGAAATCGGCGGTGTATCCGAAGAAGTCGCTCGTGAAGCACTGCGTCTGGCAAGCCACAAGCTGCCGATCAAGACCAAGATGGTCAAGAAAGTTGAAGCCGAGAAGGGTGGTGAAGCGTAATGAAAGCAGTAGAGATCCGTGGCATGACTCCCGCTGAACTGGAAACCAAGCTGGAGGAACTGAAGAAGGAACTGTTCAACTTGCGCTTCCAGCACGCCACCAATCAGCTGACCAACCCTGGCAAGATTGCTGACGTCAAGAAGGATATCGCAAGAGTAAAGACTATCATCCGTGAGAAGCAGACCGCTTCCGCAGGCCGCTAAGGAGGAGCAAGAAATGGAAAGAACTTCTTCCCGTAAAACCAGAGTCGGCCTGGTCGTATCTGACAAGATGGATAAGACGATCGTTGTCGCCATTGCCGACCGTGTGGCACATCCTCTGTATAACAAGATCGTCAAGAGAACCTATAAGCTGAAAGCCCATGACGAGCTGAATGATGCTCATGTGGGCGATAAGGTAAAAGTGATGGAGACCCGTCCCATGTCCAAGGATAAGCGTTGGAGACTGGTCGAAGTCATCGAGCGCGCGAAGTAAGGAGGTGCCGATATATGATCCAGGAAGAATCCTATCTGAAAGTAGCTGACAATACCGGCGCTAAGATGCTGAAGACCATCCGTGTCCTGGGTGGTTCCCGCCGTAAGTATGGCAACATCGGTGATGTGGTCGTCGCCTCCGTGCGTAAGGCCGCACCTGGTGGCCAGGTAAAGAAGGGTGACGTGGTCAAGGCCGTTATCGTCCGTACTGCCCACGGCGTCCGTCGTCCCGACGGCTCCTATGTCCGTTTCGACGAAAACGCAGCTGTCCTGATCAAGGAAGACAAGACTCCTCAGGGCACCCGTATCTTTGGGCCGGTGGCCCGCGAGCTGCGCGACAAGGATTACATGAGAATCCTGTCCCTGGCTCCTGAAGTTATTTAAGGGGGTGCCATGGAATGAAGAAAATGAGCATCAAGCAGGGCGATAAGGTCATCGTCCTGAGCGGCAAAGACAAGGGTAAGATCGGCGAAGTCCTGACCGCCATGCCTGCACAGGGCAAGGTCATCGTCCAGGGCGTCAACGTCTGCTCCCGTCACACCAAGCCCCGCAAGATGGGCGACGAAGGCGGCATCATCCAGAAGGAAGGCGCCATCTACGCCTGCAAGGTCATGCGTGTCTGCCCCAAGTGTGAAAAGCCCACCCGTCCGGCACATAAGCTGCTGGCTGACGGCAAGAAGGTTCGCGTCTGCAAGAAGTGCGGCGCTGAAATTTGAGTGAAAGGAGCGTAATCTACAATGCCTGCTTTGAAGGATAAATATACTGCAGAAGTCGCTCCTGCTCTCATGAGCAAGTTCGGCTACACCAGCCCCATGGAGATCCCCAAGCTCGTCAAAGTCATCGTCAACTGCGGCGTAGGCGAAGCCAAGGAAAACACCAAGGTGCTGGACAGCGTTGTCAACGACATCGCTACCATCACCGGTCAGAAGCCCATCGTCACCAAGGCAAAGAAGTCCGTTGCAAACTTCAAGCTGCGTGAAGGTATGCCCATCGGCGTCAAGGTCACCCTGCGCCAGGACAAGATGTGGGAATTCATCGACCGTCTGTTCAACATCGCCCTGCCCCGTGTCCGTGACTTCCGCGGCATCAGCGCAGACTCCTTCGATGGCCGCGGCAACTATGCCCTGGGCATCAAGGAACAGCTGATCTTCCCGGAGATCGAATACGACAAGATCGACAAGATCCGCGGCCTGGACATCGTCATCGTTACCACTGCAAAGACCGATGAAGAAGCCCGCGAACTGCTGAGCCTGATGGGCGCACCGTTCAGAAGATAAGCAAGGGAGGAGTGTAACTATGGCAAAGACATCTATGAAGCTGAAGCAGCAGAGAGAGCCCAAGTTCTCCACCCGCCGCTACAACCGCTGCAAGCTGTGCGGCCGTCCCCACGCTTATCTGCGGGATTACGGCGTCTGCCGTATCTGCTTCCGGGAGCTGGCCTATAAGGGCGAGATCCCCGGCGTGAGAAAGGCATCCTGGTAATCCGCCAGGTTTCTCATGGAGGCGGGCGCAAAGCGCCGCCTCGTTGGCACGACCGGTTCCGGCTCCTGTGCAGGAGCCGCGCCGGCGGCCGTGCAATTTCTGTATTCCGGCGTGAGAAGTCACAGGAATACCTGGCCGCTCTCGGCCCGCGTTCCTGTGATACCCTGACGCTTTGACAGACGAGCTGTTTCGTCTGTAACCTTTATTTAGGAGGTCCATTATGCACATCACAGATCCCATTGCTGATATGCTGACCCGAATCCGCAATGCGAATTCCGCAAAGCACAGCACCGTTGATGTCCCTGCTTCCAACATGAAGAAGGCCATCGCAAAGATCCTGCTGGACGAAGGCTATATCAAGAACTACCAGCTGATCGACGACGGCACCCAGGGCACCATCCGCATCACCCTGAAGTACAACGGCAACGAAAAGGCTCTGTCCGGCCTGCGCCGTGTTTCCAAGCCTGGCCTGCGTGTCTACGCCGGCGCAGACGAGCTGCCCAAGGTTCTCCGTGGCCTGGGTATCGCGATCGTATCCACCTCCAAGGGCGTCATGACCGATAAGGCTGCTCGCGCAGCGCACGTCGGCGGCGAAGTCCTGGCGTTTATCTGGTAAGGAGGTAAGAATATGTCAAGAGTTGGCAGAGCGCCTATTACCATCCCCGCTGGGGTAGAAGTGAAGGTGGAAGCGGGCAATACCGTCACCGTGAAGGGCCCCAAGGGCACCCTGACCCGCACCTTCAACCCCATCATCACCATCGCCCAGGAAGGCGCAGAAGTGATCTGCACCCGTCCTGACGACAGCAAGGCCACCCGTTCCATGCATGGCACCGTCCGCTCCATCCTCAATGGCATGGTCATCGGCGTCAGCGAAGGCTTCACCAAGGAGCTGCAGGTCAACGGCATCGGCTACCGTGTGTCCAAGGAAGGCAACAAGCTGGTCATGAACCTGGGCTTCTCCCATCCTGTGGAGATGGAGGAGGAAGATGGCATCACCATCGAAGTACCCGAACCCAACAAGATTCTGATCAAGGGCTGCGACAAGCAGCAGGTTGGTCAGTTCGCAGCAGTCGTCCGCGGCAAGCGTCCTCCCGAACCCTACAAGGGCAAGGGCATCAAGTATGCTGATGAAGTGATCCGCCGTAAGGAAGGCAAGACTGGCGCTAAGAAGTAAAAGGAGGTGTGCCTAAATGATTAACAGACCCAATACCAACGCTCAGCGGCTGAAGCGTCACAAGAGAGTGCGCGGCAAGATCTCCGGCACGCCCGAGAGACCCCGTCTGAACGTATTCCGCAGCGAAACCAACATCTATGCCCAAATCATCGACGATGTGAACGGGCATACCCTGGCAGCTGCTTCTTCCCTGGAAAAGGACTTCCAGTGCGACGGCGACAAGAAGGCCGCTGCCAAGCTGGTAGGCCAGAAGGTCGCGGAACGTGCCAAGGCAAAGGGCATCGAGACCGTCGTGTTCGACCGTGGTGGTTATATCTATCATGGCCGTGTCCAGGCTCTGGCCGAGGGCGCCCGTGAGGGCGGCCTGCAGTTCTAATCAGGAGGAGGAGAGAATATGCCGAGATTTGAAAAACCGGCCAGCGAATATATCGAAAAACTGGTCTATCTCAACCGCGTCAGCAAGACCGTTAAGGGCGGCCGTATCATGAAGTTCTCCGTCCTGATGGTAGTCGGCGACGGCAAGGGCAAGGTCGGCTTTGGCCTGGGTAAGGCAGCCGAAGTGCCCGAAGCAATCCGCAAGGGCATCGAGGATGCAAAGAAGAATATGATCACCGTCGCTATGTCCGGGGATACCATTCCTCACGAAGTCATCGGTGAGTTTTCCGCTGGCCGCGTGCTCATGAAGCCCGCTCCCGAAGGTACTGGCGTTATCGCCGGCGGCCCCGTGCGTGCTGTTATGGAAGCAGCTGGCATCAAGAACATCCGTACCAAGTGCCTGCGCTCTCACAACCCCCAGAACGTTGTCCACGCAACTTTCCAGGGTCTGCTGAGCCTGCGTACCCCTGAACAGGTGGCAAAGACCCGCGGCAAGGCCGTGGAAGATCTGTAAGGAGGACGGACGAAAATGGCAAATCTGAATATCAAGCTCGTCAAGAGCCTCAATGGCAGAATCCAGAAGCATAAGGCAAATGCCGCAGCGCTGGGCCTGAAGAAGATCGGTGACACCACCGTTCAGCCTGACAACCCCTGCACCCGCGGCAAGATTGCAAAGATCGGTTACCTGCTCCAGGTCACCGAAGAGCAGTAAGGAGGGACTGATCTATGGAACTGCATCATCTGTCTCCCGCTCCCGGCTCCACCAGCGTAGCGAAGCGTAAGGGCCGTGGCGCTGGCACCGGCAATGGCAAGACCGCTGGCCGTGGCCACAAGGGCCAGAAGGCTCGCAGCGGCGGCGGTGTCCGCATCGGCTTCGAAGGCGGCCAGATGCCTCTGGCACGTCGCCTGCCCAAGCGCGGCTTTAACAACATCTTCGCCAAGCCCCTGACCGCCATCAATGTGACCGCACTGAACCGGTTTGAAGACGGCGCGACCGTGAACCTGCAGGTTCTGCTGGATTCCGGCGTCCTGACCAAGTGCCCCTATGGCGTGAAGATCCTGGGCAATGGCGAGCTGACCAAAAAGCTGACCGTACAGGCCACTGCCTTCTCCGCATCCGCAAAGGAAAAAATTGAAGCAGCTGGAGGAAAGGCTGAGGTGATCTAATTGATCGAGACCATTCGCAAAGCATGGAAGGTTCCTGAACTGCGGAAGAAACTTCTGTATGTTGCGTTCATCTTGGTCATCTTCCGGCTGGGCAACAATATTCCGGTGCCGTTCATCAACACCACTGCATTGCAGGCGTACTTCAATGCCGCCAGCACCAGCATCCTGGGCCTGATGAACGTCATGTCGGGCGGCTCGTTTGGCACCGCCACCATGCTGGCGCTGTCCATTCAGCCCTATATCAACGCATCCATCATCATTCAGCTGCTGACGGTTGCCATCCCTCCCCTGGAGCGGTTGCAGCGGGACGGCGGCGAAGCCGGAAAACGGAAATTGGAGGCCATCACCCGGTACAGCACCTTGGCGCTGGGCTTGCTCCAGGGCTTTGGCTACTATATGCTCATCCGGACCAACGGGTTCCTTTCCGATACCTCTGTTTGGGCGGCAATCGTCATCATTGCCACCTTCACGGCTGGTTCCGTATTTGTTATGTGGCTGGGCGAACAGATCACCGGCATGGGCATCGGCAATGGGATTTCCATTTTGCTGTTTGCCGGTATCATCTCCCGCCTGCCCAGTGCGGTCTTCTATATGTATGAAGGCGCCAAGAACTGGGCGGCCGGCAAGGAAAGCGGCGGCACGGACGTCGTGCTCCATCCGGCTATGATTCCGGTGTTCCTCATCGGTATGATCCTGATGCTGGTGTTCATCGTCTATATCTCCCTGTCCGAACGGAAGATTCCCGTGCAGTACGCAAAGCGTGTTGTGGGTCGGAAGATGTACGGCGGTCAGGCCACCACCATCCCCATCAAGGTGAATATGTCCGGCGTCATGCCCATCATCTTCGCCCAGACCATCGCGTCTATCCCCGCAACCATCGCGGCCTTTGTGCCAAGCATGTCTGACAGCACCTTCATCCGTCTGTTCGACACCACCAGCGTCATCTACTGTGTGGTCTATGCGCTGCTCATCGTGGGCTTCAGCTATTTCTACGCCACCATCCAGTTCAACCCCGTGGAAGTTTCCAACAACCTGAAAAAACAGGGCGGCTTCATCCCCGGTTACCGTGCTGGTCGGCCTACTGCTGAATTCCTGAGCAAGATCCTCAACCGCATCACCCTGTTTGGCGCGATCTACCTGGCAATCGTCGCAATTCTGCCTATCGTCACCGGTGCGATCTTCCGGATCAGCGCCCTGGCCATCGGCGGAACCTCTGTCCTCATCGTTGTCTCCGTCGCTCTGGATACCCAGAAGTCTCTGGAAGCGAATATGATGATGAAGCAGTACAAAGGGTTCCTGAACTAAGGAGGAAGATTGTTATGAAACTGATCCTGTTGGGCGCTCCCGGCGCCGGCAAGGGCACGCAGGCTGAGATCATCAGCAAAAAGCTGAACATTCCTACCATCTCCACCGGCAACATCCTGCGGGCCGCCGTCAAGAACGGCACCCCCGTAGGTCTGAAGGCCAAGGAGTATATGGATGCCGGCAAGCTGGTTCCTGACGAAGTCATCATCGGCGTCATCACCGAACGGCTTCAGGAGCCGGACTGCAAGGACGGCTACATCCTGGACGGCGTGCCCCGCACCATCGCTCAGGCGGAAGCCCTGGAAGCAGCAGGCATCCACTTTGACCATGTGGTTTCCCTGGAAGTCAGCGATGAGGAAGTGGAACAGCGCATGACCGGCCGGCGCACCTGCCTGGCCTGCGGCGCTACCTACCACATCGTTGCCAACCCCCCCAAGAAGGAAGGCATCTGCGATATCTGCGGCAAAGAGCTGACCATCCGCAAGGATGACAAGCCTGAGACCGTGAAGGATCGTCTGGCTACCTACCATGCTGAGACCGAACCCCTCAAGGGCTTCTATGAAGCACGGGGCATCCTGTCCAGCGTGGAGAACAAGGGCAGCATCGACGCCACCAACGCAGCTGTCATGGAGGTTCTGACCAAGTAATATGGCGGAACGAATTATCATTAAGTCTGACCGTCAGGTGGAACTGATGCGCAAGGCTGGGCGGCTCACCGCCCAGGCTCGGGCGTATGGGGCTTCCCTCATCCGTCCCGGCATCACCACCAAGGATCTGGATCACGCCATGTTTGAGTTCATCACCAAGCATGGCGGGTATCCCTCCTTCCTCCACCTGTACGGGTTCCCCGGCACCGCGTGCATTTCGGTCAACGACGCCATCATCCACGGCATTCCCAACAAGCGCCGCCTGGAAGAAGGAGACATCGTCTCCATCGATGTGGGCGCCTGCGTAGGCTTCCAAGGCATCGACCCCAAGACCAAGCTGCCCATCGGCGGCTTCCATGGGGACTGTGCCGGCACCTATCCGGTAGGGCAGGTGTCTGACGAGGCCATGCGGCTCATCCAGGTCACCGAGCAGAGCTTCTGGGAAGGCATCCAGCAGGCCATTCCCGGCAACCGGATCTCGGATATTTCCAGAGCGGTTCAGAACTATGTAGAGTCCAACGGGTTCTCCGTGGTTCGGGAATATGTGGGTCACGGCGTGGGCGCCCATATGCACGAAGCCCCAGAGGTTCCCAACTATGTGACCAAACGGCGGCTGGGCGGCGACCCCAGACTGGTGAAAAATATGACCATCGCGGTGGAACCCATGGTCAATATGGGCGGGCCTGCCATCAGGCAGCTGGATCAGTGGACTGTTCTGACCGCTGACGGCCAGTATGCCGCCCATTATGAAAATACCATTCTCATCACGGACGGAGCGCCCGAAGTGCTCACAACGTGCGGAGATTGATATGGCAAGCATCCAACCCTATGAAATCGTTCTCTCCTTAGCCGGCCACGATCAAGGCAAGCTGTTCTGCGTCATCGGCGCAGAGGAAGACTTTGTGTTGCTGGCGGACGGAAAGGGGAGAAAGCTGGACGCGCCCAAAAAGAAGCGGCGGAAACACGTCCGGGGCGTAGGAACCAGCGCACATCCGGCAATCGCAAGATTGCAGAGAGGCGAGCCGATCACTGACCGCGCACTGCGGCAGGCGTTGGCAGCCTTCCGCGCATCAGATCCTGACCGAAGAGGAGGCAAAGCTCTTGTCGAAAGCAGATATGATTGAACTGGAGGGTGTCGTAAAAGAGGCACTGCCCAACACCAATTTTTTGGTAGATATCGGGAAAGGCCACACCATCCTGGCCACCATTTCTGGTAAGCTCAGAATGAACTATATCAGGATCCTCCCGGGAGATAAGGTGACTGTCCAGATGTCCCCTTATGATCTGACCCGCGGCCGGATCACCTGGAGAAGCAAGTAACCTGCGGCTGCTGCGCAGACCCAGGGACACGGAGCACGCCCTCTGGACAAGGGAACACTCCGTGCAGCAAAACAGGAGGTAAAACGATGAAAGTAAGACCGTCCGTCAAGCCCATGTGCGAAAAGTGCAAGATCATTAAGCGCAAGGGCAGAGTAATGGTGATTTGCGAAAATCCCAAGCACAAACAGAGACAAGGATAATAAGGAGGTGTATTGATCAATGGCACGTATTGCCGGTATTGACCTGCCCAAGGACAAAAGAATTGAAATTGGCCTGACCTATATCTACGGCATTGGCCGCACCAGCGCCAAGAAGATCCTGGAAGCAACCGGGATCAACCCCGACACCCGTGTACGGGACCTGAGCGAAGCAGATGAAGCAGCACTGCGTGATTGCATCCACAATGACTATATCGTGGAAGGCGATCTGCGCCGTAACGTAGCTATGGACATCAAGCGCCTCATCGAGATCGGCTCCTATCGCGGCAGCCGTCATCGTAAGGGCCTGCCCGTCCGCGGCCAGAGCTCCAAGAACAATGCGCGTACCCGTAAGGGTCCCCGCAAGACCATGGCCAATAAGAAGAAGTAAAGGAGGGATATTCAATGGCGAACAAGAAAAGAGTCGTGCGCAAGCGCAAAGACCGTAAAAATATTGAAAAGGGAGCCGTGCATATCCGTTCCTCTTTCAACAACACAATGGTGACCATTACCGATACTCAGGGTAATGCCATCAGCTGGGCATCTGCTGGCGAAATGGGCTTCCGTGGTTCGAAGAAGTCCACCCCCTTCGCAGCACAGACTGCTGCCGAGACCGCCGCAAAGGCCGCAATGGAACATGGTCTGAAGACCGTGGAAGTTTTTGTCAAGGGCCCCGGTTCCGGTCGTGAAGCCGCCATCCGTGCGCTGCAGACCGCTGGCCTGGAAGTGACCCTGATCAAGGACGTCACCCCGGTTCCCCACAATGGCTGCCGTCCTCCCAAGAGAAGACGCGTCTGATCAAATAAAGGAGGATTATTACTATGGCAAGAAATATGCAGCCGATCGCCAAGCGCTGCAAGGCGCTGGGCATTTCTCCCGCTGTCATGGGCTACGCGAAGAAGACCACCGAGCGCAACACCAAGGGTCAGATGCGCCGGAAGCAGTCTGAATACGGCCTGCAGCTGAACGAGAAGCAGAAGGTCAAGTTCGTCTATGGCGTGCTGGAAAAGCAGTTCCGCGCTTACTACGAAAAGGCCGCCGCCGCAGAAGGCGTCACCGGTGAAGTGCTGCTGAGCACTCTGGAACGCCGCCTGGACAACGTGGTTTTCCGTATGGGCTTTGCCCTGACTCGCCGTGAGGCACGTCAGCTGGTCAGCCATGGCCACTTTACCGTCAACGGCAAGGTCTGCGACATCCCGTCCTTCCTCATCAAGGCCGGTGACGTGGTAGAAGTGAAAGAACGCAGCCGTTCTTCTGTCAAGTTCAAGCGCTTCCTGGGTGAGGACGCCATCGTGGTGACCACCCCCACCTGGATTGAGCGGGACAAAGAGAACCTGAAGGGCACCGTCACTCGTCTGCCCGAACGTGCGGATATCGACTTCCCTGTGGAAGAACACCTCATCGTCGAGTTGTACTCCAAGTAATCCCTACCCCCTTCCATTTGGTGAGCTGTTTAACCAAGGCGCCGCCTAGCCGGTGCCACTGAACTAGGAGGGCAAAACAAATAATGGTTGAAATCGAAAAACCCCGCATCGAATCTAACGAAAAAGACGGCGATATTTCCTACGGAAAGTATGTTGTTGAGCCACTGGAGCACGGATACGGCACCACCCTGGGCAACGCCCTGCGCCGCATCCTCCTCAGCTCCCTGCCTGGCACCGCCGTGACCACCATTAAAATTGCCGGCGTCCAGCACGAATTCTCCACCATCCCCGGCGTCAAGGAGGATGTGACGCAGATCGTGCTCAACGTCAAAGGGATCACAGCCAAGCTCCACAGCCCGGGCACCAAGCGGGTGTATATCCAGGCCAGCGGCGAAGGCGAGGTCACTGCCGGCGACATCAAAGCCGACGGCGAAGTGGAGATCCTCAATCCGGAGCTTCACATCGCAACCCTCAGCGCCGACGCTACGCTGAACATGGAACTCACCCTCAGCCATGGGCGTGGCTACGTTCCTGCGGATCGGAACAAACCGGAACAGACCATCATCGGTGTCATTCCGGTGGACTCCCTGTACTCCCCGGTCAATCGGGTGAACTACACCGTGGAGAACACCCGTGTCGGCAACATGACGGACTACGATAAGCTGACCCTGGAAGTGTGGACGGACGGAACCATCTCCGCCCGTGACGCAGTTTCCCTGGGCGCAAAGATCCTGTGCGACCACTTGGTTCTTTTCACCGACCTGTCCGATACCGTCGGGACCCGCTCCACTGTGGTGGAGAAGCCGGAGACCCAGCGGGACAAGGTGCTGGAGATGACCATTGAGGAGCTGGATCTGTCCGTTCGTTCCTTTAACTGCCTGAAGCGGGCCAACATCAATACAGTGGAAGATCTGATCTCCAAGACGGAGGACGAGATGATGAAGGTGAGAAACCTGGGTCGCAAGTCCTTGGAGGAGGTCATCAACAAGCTGAATATGATGGGTCTGTCTCTGGCGAAAGAGGAGAACAACTGACCAGTCGGAAAATAGAACCAAAGTATTTTTGAAAATTCGTTTCGCATCCGCGAAATGTTCGAAGGAGTGAATCATATGCCCGGTTACCGTAAACTCGGTAAGACTTCCGATCAGCGCCGCGCCATGCTGAGACAGCTGGTCACCGATCTGCTGGAGAACGGCAAGATCAAGACCACCGTTACCCGCGCGAAAGAAGTGCAGCCGATCGCTGAAAAGATGATCACCCTGGCCAAGAAGGGCGACCTGGCGGCCTATCGTCAGGTGCTGTCCTACATGACCAAGGAAGACACCGCAAAGAAGCTGTTTGACGAAATCGGCCCCAAGTATGCTGACCGTACCGGCGGCTATACTCGTGTTGTCCGCATCGGCTTCCGCCGTGGTGACGCTGCTGAGATCGCTTATCTGGAACTCGTATAATCTGAGTCTCTATTGCAGTTATAAAAAAGCCCAACTCGTTTGAGTTGGGCTTTTTTCGTCGTGCGTGCAGAAAAAGGCTCCCCCCATGTTATGGGGGGAGCTGTCAGCGTCAGCTGACTGAGGGGGGGCGACCCCGCAGAGCTTGCCCGCATCCGTCACTTCCGCTTTTTGAGTTCTTCCACGATGGAATAATCCAAATCCAGATTATTTGTCCCGCTGCCGAGGCCGTATACCTTACGGGAGCCGTGATAATCGCTGCCGCCGGTGATGACCATGCCTCGTGTCCGAGCAAAGGATTCCAGCTTGGCGCACTCCTCGTCGGTATAGCCGGAGTAGTGACACTCCACCCCCACTGCACCCAGCTCGTAGGCGGTCTGGATGAGCTGCTCTACGCCGTCCCAGTCGTAGCCGTACTCCAGAGGGTGGGCGATGTCTGCCACGCCGCCGGCGGCCTGGATGAGCCGGATGGCGTCCTTCATAGGCAGGTGCCGCCGCGCCACAAAATAAGGCTTGCCATCGTCCAGCCAGCGGTTCATGGCCTCCTGGACGGAGCCAATGCAGCCCTTTTCCACCAGCAGCTGGCCGATGTGGGGACGACCCAGCATGGTGTGGGAAAACTTCGCTTTCAGCTCCGGAATGGAGATGGGGTAGCCGTCTGCGGCCAGCTTGTCCACAATGGCTTGGTTGCGGGTCTCCCGCTCCTGGATGAACCAGTCAATGACCTCCTGTAGAGCCGGAGCGTCTGGATCCACCAGGTAGCCCAGGACGTGGGCGCCAGTGTCCAGGTAGTCGGCGGAGATCTCGATGCCAGGCAGGACTTCCACCCCATATTCTGCCCCAGCGGCCAGCGCCTCCTTCACCCCGTCCACCGTGTCGTGGTCGGTGAGGGCGATGGCGCGCAGCCCCAGTTCTCTGGCGTGAGCCACCAGCTCACGAGGGGAGTCGGTGCCATCGGAGGCGGAGGAGTGGGTGTGCAGGTCTACACGGTTGGTTTGTGCGATCATGACTGTCCCCTCCTTATGCCTGCCAGCCGGTCAGATAGGCTTCCTGTTCCGGAGTCAGCGTGTCGATGGCCAGCCCCATAGCGGCCAGCTTCACTCGACCGATCTCATCATCAATGGAGTCGGGCACCTTGTACAGCTTGGTCTCCAGCTCCTGCTGGTGCTTGACCAGCCACTCCAGACTCAGCGCCTGGACGGCGAAGGACATATCCATGATCTCCGCCGGATGGCCGTTGCCGGCGGCCAGGTTCACCAGGCGGCCTTCGCCCACCACGTTCAGGGTGCGGCCATCGGCCAGGGTGTAACCCTGGATGTTTTCACGGCGGACCGTCTCCTTCACCGCCAGCTTGCGCAGGCTGGCCACGTCCACCTCGCAGTCGAAGTGACCGGCGTTGGTGAGGATGGCCTGATCCTTCATGACGGCGAAGTGACGGGGGGTGATGATGTCCTTACAGCCGGTGGTGGTGATAAAGAGGTCGCCCACCTTGGCGGCCTCGTCCATGGGCATGACCCGATAGCCGTTCATGGTGGCGTCCAGGGCTTTGAACGGGTCGATCTCGGTGACGATGACATTGGCGCCCATGCCCTTGGCACGCATGGCCACGCCCTTGCCGCACCAGCCGTAGCCGGCGACCACGACAGTCTTGCCGGCGATGATCAGGTTGGTGGTGTCCATGATGGCGGTCATGACCGACTGGCCGGTGCCGTATTTGTTGTCATAGTAGTGCTTGGCCTTGGCATCGTTGACGGCCATCATGGGGCAGGGAAGGATACCCTCCCGTTCCCGCGCCTTCAGGCGCAGGATGCCGGTGGTAGTCTCCTCACAGCCGCCAATGAGGCAGTCGCCCAGCTCCTTGCAGCTGCCGCCGATGAGGTTGATGAGATCGCCGCCGTCGTCCACGATCAGGTGGGGGTGGCACGCCAGGGTTTTCACCAGCAGGTCTTCGTACTCCTCCGGAGTGACGCCGTGGATGCCATAGGTATCCACGCCCATGCTGGCGATGCCTGCGGCCACATCGTCCTGGGTGGACAGGGGATTACAGCCGGTCAGGTGGACTTCTGCGCCCCCCTTGGCCAGCACCAGACCCAAATTGGCGGTCTTGGCTTCCAAGTGGACGGAGACGGCGATGCGGAGACCGGCGAAGGGCTTTTCCCGTTCGAACCGTTCCTCAATGGCGGACAGGGCGGGCATGAAGGAGCGCACCCACTGGATCTTGGTGCGGCCGGATTCGGCCAGGGACATATCTTTGACAATGCTCATGGTGTGTAGACCTTTCTGTAGAGTGGGGTATATTTGAAATTAAGGAAATGCGCAAGAACCAACGTACCATGCCAGTAGAACAGGCATGGCCTACGCTAAAAACTTGCCACTGGCAAGTTTTCTTAACGCTGCGGCCTGTGGGGCTTGTTTCTAAGAGACGCTACTACGTCATGATGATTTTAGCACAGTCCCATTGCATTCTGCAAGTATTTACAAAATCCTGTGGACTTTTCCTCGCTGTCCGGCTACAATAACATCAAGCACAGTTTTGGAGGTCATGTTCGTGAAAAAAATCAACCAAGCGATCGATCGCTTCTGTTACAGCCATCCACGGTTCGGCATCCCCAATCTGATCCTCTGGGTGGTCATTGGCAACGTAGCTGTTTACATGATGGACTTGCTCAGTCGGGGCACTTTTAGCGGCATCCTGTCCTTTGTGCCTGATTATATCTTCCAAGGGCAGATCTGGCGGGTGGTCACGTTCATTTTCGTGCCGGAGGCCAGCAGCAACATTTTCTTTTTTGCCATCAGCACCTACTTTTACTACTTCATCGGTTCCCGTATGGAGGAGCAGTGGGGGACGCCCCGATTCAACATCTTCTATCTCTCCGGCATCCTGCTGGCCATTCTGGTAGGGTTCCTGGCCACGTTGAATGGGCTGGGTATGGCTGTGACCACCAGTATGTACTACACCAACCTGTCCCTGTTTTTGGCCTTTGCATCCCTGTTTCCGGATATGCAGGTGCTCATGTGCTACGTCATACCGGTACGGGTGAAGTGGCTGGCTTATCTGGATGGGATCTTCCTGCTGTATCAGGTGCTGCGGATGATGCGGTGCTTTCAGTACATGATGGCGTTGCTGCCCATTTTGGCCATTCTCAACTACCTGATCTTCTTCGGAGACAGCCTGCTGGGGGCGCTGCGGTGGAAGAAGCAGCAGTTCCAGCACAAGAACTCCCATCAGACCATCCACTTCAAGCAGGCGGCCAGACAGGCCAAGGAGCGGACAGGCTATCTGCACAAGTGCTGTGTCTGCGGCCGGACGGATGCGGACTATCCGGATTTGGAGTTCCGGTACTGCTCCAAATGCGCTGGGTATCGGTGCTACTGTATGGATCATATCAACAATCATGTGCATGTGACGGAGGAATGACCGTCCCAGCCCACGCAAAGAAGGACACCCAAATGGGTGTCCTTTTCGTTACACAAAATCAATGGGCACAGGTCAATCCTGTTCCTTGTCCTCCGCCGGTTCCGGCAGCACGTCTACCCGAATTTCCAGCACGCGCATCCGCTGCAATTTGGTCACGGTCACCTGCAAGTTTTCGTAGGTGAACTGGTCGCCGATCTTGGGGATGTGCCCCAGGGAGTCGATGACCCAGGCGGAGAGGGTGGTCATATCGTCGTCCATCCGCAGGTCGAACAGCTGGAACACATCGTCGATGCTGGCGGAGCAGGAGATGAGGTAAGAACCGTCCTCCTGTTTCCGGATGCGTTCCACCACTTCATCGTGCTCGTCCCAGATCTCGCCCACCAATTCCTCCAGGATGTCCTCCAAGGTCACCAGACCTTCGGTGCCGCCGTACTCGTCCACCACCACGGACATATGCATCTTCCGGCGCTGCATTTCATACAGCAGATCGGCCACAGGGGAGGTGGTGGTGACGTAGATGACCGGAGAGATCAGGTGTTTCCAGCTGTCGTTGTCCCCCAGCTCGGCCTCGTGAAAGTCCTTTTCGTGGATCATGCCGATGATGGTGTCGATGCTGCCGTGCCAGACGGGAATACGGGAGAAGCGGTTGGAGGAGATCAGCTCATCCAGCTCCTTGGCGCTGGCCTGGTCGGAGATGGACACAATGTCCACCCGCGGCGTCAGGATCTCCTCTACCTCCATGTCTCCGAACTCAATGGCGGAACGGATGAGGCGGCTCTCGTTCTGATCCAGCCCCCCTTCGTCCTCAGCGGTGGAGACCATGGTGATCAGCTCGTCTTCCGTGATGCCCCGATCGCCATCGGTGTGGAACAGGCTCCCCACCAGCTTCTGGAGCAGGCTGAACAGGATGGTCAGGGGGCGCAGAATCACGGAGAGCACCCGCAGAAGGGGGGTTGCGGTCATGGCCCAGCCCTCTGCGTGTTCTTTGGCGATGGTCTTGGGGCTGATCTCCCCAAAGGTGAGGATGACCAGGGTCAAGACCACCGTGGAGATGGTGGCGCCATACTCCGGGCTGAGCTTGGTGAAGAACAAGGTGCCCAGGGTGGCGGCGGTGATGTTGACAATATTATTGCCCACCAAAAGGGTGGAGAGCAGTCGGTCAAAATCTTCAGCCAGGCGCAGGGTGGCCTCGGCCTTGCGGTTGCCGTCGTCCGCCATATTCCGCAGTCTGATCTTGTTCAGAGAGGAAAAGGCGGTCTCGGTGGCGGAGAAGTATGCTGAGACGATGACCAGCAATACCAGCGCAACGATTATGCCGATTGAGCTACTGTCCATTGAGTAAAAATCACGCTCCTAATTTGGGTATCCTGCCCGAATCCGGACAGGTCAGTGGTGGCGGGCAGCCGTTATGATTGGGGATGTACCTGCTGATACGCGGCGTCCAGCCACGCCAGCACCGCCTGGTAGCCTTCTTCGTCCAGGGGAAAGACCGCCTCCGCCGTCACTTCACTGTCTGCCAGACAGTAAGGCCCTGGCCAGGTGCAGACGTGGAACTGCTTCCCAGCCGCCTCATCCTCCTGATAGGCCACCCGAAAGCGCAGCTCGTCTAAGCTGCCGTAAAAGGTGTTCTTGTTCTGGAAGGTGGAGAGGTTCGGGAGATAGAAATGGGGATGTGCGGTGATCATAACAGTGCCTCCTAGCATAGAAAACGCTGCATTCCATCGGACGGGGAGTGCAGTATCTTCTAAGTATAGAGCATATCATTTTTCCGATAAAATAGCAATATGAACAAGGCAAAAAACGACCAGTTGGCGCTGATTCCAGGCCAACCGGTCGCAGAAATTTACGGTTAGGGATTACTTACCGACAAAAGTGCGGGTCACAGACGCAATGTTGTCTGCGCACAGACCGAACTGCTTGAGCAGATCCACTGCGGGGCCGGAGTGGCCAAAGGTGTCCTGAACGCCGATGCGCTTGACGGGGACGGGGCAATGCTCTGCCACGCAGGCGCAGACCGCTTCCCCCAGGCCGCCGATGATGTTGTGCTCCTCGGCGGTGACGATCTTGCCGCATTCCTTGGCCGCCTGGAGTACCAGGGCTTCGTCCAGGGGCTTGATGGTGGCCATGTTGATGACCCGAGCGGAGATGCCCGCTGCTTCCAGTGCCTTGGCCGCTTCCAATGCCTCGTAGACCATCAGGCCGGTGGCGATGATGGCCACGTCCTTGCCTTCCCGAAACACTTCGCCCTTGCCGATCTGGAAGGTGTAGTGGTCGGGGTCATGGAACACGGGGGTGGCCAGACGGGCAAAGCGCATATAGACGGGGCCGACGTGCGCATAGGCGGCTCGAACCATGGCGGCAGCTTCCACATCGTCGGCAGGGCACATTACGGTCATGCCGGGGATGGTGCGCATGAGGCCGAAGTCCTCACAGCACTGATGGGATGCGCCGTCCTCACCCACGGAGATGCCGCCGTGGGTGGCGCCGATCTTCACGTTCAGGTGGGGGTAGCCGATGGTGTTGCGGATCTGCTCATAAGCACGACCGGCGGCGAACATGGCGAAGGTGGAGGCAAAGGGCACCAGACCCATGGTGGCCAGACCAGCCGCTGCGCCGACCATGTTGGCTTCGGCGATGCCGCAGTCGAAGAAGCGGTCGGGGTAGGCTTTTTGGAAAATATTCGTCTTGGTGGCCCCCGCCAGGTCGGCGTCCAGCACCACCAGGTCGGTCACTTCCCCGCCCAGGGCTTTCAAAGCGTTGCCGTAGCTCTCACGGGTTGCGATTTTCTTTACGTCAGCCATCTCACTTCGCCTCCAGTTCTGCTCTCAGGGCGTCCAGCTCCTGGATGCCCTGGGCGTATTCGTCATCGTTGGGTGCCTTGCCGTGCCAGCCAGCTTGATCTTCCATGTAGCTGACCCCTTTGCCCTTGGTGGTGTGCATGAGGATCATGGTGGGCTTGCCGGTGCCGGCGTTGGCGTGGAACTTGGCAAAGGCGGCTTCCAGCTGGGTGAAGTCGTGGCCGTCGATCTCGGTCACATCGTAGCCGAAGGCGGCGAACTTGTCAGACAGCGGCGCAGTATTCATGACATCGGCGGTGCGACCGTCAATTTGCAGGCCGTTCACGTCCACGATGGCGCAGAAGTTGTCCAGCTTGTAGTGGGCGGCGAACAGAGATGCCTCCCACACCTGGCCTTCGGCGATCTCGCCATCGCCCAGCAGGCAGTACACGTTCACGTCCTTGTTCAGGTACTTGGCGCCCTTGGCCATGCCCACAGCGGTGGAGATGCCCTGTCCCAGAGAGCCGGTGGACATATCAATGCCGGGGACAGTGTTCATGTTGGGATGCCCCTGAAGGTAGCTGTCGATATGGCGGAGGGTAGTCAGATCCTCCACGGGGAAGTAGCCGCGGAGCGCCAGGGCGCCGTACAGGCCGGGGGCGGTGTGCCCCTTGGAGAGGACGAAGCGATCCCGATCCGCCCATTTGGGGTTCTTGGGGTCGATGCGCAGCTCGTGGAAGTACAGGTAGGTGAACAGATCGGCCGCGGAGAGACTGCCGCCGGGGTGGCCGGATTTGGCGCTGTGGGTGGCAGTCAGGACACATTTGCGTACATCGCAGGCGGTCAGCTGCAACTGTCGCAGTTCTTGATTGGTCATAATAAACTCCTCATCCTTCTTCTGTAAAATCTTTGGGAGACAGAAGTATGTTTCCCATCCATTGTAGCACACAAAATTGGCCAGCAAAAGAGGAAATCTTCAAAAAAAGCGCGGGTTTTTCCGGTGGGAATGACTGCCTGTGCTATAATAAAAGCAGTTCCAGACAAGGAGGGTCTAGCATGAAGGAGAACACGTTGGTCTACGGGGTGGACGTAGGCGGCACCACCATCAAATTTGGCCTGTTGGACGGCCGTGGGAACCTGCTCCATCGGAGCAGCATCCCTACAGACACCAGCGAACAGGGGAAGAATATTTTGCCGCAGATCGCCCACTGGATTCGGCGGCAGGACGTTCCCTTTCGGGAAATAGCCGGCGTTGGCTTGGGGGTGCCGGGGCCGGTGCGCCCAGACGGCACGGTGAACCGGTGCGTGAACCTGGGTTGGGGCGTTGTTCCGGCGGCGGCGGAGCTTTCCCGACTGCTGGACGGAGTTCCGGTTCGGGTGGCCAACGATGCCAATGCCGCCGCCTTGGGGGAGCGCTGGCTGGGGGCTGGACGGAACATGGACAGCCTGCTGCTGGTGACCTTGGGCACCGGAGTGGGCGGCGGCCTGGTGCTCCACGGGGAGATGATGACCGGCGCCCACGGCAGTGCCGGTGAGATCGGGCATATGACGGTGAACCCTGGCGAAACGCAGCCCTGTTCCTGCGGCAAGCGGGGGTGCTTGGAGCAGTACGCTTCCGCCGGCGGCATCGTCCGGCTGGCGCAGGCGGCTGGCCTGCGGGTGGAGAGCGCTAAGGACGTGAGCGACCTGGCAGCGTGGGGCAATGAGCGGGCGCAGGGGGCGCTGAAAAAAGCAGGCCGCCTGCTGGGACTTGCCCTGAGCAATGCGGCCTGCTTGGTGGATGTGGATGGGATTTTGCTGGGCGGCGGCGTGGCCGCTGCCGGAGAAGCCTTGCTCAGTCCGGTGCGGGACGCCTTCTATGCCAACGTCTTTCACGCTGCCGCTGGCACGCAGGTAGCCCTTGCCAGCTTGGGCAATGACGCAGGGATGTATGGGGCGGCACGGTTGGCACTGGGCAGTCAGTCTGCCACCACCGCTTTGTAATGGTCGGGGTCGGTGTCCCCTTCGGTGCTGAACAGGAGGATGACGGAGGTTTCATCGAAGCCCATGGTCTTGCGGTACTCCGGATTGTCCATGACCGCCAGGAAGGCGCCCAGGCCGGAAGCGCCGGACTCGCCGGAGATTACGGCGGTCTCGTGGGGGCCGGGATGCGCCAGACGGCGCATGGCGCGGAAGGTCACTTCGTCCTGGCAGCGGATATAGAACTGCGCCCACTCCTGCAAAATGGGCATGACCTGGGGGTTGGGGGTGCCGCAGTTGAGGCCGGCCATGGAGGTCTGGGTGTGACCCTCAATGGTGACCAGCCTGCCCTGGCGGATGGATTCCAGCACGCAGGCGGACTCCCAAGCCTCCACCACCGCCATAGCGGGGGGATTTTTGCAAGTCTCCGCCAGGTAAGCGGCCACGCCGCCGGCCATGGAGCCAACACCGGCCTGGAGGAAGGTGTGGGTGGGTTCGCCCACGCCCAGGGCGGCCAGTTCTTCCAGGGCTTCCGCCGCCATGGTGGAGTAGCCCAAGGTGATGTTTTTGGGGACTTCTTCATAGCCTGCAAAGGCGGTGTCCTGTACCAGGTGCCCGCCGTGCTCCTTGGCGTAGGAGGCGGCAGTAGCAACCGTGCCATCATAGTTCAGGTCGGTGACGGTCACTTCGGTGTCGCCGATGGCACGGATGGCTTCCACGCGGCTGGCCACCGTGCCGGCAGGCATAAAGACCACCGCATGACCGCCCAGGCGGTGGGTAGACCAGGCCATGCCCTTGCCGTGGTTGCCGTCGGTGGCGGTGACGGTGAGTCCTACGTTGCCGTCGGGAAAGAGCTTGTGGATGGCGTAGGAAGCGCCCAGGGCTTTGAAGGCGTTGAGGCCAAAGCGCTTGGACTCATCCTTGATGTAGACCCCCTTCACGCCCACCTCCTTGGCAAGGTCGGGCAGCGCCACCAGCGGGGTGGGCTGGTACCCGGGCAAGGTGCGGTGGAAGGCACGCACGTCGGCGAAAGTCTCCGGAGTACAGCAGTCCGGCAGGATGTTCCGGCCGGAGTTGGGGGTGACGACCAATTCCAATAATGACATGAAATCGCTTCCTTTCTAAATAATAGATACCAAGGGGGGTTCAGCGCAGCTGAAAGCCTCCCTTTTTTACGGTCAAAAGTCCCACCTGGCTGCCCGTCACGTCTCCGTACAGGTCAAAGGACAGCGCGCCGGACAGGCCGTCCGGCAGGTGGGTGCGCTGGAGGGCTTGGGCGATGGCGGCGCCGTCCTGGGTGTTGGCGGAGGTGATGGCGTCCAGGAGCAGGTCATAGCTGTCACTGCCCAACGCTGCCCACGTCCAGTCGCTCTGGCTGGACAGGTGCTGCTCTGCCCAAGTCTCAAAGTCCGGATTCCGTCCCAGCTGGTAGGCGGTGGCCACGGTCACGTTGGCGCTGTTGACGCCGGTCTGGTTCACCAGGGTGTCCTGGCTCCATCGGTCACCGGAGACCCACTGGACTTTTAAGCCCAGCTCCCCCGCCTGATTCAGCAGGAGGATGCCCTGCTCCAAGCCCACGGGGGCGCAGACCACTTGGGCGTCCGCTTTTTTGATGGCGTTGAGCACCTCGGTGAAGTCGGTCTGGTCGGCGGTCACCGGCTGGGTGGTCAGCACCTTGCCCTTCTTGGCCTCCAGCTGCTGGGTGAAGCTGTCGCTGACCCCCACGCTGTAGGGGTCGGTGACACAGGTGAGGAGGGCGGCTTGGGTCAGCTTTTGCTCCAGCGCCCACTTGGCCAGGGCTTTGCCTTGTGCCTGGGCGGTGGGGGCGGCGGAGAAAAGGAGGTCGTTGGCCGTGGTCACCTTGCCATCGTCAGAGGCCAGGGAGAGCAGGGGCAGAGACGCCTGCCGAAAGGGGTTGGCGGCGAAAGCGCAGGCGGCGGCGTCCAGGCCGCCCAGGACGGCGGCACAGCCGGAGTCTGCCAGCTTCTGCGCCAGGCTGGCGGCATCGTCGGCGCTGGGCCAATACAGCTCCACCGAATAAGTCACCCCGTCCAGCTGGATGGAAGGCCGCTGCAACAGGGCGTACTCTGCGCCGGTGTAGATGAGGTCGGACACCGGATTGTCCTGGGGCAGGCAGACGCCCAGGCGGAGGGTGGGGCTGTCCGGTGTGGGGGCGGCGGCGGCGCTGGCGCTGTCCTGGTGGAGGGTACAGCCGGTGAGGGCGGCACAGAGGACGAGCAAAGAGAAGCAGAGGGCTAAGGGTTTTCGCATAGGGGTTCCTCCTAAAAGTTGGTCAAAATTCGTTCTTGCTATTCATGATACCAAAAAAACGGGGGAAATGCGATGGTTTCCCGAAATAAATTTGCAGGGCGGTTCCGAATGGCCTGCAATCCATGGTATAATGGCGGCAGAAATAGAAGGAGGTCACACTGTATGTTCGATATGTTTGATGTCATGGATTCCGTCTTTCCCATCCTCTTTGGGCTGGTCTTTTGCCTGGTCATTGGGATGTTTATCTACGCCATCGTCACCGGCGTCAAGGAAAAGCGCGCCAATGATGCCGCTCCCGTGCTGACGGTGGAGGCGCTGGTAAAGACCAAGCGGATGGACAGCTACCACACCGCCCCCACCTATGACGGTGAAGGCCGTATGACCAGCTCCGGCACCCATCACACCAGCTACTACGCCACCTTTGAGGTGGAGAGCGGCGACCGGCTGGAATTGCAGGTCAGCGACTACGAGTATGGGCAGCTGGCCGAGGGGGATCGGGGAAAGCTCACCTTCCAGCGCAAGCGGTTTTTGAAGTTCGAGCGGGAGCGTGGAGTGTAAAACCCGTTGGGATTGGGCGAAACTAGAGCCAGTCCTATGAGAAGAAAAGGAGAGAACGACTATGGAAAAAGCCATCCAGACTTTGTTGCCCGGATTTTTTATCCTCATCACCGTTGTCATCCTGGGGATGCTGGTCTATCTGACCCTGAAAGGGGTCAAGGAGCAGCGAGCCAATGACGCTGCACCCATCGTGACGGTGGAAGCCAAGGTGAAGGCCAAGCGCATCGCCGTCCACCACAGCGCCCACCAGCAGAGCATGAACGGAGTGCCCCTGATGGCCAAGAGCCATCACACCACCTATTATGCTACCTTCGGCCTAGAGGGCGACCGGCGGTTGGAGCTGCAAGTGAGTCAGGGGCAGTTCCAGCAGCTGACCGAAGGGGAACAGGGGAAACTGACCTATCAGCGGAAGCGGTTCCACCGGTTTGAAGGAGAGAACGCATAAATTTTGACAGCTTATTAGGAATAGTTCTTGACAAGAATGGCCTTTTATGACATAATGTATAGGCGAGGACAACAACGCTCCGGCCAGTGCAGGCCGTGTTCCCATCCCAACGACAGTAGAGGAGGTCGTCTTATGGTGAAATGTAAGCTCTGTGGTGAGATCTTTGAGGAATCCCTGACCGTATGTCCCCTGTGCGGCGTAGGCCCAGACTATTTTGAGCCGGTAGAGGTGGAAGCCAAGTCCGGCAAGGTGAAGTGCTCTATCTGCCAGGCGGAATTTGACGCCACCGAACCGGTGTGTCCGGTGTGCAACGTAGGGCCGGAATATTATGTGCCGGTGGAAGAAGCGGAAGTGCCTATGGTCAAGTGCGATGTGTGCCAGGCGGTGTTTCCGGCGGACGAGCCCATGTGCCCAGTGTGCTGTGTAGGGCCAGAGCATTTCGTGCCAGTAGACGGCCAGCCGGTGACGGCGCAGGTGCGCTGTGACGTATGTCATGCGGTGTTCTCCGCCGATGAGCCGGTGTGCCCCTTCTGCAATGTGGGGCCGGAACACTTTGTGCCCGTAGACCAGAAGAAGCCGGCGGGGAAGGTGCGCTGCACCATCTGCAAGGCCGAGTTTGACGGCGATGTGGAGAACTGTCCGCTGTGCGGCGTGGGTGCGGAGTATTTTGAACCCATCGTGCCCAAGTTCACCGGCAAAGTCCGCTGCACCGTCTGCCAGGAGGTCTTTGACGCTTCTCTGGAAAAATGTCCCGTCTGCGGTGTGGGGCCGGAGAACTTCGTCCAGGTGCCGGTGCAGAGCACAGGCAAGGTGCGGTGCGACATCTGCGGAGAGGTCTTTGACGCCTCGCTGGACAAATGTCCTGTCTGCGGCGTAGGGCCGGAGCATTTCACCCCAGTGACCGAGGAGAGCGAAGTGGTCAAGCACAACACCGACCAGCGGTATCTCATCCTGGGCGCCGGCACCGCTGCCGTCAACGCCGCCAAGGCCATCCGAGAGCGGGATGAGACGGGGACGATCACCATGATCTCCGAGGAGGATGAGCTGCCCTATAAGCGGCCTCAGCTGTCCAAGCATATGTTTGACGGGACGGATGAGGCGGCCAAGGCGGAGTTCTTTACGCTGTATGACGCCCAGTGGTATGCCGACCGGAACATCCAGCTGGACTTTGGCCAGAGAATCACCGCCCTGAACCCTTCTGCCAAACAGGTGACTATGGAGGACGGAACGGTGTACGAGTATGACAAGTGCATCTACGCCCTGGGTTCCCACTTCTTTGTGCCCCCCTTCCAGGGGTGCGATCAGCCCAAGGTCAAGACCATCCGTACCCTGAAGGACATCCAGGACGTGAACGGGTTCCTGACCCACCGGAAGCAGGCCGTGGTCATCGGCGGCGGCGTGGTCGGCTTGGAAGCGGCGTGGGATTTGAAAAAATACGGCTGCCAGGTGACGGTGCTGGAAGCAGCTCCCGCCCTGATGATGAAAAACCTCAACGACACCGCCTCCGCCATGCTCACCCAGCTGTTGGAGGACAAGGGCATCACCGTGCTGACCGGCGTGGAGACCGAGCGGTTCGATGGGGAGACGCTGTACTTGAAGGACGGCGCACAGCTGACCGCTGATGTGGTCATTGTCTCCTGCGGCGTCCGTGCCAACGGCGCCCTGGCGGCGGAAGCCGGAGCGGACATGGGCAAGGCGGTGCTGGTCAACGAGAAGATGGAGACCAGCCTGCCCGACGTCTATGGCGCTGGGGACTGCGTGGAGTTCGGCGGCAAGAACTACGCCCTGTGGCCGGAAGCCTCCCGACAGGGGGAAGTGGCTGGCGCCAACGCCGCCGGCGATGACCTGACCTTCACCGATGAGATCTATGGCATGAGCATGGACGTGGCCGGTGCCGGTCTGTATACCATCGGCACCACTGCCGGTGACCTGCCCTTCCGTACCGTGGAGTTCAAGGATCCGGCACGGGGGAACTTGAAGCAGTACTTCTTCCTGGACGACACCTTGTGCGGCGTGACCCTGCTGGGGGATACCAGCCTGCTGGGACAGGTGACGGAGCAGGTGAATGGAAAGGCCGCCTACGAAACCCTGTTTTAACAGAATTTGCTGAGGGCGTTCCAAACGCCCCGAACAAAGGAAAAAACACGCAGCATCTCGTTCGGATGCTGCGTGTTTTCTTGGTTGGTGGTGTAGATGCAAGGCGGACAACACCCCTTGCACAAGGGCGTTATGGGTGTGGTTGGGCGGACACGCCCTCGTTTGGAGGGATAAAGAGAAAAACATCCGATGCGTTCAGATGTTTTTGCTGTTCCTATGAAATCGCCTTACAGGGTCTTGCCCAGATTGTAGGCATCCCGCAGAACGGTGCGGTTGCTGATCTCACCGGCGGCCCAGACGTTGGTGGCGCAGAGGATTCCTTTGTTCTCAAAGCCCATGCACTCAGCCAGCTTACAGAACATGATCTTGGCGGATTCCGCCACGTTCTCATCTGCCGCACAGGTCAGGAGCATGGCGCCGGTCTCCAGATGCATCTGTTCGTAACGGGAATAGAAGCGGTCGATGACCACCTTGAGCTGGGCGGAACAATCGAAGAAGTAGATAGGAGAGGCCAGCACCAGGGAGTCTGCCTGCTTCATAGCGTCCCACACCTGCTCCATGTCGTCCTTGATCACACATTCGCCATCGCTCTTGTCATGACAGTGTTCGCAGGCCAGGCAGGGAGCAATCTTCATCTTGCTGACGTGGAGTCGAATGGCTTTGTTGCCAACGGACGCGACACCCGATGCCAGAGAATCGCAGAGTTGGTCGCTGTTGCCGCCGATGCGAGGACTGGAAGATAAAATTAAAACGGTACGGCTCATAAATGGCACCTCCATACAAATAGAAACCAAAGGTGAAAAAATTAGGGGGAAAACGGGGTCCCATCTTCACTAAATTCCACCTTATTATAATGCCTAAGTGCCAGTGGAAGCAATAGAGACTTTCCCTCTGGTGCTATTTTCGTTGAAATGAACAAGGCAGGAGGGGAAAAGTAGGCACTGTGCCGGAAAAAAGAATGGACAGAATTGGGGGGATTCGGTTGACTTTTTGGGCGGGAATGGCTATATTGAAGCGTAGAGAATCTACCCGAAGAATTCTGTGGATGTTAAGAAAGGAACGCATGATATGGAAGCATTACAGTGCATTAAGACCCGCCGCAGTGTGCGGAAATATTCTGACCAGCCGGTGACCCGGGAAGTCCTGGACGCTGTTTTTGACGCCGTCACCTACGCCCCCTCTTGGAAGAACACCCAGTCCGTTCGCTACACCGTGGTGGACAGCGCCGAGTTGAAGGCGAAGATCGCAGAAGAAGCCGTCCTGGGATTCGCCCTGAACCAGAAGACCATCTCCCGCTGCCCCGTCCTGCTCATTCAGAGTACTGTCAACAGCATCTCCGGCCACAGCCCCGATGGCAGTGTGGACACCTCCAAGGGGGACACCTGGGCTATGTATGACGCCGGCATCTCCGCACAGACCTTGTGCCTGGCAGCCAAGGACATGGGGCTGGGTACGGTCATCATGGGCGTCTTTGACGAGGACATCCTGGCAAAGCTCATCGGCCTGCCCGAAGGGCAGACTGTCACCGGCATGATCGCCATTGGCTATCCCGCAGGGGAGAACAAGATGCCGCCGCGGAAGCCTGCTTCTGACATCGTCACTTATCTGTAATATCAGACCATCACAGCCACTCAGGGCGTTGCCCTGGGTGGTTTTTTTCCCATTCCCGAAAAAATTAAAAATTTCTTCGTGCAATGCTGCCGCTTTCCTGGTAAACTGCTAGGAGAACCGAACGCTCCCGATAGGGGCGAAATCTGACCAGATAAGAGGGAAAAGAACGTGAAGCTACGAACCATCCTTGCCATCTGGGCGGCCAAGGCTGCTCGGCTGGCCTGCAAATTGAAGGGCACCCATGGGGAGACCTTCCCTGGCCGCGTGGCGCTGAAGATTGATCCGGCCATCATCCGCCACCTCATTGGCGGCATCCACAAGCACACCTTCGTGGTCTGCGGCACCAACGGCAAGACCACCACCAACAATCTCCTCTGCGCCGCCCTGGAACGGGAGGGACACACGGTGGTGTGCAACCACACCGGCTCCAATATGCTCCCCGGCGTGGCCACCGCCTTGGCGCTGGCGGCCAACTGGGTGGGAAAATTCGATGCGGAATACGCCTGTCTGGAGGTGGACGAGGCGTCCGCCCGACGGGTGCTGAAATTCTTCCAGCCGGACACCATGGTGCTGACCAACCTGTTCCGCGATCAGCTGGATCGCTACGGCGAGCTGGACATCACCATGGACTTGCTCCAGCAGGGCATCGAGCTGGCGCCCAACATGACCTTGGTGGTCAACGCCGATGACGCTCTGGCCGCCTCCTTGGCCGTCCACAGCGGACACCCCTATGTGACCTACGGCGTGGAGGAACAGGTCTTTGACAAGCCGGACAACCATGAGATTCGGGAGGGCACCTTCTGCAAGCAGTGCGGCACCCGGCTCCACTACGACTTCTACCATTACAGCCAGCTGGGCAGCTATCACTGCCCCAACTGTGGGTTCACTCGACCCAAGATCGACTTCAACGGCTCCCAGGTGGAGATGAAGAACGGGCTGTCTTTTGCCATCAATGGGCAGGCAGTGACCTCTGGTTTCCGGGGTTTTTATAACATTTACAACATTTTGGCGGTCTACGCCGCCGCTGCCAGTGCGGACATTCCACTGCCCCATTTCCAGGAGGTGCTGACCAGCTTCCAGACCGAAAACGGCCGGAACGAGCGATTCATCATCGACGGCTGTCCGGTGTTCCTGAGCCTGGCCAAGAATCCCACCGGCTTCAACCAGAACCTGTCGGTGGTCTTTGAGGATGACAGGGAAAAAGATCTCATCATCGCCATCAACGACAACGCCCAGGACGGAGCGGACGTGTCCTGGCTGTGGGACGTGGACTTTGACCGGCTGGCGGCGAAACAGATTCGTTCCATCACCGCCAGCGGCATCCGCGCCCAGGATATGCGCCTGCGGCTGAAGTACACGGATATCTCCTCCATGCTGGAGGAGAACATCAAGGCGGCCATCGAAAAGCGGCTGAAGGACGGCTGCGGGAACCTGTATGTGCTGGTGAACTACACGGCGCTGGACCCCACCCGTCGGGCGCTGATGCAGATGGCGGAGCAGAAGGAGGGAGAGGCATGAAACTGACCATCGGACATCTGTACCCCGACCTGCTGAACCTGTATGGCGATCGGGGGAATATCCAGTGCCTGCGCAAACGGCTGGAATGGCGCGGCATGGAGGCGGAAGTGCGGGAGTTCCTGCTGGAGGATTCCATCCCCTTCCAGGAGCTGGACATCGTATTGCTGGGCGGCGGCTCCGATCGGGAGCAGAGGATCGTCTGTCAAAAATTGCAGGGCATCCAGAAGGATTTCAAAGCCTATGTGGAGGACGGCGGCACGGTCATCGCCGTGTGCGGCGGCTATCAGCTGCTGGGGCACTACTACGACACCGACCAAGGGCGCATGGAAGGGCTGTCCCTGGTGGATTTGTACACGGAGCAGGGCAGCCCCCGGCTCATCTCCAATGTGGTGCTGGAAAGTCCGGAGCTTTCCACCCCCATCGTGGGCTTTGAAAACCACGGCGGTCGGACGTATATCAACCACAACCAGCCCTTGGGAAAGGTGCTGTTCGGCTACGGCAACAACGGCCAGGACGGCCACGAAGGGGTGCGCTACAAAAATGTGGTGGGCACCTACCTTCACGGCCCTCTGCTGCCCAAGAATCCTCAGGTCTGCGACCTGCTCCTGGGACAGGCGCTGGAGCGCAAGTGCGGAGATGGGGCGCTGGCGCCCCTGCCTGACGTGGAGGAACGGGAGGCCAACGAGTATATCGTGAAGCGCTTTGTGAAAAAGTTGGCGAACTGACGAAAATGCGTCAAAATAGGACGGCGGAACCGGCGGGTTCTGCCGTCTTTTCTTGCATAAATGCAAGATATATAGTTTGCACTTGCAAAATGCCGTTGTTTTCATGAAAAAGTCCCATGGGAAAGTTGTGTTTGTTACATTGACAAGTGGGCACGACAGTGCTACAATTCTACCATAGCCAGTGAAAGAAAGCGGGTGGACGGCTGTGAAACAGTGAAAGTGCTGAAAAACAGCAGACCGGTTTTGTGGAAAAGGACAAACTGGTGATTCGTACAGCAAGGATAGATAAAACGAACGTTTTGCAAGAAAAAAAGAGAGAGCGTCAAAAAGAACCGCAGAGATCATTTGACAAAGGAAACAACACAACCCAAAGGATCAATCAGTAAGGAGAGATTATTATGTTGCACGCAGGTATCTTGATGTCGGTCATTCTTCCGAGTATGGTGATTGTAGGACAGATCGGACTGCTGATCACGGAATTGATGGAGGAGCGGATGCACGCCAGAGAACTGGTCGTGGTGAAGGGAAACGGCCGCGCATGAGCAAGGTGCATGGGAGGAAGATCGCAAATTGAATCAAGAGCGTAGTCAATGAAAGCGATGGGGATTTCACGAAATTCTCATCGCTTTCTGACTTCCCACAAAGCCTTCGGTTTTGTGGGCATTTTTGCATGGAAGGACGGAGCGAGGGGATTCTGCCTGTGCCAGATGGAGAAGCTCAGACGCCGGTCATCCGGCGTTTCTTTTTTGCCGGCAGAGGGGGGAGACTGAGCGCACAGGGGTTTGTGAAAGTGTTGTCAAAGTGACGAAAACAAGGAGCGCAAAAAGGGAAGAACCACCCGTTCACGAAGGGCGGATGGCGCAAAAATGCAAGAGCCTATAATTTGTCATGCATAATATATTGGTTTTCATAGAAAAAACATATGAAAAAGTTCTTTACTTTTCTGTTGACAAGCGGGGAAAAAGGTGCTAGAATTCAAGTCGTACCAACGGAAGAACGGTTGAAAACACGCGAAGCAGTGAAAGTGCTGAAAAACAGACCCGTGTTTTTGTGGAAAAGAACGGAGCTGGAAAAGCCCATCCTAAAATGGCAAAATGACGGGTTTGCAAGAAAAATGAAGGGGACTTCAAAAAGGCGGGAACAAGCTGTTTCGGCAAAATCGACAAATGTTCAACGGACAAATATGAGGTAAAAGGAGAGATTCCAATGTTGCACGCAAGTACTATGATGCCGGGTAAGGTTTCCGCTATGGGTAAGGTTTATGAAGAAGTCGCTGCGCTGGCCTATCAGCGGGTGAGCAAGGAAGCGTTTCAGTGGTTGCCCCAGTGGGTCATCTCTTTGATGGGCATGGACGAGGCTCAGGCAGAACCGGCCGCCACCCAGGCGCAGAGCAGCCTGTACCAGGTCATCCGCAGCATCGGCAATGGCCGCAGTGCTATGGCACTGCTGGAGCCGGGGCTGTCCCGTGAGCTGGGCAGCGTGGTGCGTCAGAGCGGTCTGACCAGCGCATTCCGGATGATGGGCTTCCGAGATGTATTTGAAGTGAGCGCAGCCAACAGAAAGCATACCCAGCAGGTCAGCCAGGAGATCCTGTCCATGAGCGCTGGCATCAAGGACGCCGACCAGAACACCCTGGTGGTGCTGGTCACCGCCGGTGCACAGAACGGCCCTAAGGTGGCTGGTGTGGATTATGTGCTGAGCTTGGAAGAAGTGAAGGGGATGCTGGACGCCCGTGGCCTGCGGAATGAATTCATCCGTCAGAGCGATGAAGAACCCCTGAAGTACACCAGAGCCACGGAGGCGATGGTGGCAAGAAAGGCTTCCTGATCTGTGCCGCTGGCACTGTTTTAGAATCTCGTGTGTGTGTTTCTGAGAGGCGAGAGAGGGGTGCTTCTTTGGAAATGCTGTCATACGGAGGGAGAACCGAAGGGTTCTCCCTCCTTTTTTGTGGGTTGGTCAGTGCAAAAAAACGAGAGACGATCGGTTGGATCGTCTCTCGTTCTCGTCTCGGCCAAGTGCTTATTCCTCCGGCTCCTTTACGCTGGAGGTCACGTTGATGTTGGGCTCCACGTCGTCCTCTTTGATCTCCAGGACGTCGGATTCCACTTCCTTGTTGCGGTTCTCGTCCAGACCCAGCTTCTCGTTGACCTTTTTCTTGGCCTTCCGCCAGTAGATGCCTGCCACAGCGCCTACAGCGATGACCACGCCGGCGATGGCCTGGATGGTATAGGTCATGACGGAGGGGTCAATATAGGCGCAGGTGTAGCTGGAGAGCATAACAGCGCAGCAGGCGGTCAGGCCGCAGAGTTTCAGTGTTTTTTTCATTTCAAATTACTCCTTTTTGTGTGGTGCGTTCGGCTTCCTTTGGAAGCTCAGTGGACTTTATAATAGGCTTCATACCGCGGCAGGGCGTAATCCAAAGCCTGCTGTGCTGTGCGGTAGAAGTCCAGCATTTTTTTGCCGGTGTCCTCGCCTACGCTCTCCTGGTACAGCGCCCAGCAGAAGGCACACCAATGGTGGAGCGCCACATAGGCCGTCCAGTGCAGCCGCTCCAGGTCAGTGGCAGGGCGACCCAGGTAGGCGGTCAAAATTTCATCAATGGCGGGACTGTCCAGGTCGTATTCGCTCAAAATCTGGCCGAAGTCAAAGGCCGGATCCCCAAAGCTGGCGTGCTCCCAATGGATCAGATTGACGGTGTCATCTGCATACAGGCAGTTGTTCCGGTTGATGCTGTTGTGACACATGACCTTGTCCATGCCGTCCCGCTCGGTGTACTGGAACAGGCGGACGATGCGGGTATGCTCCCGCCGGAACCGGCGGAGCAGGTCGCCCTTGGTGGGGGCGGCGCGGAGCAGGAGCTGATCTGCCTCGGCGATGGGGTCGGTGAGGAAGTCCTTCCAATCGGTCATGTTTCGGCCGGCATCGTGGAACAGGCGGATGGTGCGAGCCAGCTCCGCCATAAAGTGCGGATCCTTGCCGAACAGGCTGTCCATGGAATGGGCGTCAGAGGGGATGCGGAGGATCTTGCAGCCCTCCTCATCGCTGTAGATGCACAGGGCATCCACACCGGATTCTACCGCCATTTGCTGGGCGCGGTATTCCTTTTTCCGTGTGCCGCCGGCGCTGGGCTGGCTGGGGTAGCAGAAAAGGTAATTCTGCCCCCGAACGGTGAAGGCGAAGTACAGGTCGTCTCCCCCCTCCGGCAGGACGATCAGATCTTGGACGTTCTCCGGCTGGCAGTGGAGCTGGTCGCACAGCTTCTCCATGATTTTCCGGCTGGCGTTGTCCACGAACAGGCCGTCAATGTTTTCCAGGCTCTGGATGGAGCGGAAGGGAAGGATGGCGCCGTCATCATAGGGGCGGACGTAAAGATCTAGGTTGTCAATGTGGCCGTCCACCAGGCACTGCCAGGGGAGGGTGTCGGCGCCGAAGCTGTCGATCTCGTTCTCCAAGTACCGGCGCAGGCGGCCGGAGAAGGTCTGGTCAAAGAAGGCGTGACCGGAGAGACATTCGCCGCTCATGCCCTGGTTGCCGCCGTCGATGCGGGTGATGCGGCCAGAGTCGTTCTTGCGCACCAGCATAGCCTGGGCAGCGTTGTCCAGGTGAACGGTGGCGTGGAAGGGGCGGTACTCGTAGGGGTGGAAGGGGTTGTCAGGGAAATAGGTGTCGCAGGGGCAGATATAGGTGTTGTCCAGTTGGTCTGCCACGGCGTAGAGGGAGCAGACGCTGTTCTTTCGGGGGCGGGGGGTCACGTCCAAGGTGACGCCGTACTGCTCCTCCAAGAAGAAATACTGCTCCTTCATAGAGCCTACCACCACATGGATGTTCTGGATGCCCACCTCCTGCAGTTGGAGGATGAGCCGCTCGATGAGGGTCTCGCCATTTTTCCGATACAACCCCTTGGGCACGGTGTAGAGGGTGCGGGCCGTCCAGTTGGCACTTTCCGCCGCCAGCAGGACGGCGTTTTTCACCCGATAGGGTTCCAGCTCCTGGAGGGCGAACTCGGTCACGGTCAAGTCATCCAAATAGCCCTTCTTTTGCAGCTGAGCCAGGATGGTCAGGGTCTCTTTGGGGGAGTCAAAGACCGGATAGTGCAGGTGCTGCTCCAAGTAGGCCAGGAACGCACCGTTGGTGTTGCCCTGGAATCGGGTCAGGTAGTTGAGGATTTCAAATTCTTTGTAGGTTACCATGAAACGTGCCTCCTTTATCTCTATCTCGCTGGGAAGCGGGGCAGGTATCAATCCTTCCGGTTCTGGATCTTCTCCTGAAGGGAGTGGAGGAGATACTTGCCGCCGATCTCACCGCTGTGGCCGAAGTTGGGCATCAACTCGTAAACCAGCTTGCCAATGCGCTCCTGATATCCGGCTGCGTCCGCCAGCAGATCGGCCACCGCCTGTCCGGCGGTGCTGCCCACGGCGTCCAGCGCTACGCTCCGTCCCAACTGATCCCGCAGGGAGAGATCCAGCGGTTCCAGATTCAGCTCCTGGTAGTTGGGATTCATAACCTTCATAGGGGTGTTGATGAACAGGGAGGGCTTGCAGGTGGTGAAGGAGAACTCCATGGCGATGGAGGACCAGTCGGTGATGACCAGATCGGACTGATACACCGTATCGCCGGAGGAGAAGTCCGTTTGGAACTCGAATTTGCCGGCTTCCAGCTCCGCCTGGTGCCGCTGCTGGAAGGCTTCCTGCTTCTGGGGGAAGCGCTTGATCCATTCGGGATGGGGGCGGACGATGACCTTGTACCGGTCATCGGCCAGGAGCTGGCGCAGGAGCGGGTCAATGCAGGACTCCAGGATGTTGTCCTTCTGCCAGGAGGGGGCGATCAAGATCTGAGGCCGGTCGTGCGGTACCTGCTCCATCTGCTCGTAGGCCGCCCGCAGGTGCTCGATGACGCCGTAGCCGGTGTCGATGAGTTTTTTGGGAGGCAGACCTTTCAATTCTTCCCGTGCCCGAATTTCCTTCATCTGGACAGGGCCGGAGCAGAAGATGGTGTCGTAGTGGTCAAAAGCAGTCTCCCGCAGCACCATGTGGGTGCTGGCAAAGCCGTGGAACAGGTAGACGTACTCGATGTCCTTTTTGATGTAGCTGCGCTTGATGTGGAAGGTCTCAATGTCCGGCATGGTCATGCAGACGATGTCCGCTTCCATCTTCATCATCAGAGTGATGAGCCGCTTTTCGCCGATGTAATAGGGCTTGATGCGGGGCTCTTTTTCCGCCAGGGCGAAGATCTGGTCGTCCGGATCGCTGGTGATGTAGTGGATGACCACGTTGGAGTGCCCCAGCAGATACTCGATGGTGTCCTGGAAGTATTTATAAAAGCCGCTCTTTTCCGAGTAGAACACGATGTGCTTGTTGACGATGGAGAAGAAGCGCTTGTAATCCGCCTTCTCCCGCTTGGCGTTGGGGTCGTGGGAGAAGGGCTTCTTTTTGCCGCCCAGGCTGTCCAGTTCGGCCAGGGCTTTTTTGCTCTCCTCCAGGGCTTCGTAGTCGATGTGCTTTTTGGGGTCGATGATGATGTTCAGCAGGAACTGCTGCAAAATGGTGAACAGGTTGGAGAAGATCCAGTACAGCCCCACGCCGGCGGGGACGAAGAAGCCCAGGAAAAGGGCGATGCCCACCGACAGGATGGTGGTGCTCAGCTGACCGGCCATGCCCTGCTCCGCCTGGAGGGGATTCATCTTGTTCTGGCTCAGGCAGAGGGTGAAGGCGGCCAGACCTGCCAAAATGGGCACCAGCAGGGTGGCGCCGCCGGCGGTGATGGGCACGTCGCCCAGGTTCAGGCCGAACAGGTTCAGGTCTAAGGCTTGGATGCGGGTCATCAGGTCGGCAGTCATGCCGGGCAGTGTCTGGAAGGCGTCGGTGTACTGGCCGGTCTGGATGGCCTGCACCACGGTGAGCTGCACGGAGCTGGAGTCCACGTCGCAGCCGGTGAGCTGACCGGTCAGCTGCACCATGGCGTCGATGAGACTGCCGTCGGCGTGGAAAATGTGGTTCAGGGGGTGATAGATGACCTGGATGAGGCCGATGAGCAGCACCAGCTGGACGAAGGTGGGGATGAGGTTGGCAAAGGCGTTGTACTTCTCCCGCTTGTACAGCTTTTGAGTCTCCTCGGCGATGCGGTCTTTGTCCCCGAAGTGGTTGGCTTTGATCCGGTTCAGCTCTGGGGTCAGGTGGACAATCTTGATGCCGTTGTTCTGCACCCAGATGGCCACCGGCAGCAGGATCACCTTGGTCAGCAAGGTAAAGAGCAGGATGGCCAGGGCGTAATTGCCCAGGATATTGTAACAGAAGTACATGACGTAGCCCAGGATGGTGCCCAGGCCGTTCATAATCGTGCTCATAAGTGCCTCCTTTTATTCCTCTGCGGTGATGACAAGGTCGGAGACGCGGATGGCGCGGGTGCGCTTGCCGGCATCCTTGTTGTCCTCACTCTTGGGGATGGCGGAGAAGGTGATGTCCAGGGTCAGGGTGTCGTCCTTGAGGGCGCTGACCGGAACGGTGAACTGTAGCTCGTGAGAGTCGTAGCTCTTGGGGGTCATGTCCTTCTCCTCGTAGACCGTCTCGCCGTTGGCAGTGATGGTCATGTCGCCGTCCACCAGGATGTCACGGCGGGTCAGAGTGACCACCAGGTTGCCGTCCTTAGGCGGGGTGTCGAGGGGAATGACCATCTGGGCGTGGTGGCCTTCGATGCTGGTGGTGCCGCCATCGGGGGAGCGGAAGCCCTCGGTGCAGTAGATGTTGGCGGTGGCTTCGTTCAGGCGGAAGGAGAGCTTGTTGCCCAGGATGTAAGGCTCTGCGGCGGCAGAGGCGTCCTGGAGGGGGTACTGTTTGTACAGCTTCATGCTGTCTGCATCCGATGCGGTGCTCTCGGTCTGGTACTCATCGGTGTTCAGGGTGGCGTTGCTGCCGCTGGTGCGGTAGAAGCTGCGGGTGCGCTTTTCCCCCTCCTTGATGTCGGACAGGGTGCGGCCGGAGGCAATGTCCTTGGGGTCGCCGCCGGCGATCTCGTTGAGGGTGGAGGTCACGTCAAAGGCGGAGACGGGGGCGGTGTTCTCGGTGTACTTGCCGGTGGAGCCGGCGGGCTTGTAGAGCAGGGCGCTCCACTGTGCCAGGTCATTTTCGCCGTGGTCGGCCATGATGAAGATGTTGGCCTTGTCGTACACGCCGTTGTCCTTCATGTCATCCATCATGTTGAAGATGATGTTGAAAATGCCGTCGATCTGATCCTTCTCCGACGTCTCCGTTTTGCTGTGGCTGCCGTCAGGGTTCAGGTTGTAGGGCTTGTGGGGGCCGCGCATATGGTAGAGGCGGAAGTCCTTGCCGGTGAGGTTGTAGGTGAAGCCGTTGTGCTTCAGATAGCTCTGATAGAACTTGGAGTCGTTGACCACATACTTGTCCTGCTTCTGGTACTTGTCAAAGTCCGCCGTGTCCATCCAGAAGCGCCACTTGAGGAAGTGGGGGACGTATTTGTATAGGGTGAGCTTGTACATCTTCTTGGTCAGGCCGGTGTAGTCGCCCACGATGCTGGAGGACATGGACAGGTTGTCGATGTACTCATCGGCAGTGGGAGAGATGTATCGGGGCTGGGTAAAGAGGTGGATGCCAAAGCCGTTGCTGCGCATATTGGTGAACAGCACCGGATCCTTCCAGGCGGAATCCCGATAATCGGCATAAGCGCCCGGCTCGGTGCGGGGGATGCCGGTGAACAGGAGGGGCATGGCCACGGGGGTGCGTGCGCCGGCGGCCAGGGCGTTGGTATAATTGGTAAAGCCCTGGAGGCGGTCAGCGTATTCCGGATGCCGCTCCATCATGTCCTGCAAGAAGGCGCCGTCCATGGTGTCCACCAGGTAAATGATGGTGTTCTCGTCCTTGGACAGGTCAAAGAGCTTGTCGTTGGTCAGGGTGACGCTTTCGGTGGTGGTGGGGTAGTTGATGTAGGACACCACCAGGGACGCGCCCTGCATGAGGATGAGGGCGCAGGAGAGAAAGAGAAAGACAGGACGAACCTTCTTCTCCTTCCAGATGAGCATGGCGATGAGGGGGACGAGGATGCACACCAGCCAGATGACGGTGTTCACCACGCCGTAGCCGGTGTAGGCGCTCCAGTCCACGGAGGTGCCGTTGAGGAGGCCGTAGTCCTTGTTCATGAAGCTGGCCTGGACATAGGTGCCCACCAGGCCGCCGAACATCAGCGCCATGTAGATGTCGTGGAGCTTGCCCCGCAGGAGGGTGCCCACCAGGGTGGTGAGGACAAAGAAGATACCGGCTACCAGAAAGAGGCCGCCGATGATGTCCTGGAGGTGGAACCAGATCTCCTCATAGTTGTTGAAGAACAGATCCAGAGGGCCGAACAGGCAGAGGGTGAAGGTGAGGGCGGCGGAGACGATGGCGGAAAAGACCAGCCGTTTCTTCCAGCCGCCAGCCGGTTGCTTGGGCTTGGCAGGGGTTTTGGTTTCCATATTGAACGTACTCCTTTCTGAGGAAGGCAATAGACAAAAAGTGCGCCCAAAGCGCAATCATCCATTATTGAGCTTAGAATGTAAGTATTCTACCATGCCCTTTTCTTTTTTTCAATGTACCATGGGGGAAAATCGGGGGAGAAGGGGGGAGAATCCTGTGAAAAAAAGCAAAAAAGAACCCTGCGGCCAGCGCATTGGCTGGACTGCCGCAGGGATACTGTGGTGGATGGGCTGTGACGATGGGTCAGACGCTGAGCTTTTCCGCAATGAAATCCTGAACCTGATCCAGCTCAATCTCCAAAGCGGTGGCCAGCTCGCCAAAGAGCAGCAGCTCTGCCTTTTTCAGCAGGGTGGAGTCATTGAGACTGGACTTCTTCCCCCGCTTAGCCCGCCGACTTTGTTCCTCGTACAGGCTCTTGGTCAGGCTGGCCAGCTGGAGGCTGTCGCCGGATTTGAGGATCTCATTGCTGCGCTGTTTCTGATCGTTGAAGTTCTGAAACTTGATGGAGTCCACCGTGGGCAGCGCGTCAATGAGGGTCAGAGCATCCTCTCGGGTCATGATGGGACGGATCTTCACCTTACCGTTGTCACGGGGGGTGTAGAACGTTGCGTCCTTCATGTATAGCGGGCAGAGTATGTAATAAACGCCCGTCAGTCCGTCCAGTGTGGTTTCTCCGGTGACCCGGCAGACACCGGCGGTTTCGTGCATGATCAGATCGCCTTCTTTTAACATGAACAAGTCCCCCTTTGATCAGTATGGTTGGCCTCCCGATAGGAAAACCGGTGTTTTTTGCGCCCCGAACGGGACGCAGTGTGGCGGAGAGATTCTGAAACGTGAATTTCCCCACACATATTATATCATAAAAGAGGGCGGATGAGTAGGGGGTGACCATGGGGATTTTCCACAAAAAAGACGGACAACGGCCTGCGCAGAAGGGACAAAAGTGTGATTTTGGAGAAAAAAGTGCTTACATTGGCCGGCGGCTTGGTGCTAAAATAGGGGTATCTCAGAAGAAAAGGAACAGGAGATTTTTGTGTTATGAAACGAGTGAAATACGCTTGTCTGTCACAGACCATACATTTTACCCTCAGCGAGAAGGTTCCCCACCAGGAGGCGGTGACGCTGGCGCTGAAAGAACGGCAGAACTGCTTGGAAGAAATGGAGCGCAGAGGTGTGGCGCATCAGGTGGATCGGTCGTATCAGCTGGAGGACGGCACGCCGGTGCTGGAGGTGCGCAAGCAGTACAACAACTACCCTGCCGGGAACTATCTGAAGTAACAGCAGGGCAAAAATTTCGCAGGTTGTCTGGAGGCAGCCTGCGTTTTTTTGCGCCGTGCCGGTTCTCACAAGGGGCTGCGGCGCATAGAAAGAATAGGCGAGGACGGAAAAATGCAACGTTCGGGAGAAATTTCCTTACATAGGGGAAGGACTTATGATAAAGTGATTGACTTTTATTGAAAAGCTGTTACAATGTAGGGGAAAACGAAAGAAAACAGGGGGAAAGCCGATGAGTCCGGCTGTCCGCGTTTTCGTGAGGAAAAATATTTTTTGGTAAAAGAGGTAGATCAAGATGGCATCTGTTAAAGTAGGCATCAACGGCTTTGGCCGTATCGCAAGAGTGGTTCTGCGCAGCCTGGAGTCCAGAGAGACCAGTCTCCAAGTCTGTGCCATTAACGTCCGCAACGCCAACCTGGACCGCATGGTCTATATGCTCAAGTACGACACGGTATTCGGCCGGTTCCAGGGCGAGATCAAGGCCGTTGAGGACGGCATCGAGATCAACGGCAAGTACATCAAGGTGTTCAGCGAGGATAAGCCGGAAAACATCAACTGGGCCAGCGTGGGCGTAGAATATGTCATCGAATCCACCGGTAAGTTCCGCACCGCAGAAGGCTGCGCCAAGCACTTCGTGGGCGGCGCCAAGAAGGTCATTCTGTCCGCTCCCGGCAAGGGCGACGGCATCCCCACCTTCGTCATGGGTGTCAACAACGAGACTTACACCAGCGATATGACCATCGTCTCCAATGCCTCCTGCACCACCAACTGTCTGGCGCCCCTGGCCAAGGTCATCAACGATAAGTTTGGCATCGAACAGGGTCTGATGTCCACCATCCACGCCGCTACCTCCAAGCAGAAGGCGGTTGACTGCAACGGCGGCGACGATTGGCGTACCGGCCGCAGTGTCTTCAACAACATCATCCCCTCCACCACTGGCGCCGCCAAGGCCGTTGGCCTGGTTGTCCCCGAACTGAAGGGCAAGCTGACCGGCATGAGCTATCGGATCCCCTCCAGTGATGTCTCCGTGGTGGATCTGACCGCAAAGCTCAAGACCCCCACCACCTATGAGGCTATCTGCGCCGCCGTGAAGGAAGCCTCGGAAGGCTCCATGAAGGGCATCATCGAGTACAACAACGATGAAATCGTCTCCAGCGACCTGCGCGGCGACTACAACACCTCCATCTTCGATGAAAAGGCCGGCATCATGCTGGGCGACGACTTCGTGAAGCTGGTGGCATGGTATGACAACGAATGGGGTTATTCCAACAAGCTCATCGACCTGGTCGCTTACATGGCAGAACAGGACGCAAAGTAAGTTCATACGGTAACCGGAATGTATTTCGGAAACGCCCAGCCGACTGGCTGGGCGTTTTTGGTGCTGGGGTGAGATGGGAGAGGGGAAGCGCACATTCTTCCGTCGTGCAGTTACGCTGGCACACAACCCCTCCGGCACTCCGTGCCACCTCCCCTTACTCAGGGGAGGCTGGGAGATTTTGCTGCGTGCCACCTCCCCTTGCACAGGGGAGGCGGGGAGATTTTGCTGTGTGCCACCTCCCCTTGCACAGGGGAGGCTGGGAGATTTTGCTGCGTGCCACTTCCATCTACATAAGAGGGGGTTCCAGGTTTTGTAAAATTGTTCCTTTGGAGGACACGCTCAATGGCTCCCTTGTGTAAAGGGAGCTGTCAGCGCAGCTGACTGAGGGATTGCCGAGCGAGGCACACGGTTGCAATTTCCGTCAAAATTTGCTATGATAAAATGATTGAAAAAGCGGTAGATATTACCGTTGACTTTGGGCTGCCGCAGCGGTATCCTCAAGGGCGATGAAATTCCACGGACAGGAGGGAGCGGCATGACATTCATCCTTCGCTTGGCCAAGGCCGGCCTGCGGTTTCTCTATCTTTTCCTGCGGCCGCTGCCGCTGAAAAATAAGATCGTTTTTTTCTCACGCCAGTCCAGCACCATCCCGCTGGATTTTACCTTGCTGGCCCAGGAGATTCAAAAACAATCGCCGGAGACGGAAATCGTGTATTTCTGCCGAAAAATGCGGCGAAAAACCAAGGTTTTCTCCTACTGCTGCTTTATTTTACATAGCCTGTATCATTTGGCCACAGCCTCCATTGCCGTCACCGATACCTACTCCATCCAACTCTGTGTCCTCCATCCCAAGCGGGGGCAGACGGTGGTGCAGGTGTGGCACGCAGTGGGTGCGGTGAAGCAGTTCAGCTACCAGTGCCTGGACAAGCCCGGCGGACAGCCGGCGGCGCTGGCGAAGGCCATGGAAATGCACAAAAACTACGACTATGTGTTCTGCACGTCCGAGGCCACGGCGGACATCTACGCCCAGGGCTTTCAGATGCCCAGAGAGAAGATCTTGCCCCTGGGGATGCCCCGTGTGGACTATCTGCGGGAGGCTGATCCGGCTCTGCGGGCACGTTATCTGGAAGCCCGGCCGGAGCTGGCAGGGAAGCAGATCTGTCTCTATCTGCCCACCTTCCGAGCGGGGGTGGAAGTGGGGATGGAGCGGCTGATGGACGCCTTTTCCACTGTGGAAAACGCAGTGCTGCTCATCAAGCCTCACCCCATGAGCAAAATCACCCTGCCGGAGGATGTGTCGGTGGGGAAGGGCTGGTCTACCTATGAGATGATGAAGGTGGCGGACTGCGTGATCACCGACTACTCCGCCGCCTCCTTGGAAGTGAGCCTGCTGAACAAGCCGGTGTATCTGTACCTGTACGATTACGACGCCTACACGGACGCCCAGGGGCTGAACATCGACCTGTGGAAAGCGTTTCCCCACGCAGCCTTCCGGACGGCGGCGGAGGTGGCTCAGGCAGTGCAGAGGGAGGACTACGATTGGGCGGCATTGCAAGTCTATCGGGAGACGTATATCCAGACCGCTCAGGAGGACAATACCGGAAACATTGTCCGGTTCCTGCTCCAGCGCATCCCGGAACACCTGCGGAAGCAGCGAGAACCTGCGGAGGTATAAGCCATGTCTTTGAAACAGCGCATCAAAATTTTGCTGTATGATTTCGTGAAAGTGTGCCCGCCTGCCCGACGGCTGGTGCGGCATATGCTCTTTCAATACCGAGAGATCACCTTCCGGCGGCATACCAAGGGCATTGCCACCGACCCCAACCTGATGGTGTTCTGCACCTTCTCCGGTCGGGGGTATTCCGACTCGCCCCGTGCCATTTTTGAGTACATGGCCAACCGTCCGGAGGAGTATGGGCAGTACCGGTATGTGTGGATCTTCCAGCATCCGGAACGGTTCCGGTGGCTGGAGGAGCAGTACCCCAATACGACCGTGCTCCAGTGGGCCAGTGTGCCCTATCAAAGAGCCATGGCGGCGGCAAAGTATTGGGTGTTCAATTATCGGGTCAGCGACCACATTTGGCCGAAGAAAGACCAGGTCTATCTGGAATGTTGGCACGGGACGCCTTTGAAACGATTGGGGTACGACCTGCAAAATGAGGGCGGAAATGTGATGAATTCCCTGAAGGAAGTGCGGGAAAAGTACGATCTGGATGCGGCAAAGTTCCGTTACATCCTGTCCCCCTCTGAGTTCACCACGGAGAAATTCACCTCTGCTTGGAACCTGAAACAGGCGGGGAAGGAGAACGCCATCCTTCAGGAGGGCTATCCCCGCAACGATTACCTGCTCAATCACACGCCGGAGGACGTGGAGCAGGTGAAACGAGCCCTCCACATCACGCCGGAGGACATCGGCGGCAGGAAAATTGTTCTCTACGCCCCCACCTGGCGGGACAATCAGCACGACTCTGCCGATGGGTACAGCTATCAGCTGGGGGTGGATTTCGCACGGCTGCGGCAGGCGCTGGGGGAGGAGTGCATCATCCTGTTCCGTGCCCACTACCTGGTGGCCAACCAGTTCGATTTCGCCGCCTATGAAGGGTTCGTGTGGGATGTGTCCCAGTATCCGGACATCAACGAGCTGTATGTGGTGTCTGACCTGCTCATCACCGACTATTCCTCAGTGTTCTTCGACTACGCCAACTTGAAGCGTCCCATCCTATTTTATATGTATGACCTGGCCGCCTATCGGGACGACATCCGAGGGTTCTATCTGGACTTGAAGGAGCTGCCGGGGTCTATCGTGGAGACCGAGGAGGCGCTGATCCAGGCGATCCCCCAGGCGCTGGAACAGGATGCCTACGATGAGAAATACCAGCGGTTCCACGCACGGTTCAACGCCTTGGACGATGGGCACGCCAGCGAGCGGGTGGTAAAACGACTGTTGGAGACGAAATAATCCTTGCTATGTGGAAATGATTGTGATATAATCAATATAAGTGAATGTAAGTATCAACTTGAGAGTGGGGCCAGCGCCCCGCTCTTTTTTACATCCTGTCCCCAGCGGCGCGCTGGCGGCGGGGAAGTCCAATGTTTTTTGGAGGAAGAAGCATGAAAGTAACTGATTTGACCGCCCAGCTGGCGCAGCCCCTGGTGGAAGCGGCCGGATGTACGCTCTGGGATGTGGAATACGTTCGGGAGGGGGGCACCTGGTACCTGCGGGTGTTCATCGATGCGCCGGAGGGCGTGAACATCGACCAGTGCGAGGCCGTCAGCCGCCCCCTCAGCGATGCCTTGGACGAGGCCGACCCCATCCAGGGCAGCTATGTGCTGGAAGTGGGCAGCGCAGGCGCCGACCGTGCCTTGAAAAAGCCGGAGCACTTCGCCCAGTGCATGGGGCAGGAGGTGGACGTGAAGCTGTACCGTCCCAGAGAGGGGCGGAAGGAGTTTACCGGCACCTTGGCTGGATATGACCAGGGTAACGTGACCGTCACCCAGCCCCATGGGGCGGAAGTGGTCTTCGAGAAGAAGGAGATCGCGTTGGTGCGGCTGCATCTGGATTTTTAATATAATCATAGAGGGAACCCCCTCAGTCAGCTCCGCTGACAGCTCCCCCTGGGAGGGGGAGCCTTCGGTGGGGGCGCAGATGTGCCGCTGAAAGTTTGTAGACACAATCAGATTGTGCAACAAAATCTCGGCGCAGGCGGAATTCATTTCTGCCGAGCAGGTGAAATAAAAAGGGTTCCCAAAGATTCGAAGAATTTAATCCGCCGCAAGTGCGGCGTCACGAGCATTTTGTGCAACAAAATCTCGGCGCAGGCGGAATTCATTTCCGCCGAGCAGGTGAAATAAAAAAGGGTTCCCAAAAATTCGAAGAATTTAATCCGCCGCAAGTGCGGCGTCACGAGCATTTTGTGCAACAAAATCTCGGCGCAGGCGGAATTCATTTCCGCCGAGCAGGTGAAATAAAAAGGGCTCCCAAAAATTTGAAGAATTTTTGGGAACTTTAAAAGGAGTGTAGCTGTGACATGGCCAGAAGAACCACAAAGAAGAAAGGGCCGACCCCAGAAGAAGAAGCAAAGGAATTTTTTGAAGCCTTAGACCTGATCGAGGAGAAAAAAGGCATCAAAAAGGAGTATATGATGGAGAAGATCACCCAGGCGCTGGTCTCCGCTTATAAGCGGGATCACGAAGGGGTGAAGGATAACATCGTTGTCTTGACCGATCCGGAGAAGAACTCCGTCCGCGTCATCGTCCGGCGGGACGTGGTGGAGGAAGTGGATAATCCGGATACCGAGATCTCCTTGGAGGAAGCCCGTCGTTCCCTGCCCCACGTTCAGTTGGGTGACGTGGTCAGCAGTGAGATCAAACCCAAAAACTTCGGCCGCATCGCCGCCCAGACCGCCCGTCAGGTCATCATCCAGGGCATTCGGGAAGCGGAACGGAATATGATCTATGATGAGTTCGTGGGCAAGACCCAGGAGCTGCTCACCGGTGTGGTCACCCGCATCGACCCCCGCAATGGCGCCCTCCATGTGAAGATTGGCACCGGTCGGGAATCCACCGAAGCCCTGCTCACCGCCGGTGAGCAGGTGCGCGGGGAGAGCTACCGAGAAGGCGACCGCATCAAGGTGTATGTGGTGGAAGTCCGCCGCACCACCCGCGGTACCCAGGTGGTCATTTCCCGCACCCACTATGGCCTGGTGCGCCGTCTGTTCGAGATGGAAGTGCCGGAAATCTACGATGGCGTGGTGGAGATCCGCTCCATCGCCCGAGAAGCCGGCAGCCGTACCAAAATGGCCGTCTGGTCCAATGATCCGGAGGTGGATCCCATCGGCGCCTGCGTGGGCACCCGTGGCGCCCGTGTGAACGCCATCGTGGAGGAGCTGAACGGGGAAAAGGTGGACATCATCAAGTACAGCGAAGACCCTGCCGAGTTTATCAGCGCAGCCCTGTCTCCCGCTGACGTCATTGACGTGCGCTGCAATCCGGAGGAAAAGACCTGTCGGGTCATCGTCCCCGACGACCAGCTCTCCCTGGCCATCGGCAAGGAGGGGCAGAATGCCCGCCTGGCGGCCAAGCTGACCGGTTACAAGATCGACATCAAGAGCGAATCCAACGCCGACGAGGTGGACGAGGAAGAACTGCTGGATGCGGTGGAGCCGGAGGAGGACGACCTGCTGGCGGAGGACAGCAATGCGCTGTTGGATGACGGCGCAGACGTGGCGGAAGCCCAGGACGCTCCGGCAGAGGAACCGGAAGCGGAGGAAGAAGCGGCTGTGGAACCGGCGGAGGACGCCGAGGAAGCGGAGGAATAACCAATGCCCAAAAAGATCCCCATGCGCCAGTGCCTGGGATGTCGGGAGATGAAGCCCAAACGGGAGCTGATCCGAGTGGTTCGTTCGCCGGAGGGGGAGATCTCTCTGGACTTTCGGGGCAAGAAGCCTGGCCGAGGGGCATATGTGTGCCCCAACACGGAATGTTTGAAGCGGGTGCGCAAGGCCAAAGCCTTGGAGCGCGCGTTTAGCATCCAGATCCCTGTGGACGTGTTTGACGCCTTAGAGGCACAGATGGAGCAGGGCGATGGATAAATTGTTGCAGATGATGGGTCTTGCCCGCCGAGCAAATTTGCTGCTGGCGGGGGAGGAGGTGGTGGCGGACGCCATCGCCGCCCACAAGGCGCGCCTGGTGCTCTTGGCGGCGGATGCTTCCGAGCGCACTGGGAAAAAGATCCGGCAGATGGCCGGAGAAACGCTGCCGGTGCTGGTGCTGCCGGCGGAGAAAGACGCCCTGGGCGCTGCCCTGGGCAAGGGGAGCTGTGCGGTGGCAGCGGTGCTGGATGGCGGCTTTGCCGCCAAGCTGGCGCAGATGCTGGCACAGAGCAACCCGGATTATGTGGCGGTGGCGGAGCGGCTGAACCAGAAGGAGGCCAAACGCCAGCGCCGGAAAAAAGAAAAACCTCGAATCCGGAAGAAATCATGGGATCGAGGATGAACCAGAAGCAAAAGGGAAACACACCCGCCCCCTCCTGACTGCTCCGGCAGACGGGCAACGGCGGGAGGAGAAAAGCCCCGCGTTTCCCGTGCGATCTATGGAGGTGGCTGATTTGAGCGATAACAAATACAGAGTACACGAGGTAGCCAAGGATTTTAAGATCAATGGCAAGGCCGTTGGCTCCAAGAAGGTCATGGAGATCCTGACCAAGTATGGGGAGACTCCGTCCAGCCATATGGCGGTACTCAGTGACAAGGAATTGTCCATCATTTTTGACTACCTGACTCAAAAGAATCAGATTGAGGATTTGGAAGAAGTGTTCAAAGAAACGTATCAGGAACCCAAGGGCGGCAAGGGCGAGAGCAAGAAGACCGCTCCCAAGGGAGAGAATAAAAAGCAGCCCGCAGGGGAGCGCAAGCCCCAGGGCGACCGCCGCAATGCCCCCAAGCAGGGGGATCAGAGAACCGGCGAAAAAAGACCCCAAAACAACAACGACCGCCGCAGCGCCCCCGCTCAGAAGGGCGCTGACAAGGCCGCAGCCCCCAGAACCCTGGAGCAGAAGGCATCTCCCGCCGCCCAGAACGGCAGTCGGGTGCCCCAGAAGAAGGTGGTCAACACCCGCAGCAGCGTGGACGTGAACCTGGATCGGTATGACGCCCACCTGGATGAGCTGACGCCGGACAGCGTGGAAAAGATGCAGCATGGCAAGCAGAAGATCAACTCCAAGCGCAGCCAGCAGCAGCGTTCCGGCAAGCAGTCCGCCAAGCGCCGCCAGGAGGAACAGGCGCAGAAGATGCGCCGCCTCCAGCAGGAAGCCGCACGGAAAGCGCCCATCAAAGTGGAGATCCCCGATGAGATCACCGTGGGCGAGCTGGCCAGCCGCATGAAAAAGACCGGCGCAGTGGTGGTCAAGAACCTGATGAAGATGGGGGTCATGGCCTCCATGTCCGATGTCATCGACTACGATACCGCCGCCCTGGTGGCCATGGAATTGGGCTGCAAGGTGGAGAAGGAAGTGGTCGTCACCATCGAAGAAAAGCTCATCGACACCGCAGAGGACAAGGCAGAGGATCTCCAGGATCGCGCCCCCGTCATCGTGGTCATGGGTCACGTTGACCACGGCAAGACCTCCCTGCTGGACTATATCCGTTCCAGCAACGTCACCGCCGGCGAAGCAGGCGGCATCACCCAGGCCATCGGCGCATACCAGGTGAAGGTGCAGGATAAGATGGTCACCTTCCTGGACACCCCCGGCCACGAAGCCTTTACCGCCATGCGTGCCCGCGGCGCCATGGTCACCGACATCGCTATCTTGGTGGTGGCAGCGGACGACGGCATCATGCCCCAGACCGTGGAAGCCATCAACCACGCCAAGGCAGCCAACATCCCCATCATTGTGGCCATCAACAAGATGGATCTGCCCGGCGCCAATCCGGAGAACATCAAGCAGCAGCTGACCAAGTATGAGCTGGTGCCGGAAGAATGGGGCGGTGAGACCATCGTCTGCCCCATCTCCGCCAAGACCGGCGAGGGCATCGACAACCTGCTTGATATGGTGCTGCTGACTGCCGAAATGCGGGAACTGAAAGCCAATCCCAACCGTGCCGCTATGGGCGCAGTCATCGAAGCCCGTCTGGATAAGGGGCGTGGCCCTGTGGCCACCCTGCTGGTGCAGAACGGCACTCTGAACCAGGGCGACATCATCATTGCCGGCACCGCCGTTGGCCGTGTCCGTGCCATGACCGACTATCGGGGCAAGAAGCTCAAGACCGCTGGCCCCTCTGTGCCTGTGGAGATCACCGGCATGGCGGAAGTCCCCAACGCAGGTGACGACTTCTACGCAGTGGCAGATGAACGCATGGCTCGTGAGCTGGCGGAACAGCGGAAGCAGGAGAAGAAGGACGCCCTGAATGCGCCGCTGGCTAAGAAGGTCAGCCTGGACGATCTGTTCTCTCAGATTCAGGAGGGCGAAGTGAAGGATCTGAACATCATCGTCAAAGCAGACGTCCAAGGCTCTGTGGAAGCGGTGAAGCAGAATTTGGAGAAGATCTCCAACGAGGAAGTTCGGGTCAAGGTCATCCACGGCGGCGTAGGCGCCATCAACGAGAGCGACATCATGCTGGCCAGCACCTCCAACGCCATCGTTGTCGGCTTCAACGTTCGTCCGGACTCTGCCGCCAAGGCCATGGCCGAGCGCAACCATGTGGATATGCGGATGTACCGTGTCATCTACGAGTGCATGGAAGAAATCGAGGCCGCCATGAAGGGGATGCTGGCGCCCAAGTACAAGGAAGTGGAACTGGGCACCGTGGAAGTGCGCAAGGTCTACAAGATCAGCAACGTGGGCGTGGTCGCCGGCTGCTACGTCACCGAGGGCAAGGTCACCCGCTCCGCCCAGCTGCGCCTGGTGCGTGACGGCATCGTGATCCACGAAGGTGAGATCGCTTCCCTCCAGCGCTTCAAGGACAGCGTGAAGGAAGTCACCAGCGGCTACGAATGTGGCATCACCCTGGAGAAGTTCAGCGACATCAAGCCGGGCGACATCTTCGAGTGCTTCGAGATGCAGGAGATCGAGCGGTAAGGCGATTCGGTGAGAAAATCGAGATAAGGGGAAACCCCCGGCGAGGGTTTCCCCTCTCCCCGGCAGAGCCGGGGATTCACCCTTTCCTGCGCTTTTTTGCGCATGGGGAGTTTTGCTGTCCGCGGACAGCGACCAGGGGCGTTGCCCCTGGACCCTAGTCGCTTTTGAAAAAGCTCCGCAAAACTTTCATGCGCCCTGCGGGGCTTGACCTTTGCAAGTAATTGCGAAAAAAGCAAACGAAGGAGAGCAACATGGCAGGATATCGAATTGTACGCATCAACGATGACATCAAGCGGGAGCTGGCGCAGCTCATTCCCAATTTGAAAGATCCCCGGGTGCGTGGCCTGATCTCCATTACCAGAGTGGACACCACGCCGGATCTGCGGTACTGTAAGGTGTATGTCAGTGCCCTGGACAAGGGGGATGCGAAGGACATGGTCAAGGGCTTGAAGTCCGCCTCCGGCTACCTCCGTCGGGAGCTGGCCAAGCGGATGACCCTCCGGTATACGCCGGAGCTGATCTTCACGCCGGATGACTCCATTGACCAGGGCAGCCGCATCATTGGCATCCTGGGGGACATTGAAAAAGAACCCCCTGTGGGGCCCAGCTCTGATCCGGCGGCGCATCTGCCGGAAGCGGAGGACGAGGTATGACGGTACAAGCTGCGGCTCAGTGGCTGCGGGAACGGGACAACTTCCTCCTGCTCACCCACGTCCGTCCCGATGGGGACACTTTGGGCAGCGCCGCCGCCCTGTGCCAGGCGCTGAACGCCTTGGGAAAGACGGCGTATGTGTTAAAAAACCCCGGCGATCTGACCCGATATGAGGGGTTTTTGACCTTCTCCTGGGCGCCGGAAGGGTTTGTGCCCGACCATGTGGTAGCGGTGGACATCGCCACGGAGGAATTGCTGCCGGAGGGGGCTGCCCAGAGCTATCGGGGCAAATCCCAGCTGTGCATTGACCACCACCCGTCCAACGAGGGGTATGCCCAGCAGACCTGTTTGGACGCGGATGCCTCCGCCTGTGGGGAGATCATCTACCATATCATCCGAGAATGGGGCGTGTGGAGCCAGTCCATTGCCCAGGCGCTGTATATTGCCATCGCCACCGACTGCGGTGGATTCCTCTATTCCAACACCACGCCGGAGACCCACCGCATTGCAGCGGAGCTGATGGAGCATCTGGACGTGCGGAAGGTGAACAAGCATTTCTTCAAAACCAAGCGGTTTGTGGAGTTGAAGCTGGAGTCCCGCCTGTTGGAGAGCGAGGTGTTTTTCCACAACGGGAAGGTGTGCATCGGCAAGATCTCACTGCAAGACAAGGCCGACCTGGGCGCTGGGGAAGGGGACTGTGAGGAACTGTCCTCCTTTGCTGCTACCATCGAAGGGGTGGGCTGTGCGGCCACCCTGCGGGAGCTGGCGCCGGACAAGTGGAAGATCTCCCTGCGGACGGTGGAGACTTACGCCGATGCCAACCACATCTGCAATCACCTGGGCGGCGGCGGCCATGCGGCGGCGGCTGGCGCTACGGTGAACGGCAGTGAGACGGACGTGCGCCGGAGGGTGCTGGACGCCATTGAGAGAGAACTGGAGGGGTGATCATGGGACTGTTCCGGAGATGCAAAGAGCAGTGGGCGCTGGTGAAAGAGATGCGTACCATGTTCAAAGCGGAGTGGGAACGCGCCAAGCGCTGGCACGCCATCACCCAGGCGGAGGCGGAGAGCCTCAGCGATGAAGAATTGTGGGACTGCATTACCAGCCGGCTGCCCCAGGTGGAGGAGCCGGAGGAGCTGGCGGCGCTGGCCGGACCGGTGCGGGTGGTATACACCCTGTACTGGTATGACCTGGAGGTGCAGAACGGCGGTCTGTGTCAGTATTTTGTCAACTCCAGCCGTATGACTGCCCCCTATCTGCCCGAAGCCCTCACGGCGGTGGGCGCCGAGGGCTACCGGCAGGATTTTGAAGGCTTTGTGCGGGAAAATGGCATTGACACCGGCGACCTGAGCAGCTTTATCATCCAGGACGCCAAGGAGTTCGCCCATCAGAATGAGCGCTACCCCTTTGACGCCTTTGATGCGCAGCTCTATGACCGGTACGAGCGCAGTCCCTTGAACGCCCTGGCTACCGCCTACATCCGGCGGAATCTGGCCGCCTTTTTCGAGGGGTGACCTATGGCCAACGGGATCATCATCATTGACAAACCCGCCGATTGGACGAGTATGGACGTGTGCAGCAAGCTGCGCCGCCTGCTGGACGAGCGGCGGATTGGCCACGCCGGGACGCTGGATCCCATGGCCACCGGCGTGCTGCCGGTGTTCGTGGGACGAGCCACCCGAGCGGTGGAATTTGCCGCATCCGGCAGCAAGACCTATGTGGCCGGACTGAAGCTGGGACTGGAAACGGACACCCAGGACTCCACCGGCCAGATGCTGGCGGAGCAGATTGTCACCTATGATCGGGTTGCGGTGGAGGCGGTGCTGGACAGCTTCCGAGGGGACATCTTCCAGGTGCCGCCCATGTACTCCGCCCTGAAAGTCAACGGCAAAAAGCTGTATCAGCTGGCGCGCAAGGGAAAGTCGGTGGAGCGTAAGCCCCGCCCCATCACCATCTTCGGGCTGGACATCCTGCGCCAGGACGCCCCCGACCACTACACCATCCAGATCACCTGTTCCAAAGGCACCTACATCCGCACCCTCTGCCACGACATCGGCCAGAAGCTAGGCTGCGGCGGGGTCATGGACGCCCTGCGGCGGACAGAGGCGGCGGGGTTCACCTTGGAGCAGGCGGTGACGTTGGAGCAGGTCATGCAGGCGGCGGAGGCTGGGCAGGCGCAGAATCTGCTGATGCCGGTGGATACCTATTTTGCCCGTTATCCTGCCTTGACCATCCAGGGCAAGGCGGAGCGGTTGTGCCGCCACGGGAACGGGTTCCCCTGGGAAGGGGAGAACGGCCGGTATCGGGTCTATGGCTCGGACGGCAGCTTCCTCATGCTGGGGGAGATCAAGGACGGCGAGATGAAGACCGTCAAAAACTTTTTAGAAGTGGAATCATAAGAATAAAGAGGTGCTGACAGTGAGCGATGGGAAAAAGAGAGTCATTGCCCTGGGCTTTTTTGACGGGGTACATGTGGGACACGCAGCCCTGATGAAGGCGACAGTGGCGGAAGCGAGACGGCTGGGTGCCATCCCCAGCGTCATGTCCTTCGACCGCCATCCGGCGACCGCAATCACCGGCAAGCCGGTGCCCATGATCAACTCCAACCAAGACCGCATCTGGCTGATGGAGCATTATTACGGGATCGAAGAAGTCATTCTGGCGGAATTCAACAGCAAAATGCAGCATCAGCCCTGGGATGAGTTCGTGGAGAAATACCTGTACCAGGAGCTGGGCGCCGTGTGCGTCATTACCGGCGATGACAATCACTTTGGCGACAAAGGGCTGGGCAATCCGCAGCGGCTGAAGCAGAAATGCCAGGAGCTGGGCATTGGCTGCCAAATTATCAGCATGGTGGAGCTGGACGGCGTTCAGGTTCATTCCACTCAGATCCGCAACCTGCTGACCCAGGGCAAGATCGTCCAGGCCAACCACCTGCTGGGGCACCCTCATGTGCTCACCAACCGAGTGGGACACGGCAAGAAGCTGGGGCACGTCCTGGGCTTTCCTACGGTGAACCTGGCCTTTGAACGAGGGGTCATTGTCCCCGCCTATGGGGTGTATGTGACCAGTGTCCATTTTGATCAACAGTCCTACGCCGCTGTGACCAATATTGGCGTCCGTCCCACCGTGGAGGATGGGAGCAGACTGGTCACTGTGGAAGGGTTCATTCTGGACTTTCACGGGGATCTCTACGGGAAGGAAATCCGGATGGAGTTCTTTGACTATCTGCGTCCGGAACGGAAGTTCCCCAATTTCGAGGCGCTGACGGCGGAGGTCATGCGCAATGCAGACCAGACCCGTGCATTTTTCCAGGCGCATCCGGAGGATCTGGAAGCATAACAGAAAAAACAACTGCTTGGCGACGTGGCCAGGCAGTTGTTTTTTTCGTCAGAAGCAGCGCTTCTTTTTTTCGGGCGCTTCCGTAAAGTAGAACAGGTCTTCAAATTTCCAGTCCAGCGCGATGCACAGCAGCAGCGCCAGCTTGGCGGTGGGGTTGAACTGGCCGGTCTCAATGGAGCTGATGGTGTTCCGGCTGACGCCTACCAGCTTGGCAAGCTGCGCTTGGGACAGGTGTTGGCTGGCACGGGCCTCTTTCAGGCGGTTGCATAGGATGAGCTGCTCGTTCATGCGCCGGACACCACCGCAGTGACATAGGCGACCAGGCTGAGGATGACGAACACGGTGCCAATGAGAGCCAGCACCAGGTCGCTGATCTTTTTGGTGAAGGTGAAGCGAACGTAGAATTCCACCGCCGCCATGGTGCAGAGGAGGGCGTTGAGGCTGTCGTTCTCTCGGGCGAAGTGGTTGTTGAGGATGATGAGGCACAGGCACAGGAAGATGACTGCCAGGGAGCCGATGCGGCGGCTCTTGTTCTCCATGGCGTCCTCGCCCTCGTCCCGCTTTTCCCGCTGGGCTAAGTCCAGGATGTCCTTTTTGTTCATGGTGCTGCCTCCTCTATGCGCCAAGTTTTCTTTGCATGGTTAAGATACCACTGCCAAGTGAACTTGTCAAGCCCTGGCGAAGATTTTTTGAAAAAACCACCCTGCATCGGTTCGGCAGGGTGGTTTTGCGGTTATTTGACCAGCCGCTGGATGAGGACTTCCGTTCCCACCGCCATACTGATGCCGATGACGGCGGAGAGCGCGCACAAAGGAAGGTGCTGGATGCCGCCGGCGGCAAAGACGGTGGCGACGGCGGCAAAGACGGCGGGGACTTTGTTCAGCCAGGTGCGGGAGAGAAAACGCAGGTGGACGAAGATGAGCAAAAAAGTCAGCACCAGCTCAGACAGGGACAGTGCCAGCAGGGAGGGCATGGCGAACCACGCTTCCAACCACTGGTGGCCGAAAATGTAGGCGAATGCCCAGACGTAGCCCACTAGCAGGCTGCACAGGTAGTTGGGGTACTCCGGCAGCTTCACGCCAAAGGCCATAGTCAGGAAGAAGCCGATGTAGACGCACCATAGGAAGCCGTGGAACAGGGGAACGGCGGTGAACAGGGCAGTGACCAGGGCGAAGGCCACGCCGCGGACGGCGGCGGTCACGAAGGCACGGCGGCTGGTCATGGGGCACATCCCAGCAGATAGTCCTCTACGGCGGTCAGGTCGGGGAGGATGATGTGGCTGAGCTGGCGCATCTCCAGAGTGGGGGGCAGCAGGTCGGGCACCATGATGGGACGCATCCCAGCGGCGGCGGCGGAGCGAATGCCGTTGTAGGAGTCCTCCACCGCCCACGCTGCTTCCGGCGCCACGCCCAGGGCGCGGCAGGCCATCAGATAGATGTCTGGGGCGGGCTTGCTCCGCTCCAGCTGGTCGCCGGTGACCACTTGATCAAAGTAATGCCATAGGCCAACCCCTTCCAGCTGGCTCTGCACCAACACCCGTCGGGTGGAGCTGGCCAGGCCGATCCCCCAGTTTGCTTCCCGCAGGTGGTGGAGCAGCGCCCGTGCGCCGGACTTCAGGGGCATTCCGTGGGCGTCCACATGGCCGAAAAAGCCCGCTCGGCAGCCCTTTTGGAACTGGTCGTAGGAGACGCCAGGATAGGTGCGCTGAAAGACGGCTTGGGTGTTCTTCTGGGTGGTGCCCACACAGTCCAGAAAGGTCTCATAGATGTGGGGCAAGCCCATCTTGGCACCCACCTCCTTCCAGCAGCGGGAGATGAGCTGTTCCGAGTCAAAGAGGACGCCGTCCATGTCAAATACGATGTACTGTTTCATCTGTCATCCTTTCTCCGGCCGTTCCAAGGTGGCCCACAGGATGGGGCCGCCTACGGTCTGGATGTGTTTTTTCTGTTCTCGTGCCAACCGGTGGTCGGCGGCGATGACGGAGGCCACCCGTTCCCGTCCCAACCGAGCCAGGTCGGCGCTGTTGGACTGGCGGTATCCGTCTGGGCTCAGCATAGGGGGACGGAGGGACGCCTCCCAGCCCGCCTCCAAAAAGGCCGGCGCTGGCCAGCGGCGCAGATCGGTGTGCTTGCCGTCCAGGTCTAGAGTCAGCAGCTCTGCCCCTTGCTCCGTCCACTGTCCGGCCAGCAGAGAGAAGGTGGTGGTCTGGCGGTACAGACGCCGCTGGATGCTGAGGGGTGGGTTCACCCGTTTGGCCAGAGCCTGGGCTTTCTCAGTCAGGGTGCCGCTGCCATGAAAAATGCGAGCGGCCAGCTTGGCGTAATTGACCCCGCCGAACACGGTCAGGCCGCAGCACGCCCACAGGCAGCGCTGCCCCTGGTCACAGCCGATCTTGCGGGCTTTGTCCCAGTGCAGGGGCACTGGGGACAGGGTCAGGCGACTGTCGCCCACCACAGCCATGGCACATTCACTGGCCAGCAGACAAAGATAGGACATCCGAATCCCTCCGTTCCTGTGCCAACGCTCGGTTCAGGGCGTTGAGCACCCGTTTTTTATCGCCGCTCCACAGGGGAGCCAGCAGGATGCGTTTGGGGCCGTCTCCGGTCATCCGGTGCAGCACCATGTCCTCCGGCAGGCGGCGGACACAGGCGGAAACCAGGGCGACATACTCCTCCAAGGTCATGACGGTGAATTTCCCTGCCCGATAGTCCTCCGCCAGGTCGGTGCCCTCCAGCACATGGAGCAGCTGCAATTTGATGCCGCCGCTGCCGGACTGAGCTGTGTAGTCCACCGTCTCCAACATCTGTTGGCGGCTTTCCCCCGGCAGACCTAAGATCACATGGGTGACCACATGGATGCCGCGGGCGTTCAGTTCCCGCACTGCCCGGTCATAGCAGGGCAAGTCGTAGCCTCGGCGGATATAGGCGGCGGTCTTGGGGTGGATGGTCTGAAGGCCCAGCTCCACCCACACGGGTTTGATGTGATTCAGCTCGCCCAGCAAATCCAGCACCTCCTCCGGCAGGCAGTCGGGGCGGGTGGCGATGGAGAGGGCGGCGATGTCGGGACGGTGGATGACCGGTTCAAAGAGGGCCTTGAGGCGCTCCACTGGGGCGTAGGTGTTGGTGTAGGCTTGGAAGTAGGCGATGTAGCGGCTGCCCCGAAATTTGGGGGCGATGCGGGCTTTGGCCTGGGCGATCTGCTCCTCCAGAGGCAGGTCTGCCGCAGGGGCGAAGTCGCCGGAGCCGCCGGCGGAGCAGAAGATACAGCCTCGGTCGCCCAGCGTCCCGTCTCGGTTGGGACAGGTCATGCCGCCGTTCAGGGAGAGCTTGTAGAGCTTTTCCCCAAATGTTTTTTTGCAGTATTGGTTCAGGGTGTCCATGGCCGCCCTCCTTCCGGTGAGTTTCCTCTACTTTATCACACTTGGCCGCCCTTGTCAGCCTTTTCCCATTGTCCTGCCCGTCCTGTTCTGGTAAACTAAAGGGAGAATCCACCTTCCCCTCAGAAAGGAGTCCTGTGTTATGTACGCCATTCTGAATTACAACCCACAACTGCGCCCCTATACAGCGGAACTGACCCGACGGGTGACCCACTTCCAAGCCGTGAAGGCCGCCCTGGCCCCAGGCGGCTCCCTGAGCCAGATGGCCAACGGACACTTCTATTTCGGCATCCACCACCATCCGGAGGGCTGGGTGTACCGAGAGTGGGCGCCGGCGGCGCAGCAGCTTTGGCTGACAGGGGAGTTCAACCACTGGAACCCCACGTCCCACCCCCTGCGCCGGCTGGAAGGCGGAGTGTGGGAGCTGGTCTTGCCAGGGCGGGAGAGCCTGTGGCAGGGGTGCGCGGTGAAAACCCTGGTGCAGTATCAGGGGGCAGTCACCGAGCACATCCCACTCTATGCCCGCTATGTGACCCAGGATGCGGAGAACTACCTGTGGTGCGCTCGGGTGTGGGAGCCGGAGGAGCCATTTCCCTGGCATCCCTTCGTGCCCAAGGAGGAGCCGCTGCTCATCTATGAAGCCCATGTGGGCATGGCTCAGGAGAAGGCGGGCATCGGCAGCTATCGGGCGTTTGCGGACAATACGTTGCCCTGGATTGCCCAGGGGGGATACAACACGGTGGAGCTGATGGCCATTATGGAGCATCCCTATTACGCCAGCTTCGGCTATCAAGTTTCCAACTTTTTCGCCCCTTCCAGCCGGTTCGGCACGCCGGAGGAGTTGAAGTACCTCATCGACCGTGCCCACCAGCTGGGCTTGCGGGTGCTGCTGGATCTGGTACACTCCCACGCCGTGGGCAACCAGGCGGAGGGCATCCATAAATTTGACGGCACCGTGTGGCAGTTTTTCCACAGCGGCAGCCGAGGGGATCATCCGGCTTGGGGCACCAAACTCTTTGACTACGGCAAACACGGCGTCCTCCACTTTTTGCTCTCCAACGTGAAGTATTGGCTCACGGAGTTCCATTTTGACGGCTTCCGCTTCGATGGCGTGACCTCCATGCTCTATCGTGACCACGGTCTGGGCGCCCCCTTCGACCGGGACGAGCGGTATTTTGGAGACAACGTGGACGAGGACGCCCTGACCTACTTGCAGCTGGCCAACGACCTGATTCGAGAGGTCAACCCCCACGCCGTCACCCTGGCGGAGGACGTGTCCGGAATGCCGGGGGTGGGGCTGCCCATCGACCAGGGCGGGCTGGGGTTCGATGCGCGGATGGGCATGGGCATTCCCGACCTGTGGGGGCATCTGGTGAAGGACGTTCGAGACGAGGACTGGGACTTGGACGCCATTTGGAGCAGCTTCTGTCTCCGGCGTCCAGGGGAAAAGACCATTGCCTATGTGGAGTGCCACGACCAGTCTATCGTAGGCGACCAGGCTATGCTGTTCCGGCTGGCAGGGGAGCGGATGTATACGGAGATGTCCAAAACCTGTCACACACCGGAGATCGACCGTGCCACTGCTCTGCACAAGCTCATGCGCCTGCTCACCTGCGCCGCCGGCGGCGATGGATACTTGAATTTCATGGGCAACGAGTTCGGTCATCCGGAGTGGGTGGACTTTCCCCGAGCGGGGAACGGGGACTCCTTCCAGTATTGCAGGCGGCAGTGGAGCCTGGTGCAAAATCCGGACTTGAAATATCAGTCCTTGGCCAGCTTCGACCGAGCCATGCTCCACTTGGCACGCCAGTGGGACTGGTTCCGGCAGTGGATGCCTGACCTGAAATTGGTCTCCCGTGACCAGCAGGTGCTGGCCTTTGAACGAGGAAATTTGATCTTTGTGTTCAATTTCAGTCCCACCCACTCTTACCCCAATGCGCTCATCCCAGTCAGTCGAGGGGAGGATCATGTGCTGCTGCTGTCCACGGACGACGAGACGTTCGGGGGACAGGGGCGGATCGCACCCATCCCGTATCCGGCCTGCGTGGCAGGGCACCGGGGAAATTACTTGCAGCTGTACCTGCCGGCGCGGACGGCTGTGGTCTTGGCTCCGGAGACGCTTGCAAGGACACGGAACGGATAACAAAAGGCGAACCCACCCAGGGTTCGCCTTTCTCACAGCGATCAATCGTCTGTCGTCACTTGCACGTTGTCCGTCCCATGCAGTTCAAATTCTGCCAGGTACGCTTCCACCCGTGCCACTAATTCATCAAAATTGCTCTCGTCAATGGGCACGTCGTTCATGTCCCGCCGTGCCAGCTCCTCCGCCAGGATGTCGAAGAACATGGCATCCTCGTATTCTCCGATGGCCTCGTGGATGCCGCCGGTGACAAATGCCCGACTGGGACAGGCGCCGCCAGGCCAGGTGTCGATCAGCTCCGGCATCCCCACGGAAGGCGCTTTGGTAAACAGCAGTCCCTCCACCTCATCGTAGTCTGAAAACCGGTCGGTGCCTCGGGTGGAGTTGAGCACCCAGTTGCCGATATAGACCAAGTCCAGCAGGCGGCGGTATTGCTTTTTTGTCAGTTCGATCTGCATCACAGTTCCCCTCCTTTATCCAGGTGTGAAAGTGAATGGGAGCAGGCGGGAGGTGACACCTCCCTGAACCTTTAGTATACTGGATTTTCCCATAATGTCAAACGGAATCTTTGGGAAACGCTTGTATTCTGCGGGATTATATTATATGATAATACGAGTTTTCACGCAAAGCTAGGAACAAAGTTGAATGGCGCTGCCGTTTAGGATACAAGCGCCTTGAAAGGTAATCATAATCATGGACAATCGACCCATCGGCGTTTTCGACTCCGGTATGGGCGGTCTGACCGCTGTGCGGGAGCTGGCGGCGCTGCTGCCCCACGAACAACTCATCTACTTCGGCGACACCGGCCGTGTGCCTTACGGCGGCAGGTCTCGGAATACCATTATACGCTACGCACGGCAGGACGTTGCCTTTCTGCGCAGCTTTGATCTGAAAGCCATCGTTGTGGCCTGCGGCACTGTGTCCACCACGGCGCTGCCCATCCTACAGGCGGAGGCGGAGGGCTTCCCTATTTTCGGCGTGGTAGAGCCCACTGCCAGGCAGGCGGCGGACGCCACCCGCAACGGCAAGATCGGTCTGATCGCCACCCGTGCCTCCATCCGCACCGGCGCCTATCAGGCAGTCATCACGCGGCTGCGGCCAGAGGCGCAGGTGTCTGCCCTGGCCTGTCCGCTGTTCGTGCCGCTGGTAGAGAATGGCCGAACCCAGCCGGGGGATGTGGTCATCGAGACGGTGGCGGCGGAGTATCTGGCGCCGCTGAAGGCGGAGGGCGTGGATACCCTGGTATTGGGATGCACACACTATCCGTTATTGAAGGAGGTCATCCGGAACTTTATGGGGGCGGATGTGACCTTGATCGACTCCGGTGCGGCGGTGGCGCAGCAGCTCTGCGGGTATTTACAGGAACAGGATCTGGCAGCGGAGGAGAGCCAAGTGGGCACTTGCCGCTGGTATGTCAGCGACTCCACGGAAAACTTCGGGAGCTTGGCCTCCCGATTTTTGGGGCGGCCGGTGACGGAGCCGGTGGAGCAGGTGAGCCTGGAAGGGGAATGACTCGGCCAGAGATGAAGATGGAATATGTTTCCTACGACAGAGCGAAAGGAAGGGAACACATGGAAGAAAAGAACGTCATGATCTCCATCACAGGATTACAGAAGGTGGACGGGGTAGAGCAGGAACCGGTGGAGCTGATCACCCCAGGCGTGCTGTCCCAGGTGGGCGGCGGCTATCACCTGACCTATCGGGAGACCGCCTTGACCGGTCTGGAGGGCACCATCACCAGCTTCCAGGTGTATCCGGATCAGGTGAGCATGGTGCGCATGGGCACGGTGTGCTTGCAGATGGTGTTCGAGAAGGGGCGGCGGCATCTGTCCGTCTACGAGACGCCCTATGGCAATATGTCGGTGGGGGTGCGTACTGAGCAGCTGACCAGCACGCTGGGCGAGTCCGGCGGGGTCATCGACATCAAGTACGCCCTGGAGATCGACCACGCCTTTACCGGCCGCAATGAATTCCACATCGAGGTTCAGGAGATGTCCAGCAGCGTTACCTTGGGCGGTGTGGCCAAACAGACTCCGGCACCGGTGCAGTGAAGCACGGGACGGGGCGCAAGGACGCTGACCAGGGAGCACGCTGTGCTCCCTTTGGTCTTTCCGGCGGCCTGCTGGGCGAATCCATCCGGCAGGCGGAAGGGCTGCTCTCCGGCTCCTGGCGCATCTACAGAGGGGGGCTGGCCACGCCGGTTTTCCAACTGGCCAAGCGCTCTGGCAAACCGGCGGAAGCCTGCGCCCAGGCACTGGCGGAGACAGTGGACTTAACGGGGACGTGGTTTGTCAAGGCCGTTCCCGTTGGTGGGTATCTGAACCTGACCTTTGCGCCGGCCTGGTATGACGCCGCCGCCAGAGAGCCTGCTCCGGCAGGGACGCCGGTGACCACGCCGGTGCCGCCGATGCCGGATTTTCCGGCGGAGATTTTTGCCGGCGACTGGCGCTGTCTCTGCCGCACCCAAAAGAAGTGCCCGACCGCCCAACTGGCCGCTCGGCAGGATGCGGGGAATCCGGCGTGGCTGGTGCGCTACACAGCGCAGCGGCTGCAAAGGCTGGCGGAATGGGAGGCTCTGCCTGCGTCCCAGGCGTGGACGGAGGGGGAGCAGGCGCTGCTGCTGTTGGCGGCGGCGTTTGCCCAGCGGCAGCAGCGGGATACGCCGGCGCAGCTGTTCCGCTATCTGACCGAGCTTGCCCGACAGGTATGGCGGGAGCGCTGCTTTGAGGGCGGCGCAGCGCAGCGCTGCGCCCGAGTGTTGGCAGCCGGGTATGAGAGGCTGTCCCAGCCTTGATTTACAGAATATTCACCCAACAGGGCAGGCAGATGTTATAATGTTACAATCGGATGAAATCGCAAGAAAAGAGGGATTCTATGGCCATCAAAGTGCTTATTGTGGAAGACGACAGCAATATTGCCCAGCTGCTCCAGCTCTATCTGGAGAAGGAGGGCTTCGAGACGCAAGTGGCGGCAGACGGCGGCCAGGGGGTAACCCTGTTCCACAGCTTTGCGCCGGACTTGGTGCTGCTGGACATCATGCTCCCCGTGCTGGACGGCTGGGGCGTGTGCAGAAAGATCCGTGAGACCAGCAAGACGCCCATCATCATGATGACTGCCAAAGGCGAGCTGGAGGACAAGGTGTCCGGCCTGGAGATGGGGGCGGATGACTATATCGTGAAACCCTTCGAGATGAAGGAGGTCATGGCTCGTATCCACGCCGTCCTCCGCCGGTACGGCGGCGACCAGGGCGGGCGGAAGAAGTTGACCTTTGACAAGCTGGTGATCAACATGGATTCCTACGAGCTGCTGGTGGACGGCAAGCGGGTGGACACGCCCCCCAAGGAGATGGAGCTGCTCTATCACCTGGCCGCCTCCCCCAACCGAGTCTTTACCCGAAACCAGCTGCTGGACGAGGTGTGGGGCTTTGACTACTTCGGAGATTCCCGAACGGTGGACGTACATATCAAGCGCCTGCGGGAGAAGCTGGAAGGAGTGTCCGACCAGTGGAGCATCAAGACCGTGTGGGGCGTAGGTTATAAATTTGAAGTGGCAGGGGAGTAACGTGAAACCAGCGAAAAACAACAGCCTGTTCCGGCGGCATTTCGTTGTCACCGCCAGCATGATCCTGTTGGCCTTCACCATCTTGGGGGCGGGCTTTATGTATCTGAGCTATCGCTACACGGTGCAGGAGAAGAAGCAGAACCTGGAGGAAGTGGGCGAATACGTCAGCAAGCTCACCAGCCAGATGGTGGACGGGACAAACCAGCTCAAGGATGAGGATTACCTGGCCTGCCTGAGCATCATCTCCGGCATCGTAGGCAATGACCTGATACTTTGCCAGCCAGACGGCACGGTGCAGTATCTGTATAACGGTGACAATCAGACCAATACCAAATTGACAGGCAAGAAGGTGGATGAGCGTACCCTGCAAAAGGTCATCCAGGACAAACGCTACTCCGGCACCACCGATTTAGGAGTGTACGCCAAGGCTAAATTTGTGGTGGGGATGCCCCTGTATCTGTCCGATGGACAAACGCTGGGTGGGACGGCGTTTCTGACCTCGGATATGAGTCGGCTGACCGGCCTGTGGCGAGATCAGGCCATGATCTATCTGGCCACCGCCATCGTGGTACTCTGTTTCGCCTTCCTGTCCTGCACCTTTGCCGGCTTCCAGCAGCTGAAGCCCCTGAAGGAGATGGCGGACATCGTGCGGCGGTTCGGCATGGGCGAGTACGACCTGCGCATTGGCGACCGAGGCCGTCACGATGAGCTGGACGAACTGGCCAACGCCTTTGACTCCATGGCAGACTCCATCGCAGAGACGGAGAGCCGCCGGCAGGAGCTGGTGTCCAACCTATCCCACGAGTTAAAGACACCCATGACCACCATCTCCGGCTTTGCCGACGGCATTTTGGACGGCACCATCCCCCCCGACCGGCAGGAGAACGCCCTGCGGGTCATCTCCTCGGAGACTCGGCGGATGAACCGGCTGGTGCGGCGTATCTTGGACTCCAGCCGCATTCAGGATCAGTATCAGAGTACCAATAGCTGCCAGCTCCGCTTTGACATTGTGGAGACCATGGCGCGGGTGATGATCAGCCTGGAGGGGCGCATCAACAGCCACGGGCTGGACATCGACGTGCAGTTCCCAGACACTCCCACCATCGTCTGGGGAGACCCGGATTCCGTGACCCAGGTCTGTTATAATCTGCTGGACAACGCCATCAAATTCTCTACTCGGGGGACGGCCATCCGGCTGAGCATCCAGACCAAGGGGCGCAAAGCCTATGTGTCTGTGCGCAACATGGGCGAGACCATCCCGCCGGAGGAGCTGGACAAAATTTTTGACCGGTTCCACAAGAGCGACCGCTCTCGGAGCCTGGATAAAGAGGGAGTGGGCTTGGGCTTGTATATCGTCAAGACCATCCTGAACAGTCTGAAAGAGACCATCACCGTGACCAGTGAGAACGGGGTGACCGAGTTCACCTTCACCCTGACCCTGGCGGAGTGAGTGGAGGAAGCCATATGAGTGCAGAGAAACACCAGGGAGCATCCCTGGAGGGGATGTTCCCCAAGCTGACGCCAGAGCAAGAGGCGCGGCTGAGACCGGTGACAGAGAAAGACGTGCTGCTCTCCCCAGAGGAAGCGGCAGCGCTGTCGGAGGAGGAACGGGTGGAAATGGAGACCATGCGCTGGAAGCAGGTGCCGCCGGAACCGCCAAAGCCCCCACAAAAGCCGCCGCAGAAGCGGAAAAAACGCCGCCGGAAACCACCGGAGCTGCGGACACTGCTGCTGGCGCTGATCATTTTGGTGGTGGCGGCCATGGTCTGCGGCGCCATCCTGTTGGGGCATTATACCGGCGGCAGCCCCACCGGCAAGCAGAAGGATTCCGGATTCAGCGACCGTTCCGATGCTGCAGGGGGCGATGACGCCTGGAACTATGCGAGCGAGGACAAGGAGAAACAGGAGACTTTGCCCGCCTACACCGGCGACCGCACCGGTGTGACCCTGACTCTGAACAGCACCATCGGCAAAAAGACCCTGAGTTATCAGGAGCTGTACCAGCAGTGCCTGCCCACCACCGTCAGCATTGCGGTGGAGAATCGGGACGGTTCCGGTTCCGGCTCCGGCGTGGTGCTCACCCAGGACGGATACATCATCACCTGCGCCCACGTCATTGACGACCAGGCATCGGCAGAGGTGACCACCAACGATGGGAAAACATATCCCGCTCAGCTGGTGGGCAGCGACGCCCAGACGGATTTGGCGCTATTGAAGATCGACGCCACCGGCCTGACGCCAGCTCAGTTCGGAAAGACCGAGGAGCTGCAAGTGGGGGAGGAAGCCCTGGCCATCGGCGACCCCTTGGGGGCCACCTTCCACGGCACCCTGACCAATGGCATCCTCTCTGGCATCAACCGAGATGTGACCTTGAACGGCTACTCCATGACCCTCCTCCAGACCACTGCCGCCCTGAACTCAGGCAATTCCGGCGGGCCGCTGATGAATCTCTACGGTCAGGTCATCGGCATCAACAACATGAAGATGGTGTCTACCTCCACCACCGTGGAGGGCTTGGGCTTTGCCGTGCCCAGCAGCACAGTGAAGGAGATCATCGAAAAATTGGCCGCCGACGGCGGCATCAGCCGTCCCGTGCTGGGCATTTCCTGCTACGGTCTGGACGAGAAGGCGGCGAAAAAGACCGGCCTGAAGGCGGGATTGGTGGTGGCAAAGGTGAACGCCAAATCGGACTGTGCCGCTCAGGGCATCCAGGTGGATGACGTCATCACTGCCGTCGACGGAAAGCACTTTGAGACGGTGCAGGAGTTCAAGAAGTACATCGCCGATTTCCCCATCGGCAAGACCGTGACCCTGACGGTCAGCCGTCCCAAAACCCCCATCCAAGACCAGAAAACCACCGGAGATACCTCCGCCCCCGCTGGGGACAGCAGTGCCCAGGGGGAGAAGGAAGTGACCCAGGTGGAGTACAAAGAAGTGGGAGAAGTGACAGTGAAGCTGGTGGATCAGCGGAACTTGTCCTGACGAAAACAGAGAAACGCCCTGTTCCATACGGAACAGGGTGTTTTTTGTGGGGATAGACCGGCGGTCAGGGGGACATACTGGTAGGAAAAAGGAGGGATTTCCCATGCGGGTAAGAGATTGTATGAGTGAGAACGTGGTGACCATCACGCCGGAGGAGAGCGCCGCTTTAGCGGCACGGCTGATGACCCGCCATAACCTGGGCGTCCTGGCCGTGTGCGATTACCACGGGAAATTACAGGGGGTGGTCACCGATCGGGACATCATCACTCGCTGCGTTGCCGTAGACCAAGACCCTTCTCGGGTACCGGTGGCGGACATCATGTCCGCCCAGGTGGAGACCATCGCACCGGAGGAGAACGCCCAGGCGGCGACAGAGCGGATGGCACGGAAACAGGTGCGGCGGCTGCCGGTGGTGGAAGCTGGGAAGCTGGTGGGGGTGGTGTCCCTGAATGACCTGGCACGGAACCGAAAAACCGAGATGGAGGCGGCGCAGGCGCTGTGTGAGATTTCTGGGAATGTGAAGAAACGGAAGTAAGATGTTGCCTTTCTGGAGGGCAAGCCCCGCAGCGTTCAGAAAACTTGCCGGTGACAAGTTTTTAGCGTAGGCCATGCCTGGTTTACAGGCATGGTGCGTTTGTTCTTGCGGAAAAAACAAAAGAAGAACCACACAACGCCTATCCCCAGCGTTGCGTGGTTCGTTTGTTTTGCAGTGCAAGCCCGACAATCCCTCCGTCAGCCTTGTGGCTGACAGTTCCCTTTGCACAAGTGAGCCTTGGGTGGGGGCTTTTTCTTGGGCGACTACCCCCGTCTTGGGTTCCTATCAACCACCCGTCACCAGCTCATAGCACACCTTGCAGAAGAAAATGACCAGCACGGTGACGATGAGCGGCTTCGTCCACTTGGCGCCCTTGTTCACAAAGAGCTTGGAACCCAGATAGTTCCCCGCAATGCCAAAGCAGCCAGCCACCAGACCCAGAGACAGATCGCTGACCCCGCTGCGCAGGAACACCGTCAGCGCCGCCACATTGGTGGCCAGGTTGATGGCCTTGGTCAGCCCTGCCGCTTGGTTCAAGGGCAGGTGCGCCACTCCGGTCAGCAGCAGGAGCAGAAAGGTGCCCGTGCCCGGGCCGTAGAAGCCGTCGTAGACGCCCAGCACCAGGGCGATGGGCAGACTGATGAGCAGGGTCTTGCGGAAGGGGTACGGTTCCCGTTCCTGGGTCAGCCCCTGAGAGCGGAGCAGATAGCAGGCGGTCAGGGGGAGGATGACCAGCATGAGGATGCTGAACGTGCGGGTGGGGATCGTCAGCGCCAGCTTTGCGCCCAGGCTGGAGCCAGCCAGGGCAAAGAGGACACACAGCAGCGCCTGCTGCCAGGGGATGAACCCGCTGCGGGCGTAGCGAACGGTGGCTACGGTGGTGCCCATGGTGGAACTGAGCTTGTTGGTGCCCAGGGCGTTGTGAACGGGGATGCCGGCGATGAGGTAGGCGGGCAAGGAGATCAGTCCGCCGCCGCCGGCGATGGCGTCCACAAATCCGGCGATGCCCACCAGGGGGCAGAGGAGGAGGTAGGTCAAAATGCTGTGCATGGGGGGAGGGTTCCTTCTTTCTCGCTCAGAATGGATCAGATGAGGGATTCCAGATCAGGATTGGAGCGGAGCACCTGCCGGAAAGTCTCCAAAAAGGATTCTGCCGGCGGGGTGGTGTTCACGCTGTCCTGGAGCAGGTAACAGGTGCGATCCGGAGGCGGAGCGTCCAGCTCACAGGAGAAATACTCCCCGCGACGGGTCAGCGCACGGGCGGCAGTGGAGGGCATGAGCGCCCAGGCGTCCTTTTCCATCAGGAAATATTCCATCAAGGACATTTTATCTACGCTGACCTTGGGGGGATTGCTGATGCCATACCAGTAATCGTGCCACTCCAAAAACTCCGGTGTCCAGCTGACGCACACCTCATTGGCACAGTTCAAGGAGGCGGGAGAGAGACATTTTGCATGGAAAGGAGTGCGGCTGACCACCAACATCCGGTCGCGAAACATGGGGGTGGAACGGACGTGAGCGGCGTAGTAGATGGCGTCCACAAAGGCCAGGTCGCATTTGCGCTCGGAAATCTCACTGTACGCTGTCCAGTCATGCACCAGCGTCAGGGATAGGCGCACCTCTGGGTGCAGCCGCAGCTGAGCCTGGAGGACAGGCGGGAGGAGATAGGTGTGGATGGAGTCCACGGCGCCGATTTTCAAAGTCGCTTGGGCGTCACCGGATTTGTAATACTCGGTCTCGCGGTATAAGGACATCCACTTCTCCGCCAGAGGGGCGAATTCTTGCCCTTTGGCCGTCAGGGTCAGGTAGTGCCGTCCCTGCTCTCGCTCGAACAGGCGCACCCCCAGCTCTTGTTCCAAGGATTTCAGCTTTCGGGATAGGGCGGGTTGGGTGATGAACAACGCATCAGCCGCTGCGGTGATGCTCCCGTTGCGTAAAATCGACAAAAAGGCTTCCATATCGCCATAGGTCATACATAGCTTGCTCCTTCTCTCAGGATAACATCCTGTCTCCCAGCAGAGAACAGAATGGGTGGTTTTCCCTTAATATAACCAACTGGTTATAGGATACCACACAAATATGCATTTTACAAGTGTGAATCCAGGGACTACAATGGGAACCATCAGAAAAGGGAGAAAGAAGGAATCTTATGCCAGCCCACACCCTCACCCAAGGCGGCATCACCCGTCAGCTCATTGGACTGACCCTGCCGCTGCTGCTGGGGAACCTGATCCAGCAGTTTTACAACACGGTGGATATGATGATCGTCGGCCAGGTGGCCGGCCAGACCCCCTTTGCCGCCATTGGCGTAGCTGGAAGCCTGATGAGCCTGTTCACCTGTCTGCTCATTGGCTTCAACATGGGCTGCTCCATCCTCTTTGCCAACCGCTTCGGCGCACGGGATTTCGCCGGACTCCGACGCACTGTGTTCACCACCGGCGTCATCCTGGCTGGGGTCACAGTGCTGCTGACTGGGGTGGGGCTGATGTGTTTGGACACTGTCATCACCCTCATTCAGACGCCGGCAGAGCTGCGAGCAGACTGTCGGGGGTATCTGTTCTGGATCCTGCTGGGACTGGCGTTTACCGCCCTATACAATCTGTGCGCCACGCTGCTGCAAGCCCTGGGCAAGACCCAGGTGACCCTGCTGGCGCTGACCGTGGCCATGGTGTCCAACATCGGATTGGATCTGCTCTTTGTGGCTGGCTTCCAGCTTAGCGCCGCCGGTGCGGCGCTGGCCACCGTTTTGGCGCAGGGGCTGTCCGCCCTGGTCTGTCTGGTCTACCTATACAAAGCCTTCCCCCAGCTCCGCCTGACCCGACAAGACAGGGTGCTGGAACAGCGCTGTTTCCTCCAGACCAGCAGTTACGGCGCCGTGTCCGCCTTGCAGCAGTCCAGCCTGTACTTGGGCAAGCTGCTGGTGCAGAGCGCCGTCAACGCCATGGGTGCAGCGGCGGTGACCGCATTTACGGCGGCGGGCTGTGTGGACAATCTCATTTTGGCCTTCGGGGACAGCGGCATTGCCGCTCTGGCAGTGTTCGTGGCGCAGAACGACGGCGCTCACTGTCAGACGCGCATCACCCAAGGCATCCGGCAGGGGGGACGGCTGATGATCGGTACCAGTGTGGTTCTGGGAACGGCAGTCTTTCTCCTGCGGAAGCAGGTCATGGGACTGCTGGTGCCAGAAGGAAACGCCCAGGCGGTGACAGCGGCCTGCCAATACCTGGGCGTCATGTGCGTGTGCTATCTGCTGGCCTTTTGGGCGGATACCAACCAAGGTTATTTCCGCGGCTCCGGTCACATCCACTATGCCTTTTATGTGACCCTGCTCCAGATCGTTCTGCGGGTGCTGTTTACCTATCTGCTGCCTGCTGAACTGGGGGTGACTGCCGTAGCTGCCGCCACTGGATTGGGCTGGGTGGCGATGATCGCCTTGCAGACCCTGCTGAAACGCAGTTTGTGCCATTGGGAGGGCAGACAGAGGGCGTTCAAGACCGCCTGATGTCCCTCTTTATCAGGGACTGGCGATCAGACAACTGGTTGCAGATAATCGAACCTGCTCATGGGGGATGCGTTCGCCTGTGAGCAGATTTTTTCCGCCCCCTGGCCAGGGGAGGGGTACCGTGACTGGCTCCGTTCCGGCGTTGACGGCTGTGAATACGCGGGCATCCTCCAGCACCCGTTGGTAGCTGAGCAGGGCGCCTTGACAGGGTTCCCACACCAACTCCCCCCGACGGAGGGCGGGGGTGTGCTTGCGCAGCTGTCCCAGGGTGCGGCACCAGACGAGCAGGGAATGATCTTCCTGCCCCCAAGGGTAGGTGCGGCGGTTCCAGGGGTCACGCCCCCCTTCCAGGCCGGCTTCATCGCCGTAGTAGAGGGTGGGGGCGCCGGGGAAGGTGAACAAAAGGGCATAGCCTAGGCGCAGGCGCTGAAGCGCCTGCTCTTTTTGCGCTGGGGTGAGCAGAGTGTCAGCGGCTTCGGTTGCTTCTGCGGTGCCCAGCCCCAGGACGGTGAGGATGCGGGGGGTGTCGTGGGTGCCCAGGAAGTTCATGGCGTTGTGGAAGGCGAAGGGGGGATAATGCTCCCGCAAAACCTCCAAAGCCGAACGGAAGGCGGCGGCGTCGCCGCCCAACAGATAATCCAGGGCGGCTGTCCGGAAGGGGTAGTTCATCAGGCCGTCCAGGTGGCCGCCCAGCAGGTGTTTCCGCCGGACGCCGTAGGCGATCTTGTTGGAGCCGTCCTCCCACACCTCGCCCAGCACCATGGCGTTGGGGTTCTCCTGCTCCACCGCCTGCCGCAGACCGGCAATGAAGGAGTCCGGCAGCTCATCTGCCACGTCCAATCGCCAGCCGTCCGCTCCGGCTCGGAGCCAGCGGCGGACGATGGCGTTTTCATCTCCATAGAGGTACTGGCGGCAGCTGGGACAGTCCTTATCCAGCGTGGGCAGGGTGGGGACGCCCCACCAGCAGTGGTAGTCGTCCGGCCAGTGCTTCCACTGGTACCAGGGGGAAAAGGGAGAGGTTTGGGATCGGGTCGCATCCTGGAAGTAGCGGGAGGCGGAGCCGGTGTGGCTGAACACCCCGTCCAGCAGTACCCGCATCCCACGGGCGTGGGCGGCGTCACAGAGGGTGCGAAAGTCGGCTTCCGTGCCCAACAGCGGGTCGATGGTCTCGTAGTCGGCGGTGCTGTACCGGTGGTTTTCCGCCGAGCGGAAGATGGGACAGAGGTAGAGAGTCTCTACCCCCAGGTCGGCCAAAAAATCCAGCTTTTCTGTGATGCCGGACAGGTTGCCGCCGAAGAAGTCTCGGTTGTACTGGGCAATGCCGTTCTCGTCCACGCCTACAGAGCCATCCAGCGGCTCCTCCTGCCAGTGCTGGTGGAACAAGCGCTGTCCTAGGGCGGCGCAGGGGTCAGCGGGTGCCATCGCCCCCTTGCAGAATCGGTCGGGAAAGATCTGATAGCACAGCCCGTCCCCGAACCAGTCCGGCACCGGCTGAGAGCCATCGTAGACCGTCAGTTGATAAGGCCCCAAGGTCTGACAGCGGCCGTCCAGCCCCTCCAACTGGAAGGAGTACCACACCAGCCCCACATAACCTGACGTGTCCAGCACGCCGGTGAACACGTCCTCCTGGTAGTCGGTGGACACCCAGGGCATGGGGATGCGAAGCAGGCGGTCGCCGTCCTGTTCCAGCCGAGCCAGCAGCAGACCGCTGGAAAACCCCTCTGACCGAGCTGGGCGGAGGGTGAAGGTGACGGCGGTGCCAGAGGGGACAGCGCCATAAGGGGTCTTGTGACGAGGGGAGAAGGGGGTGTAGATCACGGGGGAAGCCTCCTTGGGCGATGATATGGAAAGAAATAAGCCGTCTGTTGCAGCAGACGGCTTACGGGGTAGGGTGTAGATTCTTCAGATACACGTTACTCTGTCAAGTATGTTGATGTGGCAACCGTCCGGGGTTGTCCCAAAAATCTTATTGATTTTTGGGACCCCTGTTTTATTTCACTTGCGCAGCGGAAGTAAATTCCGCTTTGCGCCAAGGTTTCCCTGGCGGGAAACGCTTGTGACGCGCCACTCGGCGCGGGCAAAGTCTTGCGACTTTGCAGCCAATCTCATTTTATGAATTAGGAAACCAACTTATTCTCCGCAGCCACTCGCTCCTGCACGGCGTCCTCGCTGAAGTAATACTCCATGATGGCGGCGGTGATGGCGGCGGTGGAAGCGCCCTGGCTGGGGCTCTTTTCCACCACAGTGCAGACGGCAATCTCCGGGTTGTCATAGGGGGCGAAGGAAACCAGCAGGGCGTTATACAGCTTGGGGACGGAAGTACCCACTTCTGCGGTACCGGTCTTACAGCCCACTTTGATGCCCCGATCCTGGAGGTTGTCGAACTCCTTGATCTTGTCCGCCTCGATGACCTCGCCCATGCCCTTCTTGATGGCGTCATAGGCGTCCTGTTCCAGGGGGACTTTTTTGACCACTTCCGGCTGGTACTGGTACAAAATTTTGCTGTTGTCGCTGCTCTTGACCGTCTTGAGCAGGTGTGCCTTGTACCGGTCGCCGCCATTGATGAGGGTGGCCACATAGTTGGCCAGCTGGAGGGGGGAGAACTGGTTGTCGCTCTGGCCGATGGCGGCGGAGAGGGTGTTGCCGTCCGTCCAAAGGGCGCCCATCTTTTCCGAATAGGCCGGGCCGGCGTTGACGCCGATGGACTCGCTCAGCTCCACGCCAGTGGCCTCGCCCAGGCCGTATTCCTGTGCCTTTTTGGTCAGGGCCTTGATGCCCGTGTTGATGCCCACGTTGTAGAAGAAGATGTTGCAGGAGTCCCGCACAGCATCTGCCAAGTATTCCGTCCCCTGGCCACGGGTCTCCCAGCAATGGTAGGTGTGGCCGTAGTAGGTCATGGAGCCTTTGCACTCGTAGTGGGTGGTGGCCACGTTGATGGCGCCCGTCTCCACACCGGCTGCGGCGGTACACATCTTGTAGGTGGAACCGGGGGCGTAGATGCCCAGCAGGGCCCGGTTGAACAAGGGGTTGAGCTTGTCCTTGGCCAGCTTTTTGTAGTCCTTGTTGTAGCGGGCGGCGTCAAAGGTGGGGTAGGTGGCGGCGGCCAAAATGCTGCCGTCCTTGATGTTCAGCACCACGGCGGCGGAGCCGCCCTTGCCGTTGTTGATCTTAGGCGTCACCTCAGCCAGCGCCTTCTCGGTGGCCTCCTGGAGCTTGCTGTCCAGGGTCAGCGCCACGTTGCTGCCCACCTTCGGCTCTACGCTGTACCGCTCAGTCAGGGTCTTGCCATCGTTGCCCAGGATGACCTTCTTGGTGCCCGGCGTGCCCCGCAGGTACTCTTCAAAGGCGTATTCCGCGCCGGACAGCCCCACGATGGCGTCCATGTTGTAGTTGTTCTTCTGATAGTAGTCCTTTTTCTCCTCCCAGCTCTCTGCGGAGATGGGGCCGGTCTGCCCCAGCAGCAGGGCGGCGGCGCTGGTGTTGTACTGGCGGGTGGACATAGGCAAAATTTCCACGCCAGGCAGGTCTTTTTCCTTGATGACCGAGATCAGGTCGATGTCCACATCTTCGGCGAACAGGTAGGTGGTGTATAGCACCTCTTTCTCCCGCAGATAGCAGGAGTACAGCACCCCCAGCAGCTCCCGCGCCTGGCTCTCAGTGTATTTGCCTGTGTCCAGGCCGAAGCTCTGCTTCATCTGCGCCACCAGCTGGCTGGCGGTGGTGGAGCTGGAGTTGGACCAGTCCATAGCCTTGCACAGCTTGCCCAGACGGGTCTGCGTCCACTTGCCGTCATCGGTCTGGTAGAGGAAGGGGGTGTCGGTGGTGAAGGTGTAGGGGGTGTCGGTGGAGATGGGGAGATCCTCATCCGTCCACTTTACCTTTTGCGCCTTGCAGATGTCCAGCAGGGTGGACAGCGTCTCCAACTGTTCCTTGCTCTCCCCCATGTTGCCCACGTCCAGCGTCACGTTGTATTCCGTCCGGTTGGTCACCAGCACCTGGCCGTATCGGTCGGTGATGTTGCCTCGGGCGGCGTTCTCGGTGGCGGTGGTCACTACCGTGTTCAGCTCGGTGGATTCCCCATCGCTGAGCCCGTTGGCGATGGTGGCCAGATAGAGCAGAGCGGTGAAGAACAGGGCGATGGCGGTCATCAGTGCGATGATAGCGCGCAGACGCCGGTTGTGTAGTTTCTGAAAACGTTCCACAGGGAAAACCTCCTCTCAGGGATGGGGGCGTTACAGTTCGTAGTCCGTCCGTACCTTTTTGTAGACGGCGTGGATGAGGAAGTAGATGGGAAGGAAGAAGGGGAGAGAGTACAGCGCCTCGGGCAGAGCCAGGCTGACCAGCACGGACAGGGACGTTCCCTTCAGGAGAAAGCGCAAAATTTGGCACAGCTCCAAAAAGATCAGTCCACCCAGAGAACAGACTGCGCAGCCCAGCAGGGAGCGTCCGATCTTCTCCTTTCGGGTGGCGCCGGTGCAGGCGCCGATGATGGTGTAGATGGGGATCATCATCAGACCGGAGCGGTAGTAGACAGCGGAGCAGAAGAAGCCGATGACCAGACCGAAGATGGCGCCGTTGATGGAGCCTTCAAAGAGGGCCACGGCTACCACCACCAGGATGGACAGGTTGGGGATGGCTCCGTGGAGGGGGAACCGGTTGAGGACACAGCACTCGAAGAAGAACACCAGGAGAAAGGCCAAGGCGTAGCTGGTCCATTTGATGAGGTTGGCGTTGTTGCGGATCATGTTGGCCTCCTTGTAGGCGTTGCCGATGGTTAAGCCCCGCAGGGCAATTTAAGCTTTTTTTGCTTCCTTTTCTTCACGAAGAAAAGGAAGTAGGGTCCAGGGGCAAAGCCCTTGGTCGGCATCCGCAGATGCCGAAATACCCTATGCGCAAGAAAGCGCAGGAGAGGGTGAATTCCCGCCCCGGCCGGAAAGGGGGAGAACCCTCGCCGGGGGTTCTCCCTCCGGCGTGCGTCAATCGGTGATCTGGAAGTCCTTGATCACAAACACTTCCACCAGGTTGGTCAAGTCCACAGCGGGCTTGACCACGGCGTATTTCTCCGCACCGGAGGCGGTAGTCTTGATCTCACTGACGTATCCAGCCACCAGGCCGGAGGGGTACACGCCGCCCTTGCCGGAGGTGAGTACCTCATCGCCGGCGATGAGCTTGCTCTCACTGTCCAGGTAGCTCAGCCGGCATTTGCCGTCCACCATCAGCGTCAAGTCGCCATTCAGGATGGCGTTGTCGCCGGTGCGGTAGACCAGCGCACCCATGGAGAGATCTGGGTCTAGGACGGTGATGACAGTACACCAGTTGGCGCCCAGGTCGGCCACCACGCCCACCAGGTAGCCCGTCTCGGTGATGACCGTGTCATTTTTCTCGATGCCGCTGGAGGAGCCCTTGCTCAAAGTGATGGTGGACTCCCAGGTAGTGGAGCTGGCGCCGGTGACCCGAGCGGACTCGTAGGTGAAGTCCTCGTGCTTTTCGGCCAGCTTCAGCAGCTTCCGCAGCCGTTCGTTTTCGGCTGCGGCGTCCTCGTTCTGCCGGTCTTCCTTGTTCATCTCTGCAATTTGCAGTTCCAGCTCCTGCACCCGATTTTGCAGCTCGTCATACCGGAAGGCGTAGTCGTACAGGCTTTCCACCCAGCCAGTGAAGGCGGTCGTGGCCTTTTGGAAGGGGGTGGCGATGACGCCAATGGCATTGCTCAGGGGGGATGTGAGGTTGGGAAAGAGGGCGGAGCCTAGCGACAAAGCCGCCGTCAGCAGCAGGGCTGCCACGATCACCCAGATTCCGTTGCGGTGGAAGAAGTCTTTCAAAAAACCACCCTTTCTAAGCGTGAGTCATACCCCAGGAGGGGTGGATGTTTACAGGACGGTGACACCGAACTGAGCCAGCATACTGGCTAGGCGCACGATGGGCAGACCCACCACGTTGGTGTAGTCCCCTTGGATGCGGGACACCAGCAGGCCGCCTCGGCCTTGGATGCCGTAAGCGCCTGCCTTGTCCATGGGTTCGCCGGTGGCGATGTACCGCCGCAGCTCTCCTTCGGAGGCGTTCCGGAACCAAACTGCCGTGTCCTCCACCTGCACCAGCGCTCGGCCGTCCTGGAGGACGGCCACGCCGGTATAAACGTGGTGTTCTCGACCGGATAGAGCGGTGAGCATGGCCAGGGCGTGGGCTTCATCGTGGGGCTTGCCCAATACTTGGCCGTCCAGCACCACGATGGTGTCTGCGCCGATGACCACATCACCGGACTGGGCGAATGCCTGCGCCACCTCCTGCGCCTTGTGCAGCGCCAGCGCCTGCACCAGCTCCGGCGGAGTCAGATCGGGCTGTGCCAGTTCTTCGCCCAGAGCGGGATGAATTTCAAAATCAGTCAACCCCATCTGCGCCAGCAGCTCCCGGCGGCGTGGGGATTTGGAAGCTAAGATCAGTGCCATATGCCATCGTATCCCTTCTGTGTGTGGAAATCAAGGGGGAATTGGTAAACAATTTACATCCCCGTGGAGCCAAACCCACCGGCTCCTCGCTGGGTGTCCGGCAGCTCCTCCGTCCATTCCAGCTCCGGCTGGAGCACCGGCATGACCGCCATCTGAGCGATGCGGTCGCCGCAGTGGACGGTGTAGGGCTGGTCGCCGTGGTTTTGCAGGGCGACCTTGACCTCGCCTCGGTAATCACTGTCGATGACCCCCACGCAGTTGGCGGGGACGATGCCGTGCTTGACGCCTAAGCCGGAGCGGGCGAAGATAAGCGCCACATAACTGGCATCGGGCAGGGCAATGGCCAGGCCGGTGGGGATCATGACCCGCTGGCCTGGCTGGATGGTCACAGCGTCATCCAGGCAGGCATGAAGATCCATGGCGGCTGCACCAGAGCTTGCATAGTAGGGGTAGGGAACCTCTCGGCCTAGCTTGGGGGAGAGGGGCTTGCATTTTAGTTTCATGATTAAATCCTTGTCATTTTGAAATGGGATGGTGTACGTTCGTCGTTTAGGGGAAACCCCCGGCGAGGGTTTCCCCTCTTTTCGGCATTGCCCCTGGAACCTAGTCGCTTTTGTCACTCTGTGTAAGTTCGATTGAGCCAAATCGAAGATTTGGAATCTCACTTATCGAGAAGAAAACGAAGCAAAAAAAGCTTAAACCGCCCTGCGGGGCTTGATTTTTGTTACGTTTGCGTTAGTCCACGCCTCGATAATAAAGCCCCCGTGTAAACTCATTGGGGGCGTAAGTGCCCTCGCCTTGATAACGGCGCACCACTCGGAGACATTCCTTGCTGTTCTCCGTAGTGAACAGCAGGCGGACGCCCCACAGACCGGCGTGCTCGTAATCTTTGGCTTTATCGGCCAGGAACAGCTTGCGGCTGTTGAAGATCTCGTTCCGGCAGCCGAAGGCTCGCGCCACAGGGAAGTAAGCGCCCTTCCGGTCTACCATACGCTGGAAGCCGCTCTGGCAGCCGCAGCCGTTGAACCGGTTGTGGATGATGCAATTTTCGGTGATCATCAGGGGCAGACGGCCGTACACGATGGCTTCGCAGTCCATGGCTTTGGACAGGTCGCGGATCTGTGCCATCCGCTGTTCAAAGGACAGCACCACGGAGGTCAGCCCAAGGCGCTTATACTCTCGGATGCTCTGGGCGTTGTAGACGCCCAGACCGAAGTCACCTCGGCAGCGATAGTCGTTCCGCTGCGCCACTCGGATGCCGGCTAAGGTGCTCACATAGGCGGTCTCCAGCCCCAAAGCGTGGAGCTGACGCAGGCGCAGCTCCAATTCTGACCGCTCCCGATCCCAGAACACCCGAGGCATGACCAGGGCTGGTTCTACGTCAGCTTGGAGAACCGGCTCCACCAGCTCTGGGTGAGCGATCCACTCGTCCAAAGGCAGGGCGAGGGAGTGGGGATGGCAGTCCAGCAGTTCCTGAGAGAACTGCTCTGCCGCGTGGAGGGACAGGGTGAGGACGGGGGTCGATTTTTGGTTTTCATAGCGGACGCCGGGGTGATAGGCGCCTTGACGGCGCTCCGGCGGGGTGATGCGCTGGCTGGTCAAGCTGTCCAGGACGGTGCGGCGCAGGCCGTTGAGGACGGACAGGGGCAGGGACAGTCCTTCATCCACCTGAGCCAGCGCCCGTTCACAGCGGTAGGGGGTGCCGCCGGTCTTGCCGATCTGCTCCTCCACCTGCTCCCGCGTCAAGGAGATCTTTCGGGCGGCCTCTGGAACGGGGCCTTCGGCTTTGGCGATGTGGCCATCTGCGTCCTCTGCCGCCACCTGCACCGGTTCTCCGGCGGCCACCAGGGCGTACAGCTTCACCGGCACCGTGGGGTGCTCCTTGGAATAGTCCCCCTTGGCGGCGGCGAACAATTGGGTGGGGACGGGGGTCTTTTCTCGGATGCCGAACATATGGCGGCCGGTCTTGTCCATAAAGTACCCGTCCGTGAACCCCTGTCGGGAGAAGGCGTGAGCCAGCGCTTGCTGCTCCCCTGGGGTGGGGTCACGATGCTCTCGGATGGCAGTGGCGTAGACCTTTGTGACCACCGCCACATACTCCGGACGCTTCATACGACCTTCGATCTTGGCACAGGCTACCCCCATCTCCTCCAGCTCCTGCAAATGCTTGGCCAGGGACATATCTTTCAGGGAGAGCAGCGGCTTGTCCGCCGTCTGTCCCCAGCCGTAGTTCAAGCGGCAGGGCTGGGCGCACATCCCCCGGTTGCCGCTGCGGCCGCCGATGACGGAGGAGAAGAAGCACTGGCCGGAGTAGCACATACACAGGGCGCCGTGGACGAAGCACTCGATCTCCACTGGGGAACGGTCGCACAGATAGGCGATCTGATCTCGGCTCAGCTCTCGACTGACCACCACTCGGGTCATCCCCAGGTCGGCGGCGGCTTTGGCGCCGTCCAGGGAGTGGATGGTCATTTGGGTGCTGGCGTGGAGGGGCAGGTCAGGCGCCACCTGGCGGCACATCCGCGCCACGCCCAGATCCTGTACCAGCAGGGCATCTACGCCCATCTGGCTGACCTGATCCACCAGCTTGGCGGCCTGGGTCAATTCTCGGTCGTTGAGGAGGGTATTGAGGGTGAGATAGACCTTGACCCCGCGGAGATGGCAGTACTGGACGGCCTCCTGGAGGGCGGCTTCGTCGAAATTCACTGCATTGCGTCGGGCGTTAAAGTTGCCGTATCCCAGGTAGACGGCGTCAGCGCCGCTCTGGACAGCGGCACGGACGGCCTCTGGGGAACCGGCGGGGGATAAAAGTTCTAACATCTCTCTCTGCTCCTGTATGTACTAGCCCCAGAGAGCGCAGTGCTCTCTGGGGGCGCTGTGTGGATTGGTTCGTGTGGCTGAGGGGAGGGTTACTTCCCGCCCTGCTGGAGGCGGAAGATCTCCCGCTTGGCTTCGGACAGCTCCTGCTTCATCTGGTTGGCCTCGTCCAGGTACTGCTTGACCTGCTGGCGCAGGTGCTCGGATTTCTCCTGCTCCTTGAAGAAGTTATCCGCCAGGTTCATGGCGCACATGATGGCGGCGTCCAGGGTGGAAGCGTGGGACGCTTCAGCGGCCTGTCTGATCTGTTCATCCACGGATTCTGCGACCTTCTGGACGTAGGATTCTTCATCGGAACTGGTGAGCAGGAAGGTGCGTTCTGCCACGGTCACTTTGATTTTTTCGTTCATATATCTCTAACCTCCAGCCTTCGGGCTTATCTTTCGTTACATCATTTCATTATATCATAGCGGTGAGGGGACGGCAACTGAAATGCGTGGAAGACGGGGGGATGTGGGGGGAAAATTTGTGGGGTGGCAGCACCACAAAAGGGCGAACCCCCAGGGGTAGGTTAGCGTAGTTGCTCTTCCTGCTACTCCTACCCGAACCGTCTCCCCGCCTGTTGACAGGCGGGGCCTCCGCTAAAAACCTGCCCCCGGCAGGTTTTCTTAACGCTGCGGGGTTCCCCCTCAGTGCAAGAACCAACGCACCATGCCCGCGGGGCTTGAGATTTGAATGGGAACAGCCTCGGAAAACTCCGAGGCTGTGTTTGTTAGTGGATGAGTCCTTGTTCCTGCAAGAAGGTTTTGGCGACTGTTTCCGGATCCTGATTTTCTTCGTCCACCTGGTAATTGAGGGTGCCCATCACATCATCGGTGAGCACGGCGCCCAATTGCCCCAGCAGATCTTCCAATTCCGGATGCGCTTCCAGCACCTCACTGCGGATGACGGGAACGGCGTAATAGGGCGGGAAGAAGTGCTGGTCGTCTTCCAGGACGGTCAGGCCGAATTTCTTCAACAGACCATCGGTGGAGAAGGCGTCCACCACATCGCTTTCCCCGTTGGACAGAGCCAAATACCGAGGAGAGCTGTCCATGGCCACCACTTTTTTGAAGTTCATGTTGTACTTCTTTTTCAGACCGGGCAGGCAATCCCCCCGTTTGGTGAACTCCAAGGTGGGAGAGATGACCAGCTGGTTGGAGACTTTGGCCAGGTCGCTGAAGGTCTTGAGGTTGTACTTCTTCGCAGTCTCCGGCTTCACGGCCAAGGTGTAGGTGTTGTTAAAGTTCATCTGTTTCAGGACTTTCAAGTTGTATTTTTCATCGAAGTCCTTGACCACCGTCTGATACACCTTTTCCACATCGCTGATGGGGGTATAGCCCAGGGTGTCGGCGTAGCAGGTGCCGGTGTAGTCAATATACAGGTCGATCTCGCCGCTGCGGACGGCGCCGGTACAGACCTGGGTGCCGCCCAGCATGGGCTGGCGCTTTACGGTCAGATCGGTGTTCTCCTCGATCAGGTCAGCCACCATATGGCAGAGCACCACCTGTTCCGTATAGTCCTTGCCGCCTACGGTAATGGTGTCGCCGCCGCCCCGATTGCTCAGGGCGCTGGAGACGCCGTTGATCACAAAGAGGAGCACCAGGAGAGCCGCTGTGATGGACAAAACCCACTTCTGCTGTCTCCGGTTTTTTCGGGCGTTGGCGCTGGAAGTGCCTTGCAGGCTCAGGGGCGTGACCAATTTTTCCACGATGCCAAAGAGAAAGTCCACCAGCAGCGCCAGCAGGCAGGCGGGGAGGGCGCCAGCCAGGATCTGATAGTTATCCACGGTGCGGATGCCGGCGAAAACCAGGTAGCCCAAGCCGCCGCCGCCGATAAAGGCGGCCATGGTCATCAGGCCAACGGCGGTGACGGCGGAGATGCGGACACCAGCCATCATGACAGGCAGCGCCTGGGGGATTTGGACTTTGTAGAGCACCTGGAACCGAGACATCCCGATGGCGGAAGCCGCCTCGATGGTGTCTGGGTTGATGCCCTGGATGCCGGCGTAGGTGTTTTTGATGATGGGCAGCAGGGAATAGAGTACCACGACCACCACGGCGGGCAGGGTGCCGATGCCCAACAAGGGGATGGCAAAGCCCAATAAGGCCATACTGGGGACGGCCTGGATGATGTTTGCAAGACCCAGGATGGGCTTGCTGGCCTTGCGGATGTAGCAGATAAAGATGCCCAAGGGGACACCGATGAGGATGGAGACGCCCACGGCGATGGCGGTCAGGCGGATATGCTCCAGGAGCAGGTTAAAAATCTGGCTGCTGTTGGCGGCCAGGTAAGCAAAGAATCCCGTGATGACGCTCATATCACAGCCCTCCTTCCTGGTTGTCCAGATACTGATGGCTCAAGGTGGTCATCAGGCTGCTGCGGGTGATCAGGCCGCATAGTCTGCCGTCCTCCTCCACAATGGGCAGAGCGGAGATATTCTGCTCCTGCACCAGCGCCAGCAGGTCGATAATGGAGGCGTCCGGACTGGCGGAGGCGAAGTGCTGATCCATGGCCTGAGCCACGGTGGAGTGGTGACTGCGCAGGTGGGTCAAGAGCGACGGATAATCCGTGGCACGCATGAGGCCCAGCAGCTGGCGCTTGGAGTCGGTGACCATGAGGGTATCCACCTTGGCAAAGCGCATCCGCTCCACCGCCTTGCGCAGGTTCAGTTCCGGCGGGCAGCAGATGGGACGGTCGATCATAATGTCTCTTGCCTTGATGAACTCTGGCGACGACCAGATACGGTTCTTGCCTACGAACTGAGCTACGAACTCGTTGCAGGGATTTTTCAAGAGCTGTTCCGGCTCATCGTACTGCAAGATCTTGCCCTTGTCCATGACGCAGATCTTGTCGGCGATCTTCACCGCCTCGTCCATGTCGTGGGTGACGAAAACAATGGTCTTGTGCAGCTCCTCCTGTAACCCCAACAGCTCGTCCTGAAGCTGGGTACGGGTGATAGGATCCAGGGCGCTGAAGGGTTCATCCATGAGGATGATCTCCGGGTCCATAGCGAAGGCACGAGCCACGCCAATGCGCTGCTGCTGGCCGCCGGACAACTCTGTGGGATAGCGATCCAGATACTGATCTGGATCCATACCCACCAAATCCATCAGCTCCAGCGTGCGGGTGCGGGTGCGCTCCGGGTCGGCTTTGGACAGACGGGGGATGATCTCAATGTTCTCCCGAACGGTCATGTGGGAGAACAGACCGGTCTGCTGGATGACATAGCCCATGCTGCGCCGGAGCTGTAGGATGTCCTTGTCCCGAATGTTCTCGCCGCCGATGTAGATCTCGCCAGCAGTGGGCTTGATGAGGCGGTTGATCATCTTTAATGTGGTGGTTTTTCCGCAGCCGCTGGCTCCAATTATGGTAACAAAATTACCTTGGTCAATGGTGAACGTTACATCGGATAAAACCTGATTTTTTCCGAAAGTTTTTGACACATGATCGAATTGAATCATAGAATACCTCCTTTTCCTTGAAATACCTAACAACATAAGTTTACCATAAATGATGCGCAATAGTCAAGTTTTAGGGACATTTCGGTTTCATGGAAGTTCGGATGCGGAGCGACCGCAGGAGGAAAGGGAACAGAGCGAGACGGAGGGAGGGAAAGGGCGTTTGGGGAGAGCGCGCCTGACAGTTGCAAAAATGACAACCGAAATTGCTAGACTGCTACCGGTAAATTTGTTACGATAAGAGCACAGAACGGAAGAAATTTAAAACAAAATCCGAAAGGAGGGTCACCCGATGACCTTTGGTGAAAAATTACAGAAGCTGCGCCGAGAGAGCGCCCTGTCCCAGGAAAAACTGGCGGAGCAGCTCCACGTCTCCCGTCAGGCCATCTCCAAGTGGGAGCTGGGCACGGCGGCGCCGGACACGGACAACATCGTGCGGCTGAGCAAGTTTTTTCAGGTGCCGCTGGAGTACCTGATGCTGGAGGACTGCACCGACCCCAGCCAGGCCATGGGGTGGCGCACCCAGCCCCAGGCGCCGCCGGAGGTGCCTCAGGCACCGGAAAAACGGCCTTCCTGGTGGGCAAAGGGCAAGCCGATCTGGTTTGTTCTGGCGGGATTCCTGTTGGAATTCTTGACTTTTTTGTTCAGCTATGATGTCCAGGCAAGGGAACTGAAGCTGTATGGTCGATGCTATTCCGATGCCTATGAATATATGCTCCACCTGCCTTTGAGTCTGTTGACCATTTTGGGTATCGTGCTTATTGTGATCGGGTTCTGGAAGATGTATCGGCGCACACCGGAGGAAAAGGAGCTGTTTCGGTATCGGTGAAAGAGAACGGGCGAACCTCATTTGAGGTTCGCCCGTTTTTGGGTGGGGAATGGGTTGTGGTTTGGGGGAGAGGCAGCATATCGGAGGGGCTTCGGTGAGGTCAGTTTTCTCCCGCAGACTCTGGAAACCGCACCAGCGCCTTGAACAGGTCGCCATCAATGTCGATGGAGAACTCAGCCCCCTGCAAGTGCGCCAAGCTCTGGGCAATGGACAGACCCAAGCCGCTGCCTGGGGTGGAGCGGGAATCGTCTCCCCGAACGAACCGGCGGAGCAGGTCTTCGGAGGGGATGTTCAGCGGGTCGGCGGAGATGTTTTTCAGGGAGATCTCCACGTTCCCATCTCGGCGGATCACGTCCACATACAGGCGGGTGCCAGGCATGGCGTATTTGGCGCAGTTGGACAGCAGGTTATCCAGGATGCGCCACAGATGCCGCCCATCGGCCAGGATCCACGCCCCCTCTTTGGGGTAGCGCTGGATGACCCGCAGTTGGGCGTCGCGCAATTTATCCTCGTACTCGCCCAATGCCTGGCGCACCAGCTGGGTAGTCTCCAACCGCTGGCGATCCACAGCCAGCACGCCGGCGGAGGCTTTGCTGGCCTCCACCAAGTCCTCGGTGAGGGTTTTCAAGCGCTGGCTTTTCCGATCCAGCACGTCAATGTACTGCTGGGCGGTGGGATTTTGCAGGTTGAGCTTTTTCAGCAGATCTACATAGTTGATGATGCTGGTCAGGGGCGTTTTCAGGTCATGGCTCACATTGGTGATCAGCTCCGTCCGGAACCGGTCAGAGCGCATCCGCTCCTCTACGGCCTTCTGCATCCCATCGCTGATGGCGTTCAGATCCGCCCCGTGTTTCTGTAGATCCCAGGGCAGGCCGGTGGTGTCGGTGGTGTAGTTCAGATCGCCGGCGGCCAGCGACTGACTGCCCTTGCGGATGACACTCCAACCCCGCAGCCACCACAGCAGTGCCGCCAAGGCCAGAGCGGCCAGGAGAAAGGCGAGAATCAGCAGGGGCAGGGTCACAGAGCGCTGTCCGGCCAGGAAGCAGAGGAAGGCGTAGCAGAACAGGTAGGCGGCGCAGAGGGAGAACGCCTTAAAATGCAGGGGGATCAGGCGGAAGAACTGCCTCAGGCGATGCCCCAGCCGGCAGAGCAAGGTGGTGTGCCACCACTGGTGGGCTTTGACCTGGGCGGCCAGGGTGGTCAGCAAAGGCAGCCACAGAGCCGTGCCCACGGCGGCCAGAGCACCCAACTGCAAGAGCAGAACGGTGGGGAGGATGGTGTCTGCGCTGTTGGCGTTGCTGAGGGAGCCTTCGGCGCTTCGGAGCACCTCCCAAATGACCCGAATATAGAGATAATTGACGAAGATGGTCAGAAGGAACAGAAGATCCCAGGGGCAGTGGTACAAGCCGTTTAGGGTGATGCCTTCGGTGCCCAGCTTATGGCCAGCGGCGGCCAGCAGATAGCACAGGAAGAACAGCCCGAATGCTCCGGCGACAATGGCCACGCCGATGGTGGGCAGCATCCGCCCCTGGTTCTGGCTGGCGTCCTGCTCCCATTGGAGCAGATCATCATCGATGGTCATGGGATCGGTGATGCCCCACTCCAAAACGCGATTTTTCAGCGGCGTGGTGGTCTGTGTGGTGATGCACTTGGACGGCAGGTCGATATAGTCCTGATTGTAGGTGATGTAGGTGTAGTGCAAGTCCGTGTTAGCGCTGGCAGCGGCACTGGCAATCGCCACATCCGTCCAAGCTGTGGAGTCTGCCACCGACCAATCCCCCTCTACCGACTCCGGCGGCAGGTCTTGTTCCTCCACCGTGATATAGGTGGAATCGGAGTAGGCAGGGTAGAGGGCATCATAAGTGCGCTCCACGGTGCTGGATAGATCCTGTTTGGCGTTGCCGCCCAGGACTTTGCCGTTGATGTCCAGAATACGGTAGCGGAAGTTGGTGTTGTCCAGCTCCAGCTGCTCTGCCAAGGCGTCATAGCGCTGCTTGCCCAGATAAGTCAGGCTTTTTTTGTGCTGGGACAGAACGAATAGATCCCAAGCGTCCTGGCAGTATTCCTCCGCCACGGAGGAAGCCGCAGCGCCGCCGTTGATGGTGCTGGTTCCATAGAGGCGGAACAGTTGGAAGGCGCTGAGCGAGAGACTGGCACAGGTGCCCAAGAAAATGCAGGCGAAACAAGCGCAGAGAAGTTTCGCCCATGAGGGAGTCCGTGGTAATTTCATAGCGAGCATCCTTTCCAGCGGGTCAACTCTGTTCCATCTTGTACCCCAGCCCCCAGACCACCTTCAGGTAACGGGGATGGGCGGGGTCGATCTCGATCTTCTCCCGCAGGTGCCGGATGTGGACGGCTACCGTGTTCTCACTGCCTAGCGCCACATCCTTCCACACCTGCTCATAGATCTGCACCATGGAGAACACTTGTCCGGGCCGGCTCATGAGCAGGCGGAGGATCTGGAATTCCAGCGGCGTCAGGCTCACCGGTTCCCCATCCACCGTCACGGTCTTGGCACCGTCATCCAGCACGATGGAGCCAACGGTGAACAGGTGGGGGGCAGAGATCTGCCCCCCCAGCTGCGTGTACCGGCGCAGGTGGGAGCGAACACGAGCAATAACCTCCAAAGGGTTGAAGGGTTTGGTGATGTAGTCGTCCGCCCCCATGTTCAGCCCCAAAATCTTGTCGGTGTCCTCGCTCTTGGCGGTGAGGAAGATGATGGGCACATTGCTCAGCTTGCGCAGCTCGGCGGTGGCGGCGATGCCGTCCATACCGGGCATCATGATGTCCATGAGCACCAGGTGGAACTGGTTCTGCTGAAACAGGTCAATGGCCTCTTGGCCGGAGTAAGCACCGGTGACGCCGTAGCCTTCGCCGGTGAGGTATATTTCCAAAGCGGATACGATGTCGTGATCATCATCGCAAACGAGAATTTGATACATGAAAAAAGCCCCTTTCCTTGTTCCGTTCTATCATAGCACGGAACGATTAAGAATGGGACGATGAAATCTTTAAGATTCTCCTTTTTCCGGCGCCAGATCGGGCAGTTTGAGGGGAGACTCTTTGATGTTTTTGCAGACAAACATCCGGTTTAGACAGAAAAAGTGGGCAGATCACGGGAAAACGGTGGAAACAGACTTGCGTGAGCGGGAAAGGCTGTGTAAGATAACAGGAAGATTCTAACAAGAAAGGAGCCAAATCAAATGGCAAAAGAAAAAAGCAGCTTTATCCTGTACTACGACTTCGAGGAACAAACGGCTACGCTCACAGACGAACAGGTGGGGCGCCTGATCCGAGTGATGCTGGACTATGAAAAGCGCGGCGTGCTGCCGGATCGGGAGGATATGCTGGTGGAGATGGCGTTTTGGTTTTTGAAGGTGGGATTGGATGTTAATAGCGAGAAATACCGCAAGGTATGCCAGCGGAACAAGGCCAATCGCAATCGCGGCAGCGACCAGTGGTCACAAGTGGTCACCGATGGAACCGATACGGAACCTTACCCTGAACCGGACACAGATCGTGAGGGGAGGTATGCCCTGAAATAAGCGAGGGAGCCTTCCAAAATGGCAGTGCATTGCGGCGAAGGAACGTAAAAAACAAATTCTTTTTTCTTCACACACCCGTCCCACATCCCTTTCGACTTGCTCCAAACGTGGGGCGGAAACGGTAGATGGCACCGAGCATGGGACGCCGCCGAGAGAGTTTTCCACAGGAATTCCACAGAGTTTTCCACATTTTCAGGGGAGAACTGCTGTCAAGCCCCTCTGGTTGAGAAATAAAATGTGGACAAAACCGTGGATATTGTGGAAATAGGTACTTGACAAATGGGAATTAGAACGGATGTAGCAGCGTTCCGTCTGAGAAAATCAAGAGCAGGTCAGCGCCAGCAGCCATCCAGGGGAAGGTGGACATAAAAAACTCCCCATCCCGAAGGATGGGGAGCGGAAAGTTTCCTTTGGAGTTTCTCCTAAGCGGAGTAACTAGTGATTTTCCTTAAGCAATCAGGAGAAATCGCGGGTCCAGATGGAAGCCATAGCGGGGCCGCCGCCGACGCACAGGGAAGCCATGCCATACTTGTAGTCGGAACGGATCATCTCGTAAACCAGGGTGACGATGATACGCAGAGCGGTGCAGCCAACGGGATGGCCCAGAGCGATACCGGAGCCGAACTTGTTGGTCTTGTCCCAATCGACGACATAGCCGTAGTCTTCCTTCAGCATTCTCTCAACACCCAGAACCTGTGCGGAGAAAGCTTCGTTGACTTCGAAGTAATCGATGTCTTCCCACTTCAGGCCAGCAGCCTTCAGAGCCTTGGGCATAGCCACTGCGGGGCCGAGGCCCATGACTTCGGGAGCAACGCCTTCAGCGACACAGGTGACCAGCTTTGCCATAGGCTTCTTGCCCAGTTCCTGGCACTTTTCCCAGCTCATCAGGATGACTGCTGCAGCAGCGTCGTTGATGCCGGAAGCGTTAGCAGCGGTGATGACGCCGTCCTTCTTGAAGGCGGGCTTCAGCTTAGCCAGGGTTTCCATGGTGCAGTTACGGATGGGATGTTCGTCATCGGTGATGACCTTTTCGCCCTTCTTGGACTTGATCACGACGGGAACGATTTCATCCTTGAAGATGCCTTCGTCGATGGCCTTGCAAGCCAGGTTGTGGGAACGGACAGCGATCTTGTCGCATTCTTCACGGGTGATGCCATACTTTTCAGCAACGTTTTCAGCAGTCAGACCCATGTGGCCGCCGGACAGTTCGTCGATCAGGCCGTCATGCAGCATGTTATCGAAAATCTTGGAGTCGCCCATACGATAGCCCATACGAGCCTTTTCCAGGACATAAGGAGCGTTGGTCATGGATTCCACACCGATAACCATGCCGATGTCTTCCTTGCCCAGCAGGATGTTGTTAGCCTGGATGTCCAGAGCACGCATGCCGGATGCGCAGTTCTGGTTGACGACACAGGCGTTGGATCTTTCGTCGAAGCCCAGTCTCATGGAGACCTGACGAGCTGCCAGGGAGCCTTCCATAGCGGTGAAGCATTCGCCCATTACGATACCGTCGATCAGCTTAGGATCGATGTCAGCGCGCTTGATAGCTTCAGCACCAGCGGTGATAGCCAGCTGACGAGCACGAACGTCCTTGAACTGACCCATGTTCTTGCCGATGGGGGTACGGCATGCACTTACGATGACAACATCTCTCGGATTCATAGTGTAACCTCCTGAAAATTAATAAATGCTGTTGTTACTTTTAAAATAAATACTACACGCAGTTGGGAGCTCGTTCACAACGAACTACCATGGTTATTATATACACTTTGTTACAAGTTTGTCAAGCAAAATAGACGTAAATATACAATGAATTTAGCGTTAAATTTGCAAAGTTCTAAAAAATTCACAATTGGCGTCCAAATCTCGGAAAAATCCGGTTGGGAACAGGGAAAGAAGGAGGGCGCAGGAGGAAGTTTGAGCGGATGAAAAAGATGTATTGACAGGTGTCGTGCATTACGGTTGACATATATTTATTTATGCTATATAATTAGATATATATAGTAAGCAGCAAAAAGGAACGCAGAGCGGCCGGAGGTGCCGTGGGGCAACGCCCTTGGACGGGCACCGAACCGGACGGTTCTGCGCAAGAAAACGGAGCAACCAAAGAACGGAGGTTTCAAGATGAAAGATTTATATGTCATCAACTGTTGTCGGACTGCAATCGGCTCTTTCGGCGGCGCGCTGAAGAATACCCCCGCTGTGGACATGGGTGCGGTGGTAGTAAAGGAGGCGCTGAACCGTGCCAACGTGAAGCCGGAGCAGGTGGATGAGCTGGTGTTTGGCTGCATTCTCACCGCTGGCTTGGGGCAGAATGTTGCGCGCCAGGTCAGCATCAAGGCCGGTCTGCCCTACTCCATTCCTGCTTATACCGTAAATATGGTGTGCGGCTCTGGTATGAAATCCCTCATTGAAGGTGCGCGTTCTATTTTGGCGGGCGATGCGGAGATCATCGTCTGCGGCGGCACGGAGAGCATGAGCGGTGCGCCGTATCTCATTCCGGATGCGCGCTGGGGCGCCCGAATGGGGGAAAAGAAGATTGTGGACAGCATGATTCAGGACGGCCTGTGGGAGATCTACAACAATTATCACATGGGCACGACTGCGGAAAATATCAATGACATCTGGGGCATCACCAGACAGGAACAGGACGAGTTCGCTGCGGCTTCCCAGCAGAAGGCCGAGGCCGCTCAGGCCGCAGGCAGGTTCGATGCGGAGATCGTGCCCGTCCCTGTGAAGGTCAAGAAGAACATGGTGGACTTCAACAAGGACGAATTCCCCAAGGCAGGCGTCACCGCCGAGGGGATCTCCAAGCTCCGCGGCGCCTTTGCCCTCAGTGCGGAATCGCCCAACCCTCAGGTCGTCCACACCTTTGAAGTCACCGGCGCACGGGACGCAGCGGACAAGGGGACGCCCCGCGTCACCGCTGCCAACGCCTCCGGCATCAATGACGGCGCTGCCGCCATCGTGCTGGCGTCCGGCGAAGCGGTGGAAAAGTACGGCTTGAAGCCCATGGCAAAGCTCATCGGCTGGGGCCAGGGCGGTGTTGACCCCAAGATCATGGGGGTCGGCCCTGTGCCCGCCTCCCGTCAGGCTATGGAAAAGGCTGGCGTGACCATTGATGATATCGACTTGGTGGAAGCCAACGAAGCCTTTGCGGCACAGTCCATCGCTGTGGCTCGTGAGCTGGGCTTTGACATGAGCAAGGTCAACGTCAACGGCGGCGCCATCTCCTTGGGGCATCCCGTCGGTGCTTCCGGCGCTCGTATCATCGTCACCCTGCTGCACGAGATGCAGAAGCGGGAGGACGCCAAGAAGGGTCTGGCCACTCTGTGCATCGGCGGCGGCATGGGGGTTGCCACCGTCTTTGAAAAGTGCTGAGTTTGACTGCCTAACGAAATAAAAATGTCCGGGTCTTGTGCCCGGACATTTTTTTGTGGACTGGAACTGGGGTTATTTCACCTTGCCCGTGCGCTTGGCGCCGGTGTAGGCGCTGTAGACGGTGCCGCTGCCGGTGCGGACGGTGCGCACCTTGTAGTAGTACTTTTTGCCCTTCTTTGCCTTGGTGTCCACATACTTGGTCTTGGTGGTGGCGGCGATCTTCTGGTAGCCCTTGGACTTCTGGGTGGAGCGGTAAATCTCATACTTGGTAGCGCCGGCGGCTTTTTTGTAGGTGATGGTCACCTTGCGCTTGCCAGCGGCAGCCTTCAGGCTGGTGGGGGCTTTGAGGGTCTTGAGGGTGAACTCGGCGTAGACCATCGAATCCTCTACGTTATTCAGAGGCTCCAATGCGTCATCGTTGCTGTCTACGATACCCGTTGCGGCAGCGATGGCATAGGAACCGGTGGGAAATTTTTTGGTGTTTACACGGCCCTTATAAGTCTGGCCGTCCAAGTACAGCTCCTTTTGCCAGACCGTATCTTCGGTCTTTTCGTTCAGGACGACAATAGCGGTGCAGGCAATGTAATCCTCGGCTACCGGTGCGATGGTGAGACTGACCGGAATGGTTTCGCCTTTGTAGTAGAGGGCTTTGTCCTTGGGCTTGTTCAGCTTCAGGTACTCCGACTGGCGAATACCAAACGGAGTGGGGGATGCCGTGTCGGCGGCCAAAGCCTGTCCGGCCATGGCAAAGGTCAGGACGCAGGCCAGCAGCAACGCCAAGATTCGGCTGCAGTTTTTACGCATGATGAGTTCCTCCTTTTTTCTTCATCGTGTCAGTTTGGATACGTTCACTATACCACTGGGGAAAAAGGTTGTCTATCCGAGAGAGAAGCAAATCTGACTGCTGTTTGAGGGAAAAGAAAAGAAAGTCCCACGGAGAGGACTTTCTTTGTTGTTTTGATGTTAAATTACAATCAGCCCTTGACGATCTCGGCAGTGTCCACCGCAGCGTTTAGAAAAACTGCCGGGGGCAGTTTTTTAGCGTAGGCGCTCCCCGTCTTAACGGGGAGCGGAAACCTAGGAAGAAAGTGACCACGGTGGACGGATCGGCCAGGGCGATCAGCCCTTGACGATCTCGGCGGTATCCATTGCGATCATCAGTTCTTCGTTGGTGGGGATGACCAGAACCTTGACGGTGGCGCCTTCGGCAGTGACGTCCCGTTCTTCGCCGCGGAAGTCGTTCTTGGCCAGATCCATCTTGATGCCCATGTATTCCAGACCGTCTACCATTTCAGCACGCAGGGAAGCGGAGTTTTCGCCCACACCGGCGGTGAAAACGACTGCGTCCACGCCGCCCATAGCAGCTGCGTATGCGCCGATGTACTTCTTCACGTCATAGACGAACACATCCTTGGCAAGCTGTGCCTGCTGGTTGCCTGCTTCGGCAGCAGTGTCCAGGTCACGGAAGTCGGAGGAGACTTCGGAGATGCCCAAGACGCCAGACTTCTTGTTCAGAATGGTCATCATCTGGTTGATGTCCAGGTTGTACTTGTTCATGATAAATTCCATCACGCCTGCGTCCATATCGCCGGCACGGGTGCCCATGGGCAGGCCAGCCAGGGGAGTCAGACCCATGGAAGTGTCAATGCACTTGCCGCCCTTGATGGCTGCCACGGAGGAGCCGTTGCCCAGATGGCAGGTGATGATCTTCAGGTCAGCGATGTCCTTGCCCAGCATAGCGGCAGCACGAGCGGAGACGAAACGATGAGAGGTGCCGTGGAAGCCATAGCGGCGGATCTTATCGTTCTTGTAGTATTCGTAGGGGATGGGATAGGTGTATGCCACAGGAGGCATGGTCTGGTGGAACGCAGTGTCGAACACAGCGACCTGGGGAACGCTGTCGCCCAGAGCGGCCTTGCAGGCGTTGATGCCGATGATGTTGGCAGGGTTGTGCAGGGGAGCCAGGGGGTTGCAGCCTTCGATGGCCTTCATGACTTCATCGGTGATGAGGACGGAGGAGGAGAATGCTTCGCCGCCATGAACCACACGGTGGCCGACAGCGTCGATCTCGCTCATGGAGGCGATGACGCCGTTTTCCGGATCGACCAGGGCGTTCAGGACAGCCTGGATGGCTTCGGAATGGGTGGGCATAGCCACATCAATGGCGTCCAGCTTCTGCTTGCCGTCCACCTGGGGCTTGTAGGTGAACTTGCCGTCAATGCCGATCCGTTCGCACAGGCCCTTGGCCAGCAGGTCGCCAGTAGCGGGATCCAGCAGCTGATACTTCAGGGAGGAGCTGCCTGCGTTGATAACCAGAACATTCATAGTGAATATCTCCTTTTTCATCTTATGATCTTCTTACTGCTTGCAGCGCGGCGCGCTGTCATGTAGTATGTAAATAGGCGTACAGTCTTATTATAGTACGAACAGCAAGGAAGAACAATCATTTTTTTCGTAGAAATGTACGGAATTCCCTGTGAATTTTCAGGAAGAATGCTGATAAGCCAGGAGGAAGCGGCTATGGAGGAGAGAACTTGCATCGGAATCATCGCAGAATTTGACCCCTTCCATCGGGGACACGCCCATCTCATCGCCCAGGCCAAGGCCGCCCTGCCTGGTGCGCCGGTGGTCTGTGCCATGAGCGGCCCCTTCACCCAACGGGGGGAGGCGGCCATCGTCAGCAAGTATGCTCGGGCGGAGATGGCGCTGCGGTGCGGTGCGGATCTGGTGGTGGAATTGCCCGTCCAGTGGGCGGTGTCCTCGGCTGAGTCCTTCGCCCGTGGGGGCGTCCAAATCCTCCACGCCCTGGGGGTCACCCACCTGGCCTTCGGCAGCGAGAGCGGTGACCTGACCGCCTTGCAGATCGTGGCGCAGGCGCTGGACAGCGCCGCCTTTCCGGACGCCCTTCGGCCTTACTTGCAGCAGGGCTTGCCCTTTGCCAGTGCCCGTCAAAAGGCGTTGGAGACGCTGGTGGGGACGGAGACGGCGGAGTACCTGACCCGTCCCAACAACCTGTTGGGCATCGAATATTTGCGTGCCATCCAGACCTTAGCGCCGGAGATGCGCGCCCTGACCGTCCCACGGGTGGGGGCGGCGCACAATGCCGCCGGAGTGCGTCGGGGGTTTGCGTCAGCGTCTCAGCTTCGGCAGTGGCTGCTGGCGGGGGAGTTGGAGCGTGCCTGTGCTCAGATGCCGGAACCGGCGGCGGCGGTGCTGCGTGGGCAGACGCCGGCGGCGCTGACGTACAACGCCAGGGGCATCTTGACCCTCCTGCGCCGGATGACGCCGGAGGACTGGCGGGCGCTGCCCGACTGCGGGGAAGGGCTGGAGCACCGGCTGTGCCGTGCTGCTGCCGAGAGCACCACCTTGGAACAGTTTTGGGACACGGTAAAGAGCAAGCGCTACGCCCACGCCAGGATACGCCGGTTGACCCTGTGGGCTTACCTGGGTCTGACCAGGCAGACGCAGTGGGCAGCGGGCGTGCCCTATGTGCGGGTGCTGGGGCTGGGACAGGACGGCAAGGCCGTGTTGAAGCAGGCCAAGGGGCTGGAACGGCTGCCGGTGCTGACCAAACCCGCCCAGGTGAAGCGGTGGGACGTTCGGTGTCAGGAACAGTTCGCCATTGACGCCAGAGCGGAGCTGCTGTGGGGGATGTGCCTGCCGGAAGTGGGGCGGGCGCAGAACGAGTGGAAGATGGGGCCGGTGGTGGTGAAGTAGTTGGTGATGGAGGCCATGCCTGTTTCACAGGCATGGTGCGTTGGTTCTTGCTAATTTGCAAGGGTGAATTTTCGTCGCAGACGAAAAGAGGGAGAACCCTCGCCGGGGGTTCTCCCTTCACTGTACGCTATCGTTGCGTCAATATCACGCCGCCTGATCTCCCAACAGCGCGCGGGCGAATTCCAGCACCCGATTCATTTTCTGCTCTCCCCGCTGGATATTCCGGCAAATGGTGGACACGTTGATGTGCAGGCTCTGGCTGATCTGCTCATAGGTATATCCTTGCACGAAGTACAGTTCCAGGCACTCCGCCTCCCGATAGGTCACGTCCTGGCGCATCGCCCGTATGATGATCCGCTGCACTCGATGCATCAAAAACTCCCGCTGGGGGTCGCTCAGGGCTTCGATGTAAGGGGTCAGCTCCTTTACATACACGGCGCTGCGGCGGTAACGGACGCCGGTTCTTCGGTTGTTGGTTTTTGCGGCTTTCCCAGCTTCGTTGGTCTTGGTCATACGAAAAATTCCTCCTCTATAGATCCCTGATTTCTGTCCCATCGTCCGCTCAATCCTCCGGCGGGCAGCGCAGCTCCCCAACGGTCATCCGGCACGGAGCGTATTCCTCCCGAACAACGTCTGGCAGACAGTTGGGGCAGATGACTTCCTCATCAATCAGGTAACATTCCTCTGTCTCATACAATTCGTCCCCACAGCGGCAGCAGACGCAAACGGGCGGGATCTGCTGGGCATCCAGAGGGCGGAGTGGGCAGGCCATGGCATTGCCTCCTTTCCCAAAGGGTTGAAAAGAAAAAATGTCCGAAAAAATGCAAAAAAGCTCTTGACATTGGTCGACCGGTTTGGTATGATGAACAAGCTGAATCGAGCAGCCGCCCAGTTGGGCACACGCGCTGGTGTAGCTCAGTTGGTAGAGCAGCTGATTTGTAATCAGCAGGTCGGGGGTTCGAGTCCGTCCACCAGCTCCATCTTGCTGGATGACCGTTCCCAAGACACAATTTCATAGGGAGGATTACCCAAGTGGCTAAAGGGGGCAGACTGTAAATCTGTTGGCGACCGCCTACTGTGGTTCGAATCCACAATCCTCCACCAAAACGACATCGGAAACGATGTCGTTTTTTTTATTTTTTCGCCCTTCCATTTCCGCCTGTTCCCTGTAGCCATCCCGGCGGGGAGAGGAAAAAGTGGAAGAAAACGGATTTCACCAGATGGAGATAAATCTGTTTGATTATGCCGCAATTTGGAAGAAATTCCGTTGACAGTGTGTATATTATCACCAGACAGAGAAAACGTCAAGAGCCGAAAAGGGGAATTCTTGCAAAAAATACCGTCTGGTGATACAATGAGAACCGAATGGTTACAATAATGGGACTATGCGGGGTGAGAAAATGGAAAAAATCATGGAATTGGGTCAGCGGCTGCGCCAGTTGATGGAGGAACGGAAGTGGAATTACGAGGAATTGGGGCAGTATGTGGGAATGCGCCCCCAAACCTTAAATCGTTATGTCTTAGGACAACGGGATCCCAAAGGCCAAGTGGTGGCGGAACTGGCCATGAAATTGGGGGTAGACCCCCTGTGGCTCCAAGGGTACGATGTACCGCGCCAGCGGGAGCGTGCGCCGGAAAAAGCGGGACAGGTGCCGGTATATCGTCTGCTTTCCGGCATAGAGCCCTTGGATACCCAGCCGCCGGAGGGCTATGCTCCTGCCGACCTGCCCAGTGCGGAAGGACATTTCTACCTGCGGGTCACGGAGTCCGGCATGGAGGATGCGGGGATCCTGCCTGGTGACCAGGTGCTCATCCGCCGGCAGAGCAGCGCCCGCAGCGGGCAGATCGCCCTGGTGGCCTTCGCCAGCCGTCCGGCTGTTCTGCGGTGGTACTACCAGCAGGGGGAGTGGGTCATCCTCCAGCCAGCCGGAGCGGGGCTGCCGCCGGAATTGGTGGCGGCGGAGCAGTTTTGCAGCGGCAGCGCCCAGGTGCTGGGGGTGGCTGTGGGCTTGACGCGGCGGTTTTGAGCGGGAAGTTGTGCATACAACAAAATGCCTGCAATGTCGGAGGGGAAACCCCGCAGCGTTAAGAAAACCTGCCGGGGGCAGGTTTTTAGCGTAGGCTCCGCCTGTCAACAGGCGGAGGGACGGTTCGGGTAGGAGTATAGGGAAGGGCAGTTATGCCAACCTGCCCGGGGGTTCTCCCGAAACGGTGGACGCAAAGCGGTTTGAATTCCGTTTAGAAGTGCGACTTCGATGGTGATTTCTCCCCCGCGCAATGCTATAATAGAACCAATATCAAACAAGGAGGACGAATGATGTCGATTCCCGAACGCAAAGATGTGAATTTCGCCGATACTTGGGCGCTGACCGACCTGTATGGCAGCGATGCCGAATGGCAGGAAGATTTTCAGTGGAACCAGGATTATTTGAACTATGTCAAGGGCTACCAGGGTCGCCTGGGGGAGAGCGCACAGCTGCTCTACAACTGGCTGCAACTGGGAGATGAGATGAGCCGTATCTTCGAGCGGCTGGCGGTCTATGCCTTCCGGCGGGCGGACGAGGACACCCGTGCCGCCAAGCCCCAGGAGATGTGCGCCCAGCTGACCAACTTCATGACCCAGCTCAACACCGCCACCGCCTTTGAGACCAATGAGATCTTGGCCATCTCGGACGAGAAGCTGGAACAGTTTTATCAGGATGTTCCGGCGCTGGAGGGCTATCGCCGTCACCTGGATGAGATCCGCCGCCGCCGTGCCCACATCCTCTCTCCGGCGGAGGAACGGCTGCTGGCCATGGCTGGGGAGCTGTCTGACAATCCCGACAATATCTTCTCCATGCTCAATGACGCCGACCTGACCTTCCCTGACGCCATTGACGCCCAGGGGGCGGCGCACCATGTGACCCACGGTTCCTATATCCCCATGATGTACGGCGCCGATCGCACCCTGCGCAAATCCGCTTTCGAGTCCCTGTACGGGGTCTACGAGCGCCACAAGAACACCCTGGCCGCCACGCTGGCCGCCCAGGCCAAACAACTGTGGTTCTTCGCCCAGGCACGGAACTATCCCTCCGCCCTGGCCGCTGCCCTGGATCGGACGGAGGTGCCGGAGAGCGTCTATCACAGCCTAATCGACGCAGTGCGGGAGAATCTGCCCAAGCTGCACCGGTACACCAGCCTGCGCAAGAAGCTGCTGGGGGTGGAGGAGCTGCATTTCTACGACCTGTACGCCAATATGGTGGGGGATGTGGAGATGAAGTTCACCTTTGCGGAAGCCAAGGAGCTGGTGCTCAAGGCGCTGGCGCCTTTGAGCGAGAATTATCTGAACGGTCTGCGGGCGGGCTTTGAAGGCCGGTGGATCGACGTGTACGAGAACGTGGGCAAGCGCTCTGGCGCTTACAGCTCCGGCGCTCGCCCCCACCCCTTTGTGCTGCTCAACTTCCAGGGCACCCTCAACGATGTATTCACCCTGGCACACGAGATGGGGCACGCTATGCACTCTGAAATGTCCAATGTGAACCAGCCGGTGGTCTATTCCGATTACGTCATCTTTGTAGCCGAGGTGGCTTCCACCTGTAATGAAGCCCTGCTGATGGAATACCTGCTCAACCACACCACCGACAAGCGGGAAAAGGCTTATCTCATCAACTACTTCCTGGAACAGTTCCGCACCACCCTGTATCGTCAGACCATGTTTGCGGAATTCGAGTTGCAGATCAATGAGCTGGCACAGCAGGGACAGGGCATCACCGCCGACCGGTGCTGTGAGATCTATCGGAAGCTCAATGAGGACTACTTTGGCAAGGACATCGTGGTGGATGACCAGATTGCCCTGGAGTGGGCGCGCATCCCCCACTTCTACTACAACTACTACGTCTATCAGTACGCCACCGGCTACGCCGCCGCCATTGCCATCAGCCGCCGCATCCTGAAGGAAGGCCAGCCTGCTGTGGACGATTATTTCAAGTTCCTGTCCGGCGGCTGCTCCATGCCGCCCATCGAGCTGCTGAAGCTGGCGGGCGTGGATCTGTCCACTCCGGCTCCCATCCACCAGGCGCTGGAGCTGTTTGACCAGCTCATCGACCAGTTGGATGAGCTGTTGGCGGAATAAGAGGAGCATAACAGGAAACACCTGCTCCTCCCTCAGTCGCCTTGCGGCGACAGCTCCCTCCATAAATGGAGGAGCCTTTGGTGCGTGCGCTTTTCGGGTACTTCCACGGTCTTAGATAGCGCTTGCTTTCCACAAAAAACTGCCTCGGAAGATTCCGAGGCAGTTTTCCTATCAAAATTGGTTAGGCCGCATCTGCGCTTTTGCTGGTGGCGGCGTCCAACACTTCCTGAGGCACGGTGATGGGGGCGACAGCGTTGTAGTCACTGCATTCGACCGTCACTCTGGCCTTGCTCACCTGGAAGTCCACCGCTTCGCTGCTCAGGTTGCTCAGGGCGTTGATCATCGTGCGCATCAGCTGGTTGACCATGCCGGATAGATCCATCTCGTACCGCACCGGCAGGGCGGTTTTTTGGTCAATCCACACGGACATGGGGATGCCGTCCAGCTGGCTGAACAGGTCGGCCATGGTGCTGGCGTCGGCGGTGGAGAGCATAGAGGACACGTTGTCCCCCAGGGTATCCAGCATCTTGCTGATGTCCTGGCCGGTGACCTTGCCGTCATAGCGGATGGTGTTGTAGGAGCCGATGGCCTCCTTCCCGGCGGACTGGAAGCTGTTCAGCACATCCAGGTAGAGCTTGGCGTTGTCCATGGCGTTGTACTGCTTCAGGTCGGTCACGTCGATGGTGGACCGACTCCAGCCGACGTCCTCGTCGCCCAGGATGCCGCCGGACACCTTCGTGTAGCTGACGTACTCCTTGCCCTCCTGCACCAGGTACATGGTGGTGTCCATCTTGCCCAGGCTGCCCATGTCCATGGTCATGGTCACTTCCGCACTGAGGGGATCCTGAGTGCAGGCTTCCTCCATCTTCATGGTCATGGAAGTGGTCTCACCCTGGAGGTCGAAGGCCATATCCGTGGTCATGTGCAGACGGACGCTCTTGGCCGTGACGATGTTCTCCTTGGCTGTTGCCCACAGCTCCTCCGGACTGCGCTCGCCGCAGCCGACCAGCCAGACGCTGGCCAGCATGAGGGCGGCCAATAAAACCGCGATTCCTTTTTTCATGTTTTGTCTCCTTTTGTTCTATCGTTTTTCCTTCATCTCATTACTATACCATATGCGTTGGAAAAATGCTATCTCGCAATGGTCTTTTGGCAAAGCGCTTGACAAGCGCTGTCGGTTCGATATAATAAAGGTGTGGAAACCCAGAACAGTTGCCACAACAAGAAGCTAAGTAGCAAAGTGCAGTTATCGAGTATCTACACAATGCAGTAAGCCGTCTGGTCGGACAGACGGCTTACTTCTTTTTACGAGCGCGTACTTCAAAGACGATCGTGAGGATGAGTCCCACGATGCTCGCAATACTGCCCAGAGTATTCAGTAACGTAGTACCAGCCTCCTTTCGGGAGGGATTTCCCGCAGGGCTGTGTACACACCTCCAATCCGCCGGTGCGGGATTGCAGGCAACCGTCTGTGAACCGTTCCCGCCCAGGTGAGGCAGGGCGGTGGGTTTCCACAGTTCGTATGATAACAGATTTAGTTGGAGGTTTCAATCAAAACCCGCAAGAAACGACAAAAAGGACGCTGGCACGCCAGCGTCCTTTTGATTGTCCTGTTGAATTGGGGAAAGAACGAATTACTTCTTGTTGGACTTTCTCCAGATCTTCATCTTTTCTGCTTCGGCAATCAGTTCATCCTGGAACTGGGGATGAGCGATGCTGATCAGACCTTCGGCTCTCTGCCAAGTGGTCAGACCCTTCAGGTTGATCATGCCGTTTTCGGTGACGATGTACTGACCCTGAGAACGGGTGCAGGTGGGAGCGGTGCCCAGTGCCAGGGTGGGACGGATCTTGCTCTTGAGGGTGCCGTCCTTGCCCTTCATGGCGGAGGTCATGCAGATGAAGCTCTTGCCGCCGGGGGACAGGTATGCGCCCATAACGAAGTCCATCTGGCCGCCTGCACCGGAGATCTGACGGATGCCGGAGGTCTCAGCGCTGATCTGACCGTACAGGTCGATGTCAACGGCGCTGTTGATGGAGATGAAGTTGCTGATGGAGGAGATGGTGTAGATGTCGTTGACGTAGTCAACGGGAGCGCACATACATTCGGGGTTGTCGTCGATGAAATCATACAGCATCTGGGTGCCGGCGCCGAAGGCATAGACCTGACGGCCGGGATCCAGTTCCTTATACTTGCCGGTGATCTTGCCGGCCTGGGTCAGCTTCACGAAAGCGTCAACGTACATTTCGGTGTGAACGCCCAGATCCTTCAGGTCGGACTGAGCGATGACAGCGCCGATGGTGTTGGGCACACCGCCGATGCCCAGCTGCAAGCAGGCGTGGTCGGGGATCATGGGCACGACCAGGTTGGCCATTGCCAGTTCGTCCGCAGTGGGTTCGCCGCCGGCGGGGAGCTGCGCCATGGGAGGATTGTCGCCTTCCACGATCTTGGTGACCTGAGAGATATGGATGCCGGTGTGATAGCCACCCAGGCAGCGAGGCATATTCTCATTGACTTCGATGATGATTTCTTCTGCACGGTTGCAGATCTCGATCAGGTGGGAAGCGTTGGGACCAAAGTTGAAGTAGCCGTGTTCATCCATGGGTGCGCACTGTGCGAAGAAAACGCGGTCAGGATAGGGGGTCTCACGGCAGTACTTAGGCACTTCAGAGTAACGGACGGGTGCATAGAAGCAGAAGCCGCGGTCGATCATCTTCCGTTCCACGCCGGACATATGCCAGCTGTTCCAGGTGAAGTGATCCTTGGCGTTCTCCATGTCGAACATTTCGGGCTTCCACATCAGGATGCCGCCCCGGAACTGCACGTCATGCAGGGTCTTCAGGTGCTCTGCCATAGCGTGGTCACAGGCCTTGGGGGTGTTGCTCACCCAGCCCCATGCGACCCAGTCGCCATCATGAACGCACTTGACGGCTTCTTCGGGGGTCGTCAGTTTGCTTTGATACAATGCTTTGTAATCCATACAGTATAATCCTCCTATTTTGGTAAATTGAACTTACCGGTTTAAAATGAGACAGCGATGGGGGGATGGGAGACACCCTTGCCGCTGTCCGATGCATAACATAACCATATCCCAAATCATTATAATACATTTTGCGCAAATGGGAAAGAGGAATTGATACATTTTTAACAATTTTTTCGCAAGAACCGACGGGGATTTCTCTGTAAAGGAGGGAGCAGAGGCGAAAACCCTGTTTATCTGGCAAATACCGACAAAATTCTGGATTTGCACGGAAAAATATGTTACACTAAATATAACCTCATTTTGGTGCGTGAAATCGGTGCAGAGGGCAATCCTAAGACAGGAAGCGGGGCAGGGAGTCTAGCGCAAGGGAAGGCTTTTGATGGCACGGCCTGTCATGAGACAGAGCGGCGGGGAGAAAGCGCTGCATAGGGAAAGGGGAATTTGATCCCATGAAACAATTTACGCTGTCGGGAAAGGAATATTTTGACGAGCTGCCCCAGCCAGCACTGCTGGTGCAAGAGCATCGTTTGTGCTACTTCAACCGCGCGGCGGAGCGGGCGTTTTGGCCGGCGAAGCTGGAAGAAGATGGGGCGCTGCCGTTGGCGCTGAGACAGGAGGCGGACGGGGCGATGACGCTGCGGGGGCGGAGCTGGATCTGCCAGAAGCGTGCATTGCCGGACGGGACGCTGTATGTGTTGCATCAGGCGGTGGAGGACGGAGAGGCCTATGAGGTGCTGCTGGAACGGCTGTCCGGACGCAGTACGGGACAGCTCCAACAGTTCATCCAGAGCCTTCACCATTTGGAATCTACGCTGGTGGAGACGGAGCGGCTGCGGGTGGAACCGATGCTGGCGCAGCTGCGTCAGGTCTACGCCAGGATGCTGCGCACCGACCAGAATATCAGCTATTTCTGCCAGCTGGCGCCGGGGCAGGCGGATGAGAATTTCCCCTTGCAGGTGCTGGATGTGGCCGGGCTGTGCCGAGAGGCGATGCGGCAGTGCGACTATCTGCTGGAGACGGCGGGGCTCACCTTAGTCTATGAGCAGCAGGTGAGCAGCATGATGGTGCGGGGCAACGAGAAGCTCCTGCTGCATCTGCTCTACAACCTGTTCAGCAACAGCGCCAAGAGCTACCACCGGAAGCCTGGGGTCATCACCCTTCGGGTGGAGCAGGTGGAGAAGAACGCTATGATCGTGGTAGAGGACGCCGGAGAAGGCATCCCATCAGCCCTCCTGAACAGGAGCTTCGACCTGGAAATGGACGCATCTGGCTTACAGCCCTTCTGTTTGGGTCTGCCCCTGGGGCGAAAGATTGCCAACTACCATGGGGGCGGTCTGTTCCTGCTGAACAAAGAGCCGGGAATTCGGGCAGTGCTTTCCCTGCCCACCCTACAGGTGCAGTTCCAACGGAAGCAGCCGGCGGGGCGAGCGGAACGACTGGCCAGCCTGCGGGTCGCCCAGGACACCTTCCAGCCGGCGCTGGTGGGGTTAAGCGATGTGGTGCCGGCGGAGGTATTTACAGAGTGGGCTGCGGATTGACGCAGCAAACAGGAGAAAAAACGTGCTTTTTACCTATCAGAAACGGCGGCAGCCTTTATAACGGAGATCATCTCCGTTATAAAGGCTTTTTTTGATCGCCGCCTTTCCCAAATGCCGATCAGAAAAAATACGAACAGTCCCTTCCAAGGGACTGTTCGTACTGAAAGGATACAGGCAGGCCGTTCCGGCACCCGATTGAAGGGAGGTGTGCGCTGGTGGGGGTGGATCATTCCCGCCCTGCGCATTCCTCTTTCCGATTCAGCCGCGCTTCCTCCTCATCCTCCAGTTCCCGATAGGCCACTTTCCCCACCAGAGTGGTGGGCAGGGTCTTGCGGAATTCGATGTCGTAAGGCAGCGCATATTTGGCAATGTGCTGGCGGCAGTAGCGCATGAGCTTGTCCTCCGTCTCCTGGGTCGGCTCCACGCCGGACGCCAGCATGACGAAAGCCTTCACCTTCTGCATCTTGTACGGGTCAGGCACGCCGATGACGCAGCTCATCTGCACCATGGGGTTGGCGTCCAGAATGTTCTCTAACTGACCAGGATAGACGTTGTAGCCGGAGGTAATGATCATCCGCTTCTTCCGGCCGCGGAAGTAAACGAACCCATCGGCGTCCATCACGCCCAGGTCGCCGGTATACACCCACGTCAGCCCGTCGGCGTGGTGGCGCAGAGTCTGGGCAGTCTCCTCCGGATGGTTGACGTACTCCTTCATGACGGTGGGGCCTGCCATCAAGATCTCACCCTCCTGGCCGTAGGGCACTTCAATGTCCGTCCCCGGCTCCACGATTTTGAAGTACATATCCGGGAAGGGCAGGCCAATGCTGCCCTCCTTGGCCATGTGGATGGGGGTCAGGCAGGAGGCGGTGACCGTTTCGGTGGTGCCGTAGCCTTCCCGTACCTGCACCATGGATCTGTGGTCATACAGGAACTTGTCCACCTTCTTCTTTAGCTCCACGGACAGGGAGTCGCCGCCGGAAAAGACGCCCTTCAGACAGCTCAAGTCTGCCTTGTCCATAGACGGCAGGCGCAGCAGCGCCTCATACAGGGTGGGCACGCCGGCGATGAAGTTGCACTTGTATTTGGTGATGAGCTTGGCATAGCTGTCCGCCGTGAACCGAGGCACCAGGATGCAGCGGCCGCCGTTGGCCAGCATAGAGTGAATACACACCCCCAGGCCAAAGCCGTGGAACAGGGGCATGGCGGAGAGCATCTTGTCGCCGGGGCGGAACATGGGGTTGGTGGCGATGATCTGCTGCGCCAGGGCGTTGAAGTTCAAGTTGGTCAGCAGGATGCCCTTGGTCTTGCCAGTGGTGCCGCCGGAGTACAGGATCACAGCCGGATCATCCGCCTTGCGAGGCACCTTATAGTTCCAGAAGCAGGCTTTGCCCAGGCTGCAAAATTCGTCCCAGCGGATGACCGGCGCATCCTTGGGGATCTTCTCCAGCTTCCGCCCCTCGGTGAGCATATATCCGGCCTTGAGCGGCTTGGACAGGGCATCCCGAATGCGGGCGATGACGATGTTCACGGCGCAGGTGTTCTGGCGGATGGCCTCCACCTTGTGGTAGAACTGATCCAAAGTCACCACAGTGACGCTCTTGGACTCGTTGATGTAAAACTCAATCTCCTTCTCACTGGACAGGGGATGCACCATGTTGGCGATGGCGCCGATGAGATTGGCGGCGTAAAAGACGTAGATGGCCTGAGGGCAGTTGGGCATGGCGATGGTCACGCAGTCCCCCTCCCGAACACCGATGGTGCGCAGGCTCTTGGCGCAGCGCTGGATCTCCTCTATCATCTTCTTATAGGTGGTGGAACGCCCCATAAAGTCAAAGGCAACTGCGTTGGGATTCTGCCGTGCAATGCGCTCCACAGCCTCGTACATGGAGCCTTGGAAATAATCCAGATGGGCGGGCACGTCCCCCAGATTTTTCACCCATGGGGTTTTGGCGGTAATCGCTTCTGACATCAGTAATCGACCTCCTCGTTGGCGGGCAGCTCCAGCAGCTCAGGGTGCTGGAGCAGGTGGGTGAGCAGGCGGACTGTTTTGGCGTAATAGTATCCGTCCGCCAGTCGTTCATCAATGGTCAGCCCCAGATCCAGCGTCTCCCTCATGGTCACGTTCCCCTGGTCATCAAACACGGGATTTTGCTTCTTCTCCCCGATGATGCAGAACAGGGAGCAGGTGCCCCAGTTGGTCAGATGGTGATAGCCGCTCTTGAGCTTGATGGAGCCCAGATTAGACAGCACCACCGAGGCGTAATAGGGGTCGGTGGCGATGAGGCTGTTGGGCACATGCCCGTGCTTGTCCAGCTTGCAGGCCACCCAGATGAGGAACCGAGAGAGGAAGCGGGGCATCTTGTTGAACAGATCCATGCCGTCGCTGGAGCTGTCCCGCTTGTTCACGTCCTTGCAGGCCAGGATCTGCTGTTTCAGCTGGGTGTGGAGGGTGTCCAGGGTCTCCTCCGGCTTTGCGTGGAGGAACGCCAGCCCTTCCTCGGAGCCGTCGTTGAACTGCTTCTTCACCACAAAGGCGGCGGACACTTCCTTCCGCTGGTACATGGTCTTGTTGGCGATGAAGCGGTTCATCTTGGGACGCAGGGTGATGGTCTTGATGATGGCGGCCACGATGAGATGAAAGATGGTGTACGGGAATTCCGTCTCCGACTCGTTCTTCTGAGCCAGATAGGCGTTGATGGCCGTCAGATCCACCCGTTGGGAAATGTAAGCCTCATTGTCACAGCGGTTGGGGTAGATGTGGGGCATGACGTAGTGCATGGCATCCAGGTCGCGGATGAGATACCCATCCTTTCGATCTCCCCAGTGCTTTTTTCTGTCTTCCATGGGTGAGGTTCCCCTTTCTCTGTCACGCTTTCTTGTGACAGTCGTTTGTTCACTCAACGCCTTAGTATACCATCTTTTTCCGCCTGTCGCCACGATTTTTCGAAAAAATCATAGCGAAAAATCAACCCCAAAGCTGTGCGACTTGCCGACCAGCAGACCTTGCGCTTTCGCAGCACCGTCTAGCCTCCCCTGTGTAAGGGGAGGTAGCACGCAGTAAACTCCCCCAGCCTCCCCTGTGCAAGGGGAGGTGGCACGCAGTAAACTCCCCCAGCCTCCCCTGTGCAAGGGGAGGTGGCACGCAGTGCCGGAGGGGTTGTGGGTGAGCGTAGAGCTTGACGAAAGAACGTGCGTTTTCCTGTTTGCACTTCAGGTTATAATCTGTCCAGCTCCCTTTGCACAAGGAAGCCGCTCCCAAGCGGCAGAAAATCCGTCCAATTCTGATTTATTCATCATTTCTTCCTTGTTTCCCGTCTGATTTTTCCCTATACTAGTTTTATATCTGAATGAGACGTTCTCCCACAGGAGGTTTTCCATATGTACAGACGACCCCTTTCCCTGGCGCTTGTCATCCTAGCCATTCTGGCGCTGTCCAGCTGTGACGGCTTGACTGGCGGCGACGCCTCCCGCCAGACCGTGAACCGCACCTATAAATTAGCCGAAGCCGCCAGCTCCCAAGGGGGCGCCGCTCCCGCAGATGACACAACAGACACCACCGCCGCCGTCCGCACCATCCCCGTCCTCTACCACCCGGATTCCACCGGCAAGTACCTAGTCAGCAAGGAGCTGATCACCTTATCGCTCCGCGACCAGACCTTGGACGTGAAGTTGGTGGACGCCCTCCACCAGGCCGGCGTGCTGGACAGCGGCGTGACCCTGCAAAGCCTCAGCTTTGACATGGCCGAGGACAAGACCACCGAGCTGGTGCTGCTGGACTTCAACAAGCGCTTCCAGAACCAGCTGAAAACCTGTCAGACCCCAGAGGAGGAACGGCTGCTGGTGGGCAGCGTGGTCAACACCTTCCTCTCCGCCTACGACCGGCAGGGGGTGCAGCTGACTGTCAATGGCAAGCGCCTTTACAGCAACTTTGAGGATTTCAGCTATCGTGACCCAGTGTCCTGGTATCCGGCCAGCGTCACCGAGCCTTACACCGCGCGGGAGACCATTGATGATGTGAAGCTGAAGGTGACTCTGACGCAAATGTACTCGGAAGTCGGCTTCCTGCTGGATCAGGACACCGAGACCTTCCGCTACCGCTACGACTACGCCACCCACACCGCCTCCTACCACGCCCAGGACACCCGACAGCGTGCCCAGACGCCGGCGTACCTGTCCATCCGCACTTCGGATATGTCCCAAGAGGGCGTCCTGAACCAGCTGCGGCAGGAGTTTGGCAGCAAGGCCAAGGAGTCCACCCAGCAGGTGGGCAAGGAGGGCATCAAAGCCACCTGCCTGACCAAAACGGAGAACCAGGAGGGCGCCAGCGCCTATTGCTTCCAGGCGGACGGCAAGACTTGGGTCGCCCGTATGCACTGGAACGTGGGAGAGGAGGAGACTCGACTGCCCCGGATGAAGCTGATGTTGTCCACCTTCCAGGCGGTGTCCTGACACAACCAACCGCACAAAAAGGGCGAACCGATCAGGTTCGCCCTTTTCACATACATTATAGTAAGGTAGATGGTCAGATCACACGCACCGTCGTCTTCACGCTCTTGCCTGTCCCATCGGTGCAGGTGATGGTAGCGTAGCCCTGTCCCACGGCGGTGACCACACCGCTCTGATCCACCGTGGCTACCCAGGGGCCTGCGCTGCTCCAGCTGTAGTTGCCGTCGCCGCCGGTGACTTCAAACTGATAGGTGTCGCCCACATTCACCAGGGTCAGGTCAGTCAGGTTGATGGTCAGCGGGTCGGTGTTGTCCGCCTCATCCTGCTTCGCCTCATCCTTTTTCTGGTCGTCCTTCTTGGTATCATCCTGCTTGGCGTCATCCTGCTTGGTCTGCGCCTGCTCGTCCTTGGCTTCCAGCTCCTGCACCTTGGCGTCCACCGTGGCATGGTCGGCCGCAGCGCTGACGCTGCGCACCTGACAGACAGCGGTTTTATCGCCCGCCGTGGCAGTGATCTTACAGCTGCCGCCGCCGAAACAGATCACCTTGCCCTGCTGGCTCACCCAGGCTACATACTTGTCATCGGTGCTCCAGGTCACCGTCCCCTTCCAATCCTCTGGGGTCAGGGTGGCTTTCATCTCCAGCTCCTCGCCCGCCTGCATGGTCACATCGTCATGGTTCAGCGCAATGGCTTGAGGGGGATCCACCTGGGGGGTGTCCTCCTGCTTGGGCGCATCCTGTACCGGCTGGGCGGAGGTGGAAGCGTCACCGCTCTTGTCCGGCTCCGCAGAGCTGTCGGCATCATTGACCACCGCCGGTCGGGTGTGGTTGTCCCCGCTGGAAAACCAGGCCATCCCACGGGTGACGCCGGCGATACAGACCACCACAAAGAGCACCGCCAGCCCACCGGCCAGCCAGGCAGCCGCCCGACGGATCATGTGGTCAGCGCCGCCGAAGCCGCCTGCGCACTCCTCCGGACTGATGTGGCGCCAGTCGGTGGTGTAGGACTGGTTTTCCTCGGTCTGGTGCCCACAGTTGGGGCATTCCGGCAGCGATGGGTTGTAGAAGCCGCCGCAGTAGCGGCAGCGGATCTGCCCTTCTCGTTCCAGTTCTGGTCTGCGCCGTTTTCTCCTCGCCATAGCCTTCTCTACCTTTCTCTATCTCTAGGGACGTGCCCACGGTATTCTGTTCTATATTGTATCGTTTTTTACCCATCCAGTCAATGGATTTCGCCCCTTTGCTGGGGAATCTACCCCCGTCCCTTGACCCTCGCCCCCCTTTCTCTTATAATTAAAGTAGACGCACAAGACGCAAACTGAAACAAGCAGGTGAATCCTATGTCCAACGCCCGCCCCACTGCGGAGCAGCTTCATAAAAAATACCAATCCGCCCTCCAAGCCTATGCCCGCCAGCTGGCCGATCCGCTGCTGCGCCTGGACTTCCTCCAGGAGGCAGACCCCTTCTTCCGCCGCTGTGCCCTGGGCGTGTGGTGCTGGGGCGGCTCCATTACCGAGACCCATGTAGCCCTCTACAACGGCATCTACGCTCCCGACAGCCAGCCCCCCCGCGCCCTCTACTTTGAGGTCGCCAGCGGCGCCATGGCCGCTCCCACCTTCCAGCCCCCTGGTTTCTTCCGCACCCTGTGCGCCCTAGATCAGGGCGCCAACCGGAAGCGCTGCGGTCAGTTCATCCAGCTCTGCCAGGTGCTGATGACCCTGTTCGCTGCCGCTGCCGGTGACGTGACCGCCAAGCAGGAGACTTATATCCGCCAATGTCTGGAGGTGCTGGAATCCATGGCTCAGGAGGCCGGTCAGCCCATCCTGCCCCCAGACGTCCCTGCCCCAGAATTCCGCGCTGCCGACACCTCCGCAGCACCGGAACCGGCAGAAGCGCCCCAGGATGCACCGGAACAACCGGAACCCACTGTGGAGGAGCTGCTGGCCGAGCTGGACAGCCTGGTAGGGTTAGAGGACGTGAAAAAGGACGTGCGCAGCCTCATCAACCTGATGAAGATCCGTAAGCTCCGCCAGGAACAGGAATTGCCCGTCCCGCCCTTGAGCCTGCACCTGGTCTTTCTGGGCAATCCCGGCACCGGCAAGACCACCGTGGCACGGCTGCTGGCCGGTCTCTACAAGGCCATCGGCATCCTGCCCAAGGGGCAGCTCATCGAGGTAGATCGCTCCGGTCTGGTGGCAGGCTTTGTGGGGCAGACCGCCCTGCAAACCCAGAAGGTCATCCAGTCCGCTCTGGGCGGCGTCCTCTTTATTGATGAAGCCTATGCCCTGGCGCCCCCTGACGCTGCCAACGACTTCGGACGGGAGGCCATCGACACCATCCTAAAGGCCATGGAGGATCATCGAGATCAGCTCATGGTGGTGGTGGCCGGTTATGAAGGCCCCATGCAGCGCTTTTTGGACTCCAACCCCGGCCTGGAATCTCGGTTCAACAAGTATTTCCACTTTGACGACTACACCGGCGCAGAGCTTCAGGCTATCTTTGAGGGACTGTGCAAAAAGAATCAGTACCAGCCTGACGAGGAACTGAAACACTTCCTGCCGGCGTTCTTCACCAACCTGTACCAGACCCGCCCTGCCAACTTCGCCAACGGCAGAGAGGTGCGGAACCTGTTTGAAAAATTGATCTCCGCCCAAAGTGATCGGGTGGCCAGTCTGGAAGCGCCGACCAGGGAGGATCTGATGACGCTGACCAAGGCGGACTTTGAAGCGGCAGAGCAGATGGCGTATTAGACACAGCGGAACAGCGGCAGGTTCTTCAGAAAAAGGAAACCAGAGCCAGCGCAGACCTTTGACTGCGCTGGCTCTGTGCATAACAAAAGGCGGTGTCCCATTGGGACACCGCCTTTGCACTGGCCTGGCCAAATTGACGGAAACACCAGGTCAGATTTCACGGAGCTGGTCATGCAGTTCCCGAGGGAACAACTCCGCAGGGTACCGTTCTTGGCGCGTTATAACGGTAAAACCTTAAAAGAAAGGAGAACTCGTGTGTTACTTCTTGATGGTAACGGTCTTAGCACCGCTCCAGGAAGAAAAGTACAGCTTGCCGTCGACCGTCTTGTAGGTACGGACGCGGACATAATACTTCTTGTTCTTGGCCAGCTTGGTCAGGTACTTGGAAGTCTTTCTGGTGTTCACATGCTTAGCAGATTTGAAATTCTTGTTGGTAGAATACTGGATCTGATAGCCGATGATGGAGGAAGTCTTCTTGACGGTGACCTTTGCCTTCTTGCCCTTGTAGTTCTTGACACTGTTGATCTTAGAGGCATTGACGACGATCTTTGCAGTGGTCTTGTGGGTAGAGCTGATGATCTCGCCGCAATCAGCGCAGCGGACGACCAGATCATAGGAACCGCCCTTCTTGGTGGTAGCGGCGACTACGTTTTCCTTCTTTGCTGCTGCTGCAGTGTGCTTGCCAGTAGCGGGGATCTTAACGGTAGCAACGACTTCCTTGTCACCGCAGACCTTGCAGGGGTTGACCATGTTGTAATGGCCATCCTTGGTGCAGGTAGCCTTTACATAGCTTTCTTCATCGGGGACATAGATGCCAGTGCGGACGTGGCCATCGGTGCCAGCCACATGGGTAGCGGGATAGTAAGGAACAGTAACTTCGGTCTTGACTTCAGTTGTCTTGGTCAAATCCTTTTCGACAGGAGTAGAAGCCTTATAGGTGAGAATGTAGGTCTTAGAACCAGGCTGACAATTAGAAGTGGGTTCAACGGTCTTTTCCTTGACAAGGTCTACGCCAACAATGTCAGTAGCAGGAACATTAATGGTATCGCCGCAAACAGAGCACTTACCTGCGATAGTTACATTCTGTTTGGTCAGGGCATCATCTTTACCGTTCAGTTCAGTCTTATTCCAGGTGACAGTGTATTCGTAGTTGTGCAGGCCGGTAGCCGTTTCGTAAGAAACATATTCGCGCTTAAGGTCAATGCCGCAATACTTGCACTTGGTGACTGCATAGTACGCGCCAGCCTGACCACAAGTGGTAGCTTTAACATATTCTTTGGTAATGTCAACTTTAGTGGTTTCTTCGCCCTTATCGTTGAGTACCATCTTCGGCTTATGCTGGTCTGCATTGGCATTCGGGAAGCTAACAGTTGCGGAGGTGATAGGCTGGCCGCAATCCTTACAAATCTTTGCATAGACACTTTCGCCAGCTTCAGAGCAAGTGGCAGTGCTGTACAGGAATTTAAAGTGTGCGGTGTCCTTATCTGCATCAGCGGCAGTCTTAACTTCAGGAACGTCAGAGAAATTATGGTTGCCAGTTGCCTTGATCAGGGTAACCTTATTAGTGTAAGACTGATCAACAACAACAGAATAAGTGACGAAGGAATCATCCTTACAAGTGGCAACATTCTGTGCGGTTACACTGCCGCTAACCTCATAATCGGTCTTGAGTTTCCCGCTGGTGATTTTGAAAACATCGGAAGCCTCGATAAGACCATTCTTGTCTTTTTTCGTTTCAATTTCGCCAGTTACAGTATTGCAGGCATCACCCTTGCTGTGGTTGTCGCAATACTCAGTGATGGTAACTTTGCCGTTATCATCGATGGTGACCTTACCTACTTTATAATTGCCGGCATGCGTCTCGGCAGCAAAAGAGGGAATCTGCAGGAAACTGACACACATGGCCAGGACCAAGACCAGCGCCTGCAGACGTTTGGACGTGTGCTTCATGATACTTTTTCCTCACTTTTTCTTAAATTTTCCCAATGACCTCTGGGTAAGTCATATGATAACACATCTGTAATACAAAAGCAAGATAATTTAAAAAATTCTTAAAAGAGAAAGGAAATGACAGATGCGCTACAGAAATTCAACGAAGTTGTGATATATGTTACAAAAAGTAGAGCAAAATACATTCAAATAGCATACACAAATATCACACAAAATGTTATACAATTAGAATCATAGAAGGCTACAGTTGTGCGGGAACTTTGGCCTTTGAAAAGTGGAATTGAGCTGGAAATGTTCTAAAATCATGGTAAAACGATCAGATTCAGGAATGTTTTTTCAAACATTCTACAAATGACACATTAACAGACAAATTCTGCAAAAAGTTGGAAAAATGCACCCTGCCGTATCGCGCAATGATTGAGGTGAAACCGATGCGAAAGTTTAAAATTCCCAATATCCCAGCAACAGAACCCAAAAGCATCCGTTTTCCCGTCGATGTGATATCTGAAGTCGAACACACCATCCGCGGAAAGGACTGCACGTTCTCTGCATTTGTCGTAGAGGCGGTTCGAGTCGCCTTGGAGAGCCTCCGAGAGGAGGACGAGGAGTTGGATGTCTCAGAAAAAGACATCGAAGAAAAATGAAAAAACGCCGCACCCAGCGGAAAGGGTGCGGCGTTTTTTCTGCCCCTCGGTCAGGGCAAGAGAAAAGACGCCCCGGAGGGCGTCCCTTCAAAAGGAAAAAACATGAAAAAGAAAACTGCTTGGGTTGGTTGAATGAAAATGGAATGAAAAAGTGAGTGTGTTTGATATTGGAACGGGTGGCTGCGCGACTTACCACCCGGAATTCCCGAAGGGCCAGCTATAATAGTACTGTCCGCTCTGTCCCTGCTGGCTCTGACCGCTCTGACCGCTCTGGCTCTGCTGATCCTGCTGGCTCTGCTGATCCTGCTGGGTGTCCTGTTTCTCGTCAGAGTTGGGCTTCTGCTCGTCCAGCGTCACCTTCAGGGTGGTATAGTCCTTGTCCCGATAGACGGTCAAGGTCATCTCGTCTCCGGCCTTGTGGGTGTTTTTGGCGTCGATGAGCTCGGCGCTGGTGGTGATGTCCTTGCCGTCCACCTGGGTGATGATGTCACCCACCTGCAACCCCGCCTTTTCGGCACAGGAGCCGCTGGTGACGCTGTTGACATATGCGCCCACCTTCATGTTGGAATACTGCTGGGCGGTGACAGAGGAGACGGTGGAGACGGAGATGCCCAGGTAGGGCTTGCCGGTGACGTAGCCGTGCTTCATCAGGTCGCTCAGAATGGTCTGGACGTCATTGATGGGGATGGCGAAGCCGATGCCCTCAATGGATGCCTCGTTGCTGGAGAAGGTGCTGGTGCCGCTGGAATACTTGGCGTTGATGATGCCGATGACCTCGCCGTACTGGTTGAACAGGGGGCCGCCGGAGTTGCCGGAGTTGACGGTGCAATCGGTCTGGAGCAGCTTCATGGCGGTGCCGTCACTCATGGAGATGGCACGGTCTTTGGCGCTGACCACACCAGTGGTCAGGGTGTTGGCCAGGGTACCCAGGGCGTTGCCGATGGCGGTGACGCTGTCTCCCACAGTCAGGGAGGAGCTGTCCCCCAGAACCACGGCAGGGAAGGTGGTCTTTTTGCCGGCGTTCTTCACCTTTAGAACGGCGGTATCCAGGTCGGAGTCACTGCCAACCACTTCTGCTTCATAGCTGGTGGAGTCCTGGGTGACGATGGAGATGGCGGTGGCGCCGTCGATGACGTGATGACAGGTGAGGATATAGCCATCGTCACTGATAAAGAAGCCGGTGCCGGCGCCTTCGCCGTTGCTGGTCTTTACATTGACGGAGACTACGCTCTTGCCATAGGTGGAATAGATCTGGGAGGAGGTCATGGTGTCTCCAGCCTTGACCTTGGTGGTAGAGACTTCCGTACCGCCGGAGCCGGAGTCGGTGCGGTCGCTGACGGCCACAGAGGTGGAGCCGCCGGAGGAGCCGAACCCACTGCCCACCACGCCGCCGACTCCGCCGCCCACCAGGGCGGCTGCCAGGGCGATGGCTACCACGGAGCCTGCGCCGAAGCGGCCGGAGGCGGTTTTTTTCTGCTTGGGCGCCTTGCCGTTTCCTTGCCGCCGCTGGAAGAAGCCTGGTTTTGGCTCTCCGCTGCGTTCCCGCCCGTTCAATTCAGGGCCGGTGTAGTGATAGGTACTATGATTCAGGTTGGTCTGGGTATCGCGATTGTCATTGGGATTCTGGTTAAAGTACATCAAAGTTCACTCCTTTGCTGCTGACAGCGGAGATGCCTCCAGTTTATGTAGGGCGGGCTGGATTCATGCGGTGCTGTCTTTTTTTCCTGTAACTCAAGAATAGTACGGTTAACTGAAACGAGACTGAAAAGAGTTTAAACGATTTATGTATAAAAAAGGGAGAACCCCAGCAGTTTGGTTTGGGTTCTCCCGTTTGCGCTTATACTTATTTCGTCGCCCAAGTACCGGTGGCCTCGCAGGTGAGGTAAGCGTTGATGAACCCGTCCAGGTCACCGTCCATGACGGCGTTGACGTTGCTGGTCTCGAAGGCGGTACGGGTATCCTTGACCATGGTGTAGGGCATAAAGACGTAGGAGCGGATCTGGCTGCCCCATTCGATTTTCATTTGAACGCCCTTCAGGTCGGAGATCTTCTCGGCGTGTGCCTGCATTTGCAGCTGCACCAGCTTGTCTCGCAGCATCCGGTAGCAAGTCTCACGGTTCTGGAACTGGGAGCGCTCCTGCTGGCTGGAAACGACCACGCCGGTGGGCTTATGGATGAGCCGGACGGCGGAGGAGGTCTTATTGATGTGCTGGCCGCCGGCGCCGGAGCTGCGGAACACCTGCATTTCCACGTCCTCTGGACGGATGTCCACTTCCACATCGTCGGGCAGGTCGGGCATGACTTCCACAGCGGCGAAGGAGGTCTGGCGGCGGGCGTTGGAGTCAAAGGGGGAGATGCGCACCAGGCGGTGGACGCCGTGCTCGCTGCGCAGATAGCCGTAGGCATTCTCGCCGGTGATCATCATGGTGGCGGATTTCAGGCCGGCTTCATCGCCGTCCTCGTAGTCCAGGGTCTCGCACTTGAAGTTGTGCCGGTCGCACCAGTGCTGATACATCCGAAAGAGCATGGACGCCCAATCCTGGGCTTCGGTGCCGCCGGCGCCGGCATGGATGGTGAGCATACAGTCGTTGGAGTCGTATTCACCGGTGAACAGGGTGGCCAGGCGGGCGGACTCGATGTCCTCCTCCAGTTTGGCGTAGCTCTCCTCCAGCTCCGCTACCATGGAGTCGTCATCCGCTTCCTGCCCCATTTCGCACAGCACCAGCAGATCTTCTACGGTGTCCAGCCGCTTCTGCTGGGCGTCCAGCTTGTCCTGGAGATTCTTGATGCGCTGGGAGACTTTTTGCGCCTTCTCCATGTCGTTCCAAAAATCCTCTGCTGCGCTCTGTGCCTGCAATAGATCCAGCTCCTCTGCTGCCGCTTCCAGCCCCAGGGACTGACCCAGGTCATCCAAGGTGGGCTTGAGATTGTTGAGCTTGACCTTATATTCGTCGTATTTGATAGATGCCATAATGGAACTCGTCCTTTCACGATGAGGTAAAATCATAATCATTTATCCTGTATTATATCGGAAAAGGGCGGTGGTGTAAAGGTGCAGTTGCCTGCTGGGCAGGCCATGCCTGTAAAAACAGGCATGGCCTCAGCGCTCACTCACCGGCGCACCGTCCTGGGCGAAGATGAAATCGTCCAGATCCTGCTCTTTGGGCTGCGTGGGGATGGGGATTGGTTGGTTGATGGGTGGGATGTGGGATTCGTACATAGCTGCTACCTCCATTGCTGGTTCTGATTCACTTGCTATCCTATGCGTGATCTCCCAATTTATGTTCCTATTCACAAACTCGTTACAATCCATTCAAAGTTCTTTCAACACTCCATCCCCCTTTTGCGCTACAATAATCACGCCGGGTAAGAAGCGGCCCGGTTTGAACACTCCTTGATTTACCTACTTACTACTCTCTCTCTTTTCTTTTGATCGTGAACACAGATGAACGCAAAAACCTCTGGCAATCCTGCCAGAGGTTTTTGGCGTTGTTGGATAGTTTCTATGAAAATGTTCCTAAAAACGGAATAAAAGTACAGGATTTTTCTAAATTTGAAAGGAATACCTTTTCAAATCGGAGACTTAATGGTATAATCGCAATTACCCAAAAACAGTGCGAATGATTTTAACGGGTACAGCGCGCTTTTACAGCAAGGGAGTATCTATTTAAAATGAGTAAATTTTCTGATCAACTAAGTCAAGCCATCAAACTCAGTGGGAAATCTAAAAATCAGATCATTGAGGAGTCCAAGATCAACCGTTCCAGCTTCTTTCAGTTCCTGAACGGGAAGCGGATGCCCACCAAGGAGCATTTGGCGGCGATCCTGGCGGCGCTGCAGCTGACTCCAGGCGAGGAGGAACAGCTGCGGAAGCTGTATGAGATCGCGGAGATCGGGGAAAACATCTACGAAAGTCGGGTGGGCTGCGCAGAATGTCTGGATGATTTGGCGCTGCTGACGGGACAGAATCGGCGCCCCATCCATGAGTTCGTGGGCGAGGCGGTCTATTCCGTCTCCCGCGCCCCTATTTTGGGGGAAAACCGAGTGTACCAGGAATTGTGCCATCTGGCGCAGGCGGAGATGCTCAAGCCGGAGCCCAAGATCGACCTCTTTCTGCCTCGGCAGCCCAATGACTTCCTGAAATATCTAAAGTCTTTCTTTCAGAACAAGAGCAACAAAAAGATACGGATGCGGCAGATCATCCAGTTTTCCTTAAATCAAGAGGAGAAGACCAAAGACATCCTGAGCTTTTTCAACTCCCTCCTCTTTCTCATGGCAGTCTCCGGAGACAGCTACGAGGCGTACTACTATTATTCTGACTCCAACCTGACGGACACCATCGGCGCCCTCTACCCCTACTGCGTCATGACCAGCTCCGGCGTCATGCTGGTGACCGCCCGGATGGATCGGGCGTTGTTCTCCGCTACCGACTCCATTCTGGTGGCCTGCCACGCCCAGTTCCAGGAGGCCATCAGCCGAGCCAAGCCCTTTATCGAGAATATCGGCGGCACAAAGCAAACGATCGTTGAGCATGGCGTCTGGGATTTCTGGCGCAGCGGGTATCAGTACTTCATCGCACCCTGCTTTGGCGGTTATCTGCCGGACGAGGTGCTGCGGATGTACCAGACCCCGACCCTCGCCCCGCTGATGGAAAGGTACGTTAGTCATATGCGCAAGGAGCATCGCTATGTGAGCTTCTGCACCCGAGAGGGGCTCCTGGACTTTGCTCGGACGGGGATCCTGCCGGAGTACTCCGATCAGATCGTCCCCGTTGTTGCCCCCAAAGCTCGGGCGCTGATTTTGAAGGAGATGCTCTATCACCCCAACCCCAGCAAGCCGATCTATCTGCTGGATGACAGTCGGGTGCAGGCGTCGTCTGAATTCATCTTCTTCGTGGCGCCCAAGGAGCGCATCATCCTCCAGCGGCGGCAGATGAAGGGGATGAAGGTGTATGTATTCCAGGAGAACAACCTGATCCATGCCTTCTCCGACTACTTCGCCTATTTGGAACAGAGCGATCTGATCTTGCCCACCCGAGATTTGAACGATGTTCTGCTGGCGGGCATCCAGATCGCCGAGGCGTTGGAGGCGGAGGAGAAGAAATCCTGACCATTTTAAGGAGAGGACGGATACGCATATGAAGATGGAATGGAAAGATTGCAGGCGCCTGGTGTTCAGCGGCCTGCTGCTGTACCTGGCTGTCCACTACTGGTCGGTGCTGGCCGGCCTGGCGGAGATCTGCATCGGTGCGTCCGCCCCGCTGATCTTGGGATTCATGCTGGCTTATATGGTCAACATCCCCATGACCTTCTTTGAACGGAAGCTGAAGCTGGAACAGCGCTTCCCCAAGCTGGGTTCCGGCGTCAAGCCCCTGTATGTGCTGCTGACCCTGGCGGCGGTGGGCAGCGTCCTCTTTCTGGTGGGCAAGCTGGTGGTGCCGGAGCTGGTGCGTTCGGTGCGGCTGATGTATATTCAGGTGAGCAGCTGGGCGCAGTCCCTGGACTTGGAGAGCGTGGGCGACCTGAACAGGCTCTACGGTCTGCTGCCCCAGGAGGTACTCAACTGGCTCCAGAACACCAACTGGGAAAATGCCGTCAAACAGGCCGTCCAGTTCCTCACCCACGGGGTGGGCGGCACCGTCAACTGGGTGGTCAGCGCAGTCGGCTCGGTATTTTCCACCATTGTCACTTGGGCGCTGGCGCTGGTCTTTGCGCTCTACCTGCTGCTGGGCAGAGACACCCTGCTGGCGCAGGGACGGCGGCTGCTGGACACCTACCTGCGTCCCAAGGATCGGGGGCGGGTTCACTATGTGTTCCAGACCATGGACGAGTGCTTCCACGGCTACATTGTGGGACGCTGCTTTGACGGGGTCATCCTGGGCGTCCTGTGCATCCTGGGCATGACGGTTTTGCGCCTGCCCTTCGCCCTGGCCATCGGCACCCTGGTGGGCGTCACTGCCCTCATCCCCATCGCCGGCGCATACATCGGTGCGGTGGTGGGCGCCCTGCTCATCCTGACCATCTCGCCCATGAAGGCACTCATCTTTGTCATCTTCCTGGTCATCCTCCAGCAGCTGGAGGGCAACCTTATCTACCCCAAGCTGGTGGGCACCTCCATTGGCCTGCCCGGCGTGTGGGTGCTGGCCGCCATCACCGTGGGCGGCGGGATGCTGGGCATTGTGGGGATGCTGCTCAGCGTGCCCATCGTGGCCACCCTGTATCGGCTGCTCCAGAGCGACATCCGGCAGCGCAGCGGCAAGGAGAGGGCGAAGAAATCGGACGTCAGTCCCAAAGAATGACCATAAAACCCTGTGGAATCCTTCCGCAGGGTTTTTCGCAAAAATTGGACTTTTCACCGCCGTTGGGGTACAATAACGGCAACAAAATTCGAGATAGAGAGGGAGAACCGTATGCCCAACATTGTAGAAGTGACCGACCTGACCCGTCCAGAGCTGGCGGTATTCACCCGACTGACCGAAGCACAGCTGCGCAACCGGCTGGAGCCGGAGAAGGGGATCTTCATTGCCGAAAGCCCCAAGGTCATCGCCCGTGCCCTGGACGCCGGCTGCGTGCCCGTGTCCCTGCTCATGGAGCGCCGTCACATTGCAGGGGACGCAGCGAGCATCCTCGTCCGGTGCGGAGATGTGCCGGTGTTTACAGCGGAACGGGAGGTGCTGGCTCAGCTCACCGGCTTCGCCCTGACCCGTGGGGTGCTCTGTGCCATGCAGCGTCCCAAGCTGCCCGCCGTGGAGGCGCTGTGCGCAGGCGCCCATCGGGTGGCGGTTCTGGAGGGGATCGTGGATCCCACCAACGTGGGCGCTATCTTCCGCTCCGCCGCTGCCCTTCATATGGATGCCGTCCTAGTCACCCCCACCTGCTGCGACCCCCTCTATCGACGGGCGGCACGGGTGAGCATGGGAACGATCTTCCAGGTGCCTTGGACGCGCATCGGGGAAAGAGCGGCGGATTGGCCCCATCCAGGGCTGGAACGCCTGAAAAAGCTGGGCTTCCAGACGGCGGCCATGGCGCTGAGCGACCGTGCCGTGAGCATCGAGGATCCGGTGCTGCAAGAGGCGGACAAGCTGGCCATCGTACTGGGCACCGAGGGGGACGGTCTGGCGGAGGAGACCATTGCCCGATGTGACCACACGGTGTGCATCCCCATGTCCCATGGGGTGGATTCGCTGAATGTGGCGGCGGCCAGCGCCGTGGCCTTTTGGGAACTTCGCTATCGGCGCGGGAGCGGGCCGGTTTGACTTTACAGAAATTTACACAGCCGAACGGATAGATTTAACCGGTGCCTGATAAAATCGTTAGACTGCGTGGTGAATGCACACCTGGTGAATTCTGTGGGAAGGGGGCTTCCGGCGGAGACGGCCAGGTGTGCTGTCATAAATTCCCAACAACTGGATATCATAGAGACAGTGTGTCGATTGCGCAGGATGAACCGATTGAGACACGCAAGGAGAGGAGGAAAACGGGATGAAACAGGCGATCATTGACATCGGCTCCAACTCCATGCGCTTGACCGTATATGAGGTTGCAGGCGAAACATTCAAGATTTTATTCCGAGAGAAAAGTATGGCCGGATTGGCCGGCTATGTGGAAGAAGGACGGCTGTCGCCGGAGGGCATCGCCCGAGCGTGCAGCGGGTTGTTGGAATTTCGAGAGACGTTGGCGGCATTGGACATCACGGCGGTAGCCGTCTTTTCCACGGCGTCTTTGCGGAACATCTTCAACACAGCAGAGGCGGTGTGGGCCATCCAAACGGCCACCGGCTTTTCTGTAGAGGTGCTCAGCGGAACGGAGGAAGCCCTGCTGGGCTACTACGGCGCAGGGCTAGAGGTTCATTGCACCAGCGGCGCCTTTTTAGACATCGGCGGCGGCAGCACGGAAGTGGTGGTGTTCGACCAGGGGCAGCCGGTTCAGTCCGCCAGCTTTCGGATGGGATCGCTGAGCCTGTACCGGTCTTATGTGAAGAAGATCCTGCCGGGGGATGGCGCACTGAAGCGGATGAAAGAGGCCATCGAGGAAACGGTGGAGGAAAAAGCGCTGCTGGACTTCTCTCGACGCACACATCTGATCTGCGTGGGCGGCACGGCGCGCGCCGCCCTGAAGCTGTGCAAAAAGGTGTACCACCTGACCCCAGGCAGCCGCACCATCACAATGGAGCAGCTGGAAGGGCTGTGCCAGACGCTGGAGACTGGCGACCAGAACGCCATTGACCTGCTGCTGCGCCATGTACCGGAGCGCATCCACACCATGGTGCCTGGCCTGCTCATTCTGCGCCACCTGGGACGGCTGTTTGAGACAAAGGAGCTGGTGGTTTGTAAATACGGTGTAAGGGAGGGATATTTGTGCCAAAAAGTGCTGAAAATCGAGCAGAACAATACCGATACACCCAAAACAGGGAGCTGAGCTGGCTGCGATTCAACCAGCGGGTGTTGGAGGAAGCGGCAGACGAGAGCAATCCGCTGTTGGAGCGGCTGAAGTTCGTGGCCATCTTCGCCAATAACCTGGATGAGTTTTTCATGGTGCGGGTGGGCAGTCTCTTTGACTTGGCCGCCGTCTCGCCGGAGGCGGTGGACAACAAGACGGGCATGACGCCCATCCAGCAGCTGCACTGCATTTATCAGACGGTGCCGGAGCTCATCGAGCAGAAGAAGGCCATCTATGCCGGCGTCCTCTCCGCTCTGCATGAGGCTGGGGTGGAGGATGTGACCTACCAGATGCTGAGCGGCAGGGAGGAAAAATACATCGAACGGTATTTTAAGACCAACATCCTGCCCATTCTGTCCCCCATTATCATCGGCAGCCATCACCCCGTGCCCCACCTGGTTAGCAAGCGGCTCTATGTGACAGCGCTGCTCCAGGATAAAAAAGGCAAGGGCGCCATCGGCATCCTGCCGGTGCCCCAGTCCGTACCCGCCTATGTGAAGCTGCCGGAGACAGAGCTGCGCTTCATCCGAACCGAGGAGATCCTGCTCCACTGGGCGCCTGCGCTGTTCGGCGCTTATGAGGTGCTGGAGACTTGTCTCATCACGGTCACCCGCAATGCAGACATCAGCTTCGATGAGGAGAAGTTCGAGGACAACGAGGAGGACTTCCGAAAGCAGGTGCTCAAGCTGCTGAAAAAGCGGGGGCGGCTGGCCGTGGTGCGTTTGGAACTGAATCAGGAGGTTTCTGACCCATTTTTCACCTGCCTGACCAAGCTGGTGCAGGTCGATCCGGAACAATGCTTTGTGGACTCCTGTCCGTTGCAGATGGGGTATATATTCACCTTGGCAGGCGCACTGTCCCACGGCAAAGCCAAGCGGCTGAGCTATCCGCCCTATCCCTCCCGTTGGCCGGAGGATCTGGAGCGGGAGAAGGAGATCATCCCCCAGATCCAGCGGCAGGATCGGCTGCTGTTCTACCCCTTTGATTCGGTAGAGCCTTTCCTGCGCCTGCTCAGCGAGGCGGCGGAGCGGCCGGACGTGCTGTCCATCAAAATCACCATCTATCGGCTGGCGTCCTCCTCGAAAATTGCCCACATCCTCTGCCGAGCGGCGGAGAGCGGGAAGGAAGTGCTGGTGCTCATGGAGCTGCGGGCGCGGTTTGACGAGGCCAACAACGTGGCCTGGTCGGAGCTGCTGGAGGAGGCGGGATGCCAGGTGGTGTACGGCATGGAGGGATTCAAGTGCCACAGCAAGATCTGTCTCATCACCCTTCGGGACAAGGGCAAAATGCGCTATATCACCCAGATCGGCACCGGTAATTACAATGAAAAGACCAACGCCATGTATACTGACCTGAGCCTGATGACTGCCTCCGAACCCATCGGCCAGGACGCCGTTCGCTTTTTCCGCAACCTGCTGGTCAATGATCTGGCAGGGCAGTATCAGGAGCTGCTGGTGTCCCCCTACGGCATCCGAGATCAGCTCTGCGCCCTCATCGACCAGGAGATGGAGAAGGGGGCGGATGGCTATATCTGCATCAAGGTCAACTCGGTTACCGAGCGGGGGATGATCGACAAGCTCCGAGCGGCGTCCCAGGCAGGGGTGCAGGTGGAGCTCATCGTGCGGGGCATCTGCTGCCTGCTGCCCGGCGTGGCAGGGGAGACGGAGCACATCCAGGTGACCAGCATCGTAGGACGTTTTTTGGAGCACGCCCGTATCTATTGCTTTGGCAAGGGGGCGGACGCCAAGATGTACCTGTCCTCCGCCGACCTGATGACCCGAAATTTAAAACGGCGGGTGGAGATCGCCTGTCCGGTTCACGACAGAGAGATACGGGAACAGCTGCACTGGATGCTGACCTGTCAGCTGCGGGACAACGTGAAGGCCAGCTTCCTCTGTTCTGATGGGACGTACCACCGGAAGGAGCACACCTTGTCCACCGCCTGCAACAGCCAGGAGCAGTTCATGACGGAGTCCTTCCACCGGCCAGTGGAACCGGAGCCGGAGCCAGTGGGGTTCTGGCAGCGGATGCGGGAGCACTGGAAGCATGAATAAGAGAACGAAAAAGGAACGGGAAAAACCGGAGCCATCGGGGGGATGGTTCCGGTTTTTCGCCGCTTGTCAAGAGAAATTGCCGGAGATGGAACCAAACGGCGTGATAAATCTTGCAAAATCACAGGGCAGGGTGTAAAATGAAACTGTTTTTGGATCACAGCGATACGACCTAGTTGGGACGAGGCTCCGAACCGTCACGCTCACTCCCGATCGCATTGGCGCGGTCTCCCTGGCGGCAGGGATGTGGGAGGGCGTTTAGGTCAGCAGGAGAACGGAGGCGCAAAGCACATGGTGTTTTGTGCCCTTTTTTGAATCCGTGCATCCGAATAGAGATTTGGAGGAGGAATGAATTTCATGAGCGAACTGAAACGAACCCAGCTGTACGATATCCATGTGGCAGCGGGCGCGACCATGGTGGATTTCGGCGGCTGGGAAATGCCCATCCAGTATCCCACCGGCATCATCGCCGAACACCTTTACACCCGTCAGGTGTGCAGCCTCTTTGATGTGTCCCACATGGGGCGGTTCCTGATCGAGGGGCCGGAGCGAGTCAAATTCTTGCAGCATGTGCTGACCAGCAACGTCAGCGCCCTGGAACTGAACATGGCCCAGTACTGCATCATCCCCAACGAACAGGGCGGCGCCATTGACGACGCTTACCTCTATCTGTTCGAGGAAGAACGGTTCATGCTGGTGGTCAACGCCGCCAATGCGGAAAAGGACTGGGCACACCTGCAGAAGGTCATCGCCGGCTACGACTGCACCATGACCGACATCACCAAGGACTGGGCGTCCATTGCCGTCCAGGGCCCCAAGAGCAAGGAGATGCTCACCACCCTGGCAGGCGGCGAAGCCCCCACCGAACCGGTCAAAAACGCCCTCAAGACCCTGCCCCTGGAAGGCCATGAAGCCCGCATCGCCAAGACCGGCTACACCGGTGAGCCTCTGGGCTATGAAGTGTACGTCCGCAGCGAGGATGCGGCGTGGCTGTGGAATCGGCTCATGGAGCTAGGCGCTCGTCCTGCCGGTCTGGGTGCCCGTGACACCCTGCGCATGGAGGCTGCCCTGCCCCTGTACGGCCACGAAATGGGCATCGCTCCCGATGGCAGTGAAATTCCCATCTTCGCCGTCCCACTGTCCAAGTTCGCCGTCAGCTTCTCCGACCAGAAGGGGGATTTCATCGGCCGCGCCGCATTGAAGGCACAGCAGGAAGCCGCTCAGCGATACATGGATCGTGATTTCAGCGATCTGTCCGCCCTGCCCAAGAAGATCGCACCCATCGCCCTGACCGGCCGTGGGGTCATGCGTGCGGGCATGGAGGTTTACAAGAATGATAAGCTGGTGGGCTGGGTCACCAGCGGCACCATGGTACCCTATTTCAAGACCCAGGGCGAGGGCATCTCCACCGTCATCCTGGAAGCCAGCGGCAAGCGTGCCATCGGCATGGCGTACATCGACAGCGATGTGTTGGAAGATGACGTGGTGGAAGTGGACATCCGCGGCAAGCGGGTCAAGGCGGTCATCCCCGCCCGTCATATGAGCGTAGGCGCTCCTCCCTTTGCCCGTCCCCTCATCTATAAGGTAGAGGAGGAAGCGGAATCCACCGCCAAGGGCGACCGCACCGGCAAGGCAGTCGAGCTGCTGAAAAAAGCCGCCGAAAACCATGTGTGGCGGCAGGAGCGGTGCGTGAACCTGATCCCCTCTGAGAACACCCCCAGCCGTGCCGTCCGCTTGCTCTGTGGCAGCGACCCCGCCTGTCGGTACGCCGAGCATAAGAAGATCTTGGCCTTCTACGACAAGGACGTGTTCTACTATCAGGGCACCGAGTTCATCGACCATGTGGAACAGCTGCTGATTGACGAGATGCGTGCCTACCTGGGCTGCTCCGAGGTGGAGACTCGTGTGCTCAGCGGCCAGATGGCCAACATGGCCGTGTTCTCCGCTCTGATGGACTGGAAGAACCGCATCGACCGCAAGCGCGAGGCCAAGCGTCTGGGTTACGTTATGAACAACCACATCATCAAGGGTGGCCACCTGTCCGCACAGCCCATGGGCGCCCTCCATGACTATGTGGCCATCGACCCGATCACCGAAAAGCCTGCTGTGGTCAATTTCCCGGTGTGCAAGGAGAACCCCTACAAGACCGATATGGAGGAGACCAAGAAGCTGCTGGAACGCTATCGTCCGGAGCTGATCATCCTGGGCAAGAGCATGGTGCTGCACAAGGAGCCGGTGGCGGAAATTCGGAAATTTGTGGACGAACAGAACATCCACACCACCATCATGTACGACATGGCTCATGTGCTGGGTCTGGTGGGCGACCACTTCCAGAATCCCTTCCAGGAGGGCGCTGAGATCGTCACAGGCTCCTCCCATAAGACCTTCTTCGGCCCCCAGCGGGGCGTCATCGGCGTCAACTACAAGGAAGAAGACCTGAAGTACGGCCTGTGGAAAACCATCGAAACCCGTACCTTCCCCGGCAGCGTCTCCAACCACCACCTGGGCACCCAGTTGGGGATGCTGATGGCGGCGTATGAGATGAACCAGTTCAAGGACGAATACCAGAAGGCCATCATTTCCAACGCCAAGTCCTTTGCCAAGAGCCTGAAGGCTGCCGGTCTGGACGTGATGGGCGATCCCGCCATGGACTACACCGAGACCCACCAGGTCATCGTTTCGGTCGGCTACGGCGTGGGCGCAGAGGTGGCAAAGCGCCTGGAGGAGAACAACATCATCGTCAACTACCAGGCCACCCCCGATGAGGAAGGCTTCACCGCCTCCGGCGCCCTGCGCATGGGCGTCAGCGAGATGACCCGCTTTGGCTTCACCGCTGACGACTTTGACAAGCTGGCACAGCTCATGGCGGACTGTATCCTCCGGAGCCAGGCGGTCAAGGAGGACGTTGAAAAGCTCCGTGCTGCCCACACTGAGATGCAGTACTGCTTCACCGATCAGGAGGTTGAGGACGCCATGGAAGTGCTGGCGGAGAAGATCGGCCTGTAAGAGAGAAAAAGTTGTATTTTTTAGGATAGATTATTGGAGGTATTAGTATGAATTTCCCCGCTGAACTGAAGTATTCCAAGTCCCACGAATGGCTGAAGGAGGAGGACGGCGTGTCCGTCATCGGCATCTCCGACTTCGCCCAGGACGCCCTGGGTGATGTGGTCTTCGTCAACCTGCCCGAAGTGGGCGATGACGCTGCCGCCGGCGAAGCCTTTGGCGATGTGGAATCCGTCAAGGCCGTCTCCGACCTGATCTCCCCAGTCTCCGGCACCGTCTGTGAAGTGAACGAAGACCTGCTGGATCAGCCCGAGCTGCTCAACGAAGACCCCTATGGCACCTGGATCATCAAGGTGGAGAACGTCACCGACACCGAAGAACTGCTGGACGCCGCCGCATATGAGGCGTTCTGTGCGGAGGAGGGCTGATCTATGGGCAGTTATGTCCCGTCCACCCAAGAAGAACGGCGAAAAATGCTCCAGGCCATCGGCCTGAACCGCGTGGAAGAACTGTACCAGGATGTGCCCAGCCAGATGCTGCTCCATGACCAGCTGAACCTCCCCACCGGCATGAGTGAGCTGGAAGTGGGGCGTGCCCTGTCTGCCATGGCGGCCAAGAACAAGGCGTATGCCACCATCCTTCGGGGCGCTGGTGCTTATGACCACTACATCCCTTCCATCGTGAAATACATTCCGGCCAAGGAGGAATTCCTGACCGCTTACACCCCCTATCAGGCAGAGATGAGCCAGGGGCTGCTCCAGTCCATCTTCGAGTATCAGACTATGATCTGTGAGCTGACCGGCATGGACGTCTCCAACGCCTCCGTCTATGACGGCGCTACCGCTGCGGCAGAAGCCGCCGCCATGTGTCGAGATCGGAAGCGTCATGTGACCCTCATCTCCGCCACCACCCACCCTGACGTCATCAACACCGTCCGCACCTACTGCTATGGCACCGGTGACGAGCTGAAGGTGGTGCCCATGAAGGACGGCCGCACCGATGTGGACGCCCTGAAGGAACTGCTCACCGCCGATGTGGCCAGCTTCTACGTCCAGCAGCCCAACTTCTACGGTCTGTTGGAGGACGCAGAAGCCCTGGGCGCTCTCGTCCACGAGGCGGGCGCCAAGTACATCATGGGCTGTCACCCCATCGCCCTGGCCATCTTGAAAAGCCCCAGAACCTGCGGCGCAGACATCGCCGTAGGCGAAGGGCAGCCGTTGGGGATGCCCTTGGGCAGCGGCGGCCCCTATCTGGGCTACATGGCCGCCACCCAGAAGCTCATGCGCAAGCTCCCCGGCCGTATCGTTGGGGAGACCACCGACGCCAAGGGCAACAAAGCCTACGTCCTGAGCCTCCAGGCCAGAGAACAGCACATCCGGCGAGAGAAGGCCAGCAGCAATATCTGCTCCAACGAGGCGCTGTGCGCCCTGACCGCTGGCCTGTACATGGCCACCATGGGGCCTGACGGCATGACCCAGGCGGCAGAGCAGTCCATGGCCAAGGCACACTACCTGGCGGGCAAGCTCACCGCCCTGGACGGCGTGGAACTGGCCTATGACGGCGCTTACTTCCAGGAATTCGTCACCACCCTGCCCCAGCGGGACGGGGTTCTGGACGCCCTGGACGCACAGGGGATCCTGGGTGGTCTGCCCCTGGGAGAGGATCAGATCTTGTGGTGTGCCACTGAAAAAATCAGCAAGGCGGAGCTGGACAGAGCAGCAGCCATCGTGGAGGAGGTGCTGGCAAAATGAAACTGATCTTTGAAAAGAGCGTTCCTGGCCGCCGTTGTACCATCCTGCCCCCCTGTGACGTGGACACCGTGGCACTGCCCGAAGAACTGCGCCGAGCGGAAAAGCCGGCGCTGCCGGAACTGAGCGAGACGGATATCTCCCGCCACTACACGGAGTTGGTCAAGCAGGTTCACGGCGTCAACTGCGGTTTCTACCCCCTTGGCTCCTGTACCATGAAGTATAACCCCAGGATTGATGAGGAGATGGCAGCTCTGCCTGGCTTCACCAACACCCATCCCCTGGCTCCTACGGAAGCTCAGGCGGGTACGTTGGAGGTGCTGGACACCGCCAAGGGCTACCTGTGCGAAATCTCCGGCATGGACGACATGACCTTCCAGCCTGCCGCTGGCGCACACGGTGAGTTCACGGGCGTACTGCTCATCAAGCAGTACCACGACGCCCGTGGCGACAAGAAGCGCACCAAGATCATCGTCCCCGACTCCGCCCACGGCACCAATCCGGCTACCGCCGCCATGTGCGGCTATGAGGTGGTCAACATCGACTCCGCTCCTGATGGCTGCGTGGATCTAGAGAGCTTGAAGGCTGCGCTGGGGGATGACACCGCTGGCCTGATGCTCACCAACCCCAACACCGTGGGCATCTTCGACCAGAACATTTTGGAAATCACCCGCCTGGTACACGAGGCCGGCGGCCTGTGCTACTACGACGGCGCCAACCTGAACGCAGTCATGGGCGTGGTGCGTCCCGGCGACATGGGTTTTGACTGCATCCACATGAACCTGCACAAGACCTTCGCCACCCCTCACGGCGGCGGCGGCCCTGGCGCTGGCGCGGTGGGCTGTAAGGCGTTTCTGTCCGAATTCTTGCCCCACTCCGCCACGGCCGAAGAAGCAGGGCACTTGCAGGTGCGCAGCTTCCGCGGCAATTTCCTGGTGGTCGTGAAGGCGCTGACCTACATGATGACCCTGGGCAAGGAGGGCATCCCTGAGGCGGCACAGAATGCGGTCTTGAACGCAAACTACCTGATGCAGGCGTTGAAGGGTGCCTATGAACCGGCCTACGACCGCATCTGTATGCACGAGTTCGTCCTGGATCTGAGCAAGCTCAAGAAGGAGACCGGCGTGACCGCTCTGGACGTGGCCAAGTCCCTCATCGACGAGGGCATTCATCCGCCTACCATGTACTTCCCCCTCATCGTCCACGAAGCCCTCATGCTGGAGCCCACCGAGACGGAAGGCCCTGAAACGTTGGATCATGCGGCGGACGTGCTGAAGATGCTGGCTCAGAGAGCGTATGACGATCCCCAGGCCATGCACGAAGCGCCCCACCACACCATCATCGGCAGACCGGACGAGGTGAAGGCGGCACGGCATCCTGTCCTGCGCTGGACAAAAGCATAACGCAGGATGCAGAGGATCGGTACCTTGCTCCGCACAGACCGCATATTTAAGATAGAACCGGAGGAACGCAAACTATGTCGGATTATCAGTTGATCGTCATCGGCGCCGGCCCTGGCGGCTACACGGCGGCCTTGCAGGCGGCCAAGCGGGGACTGCGCACCGCTGTCGTGGAACGGCGTGAGGTGGGGGGCACCTGCCTGAATCGGGGCTGCATCCCCACCAAGACCCTGCTCCACGCCTCTCAGGTCTATTTTGACGCCAAGCACAGCGCACCCATCGGCGTCCATGTGGGGGAGATCTCGGTGGATCTCGGCGAGATGTTCGCCTACAAGCGGAAGGTGTCCGCCCAGCTTCGGGAGGGCATCGAGACCCTTTTGGCGAAGGCCAAGGTGGATGTGCTGGCAGGGACGGCGGTCATCTCCGCCCCTGGCACCGTTGTGGTCACCGGAACGGATGGCGAAAGCACCACTTACATCGCTGACCACATCCTAGCGGCCACCGGCTCTGTGCCCTTGTGCCCGCCCATCCCCGGCCTGGACCTGCCCGGCGTCCTGACCTCTGACCAGCTGTTGGAGGGGACGGATGCGCTCTATGACTCCATCGTTATCATGGGCGGCGGCGTCATCGGGGTGGAATTTGCCACCTTCTACAACAACCTGGGCTGCCAGGTGACCTTGGTGGAGGGCGCCAGCCGGCTGCTGCCCACCATGGACAAGGAGCTGGGGCAGAACCTGGGGCAGCTGCTGAAAAAGCGCGGCGTGGAGGTGCTGACCTCCGCCATGGTGCAGCGGGTGGAACAGGGCGAGAACGGCCTGGTAGTCACCGTGGAGCAGAAGGGCAAGGAAAAACAGGTGGCCGGTCAGGTCGTCCTGTGTGCCATCGGCCGTGTGCCGGCTTGGGAAGGACTGTTTGCCCCCGAGCTGACGCCGGAACAGGTGGGGAAGCGGCTGAAGGTGGATGAGACCTATCAGACCAGCATTCCCACCGTCTACGCCATCGGTGACCTGTCGGCGGAGATCCCCCTGGCTCATGTGGCCTCCGCCCAAGCGGTGGCCTGCGTGAACCTGCTGTGCGGGGAGGACGCCCAGACCGACCTGAACGTGGTGCCCAGCTGCATCTACAGCAGTCCGGAGATCGCCGTGGTGGGGCTGACCGAGGCGGAGGCCAAGGAACAGGGCATCGCCGCAGTGACAGGCAAATGCATCATGTTCCGCAACGCCCGCACCATGATCGAAGACCCAGGCCGCTGCTTTATGAAGCTGGTGGCGGACAAGGAATCCCACGAGATCTTGGGCGCTCAGCTCATGTGCCAGCACGCCAGCGACATGATCAGTCAGATCAGCGAAGCCATGGTCAACCACCTGACCGCAGAACAGATGCTGCGCACTATGCGGCCCCATCCCTCCTTTGAGGAGGCCATGCTGGAGGCGCTGGAGGCGTTGACGGCAAAACTCCAATCATAACAAAAGAGACCCTGCGGGGTCTCTTTTTGCGCCGGATAAAAAATTTTTTCATTCGTGCCTGCTTGTCCGGTTTTTGGGACAGGTGTTTTGCTATACTCAGAATCAGGAGGAACGACCACCCCGACACCCGCACTGTATTGGGAACTGCACGGAATGAGAGCGAACGAGATAGGATGAATGGCCGCAGTACACACACGTTCCTCGTATGTCTTGCGTCATAAGGGGGCGCATCGACAGGAAACGCTTCGGAGCCTTTGGCGCCGAAGCGTTTTTTTGGTTGGCCGCAGCTGGTGCGGGCGTTGCAGTTCAAAGGGAGTTCTTCCGCTGCTGTTGGTCGATGGGGGTGAAGGTGGCATCGGGGCTGGCGCCCTTAGGAGCGAAAAAGTTCAGCTTTTTGTCGGACAGGCGGAAGGTCACGTCCCGAAAGCGGAAGATCTCTCCATCCAGACAGGTCACGATGTCCTCATCCGAGGTGATGCGGATCTCCTTAGCGGTATAGCTTTGGGCGTACCGAGGAAAGCGCCAGTATTCGCCTTTGGAATAGGGGACAACAAAGCGGGTGAATGCCCGACGGGTCACCTGCTTCACCACCAGCGTGTTCAGCACGCCGTCTGTCATGCTAGCTTCCCGAACCGGCAGGAAGCCGCCGCCATAGTAGCGGCCGTTGCAGACGGTGACCAGGGAGAAGGTTCCGGTCTGGGGCACACCGTCCAAATAGACCGTCCAGTGAGAGCCGATGCCTTTGAAGAAGAAATTCACCAGCAGAGAGGCGATGTATGCCCCCTTGCCCTGAACCAGTGGGAGGACGCTGTACTTGTGGACGTCCGCTGCCACACGGGCATCAATGCCGTTGCAGGCCAGAGTCAGGGCACAGCGCTGGCCGTTGCAGTCGATGAGATCCAGGGGGGTCACGGGGCCGTCCCACAGCTGTTCCGGATCGTTGAATTTCTCAGCGTCTGCGCCGAAGTTCTTTAGAAAGTCGTTGCCCAGCCCAGTGGGGATGGCGGTCATGGCGGCGTTGGCGAAACCGGCGATGCCGTTGGCCACCTCGTTGATGGTGCCGTCGCCGCCGCAGGCGTACAGGCGCAGCGCCTCGCCAGTCTCTGCCAGGGAACGAGCCAGAGTGGTGGCGTGGCCGGGGCCGTGGGTCAGGAGGGTCAGAGTTTCGATGTGGTGGCGCTGTCCCAGCTGCTCCGCCAGGGTCTGGATGCGCTGGACACTGCTGCCTTGACCGGCTTTGGGGTTGATGATGAAGATATGTCGCATACTCGTGTTCTCTTTTCTTCTGGTTTCCGTGAACTGTGGACAAAATTCTCTGTTGTGCGTCCAAAAGCCCTCTGTTCCAGTATAGCGGATTTTACTGAAAAAGCAAAGAGGGGGGCGAAACTTTTATAGCAACATAACAAGCGAAATATAACACAAAAGCTATATTTAGAGCGGCAAAAGGGGTCTGGTATGACCGGAAACGGGAGAAGAAAACGGTATCTATGCAGGCTCGTATACAGGAATTTGAAATATGCTGAAAAGTGCCGCTAAAAGCTGCAAAATACGGCGGAAAACCGGAGAAAAGACGGGAGAAAATGAAGGGATGAGTGGTAGAAGGATGCAGAGCAGAGCGGACAATGCGAGAAAAGATGCAGATGGAACCGAAAAATGAAAAAATAATCCAGCTGAGGGAGGGAGAAAAAATATTCCTATCTTGCGTATTTTAGGGCTTGCCAGATGAATCGCTTCCCGATATAATATTATGTTGTAAAACGTGTACGTTCATCGCAGAGCTTCTTTCCAGGCAGAGCTTTGCAAAAATCGAAATTTAGGAGGAACACTACTTATGAAGAAAGCACTGGCACTGATTCTGGCTGCTGCCATGGCTTGCAGTTTGGTTCTGACCGGCTGCGGCGGCGGCACTTCGGCAACTGGCTCCGCTTCCACCGGCGCGGCAGCAGGCGCAAAGAGCCTGACCCTGGCCACCGGCGGCACCACCGGCACCTATTACGCAGTGGGCGGCGTCATGTCCACCGTCCTGAACAAGAAGCTGACCAACAGCTCCCTGACCGTCACCTCCACTGGCGCATCCAAGGCCAACATCCAGCTGATCGCTGACGGCGAAGCAGATCTGGCCATCGTCCAGAATGACGTGATGCATTACGCATCCACCGGCACGGATCTGTTCGAGGCAGAAGGCAAGTATGACACCTTCTCCTCCGTCTGCGGTATGTATGATGAAACCGTGCAGCTGGTCACCACCAACGCCAACATCAAGTCCGTCAAGGATCTGAAGGGCAAGACCGTCTGCGTGGGCGACGCCGGTTCCGGCACCGAATTCAACGCAAAGCAGGTTTTGGCCGCTTATGGCATGAGCTTCGATGACATCACCGTTAACAACGCAAGCTTCGGCGACTCCGCTGACAGCCTGAAGGACGGCAAGATCGACGCTGCATTCGTCGTCGCTGGCGCTCCCACCACCGCTGTCGTTGACCTGTCCACCGCTGCTCAGGTCTATGTCATCCCCGTCGATGGCGCAGAACGGGACTCCCTGATGAAGGATTATGCCTTCTACACCAAGACCACCATCCCCGCCGGCACCTACAAGGGTCAGGATGCCGATGTGGAGACCGTTTCCGTCCGCGCTACTCTGATCGCTTCCAATGAACTGTCTGAGGATGTCGTCTATGAGCTGGTCAAGGCCATGTTCGACAACCAGGACGAACTGATCAAGGGACACGAAAAGTTCAACAACCTGAAGCTGGAGGACGCAACCAAGGGCATCGACGTGAAGTTCCATCCCGGCGCTGCAAAGTTCTTCAAAGAAAAGAACATTGACGTTGCTTAACTGACAACAACATCTCCCCAGCCTGGAACGTGGGGAAATGGGTACCATATCTTTTGCGGCTGCAGTTGCCTTTTCGGCCGCTGCAGCCGTTTTTTCCCTTTAACCGGCCCGTTACGATCCCAAAAAGTTCCTAAAACGAGAGAGAACGCAGAGAGATGCAAGCATCCGCCTGTACCGGTGAGAGAAAAATAGTAAACAAGGAGGCGAACAATTTGGCAGACTTTAAGGACAAGAAAACTGTGGTTTCCCAGCCGGAAGCCGAACCTGCGGTCCACCACGATGTGGAAGTGGGCACGGCAGACGACGTGGCGGAGATCATGAAGAAGTACGACCGGGAATCCAATACTCGTATCTATGAGGGGATCCCGCAGAAGATTCTCCATTACTTGCTGGCAGCCTTTGCGCTGTTCGTGATGTGGATGAACCTGTTTGCAACTTGGGGAGAACAGTTCCGACGACCTTTGTTCTTGGGGTTGGTCATTCTGTTTGTCTTTGCCCTGTATCCGGCACGGAAGGGGCATCCAGGCAAGGTCAATCGCATTCCCTGGTATGACATCATTCTAGCACTGGTCGGCGCTTGCAGCTTTTTCTATTTCGTTATCAATAATCAGAGCATCCTCCAGCGTGCCACCCGCATCACCGATCTGGAGATCGTGTTGGGCGTCATCGGCATCTTGGTTTTGGCGGAGTGCTGCCGCCGTGTGGTGGGCTTGCCCATCCTCTGCGTGGCCAGCTGCTTTGTCATCTACGCCTTTGTGGCGGGGAAAACGCTGAAATCCATCATCTACAACCTGTTCTATACCACCACTGGTGTCATCGGCACCCCCATCGGTGTCTGTTCCACCTTTATCGTCCTGTTCATTATCTTCGGCGCCTTCCTGGAGGCCACCGGCATCAGCGATTTCTTCATCGCCTGCGCCAACCGCATCGCCGGCTGGGCCAGCGGCGGCCCTGCGAAAGTCGCTGTCATCTCCTCCGCTCTGTGCGGCATGGTCTCCGGCTCCTCCGTGGGCAACACCGTTACCACCGGTTCCGTCACCATCCCGATGATGAAAAAGACCGGCTATCCCGGAGAATTCGCCGGAGCGGTGGAAGCGGCCGCCTCCACCGGCGGCCAGATCATGCCCCCCATCATGGGTGCTGCCGCCTTTCTGATGGCGGAAATGATCGGCGTGGACTATGCAGAAGTGGTCGTCCGTGCCATCCTGCCGGCGTTCCTGTATTTCTCCGGCATCTTCCTCATGGTTCACTTTCGGGCAAAGCGCTTGGGTCTGAAGGGGCTGTCCAGAGATGAGCTGCCCAAGCTCAAGAGCCTGCTGCCCCGTCTGTACCTGCTCATCCCCTTGGTCGTGCTGGTCTGGCTCATCATCAGCGGCAAGACCATGGCACGTTCCGCCATCATCTCTACCGTCCTCTGCATTGCAGTGGCACTGGTGCCCTACGTTTTCCGCTTGATGGAGAAGAACGCCACAGGCAACAGAGCGGCAAGTCTGAAGGAATTGGAGGAGGAATGCCACGCCATGGATGTGGAGACCTTCTTCTCCGCCCTGGCTTCCGGCGCTCAGAACTGCCTGTCCATCGCCATCGCCTGCGGCATCGCCGGCATCATCGCTGGCGTGGTCACCATGACCGGCCTGGGTCAGGTCTTCATCAGCGCCATTGTCGGCGTTGCCGGCAACAACCTGATGATCGCCCTGGTGCTCACCATGATCACCTGCATCATCCTGGGCATGGGCGTCCCCACCACGGCAAACTACGTCATCATGGCCACCACCTGCGCCCCCATCCTGACCACTGGCATGGGCATGAGCGCTATGGCTGCCAATATGTTCGTGTTCTACTTCGGCATCGTGGCCGACATCACCCCGCCCGTCGCATTGGCTGCCTACGCAGGCTCTGCCATTGCGAAATCCTCGCCCATGCGCACGGCACTGAACGCATCTCGTCTGGCCATCGCCGCCTTCCTGGTGCCGTATGTCTTTGCGCTGAACCCGGCCATGCTCTTCATCGACACGGTCTGGTATGAAGTTGTTCTCATTGCGGTCAGCAGCTTTATCGGCATGATCTCTATCAGTGTTGCGCTGGAAGGCTACCTGATCCACGAGGTCAACCCCCTGGGTCGAATCCTCTGCGCTGCCGGCGGTCTGGCACTGCTCATCCCGGGCACCCTGTCCGACCTGGCTGGTCTGGTGGCTCTGGCCATCGTGCTGGCAGCTCAGATCATCGAGAACAAGCGCCGGAAAAGCAAGGCGAGCGAAGGGTGAAAAAGCGAGTCGTCTGTCTGGGATTGACCCTTCTGCTCCTGCTGAACGCAGCGTTGGTGACTGCCCTGGGGAACCAGGGCTGGTATCTGGTGCTGCGCAGCGCCGATACCGGCCAGACCTATGGCCGGTATCCCATGGCGGAGGGGGATTGGTTCAGCGTGGGTTTTGTCCACAGCGTGAACAAAAGTCCCGTGATCGACTGTTACGAGATCAAACACCACAGCATCTATGTGGAAAAGACCATCTATTACAACTTCGGCGCCGGCGTCCAGACCGAGCTGGAGGGGAACGAAACCCTCAGCTACGGGGAGGACGGTGCCATGATCGTCTCCGGCTTTGACCGAGAGATGCCCGACCTGACCTATTTCGTAGGGACGGTTTCTGACCACACGTTGATCGTCAACAACGGGGAGGAGATCAGTCTGCGGAACTTGTGCGGCCGGAGCAGCAAGGTGCGCTTCACATATGAATGGCTGTGGTGGTGAGCATGATGCAAAAGAGAAGGAGAGAGCTTCGGCTCTCTCCTTTTTGTTCTGCGTAAGAACCAACGTACCATGCCTGTAAAAACAGGCATGGCCTACGCTAAAAACTTGCCACTGGCAAGTTTTCTGAACGCTGCGGCGCTGACTGCGGTCAGCGACCAGGGGCTTTGCCCCTGGACCCTAGTCGCTTTTGAAAAAGCTCCGCAAAACTTTAATTGCCCTGCGGGGCTTGCCCTCTGGTAGGTGGATGTTAGTCGATTTCCACAAAAACGGGTGGGGAAAATCTGTCCAACAAAGCGGTATTTTTGGCGAAAAGGGAGCTGGTATTGTGTGGGCAGAGTGCTATAATAGAAATGCCGACTCTGCTGCCCAGTGAGGTTGAAGCTGGGTGGTGCGGCAAATTCAGGACACGGGTGAGTTTGAAGCCCGGTCAGAAAGGAGATCTTTCACTATGGGAGATCGTATTTATAATTTTTCCGCAGGCCCTTCCATGCTTCCGCTGGAGGTGCTGCAAAAAGCAGGTGCCGAGATCACCAATTACCACGGCTGTGGGATGTCCGTCATGGAGATGAGTCATCGCTCCAAGGTATTCCAGGACATTTTTGACCAAGCCCAGGAGCGGTTCCGCCGTCTGATGAATATTCCGGAGGATTATGAGATCTTGTTCCTCCAGGGCGGCGCTTCCACCCAGTTCTCCGCCATCCCCATGAACCTGCTCGGCAAGACAGGCAAAGCGGACTATGCGGTGACCGGCAACTTTTCCAACATCGCTTACGAAGAAGCTCAGAAGTACGGCAAGATCAATCTGGCCGCCTCCTCTGCCGACCGGAACCACACCTATATTCCCACCCAGAGTGAATTGAAGCTGGATCCGGAGGCAAGCTACTTTTATTACTGCGCAAATAACACCATCTATGGCACGGAGTGGCAGTACGTCCCCGAAACCGGTGACGTGCCCCTGGTGTGCGATATGTCCTCGGACATTGCCAGCCGTGTGGTGGATGTGTCCCAATATGGCATCATCTACGCAGGCGCTCAGAAGAACCTGGCGCCTGCCGGTCTGACCATCGTCATCGTCAACAAGGCTCTGGCCGGTCACCACCTGCCGGATACCCCGTTGATGCTCCGTTATGATAAGATGATCGAAAAGCACTCCATGTATAACACGCCTCCCTGCTGGTGCATCTATATGCTGGGCCTGACCCTGGAATGGCTGGAAAGCCAGGGCGGCGTGCCCGGTATGGAACGCATCAAGCACGGCAAGGCGCAGATGCTCTATGATACCCTGGACAACTCCAAGCTCCTCCACTGCGTGGCCGAACCCGGCTCCCGCAGCGACATGAACGTGACCTTCCGCAGCGACAGCGACGAGATGGACGCCAAGTTTGTGGCTGCCGCCACCGAGGCTGGCTTCCACAACCTGAAGGGGCACCGGAAGGTGGGCGGGATGCGCGCCTCCATCTACAACGCCATGCCGGTAGAAGGCGTGGAAAAGCTGTGCGACTTCATTCGGAAGTTCGATCGGGAACATTGAGAAAGGGAGGTCTGAAGTATGTATCGCGTACAAGTCATGAATAAGATCGCACCCGCTGGCCTGCGTCGTCTGGATCCCGGCCGGTATCAGGTGAGCAAGGAGGAGACCCGCTATGAAGGCTTGATCCTCCGCTCCGCCGACCTTCACGGCTTTGACTTCCCAGAGGAGCTGCTGGCCATCGCCCGAGCAGGCTCCGGCACCAACAACATTCCCATCGACCAGTGCAACGCCCGTGGCATTGCGGTTTTCAACACCCCTGGCGCCAACGCCAACGCCGTCAAGGAACTGCTCATCGCTGACCTGCTCCTGGCCTCCCGCGACCTGCTGGGCGGCATCCAGTGGGTACGCCAGCAGGTGGCGGACGGTGTGGACGTGACCAAGGTGGTGGAGAAGGGCAAGGCGGCCTTCGTCGGCCCTGAGCTGGTGGGCAAGACCCTGGGCATCATCGGCCTGGGTGCCATCGGCGCCAAGGTGGCCAACGCTGCCATCAACCTGGGGATGCACGTGCTGGGCTACGACCCGTATCTGTCCGTCGACCACGCCCTGTCCCTGAACACCCGCATCGAGCATGTGACTGACCTGGATGACATCTTCCGTCAGTCCGACTATATCACCCTGCACCTGCACTTCAACAAGTCCACCGCCAACATCATCGACCAGGACGCCGTGTCCAAGATGAAGGGCGGCGTGCGCATCATCAATCTGGCTCGCGGCGGGCTGGTCAGCGATGACGCCATCATTGAGGGGTTGGAGTCCGGTCGTGTAGCCAAGTATATCACCGACTTCCCAGACAATCGCCTGGTGCAGACCAAAAATGTGGTGGCCATGCCCCACCTGGGCGCTTCCACGCCGGAGAGCGAGACCAACTGCGCCATCATGGCGGCAGACGAACTGCGGGACTATTTGGAAAACGGCAACATCACCAACTCGGTGAACCTGCCCAACCTGACCATGCGCCGTTCCGGTGACTGCCGCATCTGCGTCATCCACAAGAACGTGCCCACCGTCCTCAGCTCCATCGTCAAGCTGTTCTCCGACCTGGAGATCAACGTGGAAAACCTCATCAACAAGTCCAAGAAAGAGCTGGCCTACACCATGATCGACATCGACCGCAAGGTAGGCGATTCCATGATCGAGGCCATCGAGGGGCTGGATAACATCATTCGGGTGAGAATCCTGAAATAAACGCATCTAGTAAAGACGTGTCCGTTTCGGCGGACACGTCTTTTTTGCCAATGAGCCGTTGAAAAAACGGGACTTTTTGTGCTATAGTAGAAGAAAAACGAACTGGGAAAAGGAGATGACTTCCATGGCAAGAACCGTGCTGCTGATCGACTGCTGTGTGCATGGGGAACAGTCCCGCACACTGAAATTGGCACGACGCTATTTGGACACCTTGGAGGATGTGCAGGTGAACCACCAGAAGCTCTATGAGCTGGATCTGGCGCCTCTGAGCTGCCAGGAGACGGTGGAGCGGAAACGCACCGACATCGCCAAAACCTTCGCACAGGCGGATGAGATCGTGGTGGCGGCGCCCTACTGGGACTTGAGCTTCCCCTCCATCCTGAAGGTGTACCTGGAACACGTCTGCGTCACGGGCATCACCTTCCACTATGTGGGCTATGAGACCCAGGGGCTGTGCAAGGCCAAGAAAGCGGTCTACATCAGCACCGCCGGCGGCTTTGTGGGCGCACATCACCTGGGGGAGGAGTACATCCAGACCGTGTTCCAAGCCATGTTCAGCATTCCGGAATTCCATACCATCCGCTGTGAAGGGTTAGACCTGCCCGACGCCGATCCGGAAGCATTGGTGGCAGAGGCGGCGCTGTGAGCAGCGCAGGAGGGAGCAGGCGGAGAAACCGGCTGGTGTGCTACTTTGGTGGATTTTTCATCATGACCCTGGGTATCGCCATCTCGGTGAAATCCAACCTGGGCGTCTCGCCGGTCAGCTCCATCCCCTATACCCTCACCTGTGTGTTTGGCATCGAGATGGGCAAAGCCACCATCCTGTTTCATATGGGGCTGGTGCTCCTGCAAATCCTGATCTTGCGAAAAGCGTTTCAGGCCAAGAACCTGTTGCAGGTGGTGGTGGGCGTTCTCTTTGGCTACTTCACCACCTTCTGCAACGACCTGATGACCTTCCTGCCCGACCCGCACAACCTGTTGGTGCGGCTGGGGATGATGCTCGTCAGCATCGTTCTCATCGCCCTGGGCATCTTTTTGTATGTGCCCGCCGACCTGATGCCCCTGGCGGGGGAGGGGGCGATGCTGGCCATTTCTCAGGTCAGCGGGGTGGCATTCTCCACCGTGAAAATCCTCTTTGATTGCTCCATGGTGACCATCTCCCTGGTCACTTGTCTGGTCATGCTCCACGCCCTGGGCAGCGTGGGCGTGGGGACAGCGGCGGCAGCGGTGCTGGTGGGAGTGGTGCTGAAGGGCATCACCAAGGTGCTGGGCAAACGGCGGGACGTCTGGCTGGGATGTTCAGCGGAGCAGCCCTGTGCGGAATGAGCAGCGGCACATGATGCAAGTGCTCCGTTAAAATTGACATTTTTCAACAGAAGTGGAGAGGGAACTTGACTGTCCCTCTCCTTTTTGAAGGAGAAGCATGAAAACTTGCAAAATGGGGTTGCAAAAGGGGGAGAAAGGGACTATAATAACCTTTGTCAAAAAATATCTCCCAAAGAACCGCTTAGAATTGGAACAGGGTGTTCGGAGACTGGGCGGGGAGGGAACTCTGGAGAATCTCATTGAATTGAGTGCCGAAGGTGCAAGGCCGCAAGGGCGCGGCTGAATCTCTCAGGCAAACGGACAGAGCGAGTCGAGATTTGCGCAGGTGCGCAAGTCTCTGTCGTTTGGTTCTGTTTCATAGGCTGTTCTCTGGAGTTGTCACAGATGTGGCAACTGTTTTTTTGTGCATTTTACCTGATTGAAAAGAGGAGAAAAACAACATGGACACATTATTGAAACTCGTGCAGACGGCCAACGCCTATCTGTCTGACTACATCCTGATCGTCATGCTGGTGGGCTGCGGCCTCTACTACAGCATCCGCACCCGCTTTGTCCAGGTGCGCTGCCTGGGTGAGGGGATGCGCCGGGTGTTCGGCGGCTTCTCCCTGCGGGGCGGCAAGCAGTCCGGCGGCATCAGCTCCTTCCAGGCACTGGCCACCGCTGTGGCCGCCCAGGTAGGTACCGGCAACATCGTCGGCGCCTGCGGCGCCATCCTGGTAGGTGGCCCTGGCGTCCTGTTCTGGATGTGGCTCATCGCCTTCTTCGGCATGGCCACCATCTACTCCGAAGCCGTCCTGGCGCAGGAGACTCGTGTTGTGGGCGAAGATGGCAACGTGGTGGGCGGCCCCGTCTACTACATCCGCCGTGCCTTTGACAACAAGTTCGGCAAGTTCCTCTCCGCCTTCTTTGCCATCGCTATCACCCTGGCGCTGGGCTTTATGGGCTCCATGGTTCAGTCCAACTCCATCGGCGAAACTTGTGCCGCCGCTTTCCATGTGCCCTCTTGGGTCATCGGCCTGCTGGTCACTGCGGTCGCCGGCTTCATCTTCCTGGGCGGCATCCACCGTATCGCCTCGGTCACCGAAAAGCTGGTGCCGGTCATGGCCTGCATCTATCTGCTGGGCGGTCTGGTGCTGCTGGTCTGCCGCATCCAGTACATTCCGGAAACCTTTGCTATGATCTTCCGCTATGCCTTCACGCCCAACGCCATCATCGGCGGCAGCCTGGGCTATGCCCTCAAGACCGCCATCAGCCAGGGCGCAAAGCGGGGTCTGTTCTCCAACGAAGCCGGCATGGGCTCCACTCCCCACGCCCATGCGCTGGCAAAGGTGGAAAAGCCCCATGACCAGGGCACCGTTGCCATGGTCGGTATGTTCATCGACACCTTCGTTGTCCTGACCCTCACCGCTCTGGTGGTCATCAGCACCCTGTACGCTGGCAACGGCATCCTGGCACAGGGCGCTGTGGACGGCGTGACCAAGACCAACATGGCACAGATCGCTTTTGGCATGGTCTTTGGCGAGAGCCTCGGCAACGGCTTTGTGGCCATTTGCTTGCTTTTCTTTGCCTTCTCCACCATCCTGGGCTGGAACCTGTTCGGCCGCATCAACGTCAAGTATCTGTTCGGTCAGAAGGCGGACAAGATCTATTCCGTCCTGGCCATGATCTTCCTGTTCCTGGGCTCCATCCTGTCCAACGACCTGGTGTGGGAGCTGACCGACTTCTTCAACAACCTCATGGTCATCCCCAACGTCATCGGCCTGCTGGCTCTGGGCGGCGCAGTGGCGGCTGCGGCCAAGGCTGGCGAAGCGGCGTACAAGGCCAAGAAGAAAAACAAGGTTTGAGTTTACCGCTTGCGATAGAAAAAACGGACTTCCTGACGGAAGTCCGTTTTTCGTTCATTCTGCGTTGTTCTGCTTCCGCCCCACCAACAGGGAACCGAAGGTGGTCACGATCAAGAGCACGTTGGTCAGCGCACCGGAGTAGGAGTGGACGGCGAGGGTGTAGATGAGCCACAGGCTGTCGCTAATCATAGCGGCGATCTTGATGACCGTCTCCTTGGATTGGAAAAAGGGGAGCATCCCGATCAGGGAGGCGATGACCGGCAGCAGAGCCAGGGGGGATTCGTAGGAGTACCAGCCCAGAACGCCGTAGCACAGGAAGATGGGGATGGCGGCGGCCAGGACAGGCCAATGAAAGCGGTCACGGGCAGCAAAGAGCAGCATGGAGAGGATCTGCACCACGTTGCACAGGGCGCCGGACAGAGCGCCGATCAGGCCGTAGTGGAGGATGAAGCAGGCGAAAGCGGCCATCTGCCAGACCATGATCTGGCGCTTGCCTTTTTGGTAGAAGCTCAGCGCCATGGCGGCCAGAGCGCCCATGCCGATGAGCTGATAGAATACGTCCATATGTGTCCCTCCTATTGGGGTCAGGTGGATGGGTCAACGCCCCTTTTGCAGGGGGTAGATGCAGCTGCCGCCGTTGCACAGGTAGGCCACGGCGCAGACCACGAAGAAGTAGGGCAGGTAGGCAAAGCCGAACACTTCCCCGCCGATGAGCATAGGCGCCAGCAGGGTGTTGCTGGCGCTGCCAAAGACGGCGGCGTAGCCCAAGGCGGCTACGAAGGCGGTGGGCAGGCCGCACAGCGTCCCCAGCAGGACGCCCAAAGAGGCGCCGATGGAGAACAATGGGGTCACTTCACCGCCCTGAAAGCCTGCGGCCAGGGTGACCACGGTGAAGATCCATTTCAAGGCGAAGTCCCAGGAAAAGATGCCGCTGTCAAAGCTCATGGCAATCAGATTGGTGCCCAAACCGGAGTAGCGTCCCTCCCAGCAGAGAAGGGAGAAGCCGCTGACAAGGACACCGAACAGGAAGATGCGCAGCAGCGGATTGGGCAAGTATTGGGCGAAAAGTGCCTTGAGCTTGTGCAGGACAAAGGCGAACAGGCCGCCCGCCATGCCAAAGACCAGGCCGAACAGGAGCAGCTTGCCCACCAACGGGGCGGAGAAGGCGACCTGGTCGGTGAGTGCCACGGTGAATTTCTCCAGCCCCAGCAGGCCGGAACAGGCGCTGGCGCTGAAGGAAGCCACCAGAGCGGGCAGGAGAGCGGAATACTCCAACACGCCTGCGGTGAGCACTTCCAGGGCGAAAAAGGTGGCGGCGATGGGGGTGCGGAACAGGCCGGCGAAGCCGGCGGCCATGCCGGTGAGGAGCAGCTGCTTTCCGGCGTCGGGGATGGGCAAGCGCTTGCCGATGGAGTGAGCCAAGGTGCCGCCGATCTGGACGGCCACCCCTTCTCGTCCGGCGCTGCCGCCGAACAGGTGGGTCAGCCAGGTGCTGACCATGACCAGGGGGATGAGCCGGAGGGGGATGTCTTGGGTGTAGCCGTGACCGGCTTCAAAGAGCAGGGTCATGCCCTTGCCGCTGGTGCCGCCCACCTTCTGGTAGCACCAGACGATGCCCACGCCCACCAAGCCCAGGAAGGGGAGCAGAGAATAAACGTGCGCCATGCGGAAGGCGGTCACCGACAGCAGCACCCGACCAAAGAGGGCGTCCATGGCGCCGATGGCCAGCCCTAAGGGGAGGGCGATGAGGGTGAGCAAGAGGGTATCGCGGTAAGCTCGGATTCGTTCGTTCATGATGATTGCTTCCTCCTAAAAATGCAGAAAAAGCCAACGTCCTTCTGCAATCGAAATACAGAGGGCATCAGCTTTCAAAAGCGGTTTCAGCGATTGCTGGGGGAGTACCTCATTTCCAACTCATTGTAGCACGGAATGGGAAGGTTGTAAAGGGAAGGTTGTAAAGGGAAGGTTCCAGACGGAGAGGCAAAAGCAGAAAACGAAGCATCCCGATGTGGGAGTGCTCCGTACTTTTTTGCCTCATTTCCATTTTTATATTACCACAAAACGGCGGAAATTTCAAGACTTGTCCTTTTCCCGCCGTTGTAGTAATAAGAATGGGAGGTGATTTCAATGGATAGGATACAGCTGCAATCATTCAGCCAACCAGCGCTGACTCGCTCCATCCAGGCGCTGACCCAGGCCAACCAGATTACCAGCCAGTACGGGCTGGTGCTGACGGAGCAGCAGATGCTTTCCCTGCTCCAGCAGCGGCAGGAGGCGTTGGAAGCCACGGGACGGGTGGAATTCGGGGACGGGGTGCTCCACCTGCTGGCGGAGCGCTTTTGCGACTCGCCCTTCCTCTGTCCGGCCAACTACGAGGAGACGTTGGGGGAGCTGCAAGCGCTGTTCTACTACTTCAAAAACGAGTGCCGAGACCGGCTCACGGATCGGGAGGTGCTGGACGGCATGAAGCGGCTCTTTGACGGGGTGGCGCAGGGCGCCACGGAGTATTTGGCGGGGGTGCCGGTGGAGGCGCTGACCGACCTGGAATGGAAGGGGGATTGGTGAGATGGGCAAGGCGTTGACCCGCCCCTTTACGGCGTCCCAAGCGGCAGCGGTGGAGACTCGACTCTGGGGGCTGCTCCAACGGCAGGTGCAGCACTACACCATGGCAGAGAGCAGCTCCGTGCCGATAGAGGTGGCGCAGGAGCTGCTCAAAGGAGTGAATGATTTGATTGGACAGGGGCTGTACGGGGAGAAAGACCCACAGGAACAGTTGCTGCGGGGAGATCTGGATCAGGTGATACAGCGGGGGCTGGAACGGGTGAACCAGCAGGTGCAGGAGGGGCTGAAATTATATCAGTACGTCTGCGCCCATCCGCCGGTGGTGACCAATCGGGCGTATCGGGAGACAGCAGCCAATATTCTGGCTTTTTTCCACACCTATCAGCCCCAATTCATGCCCCACATGATAGGCTGCACCATAGATTATCAGCTGTTCCTGCCCGTCAGAGAAGGGTTGGAAGGAATCCGCTTTTTGAACGGCTATCTCACCCATCTGGCGGCGGAGAATCGGCTGCTGAATTGCTTCGACCGAGGGACGGTGGAGTGTGTGTTGAACGCCGCCTCACCGGACTATGAGGATCTGCTCCTCAACCTCTACCAGCCCGTGTTCCAGAACGCCTTGGGGCGGTGCCTGCTGGGGCGGGATGTGTTGGAGCTGTCCATCACAGCGGAAGAACAAGCGGAGCTGCATCGGCGCCTGTCCCCCCTGTCCTCCAACGGATTGCGGCGGGTGGTGGAGCAGGGAGCGTGGGCGCTGGCTCAAACCTTCCGGATGCCCGCCCTGGCCGGTTATCTGCACCAGTCGGCGGGGGAGGTGCTGCCTCGGCTCCAGGTGGCGCTGGAGCATGACAGCTTAGCAGGCATTTTCGTCACTTGCTGAACTGCCGCAGGGCCTTCCGCAAGGGCAGGTAGACCAGCACCGCACCCACGGCCTTGATGATGTCGCCGGGCAGGAAGGGCAGCGCTGTGGTCAGCAGGGCGGTGGTGAGGGGGATCTGTGCGAAGACGGCGTACCAGGCGGCGCCCAGCAGGTCGATGATGGGGATGCCGATGAAGGTGAGTACCAGAGCACGGCTGGGGCTGGGGTTGTCCCCCTTCAGCCAGGCGATGAGCCAGGCGGCGATGAGGAAGCCCACGATGAACCCGCCGGTAGGGCCGGCCAATTCGCTGAAGCCCCCACGTCCGCCGGAATACACCGGCACGCCGATGGCACCCAGCAGAATCCACAGGGCCACGGTGACGCCAGCCTGCTCCTTGGTCAGCAGCAGCGCCACCAGGTTCAGGACAAAGGTCTGGGCGGTGACGTTGACCAGGGTGATGGGGATGGGGAAGGCAATATAGGCGGAGGCACACAACAGAGCGGTCAGCAGCGCCATTCGGGTCAGGTCTTGAATCGACCAGCGATTGTTTTCCATAAAAAACACCTCTCTTGTTTTCTTGTCGAGAAAGAGTATACACTGGCTGTGGTTAATTGTCAACCAAAAATGTTGCTAGGTTTACAATACGGCAAAAACGACCCTCCCAACTGGCTGGGAGGGTCGTTTTGTTGACGTTATCGGCGCAGGACAGGCATCAGACCGGTCTCGCCGGTCTTTTTGTCCAGGACTTTTTCCTCCATGTTGCAGGCGATGGCGTCCACCACCTGGCCGGTCTCGTGATTGTAGACCACAATGTTCAGCCCAGGATCGTTGGCGTCCACTTCTTCGCCGCCGATGGAGAGGGTGCCGCTGGAGGTGCTGCTGGTCAGGGTGGCGTAAGCGCCGTCCGCCAGGGTCAGGGACTGGGACAGGGCGGCTCCGCCCCACTGTTGAAGGGGGATGGTACCGCACTCCAGCACGGCGATGTAGTTGCCGCCGTCACAGAAGCGGGTGTCCAGCCCCAGGCCGGTGAGGGCGTCTCGGTAGGCTTGCGGGAAGGCACAGTTGCCGTCCTTGTTGTTGACCGCCAGCAGGACGGAGTAGCGCCCCTTCTGGCAGGCCAAGAGGAAGTTGGCCAAGTCCTCTTTTAGGTACAGGTTGCCGTCCTCCACCCCGTCCAGGTACACCGGCAGCTCCATCTCCAACGCCTCTGCTGCCTGTGTGCCACGGACATCCGCTACGTTGCAATGGTCGGCCAGGTAGTCGCCCAAGTAGGCGGTGACCTTCTGGGCGCCGGACAAGTTCAGATGGGTGGGAGAGCGATAGAGGTTGTCCACCGTGTAGTCGTACCCGATGGCCTTTTGGAGCTGGGGGAGGTTGAAATCCAGGAAGGGCAGGTCGTTCTGCTGAGCCAGCAGCTGGGTGGTGTTGTACTCCTCCAGCGTCCAGTCCGAGCGGGGCGTCTTGAGCAGGATCAGGTCGATGTTCCGCTCCTTGCACAAGCTGACCAGGTTGGTGAAAGCCTCCATGGCTTCCGGCTCCGGCTGAGCCAGGGCGGCGGAGGCGTCCTCGTCCAATGGTTCATAGGTGCCCTTGGCGCCCTGGTTGGTCTGGATGGAGAATCCCCGATAAGGGTCGGTGCGATCCTCACGCCAGTAGGTGAAGTCCGCTTTTTCCAACTGGTTCCACCGGTCGTGGTAGGCGATGATGGGCAGGACATAGCTCAAGGCGGTGGGCGCTGCCTCGCCGTTCTGCTCCTGTTCCCGCTTTTCCGCCCAGGCCACATGGCTTTGGATGGCATCCCACTTGTTGGCGTTCAGGGGCAGGTAGTCCAGCCCCTTCCGGTAGCTGGCCTCGTCACAGACGTTGAACAGCTCGGTGACTTCAAAGATCACCGCCTTCAGGTTGGGCTGGGTATCCAGCGCCTCCTTGAGCAGGGTGTAGGAGCAGAGCACCGGCTGCCGCTCCGTACCTAGGCTGTAGGCGGAGATGCCCTGATTTTGGTACAGCTCCATGGGGGAGACGCCGCTGATGACCTGGCTGCTGCCGATGATGAGGGTGTCGATGGAGTCCTCCTCCAGCTGGTAGAAGCCGGTCAGTGTGTCACTGCTTTTCCAATAGCCGCTCCACTTGGGGGTGAAGATGCGGGTGATAAGGCAGAAAAGCAGGGCGGCGATGAGGAAAAAGGCCAGCCCTTTCCCAGCACGGGCGAAGTATGGTTTCCATTTCATTTGTTACAACCTCCGTGTCTGAGAAATTCGGGGGGAAGGTTCATTTAGTCCACAAAATGAACCACGTTGGGGTTTTTTACGATGGGTTTCGGCTCTTTGGCTGGCCAGTCTCCCCAAAAATCTGTGATTTTTGGGGACCCCATTTGCTTTGACCTGCTCGGGACGAATGAATCGTCCCTGCGCCAAGGTTTTCCTGCGGAAAACGCTTGAGCCGCCGCACTTGCGGCGTTTGGGCTGGCTGTGCAGATCCGGTCAGTCCACAAAATGAACCACGTTGGGGTTTTTTACGATGGGTTTCGGCTCACGAGCGGGCCAGCCCAGGACGATGGTAGACCAGACGGTGTGGGTCTGGGGGATGCCGTACTCGTCCAGCTTGGTGCGGATCTCCGGCTCATCGCAAATGGTGCGCAGGGCGTTGATCCAGGTGGCACCCAGGCCGAAGGAAGTGGCGGCCAGGAGGATGTTCTCCACCGCACAGGCGGAGTCCTGGATGCTGCTGGGGTTGCGCTGATCGTTGGAGACTAGGATGACCGCCTGGGGGTTGTTGTAGCCGAAGAAGAAGGAACCGACCCGCTGGGCAGTGGCGGCGATCAGCTCTTTCAGCGCCTGAATCTCTGCCTGATTGGTCAGCACGGTGAACCGCCAGGTCTGCAAGTTCTTGCTGCTGGGGGCGTGGTAACCGGCGCTGACCACCGCTTCCAACAGCCGGCGGGGGATGGGCTGATCGGTGAAGTGACGGATACTGTGCCGGTTCAGGATGGTCTCGAAGGTGGGGTTGGTCAAGTTCATGTCGCCGGAATCAGACCACATTTTACGCAGCTCCTTTCGATCCAGCTTGCCCATGGCATTGCGGGGCAAGGCGTTGACAAAGACGAATTTTTTTGGGAGCTTATAGCTCTCCAGCTTGGGGGTGAGGAATTTGGTCACATCGGCCGGATCAAAATCCGCCGATTCTGCCACCAGGTACAGGGCAGGCACTTCCCCCAGCACACCGCCCACATCCTCCACGCCGATGCAGGCGCACTCCCGAATACCGGGGCAGAGGGAGGCGGTGTTTTCGATCTCGATGGGGGAGGCTTTCTCGCCGCCTACATTGATGATGTCGTCAGCACGACCCAGCATATACACGAAGCCGTCCTCGTCCCGCCACACCAGGTCGTTGGTTACCAGCCAGCCATCTTGCAAGG
>OGDF01000039.1_pt1 | contig 173219 bp, 132 predicted proteins | sample 1570141 | NCBI WGS metagenome assembly OGDF01 (sample SAMEA4370581, study PRJEB24528) | human gut metagenome | reverse complement strand
TTCAAGCTCTTTACTGCAATTGAGATTGCCATTGAGATTGCTTGCGGATTTTAGGTTCATTTGTAATTTACGTTGACTGACTTCATTTTAGTCATATTCATAGTTGACTGCTTATGCAGTAGTAGCATCAGTCAGCCGGAATCTGAAAATGGCAAAAAGTTGAAGGGCGATGAAGGGTGATGAAGGGTAATGAAGGGTGAATTTGTACCCTTCGCCCCCTGAAACCCCGATAAACACAGGGGATTCCAAAGGAATGATGAAGGGTGAAGGGTTTTTGCGTAATCCATTTTTATAAATACTGATGCAGTAAAAATGCCTACTTATGGCACAATAGTGCCCAGCGAAGAGCAGTATTGTGCCCTTTAAGGAGCACTTTTCTGGCAAAGGAAGTTATATGTTTTTAGTGTGCTGTTTCTTATCCCGAACAGAGGCTTTATGGACTTTTATTTAGATAGTTGTGCTTTCAAATAAGAGCCCAGAGTCTTAGCTTATAATATCTCCATCGCTATGGCTGCACACGCTTCCGCATCTGCCAGAGCATGATGGTGTTTTGTTAAATCATAGCCGCAACGGGCTGCGATAATATCGAGGGTGTGACTGCCTTGGGGCCACACTTTGCGAGATGCAACGCAAGTGCAGTAGAACTCATAGTCGGGATAGTCCATCTGATAGACGCGGAAGACAGCCTTCAGGCAACTTTCATCAAAAGCCTTGTTGTGAGCTACGAGAGGGAGCCCGGCTATCTTGGGTTCTATCTGCTTCCATACGTCAGGGAAGACAGGAGCCTCTTCCGTATCAGCGGCGCAGAGGCCGTGCACCTTACTGCACCAGTAGTTGTAATACTCCGGTTCGGGCTTGATGAGCGAGTAGAACTTGTCCACTATCTCTCCGCCACGTACTATGACAATGCCTACAGAGCATACCGATGATCGCTCGTTGTTGGCTGTTTCAAAATCTATCGCTGCAAAATCTTTCATGTCGTAACTTGTTCGTTTGTATGGCGCTTTGTCATGCGATGCCGTTTCCCGACATCACAGCAAGCCGTGTATTGAAGCTTTCTGTGGAATAAAAACTATCTATACTCAACTTTCGCAAATGGGGAAGTTAAAGAATTTAAAGAAGTTAGAGAAGTTAAAGCCATATGCTTTACAGCTAAATATTCAACCAAAAAGGCTGTTGGCTATAACTTCTAACGACCGAAGGGAGTGATAACTTCTTTAACTTCTATAACTTCTGAACTTGCTAAAGTTCAATCTATATTATAGGTAACGTCTTGACCGTAAAGATATTGCTATGATCAGTCTGTTTTTATAGGCTAAAATGATAATTTTTATAGTATAACGGTAAGACTTTTCCTGTATTAATCAAACGATTCACAGGGATTTAAGGCTGATAGCATACGGAATGTAAAAACGCACAGAGTGGAGCAGGAGTGTTCCAGTATTTCCATTATGAAGAGAAATGATGGCTTTTGGAAGGTTGTTGCAAAGAAAACTCCTTTTGATAAAATATTTTTTGCGATTTGACGTTATATACTAATAATCGTTTTTTTTAGAAGAAAAATAAATAATAATGTCAATAGAACAACAGAAAACAAAAGACAGAAATTATCTTGTTCCTTTTGTATTGGTAACGTCGCTCTTTTTCTTGTGGGGCTTCGCTCGTGCTATTCTGGATGTGCTCAACAAGCACTTCCAGAATGCTTTGCATATCAGTATCACTCACTCCGCCCTGATTCAGGTAACCACCTATTTGGGCTATTTCTTGATGGCGATACCTGCGGGCATCTTCATCAATCGCTATGGCTATCGTCGTGGTGTGGTCTTCGGACTGATGCTTTTCGGCATCGGTTCCCTGCTGTTTATCCCCGGAGCTTCGGTAGGCAGTTTCTATGCCTTTCTGTTTTGCCTGTTCATCATCGGTTGCGGATTGGTGTTCTTAGAGACGGCAGCCAATCCCTATGTCACCGAGTTGGGCAGCAAGGAGACGGCGACAAGTCGCCTCAATCTGTCCCAGTCTTTTAATGGATTGGGCGGCATCTTCGCCACGTTCTGCATCGGTCAGTTTCTCTTCAATAATACCGAGGAAGGTGGCAATGTGGTGGTGCCTTATGCCATCTTGGGTGTCTTGGTGCTTGCCATAGCCGTAGTATTCTCGCGTGTCAACCTGCCCGAAATCAGTCATGAGCAGACATCAGAGGACAAGGAGCGCGGTTCCAATATCCGCAAGCTCTTCGCCCATCACAAGATGTTTGTCTTTGGCCTTTTTGCCTTGCTGAGTTATGAGGTGGCTGAGATTTCCATCAACAGCTATTTCATCAACTTCGTCACCGGCATGCACTGGATGTCCGACCGCACCGCCTCATTGGTGTTGACGGGGGCTTTGGCTTTCTTTATGGTAGGTCGCTTCTTGGGCAGTTGGGTGATGCGCCATGTGGCAGCTACCACGATGCTCCTTGTTTGTGCTGTGGGTTGCGTGGTGTGCAATGTTTTGGTCTTGTGCTGTTTAGGCAAAGTGTCTTTGGTGGCATTGTTGTGCAACTATCTCTTCGAGGCTATCATGTTCCCCACCATCTTCTCGATAGCCCTTGTAGGATTGGGCAATCTTACCAAGAGCGCCTCCTCGCTTCTGATGATGACCCCTATAGGTGGCTGTGGCTTCCTTCTGATGGGGCTCATTGCCGACCGCACCCATGTGGTGATGCCTTTTGTGGTGCCCTTGGCAGGCTTTGTCGTTGTGATGGCTTATGCCTTGCGTGAGTATTATATTAATAAGGTGAACGTACAAAAAGGAGAGAGCGCATAAATTGCTATCTGTATTTTGCAAAAATGAAAGCAGAGTAGGATTCGTGTAAAATATAAACTTTTTTAACTTGTTTGAGGGGTGAAAAGTTAGCTCAACATTTTGCTGTTTCATTTGAAAAAGGTAATTTTGCACTCGAAGTTTGAAGAGAGACCATCCTCTTGGAGATGGTTTCTTTCGAAAAAATGAATTGAATGTTTCATTAAAACTTATAAATTTAAAACTATTATGGCAGTAGATTACAAGAAAATCGGTCTTGTGAACACTAAGGAAATGTTCGCAAGAGCTATCAAGGGCGGTTGGGCCGTTCCTGCTTTCAACTTCAACAACTTGGAGCAGCTCCAGGCTATCATCCAGGCTTCTTCTAACTTGAAGTCACCTGTTATCCTTCAGGTTTCTAAGGGTGCTCGCAAGTATGCTAACCCTACATTGCTCCGCTACATGGCAGAGGGTGCTGTAGAGTATGCAAAGGAGTTGGGTTGCAACCATCCTGAGATCGTTCTTCACCTCGATCACGGTGATAGCTTCGAGACATGTAAGAGCTGTGTAGACTTCGGTTTCTCTTCTGTAATGATCGACGGTTCTTCACTTCCATACGAGGAGAATGTAGCTTTGACCAAGAAGGTTGTAGATTACGCTCATCAGTTCGGTGTAACTGTAGAGGGTGAGCTTGGTGTCCTCGCTGGTGTTGAGGATGACGTAGTTGCTGAGGAGTCTCACTATACAAAGCCTGAGGAGGTTGTTGACTTCGCTACACGTACTGGCGTTGATTCATTGGCTATCTCTATCGGTACTTCTCATGGTGCTTACAAGTTCAAGCCAGAGCAGTGCACACGTGATCCTAAGACTGGTCACCTCGTTCCTCCTCCATTGGCATTCGACGTATTGGAGGCAGTAGAGAAGCAGCTTCCTGGTTTCCCAATCGTTCTCCACGGTTCTTCTTCAGTTCCTCAGGAGTATGTTGACATCATCAACAAGTACGGTGGCAAGTTGCCAGACGCAGTAGGTATCCCAGAGGAGCAGTTGACAAAGGCTTCTAAGAGTGCTGTTTGCAAGATCAACATCGACTCTGACTCTCGTCTTGCCTTCACTGCTGGTGTTCGTGAGACATTTGCTTTGCACCCAGAGTACTTCGACCCACGTCAGTACTGCGGTAAGGCTCGTGAGTACATGGTTGACCTCTATAGCCACAAGATCAAGGATGTTCTTCATTCTGACAACAAGTTGGCTAACCTCGACTAATCATCGTAGGTCGCTAAGATATAAAAAGAGCGGAAGTCCGAAAGGATTTCCGCTCTTCTTTTTTTTGTCCCTAAATGACTTGAAAAATGAGCATAGGTTCGTTGGCTGATTACCAAGTGATGTTCATGCCGACAGCCACACTGGCGTTCGAGCTCAGTGGGATGCATTCCTTACTCATCTTGCCCAGCAAGTGGTCCATGCCGATGAATAAATTATATCCCTTAGGATGGATGTTGAGCACCCAGCCCATGCTGGCTGTGAAGCTGTTGACAGCAAAGTTGACACCACCGTCAAGCCATTTCAGAGGAGCCCAGTTGGCACTCAGTCTGCCTTCTGTCCATGAGTAGGCACCCTTGATGCGTGTAGAGCTCAGGAAGCCGAAGGTCATTTTCTTGTAGCATGGAAGCTTGTAGCTTGCACCCACGTTGATGGTGGCACCTATGCCTGTTGTTCTGCTGCCCTGGTCACCCTCGTCGGTAAGGTTGGCAAAATCGGCCAGCTGGTCTCCATATTTATCAGCCTTGTCATCGAAGACTTCGTTTCCATTGCCTTGTTTCACATCCATGTCGGTGAAACCGTCAAAGACGAATGTGTCCTGTCGGTTGGCAGCCTGCATGTTGTTGCTCCAGTGCATGAAGCCCAAGTCGAGAACCGAGGCGTTCACAGTCCAGCTGTCGTTGATTTTATATTCTCCACCGAGGTCTATCGCCATACCAAAGCCGCTCAGTCCGGCGCCGTCTACGTCCACATCGTTCACATATTCATATTCTCCCTTTGATGGGTCGTTGTATTCCTTGGTTTCCTGCTTGTAGCAGAATCCCTTCATCGACATGTTGGCCTTGGCCTTTGCGCTTATCAGCCATTTGTCGTTGGCTGTCAGGTCTGCCTTTACGTCATTCATCTCTACGTCAGCACGGGCAATACCGAAGAGGAATTTCAGTTTGGCACCGAGTCGCAGTTTCTTGTTGATCTGGCGGGAGTGACCCAAAGCCAGTTCGCCATACGACATGGCGTGTGCTCTGATGTCGCCGATGTCATAAGAGTTGTTGCCTGTGTTCTTGGCAAACTCAAAGAGCTCGTAGGGCAGGGCGATGCCGAAAGAGGTCTTGGCGTTGACTTCGATGGTGTTGTATCCGCCGAAGCCCTTGAAGCCAGCCGACAGCAGGGCTATGTTCACGTCACCCGTGATGCGGTTGTTGCCTGTACTGAATCCGTCGAGAGCATCACTTGTTGAGATGTAGGGGTTCATGAAGGTGGTCATTTTCTTGGCTCCGTTTTCCACGCCATACATAGGATTGTTCATCACCACATCCTGGTATCCGAAGTTGCCATGTGTGTTTACACTCACATTGCCCAGAGCTGGAATGGATATGTAGTTTTGGTCGTTTCCATAGGCAGGGTTCAGATCGTGACGGAACTTATAGTCTTCAGTGTAATATGCCGAGTTGAGGCTCTGTGCCGTGGCACCCATTGCAACAGTAGTCAGTGCCACTGTGAGCAATTGTTTCTTGATATGTTGTAATTTCATAGGGCTTTCTTATTTATTATTGAACTTTCGCAAGTTCAGAAGTTATAGAAGTTAAAGAAGTTATCACTCCCTTCGGTCGTTAGAAGTTATAGCCAACAGCCTTTTTGGTTGAATATTTAGCTGTAAAGCATATGGCTTTAACTTCTCTAACTTCTTTAACTTCTTTAACTTCACCATTTGCGAAAGTTGAGTTTATTATATATAAAATAGGTATGTTTGGTCTGATACTCTCATTAGTTGAAGTCGCCGATAATCTTTCCGACAATCTTCACCTTGATGTCGTTCAGTTTCAGGGTATGCTCTCTCTCGTTGAGGCTGATGCCCGTCACCTTGTTGCCATTGGCTGACTTGGCGGAGCCTTCCAGTCGGAATACGAGTCCGTCCAACTGCTTGAGCGAGTTCTTTACCTTGGGTGTAATTTTCATGGTGATAGGTGTTGTTACGGCTGTTGTTCCGTCTGTCGATGCAGCCACCTCGTCGGGAATCTCGATGAGCAGTTTGTCTTCTATCTTGTTGCCCTGTGCGTCTACTGGATATGCTTTTACGGTGAGGTAGGCTGGAACCTTGTTCTCTACGTTGGCTGTCACCTCGATGTAGGTTCCCTCGGCCAGGTCGAGTTCGTCGATATCGTCGTTCCATCCAGTAAAAGAGTCTTCGTAAACGATATTTGCCTTTTCGCCAAAAGCCAATGGGGCATTGACCTTATAACTTGGCTTCACATGGTATTCTTTTCCAAATACTATGGTAGCCACCTCTGCCTTAGCATGAGCGTTCACGTCTACGATTTTGATGTGGTCGGGTATGCGGTTGATGAGTGTCGACAGGTTGCTCACGGCATACACGTTGGCTTCGCCGTATTGCTGGGTCAGTTCGCTTGTCTTCTGTCGGCAGATGCAGATCTTGCTCAGTCCGTTTTTCGCTACACTCATCTCCGGCAGAGTGACGCGTGCCAGTTCTCTGCCTTCCTTTGTCGAGATGGCTGTTGCACTAACAGTAGCAGCCACATCCATGTCGTTGTTTACGGTCAGCAAAATCTGAGGATTGTCGAGATCGGCCACAACGTCGTCGTCATCCAGGAAGTCGGGAAGACCTGTCACGTCAACTTCTCCCAAGGAATTCAGATTGATCTTCGGGTCGAAGATACCTGTGGCACTATTCATCGTGATGGTTCTGTCGGCTACGCCTATTTTGGCCTTGATAGTAGGATTGTCGGGCATTGCACCTGTCACATTGCATTGCATTGCAATGCTGAAGTATCCCGTCAGGTCTATCGCTCCGTTGTTGATGCTGAGGCTTCCGTGGTCGTTATGATTGGTGAAGTCCAGTTTCTGTGTCTTGAGGCTCAGCTCAAGGGGGCGTGCGGTAGAGATGTTTGTGATGGTAACTTTCGAACCATTGTGTGTGGGAACTCCGTTGCCGTGTTTTATCACCAGATGACTGATGCTGAGGTATGCAGGCAAGGTGAGTGTAGCCGACTCAATGTTGGAGACAGCTGTCGAGATGTTGCTGAAGTCGAGTCTGATACTGATTTCGGTATCGTCAATCTCTGCCTCATTAAGACTTTTTACAGCATTATCGTTGCCATGATATTCGAACATCATGACCTTGGGTGAAGCAAGATGGAGGCTGCTGCCGGGAGCGCGTCTTGCTTTGGCACCCGTAGAAGCTGCGTTGCTCAGTGAAATATCGCCATCGAACACGTTGGTAACGTCGAGGATGATAGGCGAAATGTATGGATAGGCAGCCTCTACATCTCCTCCAGTCAGCTGGAACAGGTAGTTGCCTGCAGCATCTGTCACTACGCAACCGCCTTCCTTGAGGTCGAGAACATCTTTCAGCTGAATGTCTTTGGTTGAACTGTTGGGAATTACCAAAGACTCACTTCCGAATCCCATAGTAGCGTCAACGTTGTTTAGGTCATAGTCGTTGTTCGTGCATCCTGTTAAGGTCAGGAAACCTGCCACCAATAATGCTGATGGTAACAGATGGTGTTTTAGATTGTGATTTAACATACTTTGTGTAGTTTATAAATTGGTGATTAGGTTATAATTTCCCCCTTCATGTGGCAAATATACTAAAAAAAAATAAATGAACAACAAAAATGTTCATTTATTTCTCTAATATGTTCAAAAAAACTTATTTTTCTCCTCAGTCTTCCATTCTCAGGAAAGCTTTGGGCAGATAATTGATGATGTCGCCGGCAATGAGACTTTCCTTTCCTAAGTCTTTGGCAGCCAAGTCGCCGGCCAGTCCGTGCAGGTACATTCCAATCCTGCAGGCAGAAGGTGCGTCGTAACCTCGTGCCAGCAGGGCAGTGATGATTCCGGTCAGCACATCTCCGCTTCCTGCTGTCGCCATGCCGCTGTTGCCAGTGGAGTTGAAGTCTATGTGTCCGTTGGGCAGGCACAGGGCAGAATAATGTCCTTTCAGCAGAATGTAAGCCTGCAGCCTTTCTGCCAGTTCGCTTGCCTTCATTAGTCTTTCGTAGCAGCAGGAACTTGTGGTGCCCGCCAGACGGTCGAGCTCCTTAGGATGGGGAGTGAGGATGATGTCCTTGGGCAACTGTTGCATCCATGCCCGGTGACTTGAAAGGATGTTGATGGCATCGGCATCGATGACCAAGGGGCAGGTGCTTCGTCTGATCTGTGCTATCAGGGCGATGGCTGTTGTCTCGTTGCTGCCTAACCCCGGACCTATTCCGAGCGCATGATAAGGTTCGGTATCTACAGGATGACTGAACAGGGTTTCTTCAGGGTCCATCTGCTGTATGGCCTCAGGCACACTTATCTGCATGATGTCGTAATTGCGCTTGGGTGAATGCACGGTGACTTTTCCTGCTCCTGCTCTCAGGCAGGCTTTGGTGGCAAGGATAGAAGCTCCCGCCATTCCGTAAGAGCCGGCTATGAGGAGTGCGTGCCCCATGCTTCCTTTATGAGCAAAGTCGTCACGGGGTTGCATGATGCCCCGTATGTCGTTTTCCTCCAGGATGCGATACCTGCAGTCGGTGTTTTGTATGTATTCGGGAGACAGGCGGATGTCCAGCACCTTGAGCCTTCCCAAATATTTCTGGTTGTCCGCCATCAGCATCGACAACTTCTTTTGTTGCAGTGTCAGCGTGAGGTCGGCTTTCAGGATATTGGCTGATATGTTGTAGGTGTTGTCCTCGCATATCAGTCCCGACGGAATGTCGATGCTGACCACTTTGGCTGGCGATGAGTTCAGGTATTTCACCATGGCGGCAAAACCTCCGGTAAGCGGCTTGTTCAGTCCGCTGCCAAAGAGTCCGTCCACGACCACGGTGTCTGGTGTCAGCGTGGGAGGCTCGAAGTTGACCGAGACTTCTGTAAATTGTTTGATGCGTTTACTCTCAATGAGACGCTTCTTGTTCAGGGCGCAGTCGTTGGAGAGTTTGTTGTGAATGTTGAATAAGAATGCGGAAACTTGATAGCCGTCGTCAGCCAGCAGTCTGGCCACGGCAAGTGCATCACCTCCATTGTTTCCTGGTCCGGCGAAGACCACAATAGGTGTCCTGTTCGACCATTCTGCTTCTATGCAGTGGGTGATGGCCTTGGCAGCTCTCTCCATCAGATTGATAGAGGAGACAGGCTCATGGTCGATGGTATATTTATCCAGCTCATGTATCTGAGTACTCGTAAAAATCTTCATACTTCTGCAAAAATACGAAAAAATGCTCGATAACTATAAGATATTCCGTATTTTTTTAGTAATTTTGCAGAAAATATTATTTTTGGAACTATGAGTATAGTTAAAATCAAGGACAAGACTTTTAAAACCTCTATTCCAGAAGAGGAAATTTTGAAGAAAGTGCAAGTTGTTGCCGACCGTATTAACCAGGACATGGATGGTAAGAATCCTTTGTTTTTGGCTGTGTTGAATGGTGCATTTATGTTTGCAGCCGATCTGATGCGTATGGTGACAATCCCCAGCGAGATATCCTTTGTGAAGTATGCTTCTTACGAGGGTACCAGTTCCACGGGCAATCTGAAACAACTGTTGGGAATCAATCAGGAAGTGGAGGGCCGTCATATCATCATCGTTGAAGATATCGTAGATACCGGATTCACCATGCAGAAGATGATCGACAATCTGAAGGAGAAGAATCCTGCTTCAATCAATGTCTGCTCTTTGCTTGTTAAGCCAGGCAATCTTCGTGTGCCTCTCGATATCAAGTATGCGGTGATGGAAATTCCTAATGATTTTATTGTAGGCTATGGACTTGACTACGACCAGCAGGGCCGTAACCTGCGCGACATCTATACGATAGTAGAAGATTAGTTTAAGGATAATTATTTCAACAACATAAAATAGTAATGAAGAATATTGTAATTTTCGGTGCGCCAGGTGCAGGTAAAGGCACTCAGAGCGACAAGCTGATTGAGAAGTACGGATTGGGTCATATCTCAACAGGTGATGTACTTCGTAGCGAAATCAAAAACGGTACAGAACTCGGCAAGACTGCCAAGGGCTTCATCGACAATGGTCAGTTGATTCCTGATGAGTTGATGATTGATATCCTGGCAAGTGTGTACGACAGCTTCGGTAAGGAGCACAAGGGTGTCATCTTTGATGGTTTCCCACGTACTATTCCACAAGCTGAGGCTTTGAAGAAGATGTTGGCAGAGCGTGGTCATAAGGTGGCTGCCATGATTGAACTTTCTGTTCCTGAGGATGAGTTGATGGCACGTCTTATCAACCGTGGTAAGGAAAGTGGTCGTTCTGACGACAATGAGGAAACTATCAAGAAGCGCTTGAATGTTTACCACACACAGACTTCTCCACTCATCGACTGGTATGAGAAGGAAGGTATCCATCACCACATCGAGGGCTTGGGTACTGTAGACGAGATTTTCGCTCGTGTTTGCCAGGTTATCGACAACATCTAATCATGTTTAAAATGTGTAATGTTTAATGTTTTGTTGGGCTTGCGCTTCTGGGGCTGTCTAATAAAGATCAGGCATTACACATTGCTTCCTTTCCGTCAAACTGATGAAGAAAGGGCGGATATTGAACATAAACACCAAATATTTAACAACTCAACTTTCTCAAACAGGGAAGTTTAAGATGTGAAAGAAGTAAGAGAAGTTAAAGCCGCAAGTTTTCCTTTTAAAATGTGCATCCCCAAAGACTTTGGCTATAATTTCTAACGACCGAAGGGTGTGACAACTTCTTTGAATTTTATAACTTCTAAACCCGTTGAAAGTTCTATTAAACATCAAATAAATGGCTGATTCCAATTTCGTAGACTACGTAAAGATAAACTGCCGCTCTGGTAAGGGTGGCAAGGGCTCCATGCACCTGCGCCACGTAAAGTACCAACCCAATGGTGGTCCTGACGGTGGTGACGGCGGACGCGGAGGAAGCATTTATCTGCGTGGAAATCATAATTACTGGACTTTATTGCACTTAAAGTACCAGCGTCACTTCTTTGCCGAACATGGAGGCAATGGTGGACGAGACAAGTGTCATGGAACCGATGGCAAGGACATCTATATTGATGTGCCTTGTGGAACCGTGGTATATAACGCCGAAACAGGAAAGTACGTGTGCGACGTTACATACGATGGACAAGAGGTGTTGCTGCTGAAAGGTGGCCGTGGAGGATTGGGAAACTTCCAGTTCCGCACTTCTACCAACCAGGCTCCCCGTTATGCACAGCCAGGCGAGCCTATGCAGGAGATGACTATTATCATGGAGCTGAAACTCCTGGCAGATGTCGGATTGGTGGGATTCCCCAATGCGGGCAAGTCCACCCTGCTGTCTTCGGTCTCCAGTGCCCGTCCCAAGATAGCCAACTATCCGTTTACCACCCTTGAGCCCTCTTTGGGAATTGTCGATTATCGCGACCATCAGTCTTTTGTGATGGCCGACATTCCTGGTATCATCGAGGGTGCCAGCGAGGGTAAAGGCCTGGGATTGCGATTTCTGCGCCACATAGAGCGCAACTCACTCTTGCTCTTCATGGTGCCAGGTGATACCGATGATATCAAGAAGGAATACGAAGTGCTTCTTGGCGAGTTGAGAAACTTCAATCCAGAGATGCTTGACAAACATCGCGTGCTGGCTGTTACCAAATGTGATTTGCTCGATGAGGAGTTGATAGAGATGCTGAAGGAAAACCTGCCTGACGATTTGCCGGTAGTCTTCATATCCTCGGTTACCGGACAGGGTATCCTGGAGTTGAAGGATGTGCTTTGGCGTGAACTCAATTCGGAGAGTAACAAGCTCCAGGAGATTACCTCTGAAGACTCTCTCGTGCATCGTGATAAGGATATGAGCCGGTTCCAGCAGGAGTTGGCCGACGAGGGTGAGGATATTGTAGAGTATATCGATGAGTCGGAGATTGAGGATGTCGATGACCTCGATGACTTTGAATACGAGTAAAAATTCTTTGCAGATGCTGAAAGAATATACTGTTGCTGAAGGAGTCCTGGCTTTCTCTACCATGCGAAAAGGCGGAGTGAGCTTGGGCAACTATAGCGAATTCAATATCAATGAGTACTGTGGCGATTCTTCCGAACATATTTGGGAGAACCGTCGCCTTTTGGCAGAACGCTTAGGTGTGTCTGCCGACCATATCGTCATGCCTCATCAGGTGCATGGCATAGAAGTGCGAAGGGTTGACGGGGAGTTTTTCTCAAAACCTGAGCCTGTTCGTAAGATGATTCTCGAAGGAGTCGATGCGCTGATTACCGACCTGCGGGGTGTGTGCATAGGTGTTTCTACTGCCGACTGCATTCCTGTGCTTCTTTATGATGAGGTTCATCATGCCATGGCTGCTATTCATGCCGGATGGCGAGGCACCGTACAGCGTATAGTGCAGAAAACCATTGAGATGATGTGCACCTCTTTTCATACACGGCCCTCAGAATTGAAGGCTGTCATTGGTCCAGGTATATCCAAAGAAGCTTTTGAGGTAGGCGATGAGGTTTATGAGGAGTTCGTGCAGGGCGGTTTTGATATGCCTGCTATTGCCGACCAGCGTCCTAACATGAAGAAAGAGGGAAATGTGGATCAGCCCATGAAGTGGCACATCGATTTACCTCTTTGCAATTCACTTTTATTACAAGAGTCGGGCATTCCTGCTGTCCATATCCATCAGTCAGGTATTTGCACCTATCAGCACAGCGATGATTTCTTCTCTGCCCGTAGGTTGGGCATTCAGTCTGGAAGAATCTTCACCGGAATCATACTTTTCTAATTTCTATAAAACAGTCATGTACAAGAACCTAATCAACAAACTTAGCCATATTTATGCGGCAACGATGGTTGCGGCCTTATTATGCTGTGGCTTCATCATCGTTTCGTCTTTCATGCCAGGCAAAAATCAGTTTACTGCTGCCGAACAGCAACAGATAAGTATTGCCACGCCAGGACTTTTTGAACGGAGCAATGCTTTCAATGTAGACTTTGAGAACTTTCGGGAGAAGGAGTATTCTTTTCCTCTTCCAGTGGGTAAGGCTACGTTGGAGAATAATAATAGCATCCTGCATATAGAAACCAAGAAGGGCGATGCCGTCAAGGCGATGTTTGATGGTTATGTGCGCCTTTCCCGCAAGACAGAAAATTATGGTAATGTTATTGTGATCCGTCACGATAACGGTTTAGAGACAGTTTATGCTTTCAATGCCGAAAACCTGGTGAAGGTGGGACAGGGCGTTGAGGCTGGACAGACCATAGCTATTGTCGGAGGAAAGGCTTCTGAGGTGTTTTGTGAGTTTTCTGTTATGGTAAACGGAGCCCGCATCAATCCAGAGACAGTGATAGAGTTGAAAAGTCACAGGCTGCGTCGTCAGACCATGCAGTTTCGCAAGACGGGCAACCGTATCAGTGTGACTGTCGTGGGAGGCAAGGTGTCTTCTTCTGACAAAAAGGACAGGGAGTTTACTCTCGATCCGGAAGAGGAGGCCGATCCCTTCCTGAAGTCTAATACTTTTAAGTTGGATTTAGAGAAGATCTCTGCATCTCATTGGGCTTATCCACTGCCAGGCAGCAAGGTGATCAGTCCTTACGGTGGCAGGCGCTGCCATTCAGGTGTAGACCTCAAGACTCGTCCCAACGATAAAATTTTAGCAGCTTTCGATGGTACTGTAGTGGCTTCGGGGCCTTTCTATGGTTATGGCAACTGTATACGTATCAAGCATGCTTATGGTTTCGAGACCTTGTACAGCCATCAGTCCAAAAACTTTGTCAAGCGCGGCGATAAGGTGAAGGCTGGTCAGGTCATTGGTCTTACCGGCCGTACAGGTAGGGCAACGACAGAACATCTTCATTTCGAAATCTCCTTCCATGGCCGCCGCATGAATCCCGCTGTTGTTTTCGACCATGGCAGCAAGAAACTTCAATGCTCCACCTTAACCTTGACCAAGGGTAGCGGCGTAAAGTCAAAGAAAAATAGTTAATATTTATATAATAAAGGTACGCGTACGTGCGCGTACCTAATTATTATATAAGAATATGAGCACGTACCAGCTTTCTTTTTTACAAGTAAGCAAGATGACCAAATGCAGGAAAAATGAGTAAGCAAGACGGCTAAACGCGTAGGATAATCAGGCAGAATCATCAAATAAGAGCGTACATCAAACAAACGATATCATAAAACGAAAAGGACTTTACCGAAGTAAAGTCCTTTTCGTTATGTGACTCGCATGGGGCTCGAACCCATGACCCCAACATTAAAAGTGTTGTGCTCTACCAGCTGAGCTAGCGAGTCAATCTCCAACCTTCTGTACGAAAGCGAGTGCAAAGGTACGATGTTTTTTTGAATTTACCAAATATTTATCTTATTTTTTGCTATTTTTCTTTATTTTCGGAACTTTCTGCTATTGTTTTTTCCGTATCTTGTGGTTCTTTGCCAAGATAATGAGGCTTTTCTCTTGTCACATACCTCTGCCAGTAAGCGATGAGAAGAGTGGTCAGCGGCAGGGCAACGATAAGACCTAAGAAGCCCAACAGAGCGCCCCATACCGAAAGACTGAGCAACAATATGGCTGGATTCAGTCCCATCGCTTTACCCATAATCTTAGGTGTAACCACCATATCGGTAATCACCTGAACCACGCAGAACACCAGGAATGCAAGACCGAAGACTAACCAGAAACTCTGTCCTGTGTCGGCAGCTTTCAGCATAGCGAGGAAAGCTGTAGGAATCAGGGCAAAGGTATGCAGATAGGGTACAAGGTCGAGAATACCTATCAGTATACCCAATCCGATGGCCATCGGGAAACCGATGATGGTGAAACCTATACAGAACATGATGCCCATGCAAAGCGCCACCATACCCTGACCGCGTATGTAGTTGTTGAGTTCCCTTTTCACATCGTTCATCAGCGCCTGCCAGAATGGACGGTTCTTCTTAGGGAAGATACGCACCCAGTTGGATGTAAGTGTTTCATAATCGAGCAGGATGAAGAACATGTATAATAAGGTAATCATCGAGGCGATGATGCTCAGCAGTACGTTGGCAGTCTGTCCCACTACGGCAAACAGCTTGGGCATGGTTGACTTCATGGTATCCGAGAAATCCTTGCTTCTCAAGAACCGCTCTATCTGGTCCTGGTTGTTTTGCATCCATTCTTTAATCAATGCCGTGAGGTTATTGGTATGTGTCGTTTGATGGAGCCATTTTGTCAGCACATCTCCCAGTTTGTCAAACTGGTCTATCATCGGAGGAATGATGAGCCATATCACACCACCAATGACGGCTGTCATGGTCAGCATGGCGATGATGATGGACAAGGCTCTGATGCGAACATGCATTTTGTTTTCTATAAACATCACGACGGGGTAGAGCAGGTATGCAAAGAACCATGCAATGAAGAATGGCAACAGCACACTGCTCAGATAATTAGTGACGTAGAGTATTCCTAATATCAGGATGATAATACCAGCCCAACGTACGAACTTGTCGAATGTAATTTCCTTGGCCATAGTGATATTTGAATTCTTTTACTTCCCTATTTGCGAAAGTTGAGTAAATTATAGTTTGAGATTCTCAGCTGCTTCAGCCTTCATCTCTATGTCGATACTTCTTTGGTAGCATTCCCTGCAGAGAGGTTCATATTCGTCTTTCTCTCCAAGCAACACACGCTTGTCGTTGTGGATAAGTCGGTGGCTCACATAAGCCAATGCGCCGCACTTGACACAGATGGCGTGCACCTTTGTCACTTCGTCGGCAATGGCGCACAGGGCAGGTATGGGTCCGAAGGGAATTCCCTTGTAGTCCATGTCGAGTCCTGCCACGATGACTCGTACACCATTATTTGCCAGTTGGTTACAAACCTCAACCAGTCCATCGTCGAAAAACTGCGCCTCGTCGATACCCACTACGTCGATGTCGGAAGCCAACAGGAGGATGGCTCCAGAAGAATCAATAGGAGTCGACCTGATTGTATTCTTGTCGTGGCTCACTACATCTTCGTCCGAATAGCGTGTGTCGAGCGAAGGCTTGAAGATCTCAACCTTCTGCTTGGCGAACTTAGCTCGCTTCATTCTACGGATGAGTTCCTCTGTTTTTCCAGAGAACATCGACCCGCACACCACTTCAATTCTTCCGGGGCGGTGTGTCTCCCCAATTAGGTATTCTGTCATTTCGGTGACAAAATTAACAATAAGGTTTTAAAAATTGCAAAGAAAATCCTTTTTTTTTTGCTAAGAAAGATTTATTAACTACATTTGTACGCTATATGGGCACATTATATATAGTACCGACTCCAGTAGGTAATATGGAGGACATGACAATGCGAGCCATCAGAGTTCTGAAAGAAGCTGATTTGGTGCTTGCGGAGGACACTCGTACATCGAGTGTCCTGCTGAAGCATTTCGATATCCGCAATCGCTTGATGGCGCATCATAAGTTTAATGAACATGGAACAACGGCTGCCATAGTCGACCGGTTGAAAGCAGGCGAGACCATCGCACTTATCAGCGATGCAGGTACGCCAGGTATCAGCGACCCTGGTTTCTATCTGGCCCGTGAGGCTGCTCAGGCAGGCATCACCGTGCAGACTTTACCGGGAGCCACAGCTTGCATCCCTGCTATCGTCTCGTCAGGACTGCCCTGTGACCGTTTCTGTTTCGAGGGCTTCCTGCCACAGAAGAAAGGGCGCCAGACCTATATGGAGTCACTCAAGGACGAGACTCGCACGATGATATTCTATGAGTCGCCTTACCGTGTGGTGAAGACCTTGCAGCAGTTTGCTGAGGTTTTCGGTGAAGACCGCCAGGTGAGTTGTTGCCGCGAGATTTCCAAGCTTCACGAGGAGAGTGTACGTGGAACTTTGTCGGAAGTCATCTCTCATTTCATGGAGACGGAGCCGCGTGGCGAGTTTGTCATTGTCTTGGCAGGCAAGGATCCCAAGCAGCTGAAGGAGGAAATGAAAGAGCGCAAGCGCGAGGAAAAGAAAAAGCATTATAAACAAAGTGATAAAGGAGAATAATTATGAAAAAGTTATTTTTTATGGTTTGCTGCGCAGCCTTGTTGATGACAGGTTGTAAGGACGGCAAGAATGCTCCCGGACTGGCGAGTGTTCAACAGACAGACTCGCTGAACGATGTCATCGCTCAGAAAGACAGTGAAATCAATGAAATGATGGGCACGCTGAATGACATCGAAGAAGGATTCCGCTTGATTAATGAGGCGGAAAATCGTGTCGCCTTGTTGAAGAATGGCGAGGGTACAAGCAAAAAACAGAATCTCAAGGAAAACATCCAGTTTATTGCCGAGCGCATGAAGCAGAACAGAGAGCTGATTGCCAAGTTGCAGAAACAGTTGGAAAGCAGTACCTTGAAGGGTGGACAACTCAAGAAGACCATCGATAACCTCACTGCTCAGTTGGAAGCGAAAGACAAGCAGTTGCTGGCTTTGCGTGAGGAGTTGGACAAGAAAGATATCCATATCTCAGAACTCGATGAAACTATTGGCAACTTGAATACTAATGTAAGTAATCTTTCTGCCGACAATCAGCAGAAGGCAGAGACCATCAACGCTCAAGATAAGCAACTCAATACTGCATGGTATGTTTTTGGTACCAAGAAGGAACTTAAGGGTCAGCATATCCTGGAAGGTGGCAAGGTGATGAATGGCAACTTCAATAAGAACTATTTTACCAAGGTTGATATTCGCAACACTACAGAGATCAAGCTCTATTCCAAGTCTGCCAAGTTGCTCACAGCACATCCTGCAAGCAGCTATTCGCTCACTCATGATGCCAGCAAGCAGTATGTTTTGCGCATCACCAATCCACAGATATTCTGGAGCACCAGCAAGTATTTGGTCGTACTCGTCAAGTAATTCGGTCTATCTTTTACGCTCAAAGAAGTTTATCATGAGTGCCCGGCACTCATCTTCCAATACGCCCGAAGTGACTGTAGTCTTAGGATGCAGTGCTTCGGGCGCATATTTTGTATATCCCCTCTTCTCATCGCCTGCTCCATAAACCACCCTGCTTATCTGTGCCCATCCTATGGCTCCGGCACACATGGTGCATGGCTCTACGGTGACATAGAGTGTACAGTCTTTCAGATATTTTCCTCCCAACATATTGGCACCAGCTGTGATGGCCTGCATCTCTGCATGGGCGGTAACATCGTGCAGCATCTCCGTCAGGTTGTGAGCTCTTGATATGATTCTTCCCTGACATACGATGACGGCTCCCACAGGTATCTCGTCCTCGTCGAATGCAGCCTGGGCCTCTGCCAGCGCTTTCCGCATAAACTCTTCGTCTTTCTTTTCTGTCTCGTTCATTGTATCTTCATTGCTTTGGTACAAAAGTACTATAAAAAAATGAAAGTGAAAAGAAAATATGGATGAAAAAGTTTGAGTTTAGAGATAAAAGTGTTATTTTTGCACAAGATAGCCGCAGGCACAAAAGGCGGTGAAGAAGTTAGGACAGCATGGCGGAACATAACGATTTAGGGAAATGGGGCGAGGCTGAGGCTTCGCGATACTTAGAGTCGAAGGGCTATGCGATATTGGATCGTGACTGGCGTTTCGGCAAGCGCGACCTGGATATCGTAGCTCTTTCGGAGGATGCTTGCACCATGGTGGTCGTAGAGGTGAAGACTCGTGCCTCTGATGATATGAGGGCTCCCGAAGAGGCTGTTGATATACGTAAAATGCGTAATCTTGCCGTGGCAGCCAATGCTTATGTCAAGGGACATGCTGTAGCACAGGAGTTGCGTTTCGACATCATCTCTATTGTGGGCTCTCCCTCTAAGATAGAGCGCATCGACCATCTGGTTGATGCCTTCAATCCATTACTGGTCTTATAGCAGTGGGTGAACAGTCAGCTCCTTTTTCACAGGGGGCTTCCCTGTTGCTGGCAGAACTGAGTGATTTTTGAAACTTATATTTACATATTATTATAATAATGAATACAAAGATAATCAAGTTAGAGGAGACAGACTCTACCAATACATATTTGAAGAACTATTCTCCTTCAGATGATGAGGAGATGGTGGTCGCTGTAGCCGACTACCAGACTGCTGGTCGCGGTCAAGGCACACATGCATGGGAGAGTGAACGCGGAAAGAACCTCCTCTTCAGTATCTTGGTGCGTCCGGTGTGGGTGCCGGTAACCCGTCAGTTTCTTTTGTCTATGGCAGGAGCCATAGCCTTGAAAGATGTTCTTGATACCTATACCGAGGGCATTACCTTGAAATGGCCCAACGACGTATACTGGTATGACAAAAAGATAAGTGGAACGCTGATAGAGGCTTCGGTATGTTCGCAGGGCATCAAGCGATGCGTCTTTGGCATAGGACTCAATGTGAATCAAGAAGAGTTTGTAAGTGATGCTCCCAATCCTGTGTCGCTGCGTCAGATTTTGGGACATGATGTAGACCGCGAAGAATTGTTGCAGAAGATCTTGGATGCCTTTGCCGGTTATTACGAACTTCTGCGTCGTGCTGACTATATGGATGTTTCCGGTATTTATCATCAGTCGCTTTATCGCCGTAAGGGTTATCATTGGTATGAGGACAAGGATGGTGAGTTCGAGGGTGCCATCGTAGAGGTAGAGGATGATGGACATCTCATTCTGCACGATAAGCAAGGCCACATCCGCTCCTATTCTTTTGGCGAAATCAAGATCAAGTTGTAAGCAGGGCAAGAGATTATTTTTGTCCACACAAAAAGAGAAAACATTATTAATTAAAATATTCAACGAATATGGCAAAATTTAAGAGAATTCTCCTGAAGTTGAGTGGAGAAAGTTTGATGGGAAGCCAGAGCTATGGCATCGACCCAGAACGATTGAGCGACTATGCACGCCAAATCAAGGAAGTACACGAGATGGGTGTGCAGATTGGTATCGTGATAGGCGGAGGCAACATATTCAGAGGACTCAGCGGAAGTCAGAAGGGTTTCGACCGTGTAAAGGGCGACCAGATGGGAATGTGCGCTACCGTCATCAATTCCTTGGCTCTGAGTAGTGCCTTAGGCGCTATTGGCGTAAAGAACAAAGTGCTTACAGCCATTCGTATGGAGCCCATTGGCGAGTTCTATAGCAAGTGGAAAGCCATCGAGGCAATGGAGGCTGGCTATATCTGTATCTTCTCTGCAGGTACCGGCAGTCCATATTTCACCACAGATACTGGTTCTTCATTGCGTGGCATCGAGATCGAGGCCGACGTGATGCTCAAGGGAACCCGAGTAGACGGCATCTATACCGCCGATCCGGAGAAAGACCCAACTGCCACGAAGTTTAGTGAGATTACCTACGACGAAATCTACACAAAGGGCTTGAAGGTGATGGATCTCACCGCCACCACTATGTGCAAGGAGAACAACCTTCCTATTTATGTCTTCAATATGGATGTCGTAGGCAACCTTAAGAAGGTCATGGAAGGCGAGGAGATTGGTACTCTCGTTCACAATTAGTCCTGCTCGTAAAGCATACTTGCTCTCTTAGGATGAGAGAATAGGAGTTGGGAATTGGCTTCTTTCTTGCCGATTTGAGAGCATTAAATATAAAAAGGGCTTGTTTCGTAAAGAAACGAGCCCTTTGTTATGATGATATGTTTTTATTTTTTCTTCTTTAAGAACAGGAAGAGTGATGTCAGGACATACATCAAGATGATAAGCCACCATGCCTGCAGGAATCCAATAGCCCCTTCACTGACAATGGCTAATGCCAATACGAAAACGGTGAAGGCGATGAAAACATATTTCACCTCATTGCCCTTGAATGACCATTGTTTGAACTTAAGGGCAAACAATGGCAACTCACATACCAACAGGTAGCTGGTGATAAGGATGAGTGCCAAGATGATGAATAACGACCAACTGTGGACGGTGAGCCATTCTGGATTGAAGACAATCAGCGAGCCCCAGAAGAGAGCGTTGGCAGGAGTAGGCACACCAATAAAAGAGGTTGACTGTCTTTCGTCGAGATTGAATTTCGCCAGTCTCAGTGCCGAGAATGCCGCGATGATAAAGGCTGCATAAGGCAACACAGGTCGCAAACTCTCTAAGAAGGATGGGTATTCCATCACATACAGTTGCGAAAATACGATAGTGGCAGGAGCCACACCGAATGTCACGTCGTCAGCCAAAGAGTCGAGCTCCTTGCCGATAGGCGATGATACATGCAGCAGTCGGGCGCTCATGCCGTCGAAGAAATCGAACATGGCACCAATGATAATCCACAATAAAGCCAGCTTTGGTGAACCGCCAAAGGCAAATGATGTCGCGATGCAGCCCGAAATCAGGTTGCAGCAAGTTATCGTGTTTGGAATATGTTTCTTAATACTCATTTATTTCAGTTTTGCGATGATTGTCTGATCACCAGTAGTTGATTGTCCCATCTTTACGCATACCTCAGAGCCCAAAGGCAAGTATACATCCACACGTGAGCCCAACTTGATGAATCCCAGGTGCTCATCAATATAGCACTCCTCGCCCTCCTTGGCATAGGTCACGATACGGCGTGCTACGGCACCAGCAATCTGTCGGCACAACACATCCACCCCCTTGGGTGTGGTAATCATTGTGTCGGCATGCTCGTTCTCCTCGCTTGCCTTTGGCAACCAGGCTTTGTGGTAGTTGCCGTCTACGTGCTTCACGAATTTCACCTTTCCGTCAACGGGGAACCAGTTGGCGTGTACGTTCCAAAGACTCATGAAGATGGAAATCATCAGTCGGCGGTCGTTGAAGTAGGGCGCATTGTCCACCTCTTCAATAACCACGATCTTGCCATCTGCCGGTGCCACCACCAAGTTGTCGGTGTCTTCGATATTCAAGTATCTTATTGGACATCTGTAGAAGTTGAGTACGATACCATATACCGTACCAAAGACTACTACGAAAATCCAGAAAGGAATCTTGTTGTCAATGGTGCTCCATAAGATTGCGGCGATTGCTACTATTGCTATCATCCCATACACGAGTTGGTCTGTACCTTCACGGTGTAATCTAATTTTCTTTAGTTTCTTTATTCTTTGTCCCATAAGGTAGGATTGAGTTTTTAATGCTGCAAAGGTACACCATTTTTGTCGTTTTTGCAAATTTTTCTCCTTTTTCTTTTGGTTATGTCAACTTTTACCCGTAACTTTGAACTCAAATTTTGAGTTTTACGCATAAAAATGGAAGATTTCATTCATTTACATGTTCATACCCAGTATTCCATTCTCGATGGTCAGTCCAGGATTCCCCGTCTTGTGGACAAGGCTATTGCTGATGGCATGAAGGGTATGGCCATTACCGACCATGGTGTGATGTTCGGCATCAAGGAGCTTTGCGACTATTGCGCCAAGGTGAACAAAGGCAGAAAGAAAGAGGGATTGGAACCTTTCAAGCCCATCATAGGCTGTGAGATGTATGTAGCCCATCGCCGCAAGGAAGACCGTGAGAAGGACAAAGGCGATATGAGTGGTTATCACCTCATCGTGCTGGCAAAGAATTATAATGGATATAAGAACCTCATCAAGCTGGTGAGCAACTCGTGGGTGGACGGATATTATATGCGTCCACGTACCGACCGTGCTGATTTGGAAAAGTATCATGAAGACCTCATTGTCTGTTCGGCCTGTATCGCAGGAGAAGTGCCACGCAAGATACTGAACGGCGATATCGAAGGAGCCCGTGAGGCATGCGAGTGGTATCATCGTGTCTTTGGCGATGATTATTATCTGGAGTTGCAGCGCCACGAGGTGACCGACCCTTCTGTCCTTGCCAACCGCGAGGCCTTCCCCATGCAGCAACGGGTCAACAAGGTACTTATAGAGATGGCAAAGGAGTATGGCATCAAGTTGGTTTGTACCAACGACTGCCACTTTGAGGACAAGGAGACAGCAGAGGCTCACGACCATCTGCTCTGTCTGGCAACGGGCAAGGACCTTGATGATCCTAACCGTATGCGCTACTCCAAGCAGGAGTGGTTCAAGACCCGTGAGGAGATGAACGCCATCTTCTCTGATGTTCCCGAGGCACTTTCCAATACCTTGGAGGTGCTCGACAAGGTGGAGGTCTATAGCATCGACCATGGCCCCATTATGCCTTTCTTCCCCATTCCTGAGAGCTTCGGTACCGAGGAGCAGTTGCGTGAGCGAGTTTCCGAGGAGGAACTCTATCATGAGTTCACCACCGATGAGAATGGGCAGAATCCACTTTCGCCCGAGGAAGGACAGAAAGTAATCGACCGTCTGGGAGGCTACGACAAAATATACCGCATCAAGTTTGAGGCAGAGTACCTGCGCTACCTTGCTTACGAGGGAGCCAAGAAACTTTATGGCGACCCGCTTCCTGCCAATGTCGACGAGCATGTCAACTTCGAGCTTCATGTGATGAAGACCATGGGTTTCCCTGGCTACTTCCTCATCGTGTCCGACTTTATCAGGGCAGCCCGCGAGGAGTTGGGTGTCATGGTAGGTCCTGGCCGTGGTTCGGCGGCAGGTTCTGTCGTGGCTTATTGCTTGGGCATTACCAAGATTGACCCTTTGAAATATGACTTGCTGTTTGAGCGTTTCTTGAATCCTGACCGTGTCAACCTGCCTGATATTGATACCGACTTCGATGACGATGGTCGAGGCAAGGTGCTGCGATGGGTGATGGATAAGTATGGACACGAGAATTGTGCCCATATCATCACCTATGGCAGTATGGCCACCAAGAACTCCATCAAGGATGTGGCGCGTGTGGAGAAACTGCCACTCGACAGGGCGAATGCCCTTTGTAAGGCGATTCCTGACCGACTGCCTGATGGAGCGAAGATGAATCTGACCAATGCCATCAAGTACACCCCCGAACTGCAGCAGGCAGAATTCTCTTCTGATATACGCGAGAGCAACACCATCAAATATGCCAAGATGCTCGAGGGCACCGTGCGAGGAACTGGTATTCATGCCTGTGGCTTCATTATTTGTCGTGACCCTATCAGCAACTGGGTACCGGTATCTACTGCCGACGACCCAGACTTCCCTGGTCTGAAGACAGCCGTGACCCAGTATGACGGCCATGTCATCGAGACCACGGGACTTATCAAGATGGACTTCCTGGGTCTTAAGACCCTGTCAGAGATGAAGGAGGCTTGCAAGGTTATCAAGCAGACCACTGGTGATGTCATCGATCTTGATACGTTGCCCATCGATGATGAACTGACCTATCAGCTATATCAACGGGGACAGACCATCGGAACCTTCCAGTTTGAGTCGCCCGGTATGCAGAAGTATCTCCGTGAGCTGAAGCCTACCGTCTTCGAGGACCTCATCGCCATGAATGCTCTCTACCGTCCGGGTCCTATGGACTATATCCCCTCGTTCATTGCCCGTAAGAACGGAAAGGAACCTATCGAGTACGATATCCCCTGCATGGAGAAATACCTCAAGGACACGTATGGCATTACTGTATATCAGGAGCAGGTGATGCTTCTCTCACGCCAGTTGGCAAACTTCACCCGAGGTGAGAGTGATGCCCTTCGTAAGGCGATGGGTAAGAAGAAGAAGGACATTGTAGACGCGATGAAACCTAAGTTCATCAAGCAGGGACAAGGGAACGGCCACGACCCTAAGGTGCTCGAGAAGATATGGGGCGATTGGGAAAAGTTCGCCTCCTATGCCTTCAACAAGTCGCATGCCACCTGCTATTCATGGGTAGCTTATCAGACTGCCTATCTCAAGGCACATTATCCTGCCGAATACATGGCTGCGCTGATGACCCGCCGCTTCTCTCAGATTACCGAGATTACCAAACTCATGGAGGAGTGCCAGTCGATGAATATCAAGACTCTGGGGCCTGATGTCAATGAGAGTTATCGTGCATTCGGTGTGAACGAGCATGGCGAGATACGTTTTGGCCTTTCTGCCATCAAGGGTATGGGAACTCCTGCAGCCGATGCCATTGTGGCAGAACGCGAGAAGAACGGACCTTACAAAAATATCTTTGATTTTGCCCAGCGTGTCGACTTCAGCAATGTCAACCGAAAGGCATTCGAAAGCCTGGCGCTGAGTGGTGGCTTCGACAGTTTCGGAATACCCCGCGAGAACTTCTTTGCTGTCAATAACAAGAACGAGATGTTCCTCGACACCTTGGTAAGATATGGTCAGCTTTATCAGCGCGAGCAGCACGAGGCTGTCACCTCTCTCTTTGGAGGACTCGACGCCATAGAGATAGCCACACCTCCCATTCCTCATGCCGAAGGATGGAGCACCATCGAACGACTGAACAAGGAGCGCGACTTGGTGGGTATTTATCTCTCGGCTCATCCTTTGGACGACTATAGTGTGGTGCTGAACTCTATGTGCAACACCCATTGCGCTGAGTTAGGCGACAAACCCTCGCTTGCCAAGAAAGAGAATATAGTCTTTGGCGGCATCATCACCGGAGTGAAGTCGAAGTTCACCAAGAAGGGAAATCCCTGCGGCTTCGTCACGATAGAAGATTTCGAAGGCTCCGGCGAGTTGGCTCTCTTTGGTGAGGACTGGGGACAGTGGAAGGGTATGTTCACCGAGGGCTGTACCGTCTTTGTTACAGCGAAGTGTCAGTCACGTTATGGCAACGACCAGTATCTCGACTTCAAGGTTTCGAGTGTGGAGTATCTCCAGACGGTAAAGGAGAAAAAGTTGGACAAACTCACCATCACGATAGATAGTGATATCATCAACGATACGTTGGTGAGCGACTTGAGCACACTCCTTGCCTGCGACAATGAGGAAAGTCGTACCCAGCTCTTCCTCCGCATACACGAAGTGGAGAGCAACGACTACATCCTTATGAGGGCCCAAGACAAGACGGTGAATGTAGACAAGAACCTCATCCAGTTCATCGAGGACAATCCCAAAATGTCGTATAGCATTAATTGATGTCTTGAAAAGTCATAGCCTTTTGGGTGGTGTCTCAAATGTTGTACGGGATATGAACTTTGGCATATTATTTGCAGTAATTATATGAACAACTGATGTTTCGCAAATGGGGAAGTAATAGTAGTTAGAGAAGTTAAAGCCATATGCTGTATGGTTAAGTATTCAACCCCAAAGGCTGTTGGCTATAACTTCTAATGAACGAAGGGAGTGATAACTTCTTTAACTTCTATATGACTTCTGAACTTGCGAAAGTTGAGTGAACAATACGAACAATTAAAAATAAGAAAAAATGGAAGTTACAATTACAACCGAGAATTTCGAGAGTTATAAGAATGGTTCTCTGCCTTTGGTAGTTGACCTTTGGGCAACATGGTGCGGTCCTTGCCGTATGTTGGCACCCATCGTGTCTGAGCTTGCTTCAGAGTATGATGGCAAGATAGTAGTAGGTAAATGTGATGTGGAAGAGAACGAGGATATCGCCATGGAGTTTGGTGTTCGTAATATCCCTACCCTTCTCTTCTTCAAGGATGGTAAGCTTGTTGACAAGTTTGTTGGTTCTGCTAAAAAGCCAGTCCTCGTCGAGAAGTTCCAGGCACTCCTCTAATCCCCAATCGCTTCATACAAAAGCATGGCTTTCCGCCATGCTTTTTTTTTGACTATGATAGAAATAGTGCTAAAATCTCCTCTCTCATTTCCATTAACGATAAATGAATAAGGGATGCGATACTTGAGTTATCACCCTTGAATTCCTATAAAACTTTCACTTCATACTGAGAGAAATCTTGCTCTTATACTATAAAACTCTTTTTTTTAGCCTATGAAAGTTCCGTTCAGAGCCTTTGGATGTCCGTTCAGAGCCTTTGAATGTCCGTTCAGAGCCTTTGAATGTCCGTTCAAAGCCTTTGAATGTGCGTTCAAAGACATTGAACGGAGAATATACTGTGGTTCAACGAAATTTTCGCTGTGGTTTAACGATTTTAGTTGACCACTCTAAGTGTTATTGATAATATGAGTTGACTCAGTTATTGCTTATTTATAATTCACGTTGACTTACTTATATTTTAGTCATGCTTATAGTTAATTACTTATGTCACTCGTAGCAAGTATAAGGCTATGGGTGCTGGAGAAAGTCAGAAGAACAGAATGTGAGGAATACATCATCCTTGAGATGTTGCAAAATGAAAAAACGCATATATAATATAATGTACGCGTGCGAACGTGAGCATAAATATTATATATGCGATTGGTTTTCCTGCTTTGTGCAGGGTTAGAAGGAGATGGTGCGGGAGCCGTCTGCTTCTGTGGTGATGTGAACTTTGGTGACATCTTCTGGTAGAAGGGACTCTATGAGTTCTGGCCACTCTAAAAAGCAGAGGTTGCCACCATAGAAGTAGTCTTCGTAGCCCATGTCGTACACTTCGTCTATCTTCTTGATGCGGTAGAAGTCGAAGTGGTATATGGGGTCGCCATTGCCTGAGGTGTATTCGTTGACGAGTGCAAAGGTGGGGGAGGTGATGACGTCTTCTACTCCTAATTCTTCACACAATGCCTTGATGAAGGTAGTTTTGCCAGCTCCCATCTTGCCGTAAAAGGCGAAGACTTTGCTGTCACCCATGTTCGAGATGAACGCCTTTGCTGCGTTGTGTATGTCCTCTAATGAGTTGATTTTTATTTCCATATTGCTATATTTTTTATTAAGTTGTGCCCTTTGGACTATGTTTTTTTGGCTTTGTGTTATTTGTTCTGTTCTTGAGTTTTCTCCTTGACCGATGGTCATGAAACCTTCTGTCATCTATCGCTTTCTGGGTGAGAGGGTGATCATAGGGATGAGCATCTCTTCCATGGAGATGCCTCCATGCTGGAAGGTGTCCTTATAGTAGGAAACGTAATAGTTGTAATTGTTCGGATAGGCGAAGAAGGAATCGCCATAGGCAAACACATACGAGGTGCTGATGTTGGGCGCAGGAAGCAGTGCCTTGTGTGGGTCTTTGATGGCAAATACGTCCTTGGCACTATAGGCAAGGTTCTTGCCTAACTTGTAGCGCAGGTTCGTGTTGGTGTTGCGGTCGCCTACTATCTTCAGAGGCTTGGTGGCTCTTATGCTGCCATGGTCGGTGGTGATAATGACTTTATAATTGCTTTGCGACAGGAGCTTGAAGAGTTCGGACAGCACAGAGTGGTGAAGCCAGCTCTGAGTAATGCTGCGATAGGCAGACTCGTTGTTGGCTAACTCGCGGACCATCTTCGACTCGGTGCGGGCATGGGAGAGCATGTCTATGAAGTTGATGACTACCACATTCAGGTCGTAGTTTTTCAGCTCATTATACTTGTCAAGAAATTTGTCGGCTCCCATGGAGTCGTTGATCTTATGATAGCTGAAGGTGTTGTGACGACGATATCGGTCGAACTGAGTCTGTATGAGGGGCGCCTCGTTGAGGTTCTTGCCTTCTTCCTCTTCCTCGTCTACCCACAGGTCTGGAAACATCTGGGCTATCTTGTCTGGCATCAGTCCACTGAAGATGGCATTGCGTGCATACTGGGTGGCAGTGGGGAGAATGCTCATATACATATCTTCCTCGATGTCGAAGAGGTCACCGATGTCATGTGCCAACACTTTCCACTGGTCGTAGCGGAAATTGTCGATAACGATGAGGAAAACTTTCTCGCCCTGGTTGAGGTGAGGGAATATCTTGGTCTTGAAGACATCGGGACTCATGCAGGGGCGTTCCTCGTTCTGGCTGAGGGATGCGAGCTGCTGCATCCAGTCGAGATAGTTCTTGGAAACATACTTGGCAAAGCCTAAGTTGGCCTCTTCCTTCTGCATCTGCAGCATCTCGGTCATCGGACTGTTCGTGCTGCTGAGCTCCAGTTCCCACTTCACGAGTCGACGGTAGATATCCATCCAGTCTTTCCAGGTGCGGCTGTCCATGATCTGCATTGCCAACTGCTGGTACTCTTGCTGGTAGCCGCTTTGGGTTACCTCGCTGACAATCTCGCGCTGATGGATGTTCTTCTTGAGCGACAAGAGAATCTGGTTGGGGTTGACGGGCTTGATGAGATAGTCGGCTATCTTGGAGCCGATGGCCTGGTTCATGATGTCTTCTTCCTCGCTCTTGGTACACATTACCACAGGTGTGGCAGGTTGTATGTCCTTGATTTGCTGCAGTGTCTCCAGACCGCTGAGTCCTGGCATCATCTCGTCGAGCAAGATGAGGTCGAAGGTCTGCTGGCGGCACTGCTCGATGGCGTCGGCTCCGTTGCTTACTGTGACAACTTGGTAACCTTTTTTCTCGAGGAAGATGATGTGGGCCTTGAGAAGTTCCACCTCATCATCTACCCATAATAATAGTCCGTTGTTCATATTTCTAAAATCCTTCTAATTCAAAATATTCGTCTTCCAGATCATAGGAGTCTTCTTTTTTCTCCTTGTTGTCTTTCTGATTTTTCTTTTCTTCTGTCTTGTTGTCTTTAGCCTTGGGGGCTGCTGTGTTCTTATTGGCTGCCTTTGACGGGGCTGTCTTGTCTGTCTTTGCAGTCTTGTCTGTCTTTGCAGGTTGGCTTGTCTTTGCAGGCTGATTCGTCTTTGCTGTATTGACAGGTTGGGGTTCCTCCTTGATGACAGTAGTGTCTGAAGCAGATTGGGCAGGCTGCGTTTCCTCCTTGATGATATTGCTGTTTTGGGCAGGCTGCGTTTCCTCCTTGATGATGGTTGTGCCCTGAGCATTCTGTTGTTGCTGAGGCTCTTCGGGTATAGTCATCGTATTATCGGAAGGTGCCTGGTTGTCAGTCTTCTCCTCTGTAACGACGATGGTTGTCGAGGTGTTCTGCTCTTCCAGTTCTGGGTTCTCATCGGTTTCCTTTTCGTCAGAGGATGCAGAGGACTCTTCCTTTTCGGTGATGATCTCTGCCGGCTCGTCAAGCAAGTCTGTCTGGATAGGCTTCACTGGGGCGAAGTGCTTCAGATAGAACTTGTCGTAGTCGCTATAGGCATACTGGGTGCCCAACAGTGAGAGGTTCTCTTGGCTGATGAGATAGGTGCGCGACTTACTCAGAAGGCGCACAATTTGTGTCTGATGCAGTACGTCGTGGGCATAGAGGCGTGCCTCGTCGTAATTACGGAAACCTGTGATCTGCATGAGATGGATGCCGTCGCGTTCTTCGATGTTGATATCAAAGTTGCGGACAAGATAGGTTGTGAAGTTGAACTTCGCCATCTCGAAGAGCAGTTGGTTCTCGTTGACAGAGTCGGGTGGATAGGCAAAGAGGAACACGAAGTCGGTCTGTCGCTCTGGGCTGAAGGCCTTCTGTGCAGTCTGCTCGTTCTCATTGAGTACGGTGCTGCGTCGCTCCCATACGTTCTCCAGGTCGAACTTGCCGCCATGGAGACGTTTTCCGGCATTGACTCCATTGACTATCATACCAGCCATCTCGCTGAGTCTGCCCTCAGGATATTTCTCGATCAGGGTCTTCATATCTGCCACGCATCCTTGCGCATCGCCCTGGTTCAACTTGCTCAGAGCGCTGATAAAGATAAACTTGTCACGGTTGGCGCCCATGGGGAAACGGGTGGATGATATATCAGAGTTGGACAGTACCGTCTGGTATTTCCCCAGTTTGAAAGCCTCGTAGGACGCAGCATAGAGCGAGTCTTCTATGTGGACACCAAACTTGGCATTGTCGGCATAGTAGGGGTCGGTAAGAAGTGTGGTCCACTTACTCTCTGGGTATTCCTGCTTGAGTCGCTCTACATAGGTGTTGGCTGTAGAAGGCATGTGCTTGCGTGAGTAGAGCAGATAGAGGTGATAGAGCACATCGTCCATGTGTTCATAATCCTTGAAATGTTCCTCAATGCGTCGCAGGGCTTTCTCGCTCAGTGGCAGGTTGTCGAGCTTGTCCTTGAAGATGACTCCAGAGTGATACAGACCATCGGTGAGCAAGGCGTTGCTTGCCTGCAACTGTTCTGCGGTGAAGGGGATTTGTGCCAGATAGTATTCGCGTTTGTGAGGATCGTTCTGGGCACTGTCGGCTATCTGCTTGAGGGAGTCTTCCTGTATGGATGCCTGCGCCAAGGAGTCGCGCATCTCGTCGGTCATCTCCTCTGCTCCCTGAGCTGAGGCTACAACGGTCTTGTTGATACGCTGCCAGTTGTCTACATTCTCGCGCTTGCCCCACTGACGCTGGAAGGATGTCTTGCCCTGACTTACAGCTATGGGGTTGTAGAAATACCAGGCACTGTTGGCCTGCGATGCTGCAGGCGATGATGTTTGTGACGGACGGCTGTTGGCAGAGGTATTGCCCATTCCTCCATTCTGAGCCAACTGGCGCTGGGCATTCTCTTCGGCCTGCTGGTTGCGTTCTTCTTTTTCCTTCTTCTTCAGAAGGGTTATCACTCGGTCGATGGCGGCATTGCGGTCGGACTCGCTCATGGTGGCAAGTTGCTGGAGAGAATCCTGCAAGTGGACGGCCTCGGTATAGGGTACGAGTTCGTCGAGTACTTTGGAACGCTCGGACAGTTGTTTGTAGTCCTTGCGGTCTTTGTCCAACAGGCCGATGGCCTCACCATAACAGCGGCGTGCATCTGAATAGAGCTCCTTGCCCCAATATAGGTCGCCCAAGTGGAGGAGCAGTACACCTTTCTCTATACCGTAGCGTGTTGACTTTGTGTTGCCTTTCTCGTAAGAGGAGATAGCATTGAGGGTGTCACGTTTCAGCAGGTAGATATTACCCATGGCATAATAGAGTTGGTCGAGATACTCCTTATTCTTGTCGGAGGCAGCCATTCTGCGCAGACGGGAAAGAACCTGCTTGGTATTGGTGGATGCCATCACCTCGCTCATAGAGATGCGGGCATTGAACTCCAGCTCGTAGGGTGGGTTGAGGCGTATCACGTGCTTGAAGGCCTTGTAGGCCTCGGTCTTACGACCCAATGCAGCCTGCAGCTGGCCCATGAGATACCACTCGCGGGCTTTCTGTTTGCGGCGCATCTCATGCTTGATGACTTTGCGCAGGTAGGGGATGGCCTTGTCGAACTGCTGGGTGTGGATGTAATAATCCGTATAGGTGTAGTCCCATTCTTTTTGGGCACGCCAGTGGATGGAGTCGCGCTGCATATTGCGGATGATGTCTTCGGCATCGTACATCCAGTTCTGTTCGATATAGCATTTAGCCAACCATGCCTTTGCACGGCCGTAGATGGCAGGCTGGGTCTCGAAGAGCCGGCTCATATAGGCAAAGGTGGAAGCGGCATTCTCGAAGTCGCCTTGATAGAACTGCGAACGGCCCATCAGCATCCAAGCCTTCCAGATGAAGGGATTGTACTCTCTGCGGTTGAGCCACTCGATGTCCTTGGCTGTCTTTCGGCGACTCTTGTTCCATTCGGGGCGCTGCTTGATGCTGTGGCGCTGGATGGCTTTCTGACATTTCTCGATGGCACGGTCGTAGTTGCCCTTGCCCAATTCGCGGCTATTCTTGTTGCCTACGGTATAAAGGGGGATGATTTCGGTATAGTTGTCCTTGTTGCCCTGCTCTTTCTCGAGCGAGGCATCGATATAAGCCAAGGTGCCATTATAGTATATATTGTACTTGGAGTGGAAGGCATGTAGCCATCTGTTGCGCGCAGTATTTTTCTGCGTAGAACAACCTGTCACGGCGATGAGGGCTATGACGAGGATGAGGATAATATGAAGGGCAGAATGCTGTTTCACGTTGATGGCTTTTGTTTCTTATAAATGTTTTTATTTCTTATAAAACTGAGATATGCCTGCTTTTATTGTCTTGCAGAGGGCAAAAGTGAGGATACTTACAAAGATGATGGTGGCTCCTGAGGGAACATTGAACTGATAGCTGACGAGGAGCCCGATGAGGCAGTCGAACCAGCCCACGATGATGCTGTAGAGGATAAGCCGTCTGTAACTGTAGGTGAAGATACTGGCCGTCATCTGTGGAATGGTAAGCAGACTGATGGCAAGGACTATACCCACCATCTTGAGGGTGGCGACGATGGTCATGGCGATGAGTGCCATCATCATATATTCTATCAGGGCGACGGGAAGATGCTGCGAAAGAGAAAAGGTGCGGTCGAATGCCACACTTTGGATGGGTCGTAGAAAAAGAGTAAAGAGTATGCAGACAAATGCCGTGAGAATGCCCAACAGCCAGAGATCGCCTGTGCCGATGGTGAGAATGCTGCCGAAGAGAAAAGATGGCAGGTCGGGCATGAAACCTGGAGTAAGGAAACAGCAGATGATGCCCACACTCATGCCCAGAGTCCAGAACATGGCAATGGCGGAGTCCTGACGTATGTCCTTGCGTGAGGAAGTCCATTGTACGCCGAAAGCGCTGAGTATGGCAAATATCATTGCAGACAGGATGGGGTTGATGCCGGCAAACACTCCTATGCCTATGCCTCCAAACGAGGCATGGGTGATACCGCCACTGATAAAGACAAGGCGGCGGGTTACGATGTAGGTTCCTATGAAACCGCAAAGGATGCTTGCCAGGAAAGCTCCTGCAAGGGCGTTCTGGAAAAATGTATATTCGAGTATGTTCATGAGGCTACGTGGCTTTCCTGTATAAATGCTATGACTTCGTCCTTCAGCGTGTCGGGAAGGTTGATGCCCCGGAGAATGAGGCTTCTGTTCCAGGCTGCCACTTCCTCGGGATGCATGGTATAGAGGACTTCGGAGAATTCTTCTACTTCCTGAGGTGTATAGTCGTGGGACTCGCGACCTCGAAAACGGTCCAACTCCTCATCGTCGAAATATTCGATTTCTTTGACCGATGCTTCCATCAGGCATTCTTGCTCGCATTTGGCATTATCGCCATTGCAGGTGTTGCAGGAAACTCCTTCCTGAATAGGTGATTCGGGACCATTGCGTAGGCTCAAGATGCCTAATAGAGCAGAGATGATGCCCAAGACCACGAGGGATATGATGAGATATAGCATGGGATGTACGGATAGATTCTTACTGTTTGTGAGAAGATAAGGGAATTATGCCTTCTCGGTGATAATGAAACCTACAGAGCGGAGATCTTCCCAGAAGTGGGGATATGACTTGGTGACGACCTCGGGATGATTGATCTGCAACTGTGGAAACTTGAATGCCAGAGGTGCGAAGGCCATTGCCATGCGATGGTCTTCATAGGTGTCGATAGGCTCATGGGTAGGCTCGCAGGTCTCGCCTTCCCAGATGAGGGTGTTGTCATTCTCGTCGCGAATGACATAACCCACTTTTCTGAGCTCTCGCTTCAATGCCTCTATACGGTCGGTCTCCTTGATCTTCAATGTGGCAAGACCGGTGAAACGGAAGTGTACTCCCATCGCACAACAGGCTACTACGATGGTTTGTGCCAGGTCTGGAGAACCCGTGAAATCGTAGTCAAGGCGTGGTAATGTACAGCGGTGGGCCTTCAGCTTGAGTGGGGCTATACGGTCGTGTAACTCAAAATCGCTCTTCACTCCCAACAGGCTGAAGATGTATTTCACCACAGAGTCGCCCTGCTTGGTGCAGTCTGACAGACCATCCAACTGCAGTTCTGAGTCACGATTGGCATTGAGGGCCATAATCTCGTACCAGTAGGACGATGCACTCCAGTCGCTCTCTATAGTGTAGTCTTCTATCTTGGCATAGGGTTGGGGTGCTATGGTGATGGTGTCGATATCAGTCCATTTGGCATCGGCACCAAACTGACGCATAGTCCACAGGGTGAGGTCTATATAAGGACGGGAGGCTATCTCGCCTGTGAGTTTCAGCTCGAGACCTTTCTGCAGCACGGGACCTATCATCAGCAGGGCAGAGATATACTGCGAGCTGATACTGCCTACTACCTCTATCTGGCCACCCTCGAGAGGTTTGCCTTCGATGTGGAGTGGGGGAAAGCCTTCTTTCTCAACATACTCGATGTCGGCTCCCAAACGGCGGAGGGCATCTACAAGAATGGCTATAGGACGGTTCTTCATGCGCTCGGTTCCCGTGATGGTATGCGAGCCTGGTGTGCTTGCCAGATAGGCGGTCATAAAACGCATGGCGGTGCCTGCTGCCTTGATGTTGATGGTCTCGGGCATGTCACGAAGTGCGGCTACTATTACTTCTGTATCATCGCAGTCGCTCAGATGGCTAAGAGGAAAGGTGCAGCCTGCCATAGCATGGATGACAAGGGCGCGGTTGCAGATACTCTTGGAGGCTGGCAACTGGATAGTACTGTTGATCTGTTGGGGTGCTTGAATGATATATGTCATGTTATGTTTTGTTTTCTGTGTTATTTGACGATGATTACTGGTAAGTCGAGAGGCTCATCGGTAGCAGTCTCTGTGGAGCGAGTGTTAGGACGCTCTTTTTTGGGGCCAGGAATGAGGGGACTGTAGTAGAGTACCTGGCGTATGCGCTCACGCTGTTGGGCTGTGAACTGATAGTTCAGGCTCATGGAATAGTCCATCAGGTTGATGGAACTCCAAGTATCGCCTGTGTCGTTTTGACGAGAAATCATATCAGACAGGAGGACGATGACATCTTTACCTGCCGATTCGGCTTCTTGTCGTTTGTTTTCTATATATTGGGAAAGCCACGTGTTGTAGGCTGGTCGGTTATAACTCTTTGTGTCGGTGCAATAATCGGTATCGGCATACGACTCGATGGGTTTGTTGTCTTTTTCAGCAAAGACATGATGCAGACCAAGATAATGTCCTAACTCGTGGGCAAGTGTGGCATTGGCATCGTAGATGAGATTTTCGGTGTTCTCGGATTCTGAAGTTATGCCTTTGTATCGGTTGCTCTCATAGTAGATGTACTTACTGTTGATGCAGAGGCAGTGAGCGTATTTCAGATTGCTCTTGGACAGTTTGGTACGCTTGGTGTTATTGAGACCTTCTATCTGGGGATAGCCTGCTCCCTGATAGGGCATCACGCTGATGCCCAAAGTGATAGAAGATTCGCCTTTTGTCTGGTCGAAGGGGTATACCATCACGTTGATGTATTCGTTGGGGTCCCATACATATTTGGTGTATCGGCGTGAGTTGTCGCCCATGAACTTTTCGCAGTCAATGGGGTAGGTGCCAGTCCATTTGATATATTCAACTCCTGGTTGTGCTAAGGTTTGATTTTGCTCGTTCTTCTCGGCAAGGACAAAACGGATGTGGATATTCTCGCTGTTGTCGTATTCCTGATATGTATAGACGTTGCCTTGATAGAGCTCATTGACATGGGCAACGAGTTCTTTGATTCTGGTATAGTCTACATACTGTTTCTTGTCCTGACTGTCTTGATAGAGGACGTGGAATATCACGGGTATCTGGTATTCATAGTCGTCGCCCGTTATCTCATCGTTGTCGCGGTCTTGCTCTATATCAGCATAGAATTCTTCTGTGCTGCTGTTACAGCAAGTGAGGGTGGCGCCTATGATGCATAATAGGATGCTATATATATAATGTTTCATGCGTGCGTACTTATTTATTATAATGTTGCAAAATTACAAAAAATATCGTAGATTCATACATAAAAGAGGATATATTTTTCTAAAAACAGTAAGGGCGGATCCTGCTTGATGCAGGAAAGTGCAGGCTCTGCAGTATAATATATGGCTGGGGACTTACTCGCTTATCATTTCTGTTTTGTTTATGCCGCTTGTAATCTTCCTGCTTGATTTTTGCTGGAGGATTAACTGATGTTTACAAAATGTTAGTAAATAGAGGGTGTAAAGAAGAACGCGTGGAGTAGTAATTGACAAAGTGTAAGTAAAACGTGGAAAAACTTTTGAATTCTTACTTTGTGTGCGTTACAAATTGCAAAATAAAATAGCCTCAAAAAATATGATAAAATTGCGTTAAGGAAAAATACAACTTACTCAAATTATTACTATCTTTGCATCAGAAAAAAGATATAAACCTTTAAAACGTAGTAACAATGAAACGAATTATATTTTTGTCAGTAATGATGCTCGTGACCATCGCAAGTTTTGGTCGTAAGCACGTGGAAAATGCAACAGTAGTTGCTGACACCATTTTTTATGCTGAGAATATGAGTAATGTGGCAAATGCTGATCAGGCTGCTTATTATCGTATTTTGATGACAACAGGAAGTGGTATCACCAAGAAAAATGTCTTCCAGGACTTTTATATGAATGGAAACCTCAGAGCCGAGGGCGGATATAGCTTCATCGACTTGGGTGATGACCGTAACACCGTTTTCAACGGAGAAGTTACTTCTTACTACAAGAATGGTAAGGAAAAGTGGCACGGAAAGTATGTCAATGGCAAACGTGAGGGTTACTTTACATTGCAGCTTCGCGATGGTGGTGTAGCCGTGGTACAGTTTAAGGGAGGTAAGTCAGTACATGACTTCTTTACAGTAACTTACCAGAACGGTAACATGGAAAAGAAACCTCTTTCTGAAATCAAGGGCTTGTTGTAAATATGTGTCAAATCGAATCTCTCTTATATAAATTATAATTTTATGTTGATATGACCTATATGAGGGCTATCCTCCGTGAGGAGGGTAGCCCTCTCTTTTTTTTTGTGGTCTTGTCTCAAGAAGAAATTCTACTTGTGGCGATTGGCCCGCTGCTGGCGATACTTAGCTTTCTGTCGTGCAGATCCGCTGCCGTGGGCGCCAGTGATATATTTCTTTTTCTTGGCCTTGGTCTTTACCTTGCCGTCGTCCTCCTTCTTGGGGCCTCCTCCGGCTTTGAATACCATGCCACCCATGATAATATCATCAATATCATTCATATTCTTTTGTCTTTAAATGGTGTTGATGTTGTTTTTAAAAATCTTTTCTTCTCTCGGTAGTTACAGACTCCCACCACTGATTAGTGGTGGAAGAGTCGTACGTGGGTGAATGCCATGGCTATGCCATACTTGTCGCAGGTCTCGATAACATTATCATCTCGGATACTGCCACCAGCCTGGGCAATATATTCTACTCCACTTTTGTGGGCACGTTCGATGTTGTCACCAAATGGGAAGAAGGCATCACTGCCTACAGATACACCTGTGTTCTGGGCAATCCATGCTTTCTTTTCCTCACGGGTCAATGGCTCTGGCTTCTCGCTGAAAAAGTTCTGCCATACACCATCCTGCAGCACGTCTTCCCATTCATCGCTGATATATACGTTGATGGTGTTGTCGCGGTCGGCACGGCGGATTCCCTCTTTGAAAGGAAGATTCATCACCTTGGGACATTGACGCAACCACCATTCGTCTGCCTTGGAACCAGCCAGACGTGTGCAGTGGATGCGGCTCTGCTGACCAGCACCGATACCGATGGCCTGACCATCTTTCACATAGCATACAGAGTTGCTCTGTGTGTATTTCAACGTGATGAGCGAGATGATGAGGTCGCGCTTTGCCTCTGCTGTGAATGTCTTGTTTTTGGTAGGGATGTCTTCAAACAAGGCAGGATCGTCGAGTTTTACCTCGTTGCGGCCCTGCTCGAAGGTAATGCCGAATACCTGCTTGTGCTCGATAGGTGCTGGCACAAAGTCGGGGTCTATCTTGATGACATTGTACGTGCCCTTGCGCTTTGCCTTCAGAATTTCTATTGCCTCAGGAGTATAGTCTGGAGCTATCACGCCATCGCTAACCTCTCGTTTGATGAGGGTGGCTGTGGCAGCATCGCATGTGTCACTCAAAGCAACAAAGTCGCCGTAAGAACACATACGGTCGGCACCGCGTGCACGTGCATAGGCACAAGCCAATGGTGACAGTTCGATGTTGACGTCATTGACAAAATAGATTTTCTTCAGTGTGTCGCTCAGTGGAAGACCAATGGCTGCTCCTGCAGGAGAAACGTGTTTGAAACTTGCTGCTGCTGGAATGCCTGTAGCTGCCTTCAGCTCTTTGACGAGCTGCCATGAATTGAGAGCATCGAGAAAATTGATGTAGCCAGGGCGGCCATTAATAACTTCGAGGGGAAGTTCACTTCCATCCTCCATGTAGATTCGAGATGGCTTTTGGTTTGGATTACAACCGTACTTTAATGCTAATTCTTTCATTGCAAAGTTCTGTTTGTTAAGAATTTGCTGCAAAGTTACAAAAAATCTCTCTCTTTGTACCATTCATAAGAACTTTTTTGTACTTTTGCAACCAAAATAGAGAATTTCAAACACGTTAGGTTATGAAAAATGATTTGACTCATCTCACAAGTGAAATCGAAAAGAAGGTTGGTAAGAAGATTCCGGTTGGAGCTGATTTTGAGAAATTGGCCTCTTTCTTTGCTATCAAGCATCACATCAAGCTGAATGCTGATGCGCTTCATAAGGTGTGGAACTATGTGAGTGGAAAGGAAAAACCAACCAAGAAAACACTGAACAAGTTGGCGCTTTTTGTGGGGTATCAGAGTTGGGATGATTTCCATGAGGCTCTGCATGGAGATGATGACGGTAATCTCAATTACGAAGTGGAGGAGGAGAAGAAATCGGATCCCTCCAACTATGATGATATTTAAGTCGGAATGTTACCGAAGAAAAACCTTTGCAGGTATGGATATAGAAAAAGGAGACTCGACAATGTGTATTGTGAGTCTCCTTTATCTTTTTACTTAGGATTGTAAGCGGAGTAAAATTATTCAGCGTTCTTCTGAATAGTCTTCTTCTCAGCGATACGAGCCTTCTTACCTGTAAGGGCACGGAGGTAGTACAACTTAGCACGACGTACTTTACCATGCTTGTTCACCTCGATAGAATCGATGGCAGGTGACTCGATAGGGAAGATACGCTCAACACCTACTGTACCTGACATCTTACGAACGGTGAAACGCTTCTTGTCGCCATGGCCGGAAATCTTGATAACTACACCACGGTAGAGCTGGATACGCTCCTTAGAACCCTCGACGATTTTGTAAGCGACTGTGATAGTATCACCTGCCTTGAACTCAGGGAACTTCTTGCCGGTTGCAAATGCTTCTTCAGCAACTTTAATTAAATCCATTTTGTTTTATAATTAAATATTGTTTGTCGTTCCAACGCAACATAGTCGAGCCACTCGTCAGCCCATGCCAGCGGTTACGCCGAAAAGCGGGTGCAAAGTTACAACTTTTTCTTGTTTCTTCCAAATTTTCAGAGACTTTCTTCTTTTTTATATGATATTTTTTTTGTTCTTCTTGTTTTTTTAGTGTATCTTTGCAATAAGAAATATAACAAGTTGAATCATGAGAAATAAATGTTTAGTTATTACTGCATTTCTTTTGGCTACTTGGGGTATATCTACTCCTTGCGTGGCTCAGAAGTACAAGGTTACAAAGGTGCAGCGTTCCCGTATTTTGGTGGATAAGAGATTTGATCAGAATCCTGATGCTCAGGCAGCTGTCTTTATAGCACCTTATAAGCATAAGGTTGACAGTATTATGAGTCCTGTTGTGGGTGAGACTGCTCACTATATGGCTGCTGGTCGTCCAGAGAGTGAATTGAGCAACCTGCTTTGTGATATTTTGGTATGGGCTGGTAAGGATTTCGAAGAGAAGCCTGTGTTCGCCGTTTATAATATGGGTGGTATTCGTGCAGCCTTGGCTAAGGGAAAACAAACGGTTGGTGATGTCAATGATATGGCTCCTTTCGAGAATAAGATATGTTTCCTTACTTTGACGGGTAAGGATGTGCTTGAACTTTTTTCTCAGATTGCCATGCGTGGTGGTGAGGGCGTAAGTCATGCTGTAAAAATGGATATCTCGAAAGATGGGAAGCTTTTGGATGCTACACTCAACGGACAACCTATAGATGAGAAGGCTTCTTACCGGGTGGCAACGCTTGATTATCTGGCTGAAGGCAACGACCAGTTGACTGCCTTTAAGAAAGGAACGGATGTCTTTGCGCCCAAACAGAGAGAGAACAATGTGCGCTTCATTATCATGAATTATTTTCGTGAACAGGCTGCACAGGGAATGTGTGTGGAATCTAAAGTGGAAGGTCGTATAGTTATCAAATAATATCTATGATGAAGAAATATTTTTTTGCTGTGGTAATGTGTTGCATTACTTTCAGTTCTTGGGCACAGAAACAGTTGGTGGTGCTGCATACGAATGATACACATAGTTGTGTGATGCCTCTGAATCCTAATTTGGCTGATACGGCTATTGCAGACAGAGGTGGTTTCCTTCGTAGGGTGAACATGGTGAAGCAGGAAAGACAGAAGAATCCTGACCTTCTGCTCTTCGATAGTGGTGATTTCTCACAAGGTTCACCTTATTACACACTCTTTAAAGGTGATGTAGAGGTGGGACTGATGAATGAGATGGGATATGATGCTGCCACGATAGGTAATCATGAGTTTGATTTTGGTATCGATAACATGGTTCGGCTTTTCAAGAAGGCTAAGTTTCCTATAGTTTGTTCCAACTATGATTTCACTGGTACGCCTTTGAAGGACATTGTTAAGCCTTGGGTTGTGTTGAAACGCGGGGGAGTGAAAATCGGAGTCTTTGGTTTGGGACCCCAGTTGGAAGGACTTGTCACTGCTGCCAATTATGGGTCGATCAAGTATCTTGACCCTATAAAAACAGCTTTGGAAACGGCTACCTTCTTAAAGAAAAAGAAGAAATGCGACATCATTATTTGTATTTCGCACTTGGGATGGAATGTGGAGAATACAGATGATGTCCAGACAATACCCGGCACTCGCTATATCGATTTGGTATTGGGAGGTCATTCACATACTTATTTCAAGGAATTGAGATATGTGAAGGATTTGGACGGAAAGCTTGTTCCTGTCGACCAAAATGGCAAAAATGCCATTTGGGTGGGCAAGATAGTCTTGGATTACTCGAAATAAAAAGTCAATGCTATCATTTTGCTGTGTGCTTTCTGGGAAGCCATAGCATATGGTAGCATATTTTTATCCTTTATATTATTAATGTGCCCTTTGTCAACTGTGTTGCTGATTCCATACATGAATTTCAGTTCCGGTCTTAATTTGAAGAACGGAAGATATAAGTCACATCCTACTCCGATTTCTAAGAACAGGTCTGTTTTCTTTAGTTTGATATAATCGTCATTGCTGTTGTTCAGGTTGAACATCGGATTGATACCCGCCATGATGTATGGTCGGTGATTGTTGAAGCGGGGAGCTGCAAAGATGAGGTCTACTGCTGTAGAGAGATAGGCTGTTTTCATCTCTTGCATCTTCTCGGTAGGCCGGTCGTTGGCATCTTTCTCCAGCAGGTTGCGATAGGTAAGATGACGGGTGCCGAAATACATGGCAGGAGCTACTCGTAGTTGGAAGTTGGTGTTGAGACGAAGCTCACCCAGTACGCCTACGGTGAATCCTGCATCCCATCTGTCTTGATCGACGGTGACGCATGATTCTACTTCTTGACCTTCCTCGTTGATATAGGTTTGATGACCCGTATTCACCAACTCTAAGTCTTGTAGGTGTGTGCCTACCAAGACACCAAAGTGGAAAGTACGAAGGTCGGTATAAGGACGATTCTCTACGGTACGTTCCTGAGCCTGTGCCTGGAAGAGTACTAATCCGATAAGGGATATGACGATAAATATCTTCTTTTTCATATTCTTATAACGGAATACATGGATTCTTATTGCCCTCAACTTATTTTGAAAGAGTATAAATTACTAAAAAAATGATACCTATATGTAGGTATTTGAAAAAATATTGTTATCTTTGCACCATACTTAATAGGTATAGATTAAAACAGATTGAACAAAACATTATTAATATTAAAACTTTATTATTATGGCTTACGTAATTGGTGACGATTGTATCGCTTGCGGTACATGTATTGATGAGTGTCCATCAGGTGCTATCTCTGAGGGCGAGAAGTATTCTATCGACCCAGATGCTTGCACAGAGTGTGGCACTTGCGCTGATGTTTGTCCTAACGAGGCTATCAGTCTTCCTTAATTATTAAGGAAAGATACTTTAGTTACATAAAACATCTTGAGCGGCTCTTTGAGTCGCTTTTTTTTGTTTCTTTTGTTTTGAAATCTATTTTTTATTCCTGCCTTTGTTATAAAGTTCACACGTAGGTGTATATTTTATTATTATACATTTTCACTTCAATCTTATAACTCAAACGAGTATGAAAAAAGCGGAACTCCTTCTGGAATTCCGCTCTTGAATATTTCTTGTTTCTTATTATTCTGCTGTAGCTTTTGTGCCCTTTTCGATGGCATCCTTAGCATATTTGTTTTCAGGATCCAACTGGAGCAACTTCTCCCAGTATGGTTTGGCCTTTTCAAAGTCCTGCTTGTCGTAGTTGTAGATGAAGCCCATGTACTGATAAGCCTGCTTCAAGTAGCCGACTTCGTCAGCGTCACACTGCTTTGCCTCAAGCTCCTTGATTACTTCCTCATATGCTGGGATAGCCATATCGTCCAACTCGCTTTGGAATGCAGTGTTACCTTCCTGTAGTTTGGCGAATGCCTTCAATGAAGGATATTTCTCAGCAAGTTTGTCGTAAACACTAATGGCTTTTTCTATGTTCTGAACTTTAGTTTCTGCATTCTTCTTAGCCTTGTTGACATAGATTTCAGCCAACTTCATGAAATCTGTAGGAGCTGCATCTGGGTTTTTGTCCATATACTGCTGGCTGTATTCCAACGCTTTGTCCTCATCACCCTTTTGCTTGTATGCCTCTGAGATGTACTGCAATGGCTTAGGATCGTCGGCCTTGAGCTGCAATGCCTTCTCATACTGAGCGATACCTTCATCGTACTGTTTGTTGCCTACCAATGCCATACCATAGTAAGTATAGTCTCTTGATGTCTTCTTGATAGAGTCTGTACCCATGATGACCTGTGCATGCTGGAGAGCTACATCGAATTTCTCGATATCTACAGCAGACCATAAAGCAACTCTGTGGAAGGTAGGATCTTTAGGGAACTTCTGCAATCCACTCTCAGAGAGTGTCAATGCTTCATCCTTCTTGTTGACCATATAGTCGGTGATAGCGTAAGCTACATAGATATATTCCTCCAACTTGTTAGGATCGGTCTGCTTGAAGAGATCGTAAGCCTTGTCGTACTTACCATTGCTGTAGAATGTGTAACCTGCCTTAGCCTCGTAAGGATATTCTGGGTTCACTTCCTTCAGCTTCTTCAGTGTCTCTGCGCTTCTTACAGGGTCAATCTTTTGATATACATTGGCATAGCTGATGTATCCTTGAGGATTCTTAGGATCCATGACAATACAGTCGTTGTAGCTTGCAGCAGCATCACCACCATTGTCCTGCAATGCGTAGATATCACCTTTCAGGATATAGGCGTCACCAAAGTTTTTAAACTTCATGGTGATAGCATCTGCTACAGCCATAGCCTTTTCATACTGCTTGTTGATAGCAAGAATGTTACCCAAAGCTACAAGAGCTTTTGGGTCTTTCTTAAACTCTTTCTGGTACTCCTTCAGGGACTTATCGAAATCCTTTGAGGTTGCTCTACCAGACTTGATGTTTGCCTCTATTGACTTCAGCATGTCCTTATAGTTGACATCCTGAGCCATTGCTGGCATTGACAAACCCATCATCAATGCGGCAGCCACTAAATATTTTATTGCTTTCATAATCTCAATTTTTATTTGTGTGATTACTATTTTTATTCATTAGATGACACCTTTATCCAGAAAGTTTAATCGGATTCTTATTTTTTAATATTTACTTTCTTGTAGGTTATGTCGCCTCTATAGGGAAGCAGACCTGATTTGAATACAATCAACTGTCCCCGTGGGTTCGTGATGTAGTTGGCAAAGCTCCATGGGAGCGCCTTATGTGGGTCTACTACTATAGCATATAATGTTCTTACGAATGGATATCTTCCGTCGAGAAGGTAAGCCTGATAGGGTTGCCAACTGTTCGATGGTGTTGCCTTGTCTTTGATAGACACTCGCATGACATGAATATTCTTCTTAAAGGTGGTGTTGGTGGAATCTCGACGGTCATTCAACCAGTTAGAACCAATTACACCGATAGCGCCTGGAGTCTCGTCTACGAAGTCAATTACCTGCTTGCTTGTCTTGGCTGCCATGATTTTGGCACCCATCTTTTCGCCATGCAATACTGAGTCAACAACCCAGTTGGTAGTAGCCGAGCGAGTATTGTCGAAGATGACTTCGATGTCTCCTCTTTTAGAACCAGGAACAATGTCGCTCCATTTTGTGGCTTTTCCTGTCAGGACACGTTTGATGTCGTTTACCGTTATACAAGTATCTTGGTTGTTCTTGTTGACGATAAAAGCCAATCCATCGTATCCTATAGGGAAGACTGAAGGAATAACATTGCTTTTCGATTTCAAGTATGCAATCTCGCTATCTTTCAGATGACGAGTTGTGAATAAAAGATTAGTCTTGAAATCTTTGATCATCTGAAGTCCTGTGACTTCATCTGCATAAATGGGCTTGAGTTTTGCCTTTGGAAATTCAAACTCAAACTGTGTTCTCTCCTCGTCGATGATAGGGCTCAGACTTTCGTCTGCATAGAATTCAATAGTGCCCGACGTAGGAGTATCAGTTCTACCATCTTTGGCTTTCTTCTCACCACATGATGAGAAGAAAGCCATTGATAGTGATATTAATCCTATAAAAATATAAGATGTTTTTTTCATTCTATTACTGCAATCTAAATACAACTGGAACTGTGTACTTCACACGTACGGTAGAACCATTCTGCTTACCTGGACTCCACCTTGGCATACTTCTAACAACTCGAGAAGCCTCGCGGTCGAGTGATGGGTCTACAGAACGTACAACCCTTACATCAGTGATAGAGCCATCACGCTCTACAACGAATGATACGATTACACGGCCTTGTACACCATTCTCCTGGGCGACAACAGGATACTTTGTGTTGCTTGAGAGGAAAGCCTGCAAGGCAGCTGGGCCGCCAGGGAAGTGAGGCATCTCTTCTACTACATCAAACACCTTGTTAGAAACCTCAGGCTTTGGAGCTGGTGGTGGTGGTGGAGCTGCTACGGCGATATCGCTTCTTACAGCTTCAGCCAGACGGCTTTTAGTACCTTCCTTGTTCTCAGTACCTACGGCCACCTTCTCATCCAGTTTATCCATTTGCTTTACCTGGTTTTCCTCTTTTACGAGTTCATCCTTCTTGATGACAGGTGCAGTAAACTTCTGAGTCTCGCGAGCCACAGGTATCTCCTTTTTAGGTTCAATCTTTGGCTTCACTGGCTCTTTCTTCTTTTCTTCTTTCTTAGCTTGCTGCTGGAGTTTAGCCAACTCCATAGCTTCCATGTATGCTTGCTGTTCTTCGGCCTGTTTCTGTTCGATAACCTTCCAAGCCAAGAATCCACCTACGAGAGCTGCAGCGATGACCAAGATCAGAAGAGCCTTGATGTTTCGACCAGAAGTACCCTTACGGAGCTGGTAAGCACCATACTCCTTGTTCTTTCCGGCGAAAACCATTTCGACCCATTTAGGATCGTATAGATCTATTTTTGCCATTTCTTTCTTGTTTTAATTGTTAGCAATCATCTTACATCTTAACGTTTCTTGACTTGAGAAGCTTCTCGTCGTCTGCGCTAATCTTGTCGATGACATACGTACCAATGTTCAAAATCTGCATTTCATCGAGTGCGTCAACCATATTCTTGTACGAAGCATTGTCAGTAGGCTTGATGACGATAGTCAGGGTCGGGATTTTACCATCCTTCAAGTTACCTGCCTTCAAGTCACTCAATTTCTTCTGATAGATGCTGTCAGGATATTGTTTTGGATTCTTAGAACGCTCCATGTTTAACTCCTTAACAGCGAGTGAGATTCTCTCTACTGGACGTGTACCGTTCTCTGTAGCATGCTCTCTCAAGACCTTACGGATACCATTGGTGCCCCATGTTGTCTCCTTAATCCATGTAGGATCGTCATACTTAGGGATACCGGCACCATAGTAAATCTTGTTGTCTGCAGTTACATAAAGTGTCACAGTCTCAGAAGCTTTAGCCTCATTCTTGTTCTCGTCGTTCTGGTTCTCATCATTACTTGGCATTGTCAGCTCCATAGTCTGAGGTTTGCTCAAAGATGTACACAGCATGAAGAACGTGATAAGCAGCATGAGCATATCCACCATAGGCGTAAAGTCTACGCGGACATTCATTTTCTTTTGTTTGCTTTCTTTCTTTGCCATTTATTCGTCCCCCTGTTGTTTTAACTGTGTAATCATATAGTAATGACTCTCGTCCATATCCTGGAGTTCGTTCATCACTCTCTTAACTGTCTTATATGGAGTAGAAGCATCAGCCTTGAGGGCAATCTTGATGTCCTCGTTTGTCTGGCGAGCAGCGTTTACCCACTGCTGGAACTCGCTCATACCACCATTAATGCTGTCGAGAGGAATACCTTTCTGCTGGAGATACTGTGGACGCTTAGAAGCATTCATAGCCAAGTATGTCTTCAGGTCGCCCATTGGGACACCGAATGTACCCTCACTCTTGAATGTCTCTATCATCTTAGGTGTCAGCTCCACACCGAAAGCAGCAGTCATAGTGCTCAGTGAAGCACCCAGCTGATCAGTATTATCAATACTCATAAATACTTGGCCCTCGCCGGTAGGATTACCAGCCTTGTCCTTTTCAGGATTTACCAAGATTGTCAAGACTCCGTTCTCAGGCACCTTGATTTCAGACACAGAACCTGGTGTGTTTACCTTTACAGGCTCATTCTTTACGAATGTAGAGGTGAGCATGAAGAAGGTAAGCAACAGGGTCATAACGTCTGACATAGGCGTCATATCGATCCAGATGTCACTCTTCTTAATTTTTACTTTACCCATAGCGATAAAATTTTAAAGGGTTAGCAAAAATTAAGCCTCTTCTGCGTGGTTAGCTTCGTATGTCTGAGCAATTGAGTAACCTACCTCGTCGAGTGCGTATGTCAACTTATCTACCTTGTTGGTGAATGTGTTGTAAGATACAACGGCACACCATGATGTCAAGATACCGAATGCGGTGTTGATCAACGCCTCAGAAATACCTACAGAAAGTGCTGCTGAGTCAGCGCCACCACCTTCACCCATGGCCTGGAATGACTTGATCATACCGGTTACAGTACCGAGAAGACCAGTAAGAGTACCAAGAGTTACGATTGTAGCGATGATAGGCAAGTTCATTGTCAGAGTAGGCATCTCCAACTGAGTAGCCTCCTCATGAGCCTGCTGGATCTTAGCTACCTTCTGAGCCTTCTTCAAAGAAGCGTTAGCGCCAGACTCCATTGACTTGTAAGCGTTCAAAGAAGCCATAACAACGTTGGCTACAGTACCGCGCTGCTTACTGCAGAGCTGCTCAGCCTTAGCGAAATCGTTAGCGTTCAAAGCTGCCTTGATGTTTGCAACGAACTTAGGAAGAGCACCTGTACCAGTAGCGGTCTTGAGGGCCATCCAACGCTCGATAGTCATTGCCAATACGGTGAGCAACAATGTGTGAATTACAGGTACGATAACACCACCTTTGTAGATTGTACCCCAAATGTCTGCTGGGTGATCCTGTACACCTGGATCCTGGAAGTGCATGTCGTTTCCGAACCATGTGAAGAACAAAGTGAATGCGATGATAGCACATACCACGATGATCCAGAATGCGCCTCTTACTCCCTGAAAGCCCTCAGATTTTTTCTTAGGGGCTGCTTGTTTTGTAGTTGCCATAATTTTACTTTTTTTAAATTATTAGTTAATAAATTATTTGAAAGTTTTTTCTCTAATGTTTTGTAGACCTTATTTGTGTCAAGACAAAGTTTGGTTTTTTCTGTTACTAAGGGCAAAGATAATAATTAAAAATAAAACACGAAACGCATTTAAGAAGTTTTAACGAGATATTGAGTGTATTTAATCAATATCTCGTCATTTAAGTCGTTTTCTACGCTTTTATTGTGCGTTTTTACCGATTTCTTATTCGTTTGCTGTTGTTTCTTTTCGATTACTTGAGCTTGCCCAACGCCTCCTTGATTCGGCGTATTGCCTCTACGATATTCTCATCGCTTGTGGCGTAACTCATACGGAAACAATCTGGGTCTCCGAAAGCGTCACCTCCCACTGTTGCCACGTGAGCCTCTTCCAAGAGATACATAGCCAGGTCTGTGGAATTGTTGATGATACGGTCGCCTGTGCTCTTGCCATAGAAGCTGCTGCATTTTGGGAAGAGATAGAAGGCTCCCTGTGGCATGTTCACCTCAAGACCTGGTACTTCTTTAGCCAACTTTACGATGAGGTTGCGACGGCGTTCGAAAGCTTGGCGCATGTTCTCTACGGCACTTTGGTCGAGTGTGTAGGCTGCCTCGGCTGCTTTCTGGCTCACAGAACATGTACCGCTGGTGTACTGTCCCTGCAGTTTGTTACATCCCTTGATGATCCACTCTGGACCTGCGAGGAATCCGATACGCCAACCAGTCATGGCATAAGCCTTTGATACACCGTTGGCAATGATGACCTGCTCCTTCATGTCAGGTTCCTGTGCGATGCTGTGGTGCTTGCCGATATAGTTGATGTGTTCGTAAATCTCATCAGCCAATACGAAAACTTCCTTGTGTCTTCTCAGTACATCAGCGAGTGCTGCCAACTCTTCCTTAGAATAGACGCTACCTGTAGGGTTGCTTGGTGAGCAGAGGATGAGCATCTTGGTCTTGGGAGTGATGGCTTGTTCCAACTGCTCGGCTGTCATTTTGAAGTCCTGGTCGAAACCGGCGTTTACGATGACAGGTACACCGCCAGCCAGTTTCACCATCTGTGGATAGCTTACCCAGTAAGGTGCAGGGATGATGACCTCATCACCAGGATTTACCAAGGCGAGTACTGCGTTGCAGACGCACTGCTTGCCGCCAGTACCTACGATTACCTCGTTGGCAGTATAGTCAAGATTGTTCTCGTTTTTCAGTTTGGCAACAATTGCTTTTCTCAAGTCAGGGTATCCTGGAACAGGAGAGTAACGAGAGTAATTTTCGTCGATAGCCTTTTTGGCTGCCTCTTTGATGTTGTCAGGTGTGTTGAAATCGGGTTCTCCCACGCTCATGTTGATCACGTCGATTCCTTGAGCCTTCATTTCACTGCTTTTCTGCGACATCGCCAGCGTTGCTGATGGTGCCAATCTGTTAAGACGATCTGATAATTGTGCCATATTTTATATCAATGTTTATAATCCGACTGCAAAAGTAATCATTTTATTTCTTTTGCGGAAAGAAACATATTATTATTTAACTTTTTGTATCTAAATTGTTACATTCTGCCATGTTTAACCCAGGTGAAGCACATGTCCCATGCGGTCTCTCTTGGTTTTGAGGTATCGCTCATTGTATTTGTTGGGAGTGGTCTCGATGGCGATATTCTCTACGATTTCCAGTCCGTAGGCCTCCAGTCCGACACGTTTTACGGGGTTGTTTGTCATCAGGCGCATTTTGTGTACACCGAGATGGCGCAGCATCTGTGCTCCACAGCCATAGTCGCGCTCATCAGGTTTGAAGCCCAGATGGGTGTTGGCGTCCACGGTGTCGTAGCCTTCTTCCTGAAGCTTATAGGCGGCAATCTTGTTCATCAGACCGATGCCTCTTCCTTCCTGCTGCATGTAGATGAGTACTCCCTTGCCTTCTTTCTCGATCATCTCCATGGCTTTGTGAAGCTGCTGACCGCAGTCGCAACGCTTGCTTCCCAGGATGTCGCCGGTGGCGCAAGATGAGTGAACACGTACGAGGATAGGCTCGTCTTCTTTCCATTCTCCCTTGATGAGGGCCATGTGCTCCAGTCCGTTGCTTGCCTGGCGGAAAGGAATGAGATGGAAGTGCCCGTATTCTGTAGGCAGGTCTACCTCTTCACCTATTTCTATCAGCGACTCTTTCTTGAGTCGGTATTCTATCATGTCTTTGATGGAGATGACTTTCAACCCCCATTCCTTAGCAAACTTCAGGAGTTGTGGCAGGCGGGCCATGGTGCCATCTTCGTTCATGATTTCCATCAGTGCGCCGGCAGGGTAGAGTCCCGCCATCTTGCAAAGGTCGATGGCGGCCTCGGTATGTCCGCTTCTGCGCAGCACTCCGTTGTCTTGTGCATATAGTGGGTTGATATGTCCTGGACGTCCAAAGGTCTTGGATGTGGAGTTGGGGTCGGCAAGGGCTTTGATGGTCTCAGCTCTGTCGTGTGCAGATACTCCAGTGCTGCATCCTTCGAGTTTGTCGATGGTGACGGTGAATGGAGTTCCAAGCATGGATGTGTTCTCTGAAACCTGGTGGGGCAGATCCAGCTCATCGCATCGGCTGATGGTGATAGGTGCGCAGAGTACACCGCGGGCATGTTTGAGCATGAAGTTTACCTTGTCTGCATCAATCTTCTCTGCTGCTATGATGAGGTCGCCTTCGTTCTCTCGGTCTTCGTCGTCTACCACGATGACGAATTTTCCTTCTTTGAAGTCTTCTACGGCTTCTTCTATGCTATTCAATCTTACGTCTTCCATTTTCTAATTGATACCTTATATATATAGTTACATTTCTTTAGTTCTCATGATGATGTCGTTGTTCACCTGCGTCACCACTTTCAGGTCTCTGTACAGTCGCAGGCGGAAACTCCACATTCTAAGGTAGAGCACAGTGCCTAAAGGAACGATGAGAGCTGCCAGGATATTGAGCCATTTACGTTCGAATGGGCGTGTGTGAGCCTTGGGCGAGAGTACGGGATACTGGTTGATGTTGTGCAGGATATATTTGTTCTTTGTATTCGACAAGTCTTCTATCACTGCTTCCAGTTCGTTGCTGATGCGCTCTATCTCATGATCTGGCTGATATTTGAAGAACACATTGATGAAGTTGGGCCATTTCTTGAGTCTGTGCTCCTTGTTGTATGCCTCGATATCTTCGTTGATGTGTTTCAGCTTGACGGCGTCCTCAGTGTATGCTGGGTCGTTGATGATGACCTCCTTGCCAAAGATATGTCGTTTGAGTCGTATTCCTAAAAGCTTGAATATAAACTCTTTGTACATATCTATGTTGAAGACCGTCGAGTCGTTGGTTGCTTTGTAGGTGACGAATACCGCTAAAGGTCCCAGTACGGCAGAGGCAAGTCCTTTTCCAAACCATATAGCCCAAATTCCGCTTCGGCTCATTCGGTATCCAGTGTTGTCGAGAATAAAGAAGGTGATGAAAACCATTACCGAGATGATGACAGGAAATCCCAATCCTCCTTTTCGGATGATGGCGCCCAGCGGTGCTCCGATGAAGAAGAAGATGAGGCACGACAACGCCAGCGTGAACTTGTTGATGGCCTCTATCTTGTGGTCTCTTATCAGTCGGTCGCCCACATTGGTGATCATACTCTTGAAGTCGAGGTCGTTCATGGCTTGCTGCACGTCGGATGAAGCGTAGTTTACTACCGACAGCCTGCGCTCTGTAGGCATCTTCTCGAACAGAGAGTCGATATTCACCTTTGTTGCAGCAGCTTTTTTCACAGCCTGTAGCGAGTCTTGCTTGCTCATGAATGGCTGGTGATAGTATCTTATTCTGGCATCTGCCAGGTACATTCTTCCTATCGAGTCGTACGACTGGTTGATGGAGTCGATGTCGTGTTTTATTTTGGCAAGACTCTTCGCCTTGGCATTGTTTGACAGCGAACTGGCATCGGTGAGGCTGAAGTCGTTGTCGAAGTCGAGCACGATTTTCTTCGAGATGAAGGTCTCTCTTCGGTAGGGCACTGCGGCGCTGTTGGCAAGCTCGCTGCTCTGCATGTTCTCAAACCATTCTCCGCTGTACAGGCTCAGTACGAGGTGCTTCTTCTCGGCCGTACTCTGCAGCATACCCGAGTCGGCGAGGATAATGGCGGCATCCTCATAGCTGTTGGTCATGCGATAGATCATGATGCCGTACAACTTGCCCGTCTTGAGGTCTTTCTTCTGTACGTAGAGGTTGCAGTTGGGGATTCCGTCATAGAAGATTCCCTCAGGGATTTCCAACTCAGGACTCTTCTGCTTCATCGAGATGAGAAGCTGTGCCAGCTTCATGTTGGAGCTGGGACCGATGTTGTTCTGAAAGTAGAACGAGCTGACCATCACAAGGACAGTGATGATGATGAGCGACCTGAAAGCCTGCATCAGCGAGATGCCTGCGGCCTTGATGGCTGTCAGCTCAGAACTTTCTCCCAGGTTGCCGAAGGTGATAAGCGAAGAGAGCAGGATGGCCAAAGGCAGGGCCTGTGGTACAAGCATGAGTCCCATGTACCAGAAGAACTGCGCCATGACTTCCACCGACAAACCTTTACCTATCAGCTCGTCGATGTATCTCCACAGGAACTGCATCATCAGCACAAACTGGCAGATGAAGAATGTTCCCACGAAAAGCAGTCCGAATTGCTTCGCGATGAATATATCTAATTTCTTGATTCTCATTTCAGCTTGCAAAAGTAACATAAAAAACTCAAAAATCATTCTTTTTTTGTTTTTTTATATATTTAAATCATGTTTGCCGCTACTCAGCACCCATAGGGAGAACTGATAGTTTCAGTTGCTTTACTCGTGTTGTCAGCCTTAAGTCCCAATGAAATGTTGGCTTCATACTGGAGAAATCTTGCTCTTATGCTGTATAAATGTTTTGCTTTAGCAACAAAAATCTCCGTTCCGTGATACGGAATGGCCATTCCGTAGTTTGGAACGGCCGTTCCGTGATTTGGAACGGCCGTTCCGTATCACGGAACGGAGATTTGTCCTGTGGTCGAATTGTTTTTTCGTTATTGATAATATGAGTTGACTCAGTTATTACTTATTTATAATTCACGTAGACTTACGATCATAGGTTTACAGAAGCACACGCCCTGAAGGTCTTAGGCTTATATGGAAGTAGCACGCCCTGGTCTATGAGTTTCTGTCCCTTCGTGTTGTGTGTTGCTTACTTGCGGAAGTTGAATATATAATGTTGCTATATAAAATAAGGTGTAGTATCTTTTGGAAGAGTATAAAAAAGCAAAAATATTACTTTTTTGCAAAATTCTTTCGAAATAATTTGCTCAGTTCAAAACTTTGTATTACCTTTGCACCCGCAAACAAGCAAACGTTTGCTCGGATGGCGGGATAGCTCAGTTGGTTAGAGCGTCGGATTCATAATCCGGAGGTCCCGGGATCGTAGCCCGGTCCCGCTACGAAGAAGCACTTGTGAACATTAGTTCTCAAGTGCTTTTTTCGTTTTTAGATAGTCAAAGAAAGAATAGGAATGTCTTTCTGATGGCTTTCTAATTGTTGCATGATAGTTTTGTGGAATTCTAAAAAAATGCTAAGATGCCTTTGTTTCTCAAAAATATTCGTATTTTTGCGGATGAAAACGAACATGACCTTATTTTAACTTAAGAGATATGACTACTAAATGGAACTTTCGTATAGGTTCTCTATACCTTATTATATTATGCAGCCTGCTTCTTTGCTCGTGTGGCAACAAGCCCAAGAAGTATATTATCGGCGTTTCGCAATGCTCTATGGATGCTTGGCGAGAGAAACTGAACAGCGAGTTGAAGACAGCCGAGTATCTCAACGACTCTGTAGAGGTGCGTCTGGCTTCTGCCGATGACGACAATGACATTCAGCTGTCGCAGATCAATTACTTTATCGACCAGGGTGTCAGTCTGCTCATCGTTTCTCCCAATCAGGTGAATGTCATTTCGCCTGCCCTCGAAAGAGCACAGCAGAAGGGCATTCCTGTGATTCTTGTCGACCGTAAGACGCAATCGAAGAAATATACTGCTTTTATCGGTTGTGACAACTATCTGTTGGGTAAATTGGTTGGCGATTATATCGCCCAGCGCCTGAAAGGAAAAGGACGTATAGTAGAGATACGTGGTCTTGACGATTCTTCTCCTGCCATCGACCGCCATCGCGGTTTTGTTGATGCTTTGAATGCCTACCCCGATTTGCAGATTGTGGCTTCTGAGTCGGGCGACTGGAAGGAGCAGAGCGGTTCGGAGGTGATGAAACGAGTACTGTCCAAGACACAGGACTTCGATTATGTGTTTGCGCAGAACGACCGCATGGCTTATGGTGCCTATAAAGTAGCCTGTGAGCATGGCTTGCAGGACAAATGTCGTTTTGTGGGCGTAGACGGTTTGGCAGGTAAGCATGGCGGACTTGAGTTGGTAAGACAAGGAGTGTTGGAGGCTTCCATGCTTTATCCTACTAAGGGCGACGAGGTGATAGCTTTGGCTATGAAGATCTTGCGTCATGAGCCATTTGCCCGCGACAACTATCTGCCCACATCGATTGTAACCCGGAATAATGCCGAACTGATTCTGATGGAGGCGAAGGACAGCGAGCAGCAGCGCAGCAGTCTTGACATGCTGCACCGGAAGGTTTCTCAATACAACTCAGCCTATCATGTGCAGCGGTTCTTTACCTTGGGACTTGTTCTGTTGGTAGTGCTCATCGTAGTAGTGGCAATTTATATGTTCCGCAGCTATCTTGTCAAGACCCGTCTTAACGAACAGCTTGCCCAGAGCAATGACGAGTTGAAGCGACTCAACGAGGAGGTGCTCGAACTGACACATTCGCGACTGGTGTTCTTCACTAATATCAGTCATGAACTCCGTACACCTTTGACGCTTATTGCCGACCCTGTGGAGATGTTGCTCGACGACCGTTCCATCAAGGGTAGGAGCAGGGAACTTTTGCAGATGGTGCAGCGCAATGCTCTGTCGTTGCAGCAGTTGGTAGGCTCGATACTCGACTTCCGTAAGATACAGAACGGCAAAATGGAACTGAGTTTGAGCCGTTTCGATTTGCCAGAGGCCTTGCAGCAGTGGACGGGCGACTTTGCCATGACGGCACAGCGTAAGAAGATACAGATGCATTTGGACACCTCGCATTTCTCTTCTGCCGATGTCGTGGCCGACAAGGAGAAACTCGCCCGTATAATCTTCAATCTTCTGAGCAATGCCTTGAAGTACACCCCTGCAGGTGGCTTTATTCATGTGTCTTTGGCGGATGAGGGAGAACGGCTCCGCATAGAGGTGAAGGATTCGGGTAAAGGCATCGACAAGGAAGAACTCACCAAGGTGTTCGAGCGCTTTTTCCAGGCCAAGGGTGCGGCGAGTGGTACGGGCATCGGACTGGCTTTGGTCAAGTCGTTCGTAGAGTTGCATCATGGTGAGGTGAGGGTAGAGAGTGAACCAGGAAAAGGCGCTTGCTTTATCGTCCTGCTGCCCCGACAGCAAGAAGGTCTTGTGGAAGAACCACAGTCGGAAGCTGCCGATAAGTCCTCTTCTTTCAGCGATGACGGCTCGTTGCAGTATATCGACGACGGAGAACGTCATGGCGGCAAATTGCAGCAAATTATCAGCGAGCATGACGAAAAGCCCACCATACTGATCATAGACGACAATAACGACATCCGACAATATGAGCGAACCCTCTTGCAGGACTATTATTTTGTGCTCGAGGCATCTGATGGTAGGGAGGGACTTGAGATAGCCCGCAAGGAAGTGCCCGATCTGGTGATATGCGATGTGATGATGCCAGTCATGGATGGACTGGAGTTTACGCAGCAGTTGAAGACCAATACCGCCACCTCGCACATTCCAGTCATCATGCTCACAGCAAAGAATCTGGAAGAGCATCGTGCCGAAGGTTATGAGCAGGGAGCCGACTCTTACATCACCAAGCCTTTCCATAGCAAGGTGCTTCTGGCTCGCGTGGAAAATCTGTTGCACCAGCGTGCCCATCTGCGTCAGCTCTTTGCACAGGGTGCTGCCGAAGGAAAAGAAACAGAGGAGGTGTCCAGACTGGACGACCGTGACAAGGCTTTTGTCAAGCAGTTGCACGACATCATCAAGTCGCACATGGGTAACAGCGATTTTGGTGTCGAGGATATCGGAGCCGAGATAGGACTGAGCCGTGTGCAGCTTTATCGTAAGGTGAAGGCCATCACCGGCTCGTCGGTAGTCGACCTTTTGCGCAAGGCTCGTCTTGCCAAGGCCCGTCGTCTGCTCGAAGCCAACAGCATGAACATCTCTGAGGTGGCTTACGAGGTGGGGTTCTCTTCACCTTCTTATTTCACCAAGTGTTTCAAGGATGAGTATGGAATGTTGCCTGGTGATGTGACAAATGGTTAACTGACAGCTGTCTTTCGTCCGGTTGTGATGCCGGAATATGTTGTAAATCGTTCATAGAATGGTAATCATGTTGTGTCAGAACATTTTTATTATTCTATGAACGATTTTTTCTTTTCCTTTATTCTGTTTGTTCGTAACTTTGCAATCGAAAGGTAAGGAAACTCAACTTTCGCAGGCTGGGGAGTGGTAACTTCTTTAACAACTATAACTCCTGAACTTACGAAAGTTAAATAAAGGGATAAGTTAGGTTTAGTTTAGTTAATAAAAGGTAGTATTTGTTTTTAAGGTAGTTTGATTATTACTGGGGGTGCATCTAAACGTGATGTTTGGATGCACCCCTCTTTATAAGCCCTTTGTGACTTGTTGGTGAAAAACATTTTCCTTTTTTCAAGATTTCTTTTTTCTTAGAATGATGAGAACCACACCTGCCAGGATGAGCAGGATGCCGATGCCCAAGCGCAACGAGAATGCCTCGCCAAAGATAAGCACACCGATACATACAGCTGTTACAGGTTCGAGAGCCCCCATGATGGCGGAAGGGGTGGAGCCTATCAGGTTGATCGAAATCGTCATGAAGAAGAGCGAGAGCACCGTAGGCAGAAGAGCCAACTGCAGGGCGCACCCCCATTGCATAGGAGTGTGGAGCATCTGCAGGCTGTCGCCCGACAACCACGAGAACACCAATATCGCTATGAAGCAGAATACCAAAATCCAGAAGGTGAACTTCAGGCTCGACATGGTAGTCTGCCATTGGTTGACGGCAATGATGTAGATGGAGTAGAGTAATGATGACGCCATGACCAAGGCAAAACCAGCCGTGCTGAGTTTGGCGTCACCGTCACCCTGGTAGAGCATTCCTACTCCTGCTACGGCAAGCAGGATGGCCATCGATGTGCTCCATGTCACCTTCTCATGGAAGAAAGCCGTCATCAGCAAGGCTGTCATGATGGGGTAGACGAAGAGCAGGGTGCTCGCGATGCCTGCTGCCATGTAATGAAAGCTCACGTAAAGGGTGATGGACGACAGGGCGAAGAAGGTGCCCAAGAGTGCAAACTTGATGGCGTGCCCCCATTTGATAGCGAAACTCTCTTTGCGTATCAGCATGACAAGAGCGAACATCAGAACTGCCAGACCATACCGATAGCTGAGCACCGTACCCGAGTTGAATCCGTCTTCATACAGCTTGAGGGTTCCTAAAGGATTCGTACCATAACAGACTGCAGCCACTATGGCAGCTGAAAAACCTTTCAAAGTGTTGTTGCCAGAAGGTTGTTGTTCCATTTCTTTTTGTGTTGTTTTACTATTTTTTTTCTCCAGTTACACTCTGTTGGCGAGTGTGAGGTATTATCCGATTTATTTCGGGCTGCAAAAGTACATCTTTTATTCGAGAAAAGAGAAAAAATAGCAAAAGAAATGGTTGCTTTTGTCACTTTTTCGAAAATAAATTGTACCTTTGCGGATAAGTAGCGAGTTTCTCCTACGCAAACCTTGAATACATTCAAAATAACCAAACAACATAAAACAAAATGGAACAGATCAAGAACGAGCAGCTCACAGTAGAGATTTCATCTCTTGGAGCAGAACTTCAGAGCATCAAGGATGCTCAAGGTAACGAATATCTTTGGGACGGCGACGAGCAGTACTGGAATCGCCATTCTCCTATACTTTTCCCTATTGTGTGCGGCTTGTGGAAGGATACATACCGTATCGACGGCAAGGAGTATCAGTTGGGACGCCATGGCTTTGCCCGTGATACAGAGTTTCAGCTCATCAGCAAGGGCGAAGACCGAATCACCTACGCCCTGACCGACAGCGAGGCCACACTCAAGGACTATCCTTATCACTTCAACTTAGCCATCACTTATCGTCTGGAGGGTAAGAAACTGCATGTAATCTGGCATGTTGCCAATACCGACGACAAGCAAATCTTCTTCCAGATTGGCGGTCATCCCGCTTTCCTCGTTCCTGGTGCCGAAAAGGGTAAGGAACTGAAGGGACAGTTGAAGTTCGACAACCCTGAGCCAGAGCGCCTCTATGGCAACGTGGGCGGTTGCGTGGTAGAGGGCTATCACAAGGTGCCTACCGAGGATGGTGTTTGGGCATTTACCGAGGACAGCTTTGCTGACGATGCCGTCATCTTCGACCGCAGTCAGCTTAAGAAGATCACTCTTCTCGACGAGGCAGGTCAGCCTCACGTCTCACTCGACACCAAGACTCCTGCTGTTGGTATCTGGAGTCCTACAGGCAAACATGCTCCATTCGTGTGCATCGAACCTTGGTATGGTCTTCACGACTGGGCTGAGTACGACGGCGAGTTCAAGGACAAGTATCTCATGAACAGCCTGCAGCCAGGTGCCAGCTTCATGAGCGAGTATACCATTACGATAGAGAAATAAACTCAACCCAGCGATTTTTCAATACGTAACACATATTTTATTTTTGACACGATGAAAGAAGAAATGAATCTCCCCGAGAATGCCTTCCGCGAGTTGAAGGACGGTGAACAGTATCAGCCCCTGATGGGTCCCGACAAGGCTTATCCTGAGGTCAATGTATGGTCGGTAACCTGGGGTATTTTGATGGCTGTCATCTTTTCGGCGGCAGCAGCCTATCTTGGACTGAAGGTAGGACAGGTGTTCGAGGCTGCCATCCCTATTGCTATTATTGCCGTAGGTGTGAGCACAGCCACCAAGCGCAACAAGGCCTTGGGCGAGAATGTGATCATACAGAGTATCGGAGCCTGTTCGGGTGCCGTGGTGGCGGGAGCCATCTTCACACTGCCAGCCATCTATATTCTGCAGGCCAAGTATCCCGAGATGACCACTTCGTTTATGAAGATATTCTTAGCTTCTGCCCTCGGAGGAGTCCTGGGCATCCTGTTCCTCATACCTTTCCGCAAGTACTTTGTGAGCGACATGCATGGCAAGTATCCTTTCCCTGAGGCCACAGCCACCACACAGGTGCTTGTCAGCGGAGCCAAGGGTGGCGATCAGGCCAAGCCCTTGCTCATAGCAGGACTGGTGGGAGGTTTGTACGACTTCATCGTGGCAAGCTTCGGATGGTGGAACGAGAACTTCACAAGCCGCGTCATCGGATGGGGCTGCGACCTTGCCGACAAGGCAAAGCTTGTGTTCAAGGTGAATACGGGTGCTGCCGTGCTCGGTCTGGGCTACATCGTGGGGCTCAAGTATGCCCTCTATATCTGTTTTGGCTCATTGGCTGTATGGTGGCTCATCGTTCCTGGTATGAGTCTGCTTTTCCACGATCAGGTGCTCAATGCCTGGGATCCTTCCATTACATCTACCGTAGGAGCCATGTCTCCTGAGGAGATCTTCCGTGCCTATGCCCGCAGCATCGGTATCGGTGGTATTGCCATGGCTGGTATCATCGGCATCATCAAGAGCTGGGGCATCATCAAGGGAGCTGTCGGTTTGGCAGCCAAGGAACTGAAAGGAAAGAGTGGGGTCGATGCGGAGGTGAAGCGTACTCAGCGCGACATCTCGTTCAAGATCATCGGCATCGGTTCGCTGGTCTGCATTCTTGTCACCTTCCTCTTCTTCTGGTTTGGTGTGATGGATGGCAACTTGCTCTTTGCCGTTATCGCCATTCTGCTGGTAGCCGTTATTGCTTTCCTCTTTACTACTGTTGCCGCCAATGCCATCGCTATCGTGGGCAGTAACCCTGTTTCGGGTATGACGTTGATGACCCTCATCTTTGCCTCTGTGGTGATGGTGGCTGTAGGATTGAAAGGTCCTGGCGGTATGTTGGCAGCTCTCATCATGGGTGGTGTGGTGTGTACGGCGCTTTCTGTGGCAGGTTCGTTCATTACCGACTTGAAGATAGGTTATTGGTTGGGCACCACTCCCAAGAAGCAGGAGAGCTGGAAGTTTCTTGGCACCTTGGTGAGTGCAGCCACTGTAGGCGGTGTGATGATGCTCTTGAACGAGACTTATGGTTTCGCTTCAGGCTCATTGGCAGCACCTCAGGCCAATGCCATGGCAGCAGTTATCGACCCGCTGATGAATGGAGTGGGAGCACCATGGGTGCTTTATGGCATCGGAGCCTTGTTGGCCATCGTGCTTACCTATTTCAAGATTCCAGCCTTGGCTTTTGCCTTGGGTATGTTTATCCCTCTCGAACTCAATGTGCCTCTTGTTGTCGGTGGAGCCATTAACTGGTGGATCACTTCCCGTTCTAAGGACGCTCAGGTAAACAAGGAGCGTGGCGAGAAGGGTACACTCATTGCCAGTGGTTTCATTGCCGGTGGTGCCTTGATGGGTGTGGTGAGTGCGCTGCTCAAGTTTGGTGGCATCGAGGTGAGTGTTGCTGACAGTTGGTGGACCAATCCTTTGTCTGAGGTCTGCTCGCTCATTGCTTATGCCCTTCTCATTACCTATTTCGTGAAAGCTACGAAGAAATAAAAATCATATATATAATAATGTACAGAACTTTCGCATATCAGGAAGTTAAAGGAGTTAAGGAAGTTAAGGAGTTAAGACGTATGTCTTACTGCTTAAAAACTCCGCCCAAAAGACTATTGTCTTAACTCCTCAGCGACCGTAGGGAGCGATAACTTCTTTAACTCCTTTAACTTCTGAACTTGCAATAATATATAAACAACTTTATGAAGAAAACAATCTTTTCATTGCTCCTGCTTGCCGTATGCAGTTTAGGAGCATCGGCACAGAGTGTCGACGACCTTGATGCCAAGTACACTCAGGGTTTGCTCAAAGTGGGAACCCAAGCTCCCGACTTTGTTCTCAAGAAAGCCAAAGCCGACCAGCCTGCACTTTCACTGTCTTCTTACAGCACCCATCAGGAAGGCACATTGTTGCGTCCTGGCTGTTGGGTAGTGCTCGACTTCTGGGCTACATGGTGTCCCGACTGTCGCAAGGAGATTCCAGCGGTGAAGAATATCTATAAGAAATATCGCAACATGGTGAAGCTCATCGGTGTGTCCTTCGATACGGACAAGGAGAAGCTGAAGGCGTTCCGCGCAGAGAATGAGATTAAGTGGAGCATGTTCAGCGAGTACAAAAAGTGGAAGGAGACCAACATCTCCAAGGCCTACAACATCCAGTGGCTCCCTACCATGTATCTCATCGACCCTGAGGGCAAGGTGGCATATACCACAGTAGTGGCAGCCAACATGGAGAAGAAGCTTGCCGAGCTTATAGCAGCCGGCAAGATTACTCCCTATATTCAGCCGGCAGAGTATCCCGGTGGAATGAAAGCCCTGGTCAAGGCTATCTCCGAAGAGATCCAGTTCCCAGAGGTGGCAAAGAAGTATCATGCCACTGCCAAGGTGAAGCTTTCTTTCATCGTCGACGAGGAAGGCAATTTGTCGGATATCACCGTGAAGGAATATCTGGGTCAGCCTCTCTCGGGTGCAGCCTTCTCTAAGTTGAGCCCTTCTGAGCAAAAAGACGTTGAGATACAGGTCAAGACCGTGCTTTCTGTGGAAGCCATCCGTACCATAACAGCCATTGGCAGTCGCACCAAGTGGAATCCTGGTTCGGAGCGAGGCAAGGTGATGAGTACCAAGTTCTCTCAGACCATCAATTTCAAGCGCTGATTTCATTCTTTAATCGTACTAAGTTGTCTTTTAGCGCTGTTAAAGCATAAAAAACTGAAAAAATATTTGGAGATTTCAAATAATCGTCCTATCTTTGCATTCCAATAGTTACGAGTGAGTGGCTATTGGGATGTTTGTATCTTCCCATCATGAAAGAAGCAAGCAGATTCGGGGTTGACTGGATTTGACGGCGAGATGAGATGGTACGTAAGCACGCGGAGGCTCGTTGGCTACCTCCTAAATCTTAGTGAACGAACAATTAATTGGCGAAAATAACTACGCTCTCGCTGCCTAATCGAAGTACAGTAGATTGGCTTTATTCCGTCACAAGGTGATGGAACGGGACATCGCTCAACGGATGTGGTTCCGAATCTTGTTGGTCAAGCGGTGCAGCTAAATCGGAAATAGCTCTTGCAGGCCTCGTTGCAAGTGTGAAATCTTAGAGGATAAGGGCATGGTTGGTGGTCCAGGTCTTGCCATGTCACGAAAACCAAAGGCTGGAATAAGCGTGTAGAAAGCGTATGGTTTCCTTGTGCGGACGAGGGTTCGAATCCCTCCAGCTCCACTCCTTATACAATAAAAGCTGCTGATTCATATCAGCAGCTTTTTTGTTTCTTATTCTCTGGCAGGGCTGTTGATGGGCATCAAACAGTCCTGTCAAAAAAGTGCTTTAATAGTATCTGCCCATGGCTTTGGGCAACTTTGCCCATAGTTATGGGCAAAGTTGTTCATCGTTATGGGTAAACTTGCCCATCGTAGTGGGCAAGTTGTATAGTTGTACGTCATCACTCATCATCATCGTTATCTTTCTCGCGCGTACATTATTATTATATATATACTCAACTGTCGCAAATGGGGAAGTTAAGATCTCCCTTCATCTCCCTTCAATTATGCATGGTATAAACGCGGAGCCGCTTACCAAATCGGGTAAGCGGAACTCTGTGTGGCTCTCATGTTAGAGCGAAGCATCTTGTTTTTGATGAGATTAGGAGAAACTGTTTGTGAGTAATTTGCTGATAACTTGAAGGATTCTTGCTGTTTTTTTTGTGTTTTCAAGAAAATAGCTTATTTTTGCATCACAATTCAGTTAAACGTTTTAAAAGGAGATGGATATGAAACGGATAGAGGAACGATATATTAGCTTGCTTACCGATTTCGGTTTTAAGCGTATTTTTGGAACAAAGCCTAACAAGGATTTGCTCATCAATTTCTTGAATTCCCTGTTTGATGGTTTTCAGGTCATCAAGGATGTGAAGTACTTGAATAGTGAGCACGTTGGTGACGTCTTTGCCGAGCGCAAGGCCATCTTTGATGTATATTGCGAAAATGAACGTGGTGAAAAGTTCATCGTTGAGATGCAGAATGCTTATCAGAAGTTTTTCAAGGATCGCTCTTTGTTCTATTCTACTTTTCCTATCCGTGAACAGGCTCCAAAGGGGGCAGAATGGAACTTCCAACTTGAACATGTATATACTGTTGCTCTGCTGAACTTCGACTTGGAAGAAGAGGCATTTGACAAGGATGATATCAATCATGATGTGGGCTTGCTTGACAAGAAGACTCTTAAGGTTTTTAATGACAAACTTTCTTTCAAATATGTTGAGATAGCGAAGTTCAATAAGACAGAGGAGGAACTTGACACGCTTTATGATAAGTGGTTGTATGTGTTGAAAAACCTTTCCCGATTGGATGAGCGTCCTTCAGCCTTGAAAGAGAAAGTGTTTACTAAACTCTTTGAGGAGGCCGAGATCGCGAAGTTCACCCCAACAGAGTTGAAAGAATATGAGGATAGTTTGAAGGCTTATCGTGATATCAAGAACTCTATAGATACGGCTTTGGAAAAGGGACGTGAGGAAGGTATGGCTAAAGGCTTGGAAAAGGGGCGTGAGGAAGGTATGGAAAAAGAAAAGATATCTACAGCTCGCCGTCTTCTGTCAATGGGCCTTTCTGAAGAGCAAGTATCAACAGCCACCGAACTTTCGCTGGAGGAAATCCAGAAATTGAGGGAACAAGTCTGAATCTGGTTGAACTTTCTTGAAAACAATATAAAAATGAAGAAAGAATATGAGGATAGTTTGAAGGCTTATCGTGATGTCAAAAACTCTATAGATACGGCTTTGGAAAAGGGACGTGAGGAAGGTATGGCTAAAGGTATGGAAAAAGGCTTGGCTAAAGGCTTGGCTAAAGGCTTGGCTAAAGGCTTGGAAAAGGGGCGTGAGGAAGGTATGGAAAAAGAAAAGATATCTACAGCTCGCCGTCTTCTGTCAATGGGCCTTTCTGAAGAGCAAGTATCAACAGCCACCGAACTTTCGCTGGAGGAAATCCAGAAATTGAGGGAACAAGTCTGAATCTGGTTGAACTTTCTTGAAAACAATATAAAAATGAAGAAAGAATATGAGGATAGTTTGAAGGCTTATCGTGATGTCAAGAACTCTATAGATACGGCTTTGGAAAAGGGACGTGAGGAAGGTATGGCGAAAGGCTTGGAAAAGGGACGTGAGGAAGGTATGGCTAAAGGTATGGAAAAAGAAAAGATATCTACAGCTCGCCGTCTTCTGTCAATGGGCCTTTCTGAAGAGCAAGTATCAACAGCCACCGAACTTTCGCTGGAGGAAATCCAGAAATTGAGGGAACAAGTCTGAATCTGGTTGAACTTTCTTGAAAACAATATAAAAATGAGGAATTCAAGTTTCTCAAGTAAGCCCCACACGCCCTGAACCAACGGTCACCGGCGCGTAGCGGAATTGAAAATCGCTGGCCGAAGGGTAAAGCAAAGGTAAAGGGCAAAAGCTTTCAAATACCTGGCAATATACAAAGCTTTTGCCCATACTTTTTTCATTTTTGAATCTTTTAGTTTAACAATGTTCAGGTTTATTATAAGAGAAGAGGAATATTGGTTTTCAGTGTCCCTCTAACTCTCAGCTTTTAGTTTTTTTTACGATAATGCAAATGTACGATATTGTAGAAAAGTGTACGACCAAAAATCGTTCTCTCTTTGAAAGATATGTTTCTTGCAATCATTTCATCCTATTTTGAAATGATATTTACTTAACTTTCTTGCAGTGTAAGTTGATGGCGTTATGCGTCCTGTTACACTTATGACGCACCCTCACCTTCTGTCGTTATTGTTAAGTCTCAATAAAGTGCTTTAATCGTATAGTTGTACGTCATCACTCATCATCATCGTCATCTTTCTCGCGTGTACCTTATTATATATTTACTCAACTGAGTCCACTTGAAAAAGTCGAAAATCGTATTTTTTGTCTTTGCAACTTATTGATGATCAAGAGTAGGTTTTCGTAAAATTGACTTTTTTAAGTGGGTTCATCCTTAAAAAAAAGAGTTCTAAAGATGAGAAAAATGTTTCTTGTAACATATTTAATACGTAATGAACGATTTTTGCGTTTCCTTTTGAATATGTATTTATACTTTTGCAGCATCATTTTGATGACAATCATCGAAAATTAACCTAAAAAAATTAATTATGAACCAAATCTCTACATTTTTAACTCTGTTTCTTTTGTGTTTAACAAGCAATTCCTTTGTCAATGCACAAACTGTCGGTTTCTATGCTCCTTACGAGGATATGGAAAACGAATGTAATAATTCTAACCTTTATGGTTCCTATGCATGGTTTGTAGATAACTATGTAAAGAATGGTAAAGGTATTGTCGTTACACCAAGTACTCTTGACAAGATAAAAGACTTGAAGACTCTCTGGGTTGCTTACGATGAGAATAATTTACAGAAGGGTTGGGAATATCTTCCAACTTCTATGACCAATGCTGATGCCTTGACTGCTATTAAGCAACATGTAAAAGATGGTGGAAGCTTGTTTCTTTCATCTTTGGCTACTCAGCTTCTTGTAGGTCTGGATCGTATTGATGCAACCTTGACTCCCAACATTTTCAATACAAGTGTAGGTAAGAAAAACTTTGATTTGTGGGGTGTCAACCCAATCATGGGAAAGGCAGTAGGTGATGTTTACGACCATAGCGATCATGCTATCTACAAAGGATTATCTACAAGTGAATATAAATATCCTGACAATACTGACTGGAACCATATATTTTATCCGCTGATTAATGCTGCTGATAAAGCTGACCATAACTGCATCTGGGATTTAAATGGTTTGAGCGACCTCAGCGACAATCCCAACAAGTTTGTTGATTTTCAGACAAAGACCAATTCTGTTATCTTAGGTACTTGGCAGCATGTTGTCGACTATGCCGTAGCAGGAGTGGTGGAATTCCAACCAACGGCAGACTTCAAGGGTACCATACTTACCAATGGTATAGCTGCCTACGATATGTCGCTTTATCCTGACGGCGCACAGAATAATGATTATATGGTCAATCTTTATAAGATTACAGAGAATACTCTCGAATATCTTAATTCTAAAGCCGATAAGGTTTCTACAGGAATCAAGGATGTAACTTTTGTGGGTGTCAACAAGTCTGATGATGCCTATTACACCCTGCAAGGTGTTAAGGTGGCTTCTCCCTTAACAGCAGGCATCTATGTCCATAACCACAAGAAAGTAGTAGTTAGATAAATCGTTTTATTTAGCTAAAATATCAGTAGTATTTGTTTTTAGGTAGTTAGATTTTTGGATAGGGTGGGTAGGCATACCCACCCCAACAAAAAATAAACAATCCCAAAAATGAATACGATTTACTATCCCTTAACGACATTAACTTATAACTATTATATCCTAATGAAGAAAACATTACTCTTGATTCTTTTCTTCGTGTGCACAGCATTGTGTTCTGCAGTCCAGGCAAGGGTTGGTATGTTCATCGGTTATGACCGTGTTGCCGACATTGTGGATGATGACGAGCGTGCCGCTGCACAGTGGTTTCAGAATCATTATTCGGATGGCATCATCTTTACCCCTGCAAACATCTCTGATATCAATCCCAAGGAGGTTACAGCCCTTTGGATAACCATTGACCGTGTCGGCATTGCCCACGGATGGGACAAGCTGCCTGCACCTTTCTGCAGCACGGCAGCCCTTGCTGTGCTGCGCGATTACTTGAAGCAGGGAGGAAATCTGTTTCTTAGCAATCAAGCCACACAGTTGCTTGTTCCATTGGGACGTATTGACGCAGCTTATGCGCCGGGAATCTTCGGCAGTGGCGAAGGCGGAGAAAATCCAGACAACTGGGGAGTAAACGGATGGCTCGGTATGGCAATGAGTCCTTCTTACGACCGTCGTGGTCATCAGGTCTTCTCAGGTCTGAGTGTCGATGTCATCAATGGACATGAGTTTTTTCCATTCATAGGCGCAGGAAGAAAAGAAGACCACAACTGTATGTGGGACTTCAATGCCATTGCCGGCTTGCAAGATATTCCCAACAAGTTGGCTGACTTTGAGTTGAAGACAGGTTCCGTTGTTCTTGGAACATGGCAGCATGTTGTGGATTGTGCTTGTGCAGGCTTGATAGAGTTCTTGCCTACAGCTGAGTTCAAGGGACGTGTCATCGCCAATGGTATAGCTGCCTATGAATGGAACCAGAACAACGGCACGAATGCTTTCCAAAACAACATAGAGCGATTCACCGCCAATACGTTGGAATATCTACAAAGTGCCCCTACAGGTCTTGGTGCTGCTTTGCCTTTAGAGAAAGTGGCAAGTCTCGACATGAGTATATTCAAGAAGCGCGGCTACTTCTATGTCAAGGACGTTGCTGCACAACAGAATGTGTTTCTTTCGCAGATAACGACACCAGCCAACTTGCCTGGGCCTAAGGGCGATGCCCTGCGCTTCGACGGTTATTCAACCACTTTAGTACCTAAAGTAGACTTGGCAAGCAAGAATCGCAATTCCTTTACCTTCTCCATGTGGGTGGCTCCTGAGGCTTATCCTGCCATGAACATCGACAGAGACGAGAATCGTTTCACGACGATGGCTGGCAACCTGAACCATGAGGAAAAGGCTGGATGGGCTTTCGAACTGAGCAACCGTGGCAACTATCGTTTCAGTTGTTATACTGGTGGCTACCTGACTGTTATCGACGGAAACGGCATGTTGCCGTGTTATGAGTGGAGCCACTTGGTGGCAACGGTGGATGCCGACAACTGTAAGGTGACTTTCTACCGTAACGGTCAGGTGTTGGGTGCTGCCGTTTGTTTGCCTACCTTCAATACTGGCGCTGCTGCCGTCAACATCGGACGCTCCAGCGAGAAGGTCAAGGAATATGGTTATGACCTGAATGTCTTTGACGGACTGATCGACGATATTGAAGTCTATGCAGGAGTTCTTCCATACGAAGACATCAAGGAAACGACTGACCTCGTGCCCGATATGAACTATCCCGCAAGCCATTATGCCGAGGACATCTATCGTCCTGCTTTTCATGGTATGCCTACTGCCAACTGGACCAACGAGACCAATGGTGCGATTTATTACAATGGCAAGTTCCATGTCTTTTTCCAGAAATGTCCTACGGGCAACTATCTTGCCCACATGAACATAGGACACATATACAGCGATGACCTCATCAACTGGCGTGAAGACCGCACAGCCTTTGCACCTACATCCTGGTACGACCTCAAGGGATGCTGGTCGGGATCCGTGTTCCAGAACCCAGACTTCAACGACGGAAAGCCCACTTTTGTCTATACAGGAGTCAATTTCGAAAGGGCTTGCATCGCAACAGGTTCTTCTCTTGATGACAACCTGACTAATTGGGTAAAGCAAGGACCAGTCATCGACCATCGCCCGGATGGTTTGAGCGATGACTTCCGTGATCCTTATTTCTTTAGTCATCATGGTAATAACTACTTGATCGTTGGTGGACGAAAAGGAGATGCAGGTGTAGCCACACTCCATCGTTTCGACAAGAACTCCCGTACATGGAGCAACGATGGAACACTTTTCTTCGAAGGTGCAGTAGGACAGTTGAATGGTGTGTATTGGGAGATGCCTAACGTAACACCTCTTGGTGACAAGTGGCTGTTTACTACCACCCCGATGCAGTCTACCCGTGGTGTGAGAACCATCTACTGGTTGGGCGACATTGCTGACGACGGCAAGTTTGTTCCTACTTCGGGCACAGTGGAAGAACCACAGACCATAGAGCTCTCTGGTGTTGCCAAGGACGGTTACGGACTTCTCTCGCCCAGCATCTTCAAGTACAACGACAAGACGCTTCTCTTGGGCATCGTTCCCGACAAGGGAGGCATCGACAACTATATGCAGGGATGGGCACATACCTATTCTTTGCCTCGTGAGATTTATCTTTCGAGTGACGGCAAGCGTATTGAGCAGCGTCCTTATTCAGGTTTGGAAGCCATGCGCACAGCAACCAAGTTCTCGCAAACCAACTTCGATTTGGACGGTTCTCTTTCTTTGGCTCCTGTTGTCGGCAGAAAGGTGGAAATCTTTGGCAGTTTCAAAGTGGGGAAGGATGAGTTTGGCTTGAAGTTCTTTGGTGATGGCGAGAAAGCTGCCAAGTTGTATTTCACTCCCAAATATAATGCTGTGACGCTCGATATATCCGAAATAGACCGTCTGGTCAACGATGACAGTAGCTTCGGCGGAAAGTACAACAGCCAGTTGCCCGAGAAGATCAATGAGGGTGATGTTGTTACCTTACATATATATATAGACAACTCCATTGCCGACATCTTTATCAACGACAAGTGGGCTTTCTCGGTCCGTATCTATGCCACCAATACTGCTGCCGATAAGGTTGAGGCTTATGCCTTGGGTTCTACACATGTCAACAGCATGAGAGCCTGGGTGCTCGATCCTCAATCCGATGGTATTTCTACAGGCATTGACCATGTGATGGTTTCATGCAATAAGGATGCTGAGGCTCCGGCTTACAATATGGCAGGTCAACGTGTGAACAACAGCTTCCGGGGCTTTGTCATCCAAGGTGGAAAGAAATATTTGAAGAAATAAAAAAAATATATATACAAGTCAACAGTTCCCTTCTTGCTGCCGACGTAAAGATGGGACAAACTAAAAAGTTTTAGAAAATGAAAAAGTTTAAGTTTTTATTCTTGTTGATTTCTCTGCTTGTTTGCTGTGGTCAACTGTCAAAAGCCCAGACAAAGGTGGGAATCTTTATTGAGAAAACTACAGGCCTGGACGATGACGAACAAGCCGCTTATGACCGGTATTTAAGTGATAAGTATAACCCAGGCCATGGATTGAAAAAGGTAGAGTTTACACCAGATAACATCAACTCTCTGAGTGCTAATGATGTCAAGGTGCTGTGGATTCCGATTAACCGTCAGGGAGATAATATAGATGTCGTTAAGCCTAAAGCCACTTCCGTTTGGGATAAGTAAATAAATAAAAGGTAGCAATTCTCACTCTCTGTATAATTGCTACCTTTTTTTGAAATCTCGCAGGCAGACATAAGATATTACATGCCAGGAGCCATCCTTTTGCGATATTTTAAGAAAATACGTTCATATAGGTGCAATTTTGCTACTATGCAACAATTTTATGGCTTTATGAACGAATATTTATATCCAGTTTATTTGATTTCTGTTAATTTTGCTTTCGATTTCAAAACCCATTTAATCTACAAAAACTCTTAAACCGTAAACAGTTTATTAGTATGGAAAAAATTAAAGTAATTATGATGAGCATTCTGATGATGCTCGTTAGTTCGGTAGCTTTTGCCCAGGACAATTCTGTCAGAGGTACAGTTACTGACAATAGTGGAGAACCTATTATAGGTGCCACTATCAAAGTTAAAGGTGGTGCTGCCACTCTGGGTACCATTACTGATATTGATGGTAACTTCAATTTAAAGGTAGCACCTGGTTCTACACTCGTTATTTCTTATATTGGTTGCGAGACAAAAGAAGTAAAAGCTGGCGCCAATATGAAAGTTGTGTTGAATGACAACGCAAAAGAACTGAGCGAGGTTGTCGTTACTGGTTACACCACTCAGCGTAAGGCCGATTTGACAGGTGCAGTTTCTGTGATGAATATGAAGGAGCCTGTCAGTGCTTCAGATCCTAACATGCTGAACTCTATGCAGGGTAAATTGGCTGGTGTACAGGTTGTGACAGATGCTGCACCTGGTGGTGGCGGTTCTTCTATCCGTGTGCGTGGTATGAGTACTATCAACGGCAGTAGCCCTCTCTTGATTATTGATGGTATCGCTTCTAACGAGAACATGAATGCCATCAATTCTGCTGACATCGAGTCTATCCAGGTTTTGAAGGATGCCTCTTCTGCATCTATCTATGGTAGCCGTGCTGCCAATGGTGTCATCATCATCACAACCAAGCAGGGTAAAGGCGACAAGTTGACTGTCAATGTCAACTATGCTGCCAGCTTGCAGACGGTAGCCAAGAAGTACGACATGCTTAATGCAGAAGAGTGGGGAAAGGTATACTGGCAGGCTTGCAAAAATGCCAACATCCAGCCATCTCATGATCTTTATGGTAATGGTGACACACCTCAATTGATAGAAGGTGCTGCCAATACTGATTGGCAAGATGAGGTTTATCATTCTGCATGGACCAATAATCTTTCAGCCAGTGTGTCGAACAGTGGCAAGAAAGGCAGCATGATGTTCTCTGCCAACTATCTCAACCAGAATGGTTTGATCGATCAGACTTTCTATCGTCGCTATTCAGCACGTTTGAACTCCAATTACAACATTTCTAAGTATGTGACTGTAGGTGAGAACCTTATGGTAGCCAAGTGGTTTGACCGTGGTTGTGCTGCCGGAAACGACCGTGGTATTCCTTTCCTTGCTGCCAGCCAGCATCCTGGTCTTGCAGTACGTAATTCTGATGGCAGCTTCATGAGTCCTATGACAGCTATCAAGTCTGACTTTGCCAACCCTGTTCAGCAGATTTATAATGAAAGTGACAACTCAAACGAGAGCTGGCGCATCTTCGGTAATGCTTATTTGGAAGTAAAGCCTGTCAAGGGTCTTACTTTGAAGACAAACTTTGGTTTGGAACATTCTCAGTACTTTAACAGAGTGCTGAACAGAAAATATTTGCCAAGCGATGTCAACTCTATGAGCCGTGCCTATGGCCAGGGTGACACCTATACTTGGACAAATACAGCCAACTATATGTTTGATATCAACGGCGACCACCACTTTAACGCATTGGTTGGTACCGAGGCCATCAAGTACACTTTTGAGGGTCTTTCTGCTGCTCGCAAGAACTATCTGTTCGAGAGTGACGACTATATGCATATTGATTCTGGTGATCCTACGACAGCAACTAATGGAGGTGGTAAGTCTCAGTGGGCTTTGTTCTCTGTGTTCGGAAAGTTGGATTACAACTATGCAGACCGTTATCTCTTCTCTGCCACCCTGCGTCGTGATGCAACATCTCGTCTTTACAAGGAGCAGAACTCTGGTGTATTCCCTGCATTCTCTGGTGCATGGCGTGTTTCTCAGGAGAAGTTCTATCCTAAGAATAATATCGTCAACGATGCCAAGGTAAGAGTAGCTTGGGGTCAGAACGGTAACTCTGCAGTAGTAGGCAACTATGCTTCTTATTCTACCTATACTCATGATGCCGGCAATGGCGGTTATGATCTTGGTGGTACCAATAACGGTGTTACAAGCGGTGTCATCGTTTCATCAACAGGTAATAAGGATCTGAAGTGGGAAACCACCACCCAGACCAACCTTGGTTTTGACCTCTATATGTTTAACAGCAGTCTGAGTGTATCTTTCGATTATTTCTGGAAGAAGACCAAGGATATGCTTACCTATCCTCCTACATTGTCTGTTGCAGGTCAGAATGCTCAGAAATGGGTCAACTCTGGTGATATGAAGAATACTGGTTGGGAAGTAACGATTGGTTACAACAGCCCTCAGTATGGTGACTGGTCATGGAATGGCAGCCTGAACTTGTCTCGTTATAAGAACGAGGTGGTTAAGTTGAACAACTCTATGAAGTCTATTGGCGGAGATATCCGATTGATGGAAGGACAGCCTATGGGTGTTTACTATGGTTACGTATGCGACGGTATCTTCCAGAACGAAGAGCAGGTTGCCAACCATGCTGCTCAGCAGGGTAAGGGCGTAGGTCGTTTGATCTTCCGCGACCTCGACGGCAATGGTGTCGTTGACGATAAGGACCAGTGTATTATTGGTGATCCCAACCCCGACCTCAGTATGGGTCTGAACCTCAGTGTGACATGGAAGCGACTCACTTTGAGTACATTCATGACAGGTGAGTTTGGCTTTGACATCTACAACCACACCAAGCGTATGCTTCAGTTCATGTCATACAATGCCCCATTCTCTAACCGCAGTACCGACATCTTGAATGCTTGGACTCCAACCAATACTGGAGCTTCTATCCCAGCAGTGACTACAACAGATAATAATAATGAGTCTCGTTGCTCTACCTATTTTGTTGAGGATGGCTCTTACATGAAGATGAAGTTCATCAAGTTGTCATACGACTTGCCTACAAACTGGGTAAAGAAGATAGGTGCATCTGCAATCAATGTTTATGGTCAGATGGAGAATGTGTTTACCATCACAGACTATTCTGGTCTTGATCCAGAACTTCCATTGGGTGCTTATGGTGCTCGTTATGATGGCGGTCCTTATCCTCGCTCACATACATTTACAGTGGGTGTTAATCTTCAGTTCTAAGTGTTACACATTATAATATATACCAAGATGAAAATTACAAAGAGTATCAGATATATGGCAGTTTCTGCCGCTATCCTTGGTTCATCTATGACTTTCGTTTCATGTAACGATTTCTTGGATTTGAAGCCACAGGGTTCATTTACCGAGGCTCAGCTTGACGACAGTTCCATCAATGGTTTGATGGCTGCTGCTTATGCTGGTTTGGAGTCTCATTTCTTTGGCAATAACGAGTCATTTGCCGGTCCAATTACAAGTTGGGTGTTCGATGTTCGTTCTGATGATGCCCTGAAGGGTGGTGGTGACGTTTCTATGGAACAGAATATTCATCAGCTCGAAATCTCCAATATCACCAGCGACAATGCCACAGCACTTTTCAAGTGGAGAAATGACTATTATGCCATCTCACGAGTACACAAGGCTATGAATGCCATCGAATTGGCAGATAATATTGAAAATAAAGCAGCCTTGTTGGGTGAGTTGAAGTTGCTTCGTGCCTATTATTATTTCGATTTGATTCGCATTTTCAAGCAGATTCCTTACTTCACAGAGGCAGAGGATCCTAATGGTAAGCGTGCGGATGAGTATAGCCGTGAGCAGATCTTTGATTTTATCAAGACCGATCTGAAGGAAGCATACTCGGCTTTACCTGAGCATCAGAGCGAGGTGGGTCGTTTCAACAAGTTTGTTGCTGCAGCTGTCATGGCTAAGGTTTCAGCTTTCACTTCTTCATGGGCTGATGTAGAGGAATATGCAGGCTATGTTATCGACAGTCATCAGTATGAACTGTACGACAACTTTGGCGATATGTCAAAATTGGAGTTTGATAACAAGAAAGAGTCTGTGATGGCCATTCAGTTCTCTGTTACCCCGGACAATGCCCATATCAATTGGTGTAATCTTTTGAATACAACCTATTCTGAGAACAACCTTTTTGGTAATGGTGACGACTTCTATTTGGCAAGCCAGAACCTGGTGAATGCATTTGCAACAGATGAGAATGGTCTGCCTTATCTCGATGGAGCACCAGAAGGCTTGTATGTAAAGACTACAGTTTTAGGTTTGAATGATTATCAGGGAAATGTTGACCCACGTCTCGACTTTACTGTAGGCCGTTTGGGAATGCCGTTCCGTGGCCATACTTACAACATGCAGTGGTGCCGTGCCTATGATATTTACGGAGAGTATTCTGGCAAGAAAGGCTTGATAGATCCAAGTTCTCCTGACATGGTTAATGGTTTCCCATGGGGTGCTTCAGCATTGAATTTCAAGTTGATTCGTTATGCCGACATACTCTTGCTCAAGGCTGAGGCTCTTATCGAGCAGAACAAGAACCTGGATGAGGCCCGTCAGTTGATCAACTCTGTACGCGAAAAGGCTGAACGTAGTGTTGACGGCGACTATACTCCTGTAGATCTTGATCCTTCTAAGGCAAACTATGATATAGGCCTTTATCCTAATGACAGCAAGTGGACTCAGGATTATGCCCGTAAGGCAGTTCGTATGGAGCGCCGCTTGGAGTTGGCTATGGAGGGTAATCGCTGGTTCGATCTTGTAAGATGGGGTACAGTGGTTGATACTGTCAATAAGTATTTCCAGACAGAGCAGCAATACCATTCTTATTATAGGGGTGCTGAAATTACTGACGATGAGATTTACTTCCCTGTTCCTTATGAGGAAGTAAACAACTCTAATGGTCTTTATAAATAAAATAATGTCTTAAAAGAATTTTTCAGTCATGAAGAAATATATAAGAAACATAATGGCAACGTGTTTGGCAGTTCTTGCCTTCACTTCTTGCTCAGAAGTCAATATACCTGACTCTGTAGAGGCGCCTAAAGCTACTGATGTTCAAGCTCAGGTAGATGGTAGGAATGTTACACTCAACTGGACATTGCCTGCTGATGAGGATAAAGTCGGAGTGGATGTTTATCGTAATAGTAAACTCCTCGAAAGTCTTGGTTTGGTAAACACATATTCGGTAACGCGTCAGCCTACTCGTACTGATTTGTACTATACCGTGAAGGTGAAGTATGGTGACGGCCGAGTTTCTGAAGGTACTTCAGTGAAGGTTTACATCGATCAGGAACCTCCTAAGGTAGGTATGCTGATTGCTGCCAACAGTGAGGCAGAACTGGAGGATGACGACGAAATCGCTGCTGTGAATTGGTTCAAGCAGACTTATGGTGATAAGGGTCAGGTTCTGACAGCTGCTGATGCTGCCAAGATTAATCCTTCTGATTTTCCTATGCTCTGGATTCAGATAGACCGTGTGGGTATTGGTAAGGGCATGAACAATCTTCCTGCTTGCATCAATTCCGGTAGTTTGTTGGCTAAACTGACCGAATATGTAAAGGATGGCGGAAACCTCTTGCTTACAAAGCATGCTACACAATTGGTTGCCGGTCTCGGTCGTATAGAAAACAAGTTTGATGTGACTATTTTCAGCGATGGTAATGGTGGCGAAGGTACAGATATCTGGACAACAAATGCTGTGATTGGCAGCAGTTGTTCTCCTGCATACGATCATCGTGGACACTCAATTTTCAGTGGTCTTGAGGTTATGTCTAAGGGCGTTCAATATGATCACGAAAGCTATCCACTTGAGGGTCCTGGTATGCGTGAAGACCATAACTGTATGTGGGATTTGAACGCTTATGGTTTGCCAACATTGGCACCTGATGCCAAGAATGTGGTAGATGCTTTTGAGCGTATTACCAATTCTACAGTACTTGCCACATGGGGCCATGTAACTGACTATTGCTGTGCCGGTATCGTAGAGTTCAATCCTACTGACGAGTACAAGGGACGCATTATTGCTATTGGTTTGAGTGCCTATGAGTTTAACCAAAACTCAGGCATCAATCAGTACCAAAAAAATACGGAGACTCTGACTAAAAACAGCATCGATTATCTTGCTGAGTAATATATTTGAATAATTATAAGAACAGGGAGGTTTTCTTCATTGATGGTGTTTCATCGTCTTTGTGGATAATCTTCCTTTTCGAGGTTTTAAGCTAAATCTGTAAAATATGAAACGAATATACAAAAATACGATTTTATCCATGGCAGTTTTTTTGCCAGTTCTTTCACAGGCTCAGCTTGTGAAAATGCCAATGGATGTGGCTCAAGACGGAACGACTTATGAACAGGTGAGTATGAAGTCATTCAAAGTGAATGGTGCGCTTGCTCCTTACTGTGTGCCAGGAGCTAAAGGCAAGGCTTGGCGACTGGATGGCTATTCTTCCTATTTGCAGGCACAAATAGACCCAACTGTGCTTGCTGGCAAGAAACAGTTAACTTTTTCTCTTTGGGTAGCTCCTGAATCTTATCCAATGATGAAGTTGGATCAGGATGGTGAGTGGTTTACCACGATGTTGGGCAATGTAAAACTGGATGATAATAATACGATATCTGGTGATAAAGGTTTTGCTTTCCAGTTGGGTTCTCGTGGAAGTTATAAATTTATTTGTTATGTTGCTGGTTGGCAGGTTAAATGTGAGCCAGAAGCGAAGTTGTCCCGTTATCAATGGAATCATCTTGTAGCCACAGTTGATGGTGAAAACAAAATGGTTACTCTCTATAATAATGGAGAATTAGTAGCAAGTAAAACATGTAAAAAAGGAGAAATCACCCCTGGTGGCAGTACCCTTTATGTAGGTAAGTCGTATGTAGAAGATAAGGTGGATGTCTTTTATTTGAACACATACAATGGTTTGCTGGATGATTTTGAGATTTATGATGGCATCCGTACAGATATTCTCAAAGAAAAAGCAGAAAACGCTCCTGTTCTGACTTATTCTCCAGAACGATATGCTGGTGACATACTGCGTCCTTCCTTCCATGGTATGCCCACCGCAGGATGGACTAACGAAACTCATGGAGCCACTTATTACAATGGAAAATATCATGTGTTCTTCCAGAAGAACCCCAATGGTCCCTATATGTCTCGCCTGAACTGGGGACACATCGTTAGTGATAATCTCTATAAGTGGGAGGAAGATCCCACTGCCATCAGTCCAGAAGAGAGGTACGACAAGAAAGGCTGTTGGTCGGGTTGTGTCTTTACTGATGGAGAACTGACAGGTGGTAAGCCTAATATCTTTTATACAGCTGTAGATTATGGAAGAGCTACCATAGCTCAGGCACAACCTGCCGATGATGACTTGCTCACCTGGAGTAAGAAGGCTGGCAATCCGGTAATCAACGGACGTCCTAACGGATTGACTGATGATTTTCGTGACTGTTTTGTTTTCCGAAATGGCAATGACTTGTATATGATAGTTGGCTCGTCCAAAAACGGAGTTGGCGTTACAACCCTTCATAAGTACGATAAGTCGACCAAGACTTGGAGCAATGATGGAAAACTGTTCTTCTCGGGTTCCAATGCAAATCAAGATGGAACATTCTGGGAGATGCCTAATGTCACCAAGATAGGTGATAAATGGTTGTTTACCGCTACTCCTTTGAATACAGGTGTTGGTGTTCGTACCCTTTATTGGACAGGTTCAATCAATGCAGATGGAACCTTTGCCCCCGACAGCCGTACTCCAAAGACCGTAGAGATGGCTGGTTTCTCAAAGGATGGCTATGGCTTGTTGTCACCTACTATATTCCAAAAGGATGGCAAGACATTGATGCTGGGTATTGTACCAGACAAGTTAGCAGGTTCAGAGAACTACAAAATGGGTTATGCACACACCTATAGCTTACCACGCGAAATTAGTCTCGACAGCAAGGGTAATCTGATACAGAAACCATTCTCTGGGTTGGCAGCCATGCGCTCTGAAACATCTTTCAAGATGACGGACTTCGATCTTACTGCCGAAAAAGATTTGGATCCAGTGCAGGGTAGAAGTCTTGAGTTGTCTGCAAGGTTTGTTGTAGGCAATGGTGATTTTGGCTTCAGCTTTTTGGGTAATGGCGATAAGAAAGTTACGCTTACCTATCAACCCAATAGTGGTATGTTGTCGTTGGATATGAGTGGCATCAACCGTATTGTCAATGATGGTATTTTCGTTGGTGTCTACAACTATGCCTTGCCAACTCCTGTTGCGATGGGTGAGGAGATGACCTTGAAAGTTTTTGTAGATCATTCCATTATAGACATCTTTGTAAATGACACCTATGCAGCTTCTGTCAGGGTATTCCCACGTGATGTGGATGCTGTCAAAGCTACGGCTTTTGTCAAGAAAGGGTCTGTGAAAATGACTTCGTTGGAGGCTTATGTACTCGATGAGACAAGGGTGGCTTCTGGTATTTCTTCGGCAGTAAGCGAAGCAGAAACGAATGTGGTCTATGGCTCAAAGGGCTTCGTCAATTACAATTTGGCATCGCCTAATTGTACCTTATATATTTATGACATTGTAGGAAGATGCGTGAAAGCACAGCAGATTTCCAATACTACAGGGAAGGTACAAGTAGCCAACCAAGGTTTGCTCTTAGTCAAGATAGTGGATAATAAACAGAAAGTGGTGGGGCAATACAAGGTTATTGTTTAGTTATCTCTTCTATCTGTTTGCATTGTGTAGTACTCGTCTCATTCTGTATGACCTCTTGCTTCTACTATAAAAAGTGTTCTAAAGATGAGAAAAACGTTTCTTGTAACATATTTAGCATGTAATGAACGAATATTGCGTGGAAGAATAAGATATGTTTGATAAATTTGCAATCGGAAATACCAATAACGCATTTAAAAACAAAACCCAATAACAAAGTAATGAGAACAATCAGAAAATCTGTGTTGAGCATGATGCTCCTGTTGGCTGGTATGACAGCCTCAGCCCAGGAAACTCAATTCCTGAGTAACAACCATTGCCTCTATCGTATTCACCAGAGTGAGAAATATCTCCTGATACCTGTTCAGGAGAATGCCGAAATGAGTCATGTCAAGGTGATAGCCAACAACCAGCTGTTGAAGACTTTCAATGTCCGCCTTGCCAATACGCACGTAGATTATTACGTGCCTCTCGACTTGGAGGCTTACAAGAGCCAGAAGGGACTGATGCTCGATATTCATGTCGACGGACAGGCTCGTAACGATGGCGGTATTGCCAACTTCGGATGCTGGAAGGGAATGAAGTTCTCCGACAGCTTCGACATGAAGAACCGTGAGCAGTATCGTCCTCTCTATCATCATACTCCTGCCTATGGCTGGATGAACGACCCTAATGGTATGTTCTATAAGGATGGCGTGTGGCATCTTTATTTCCAGTACAATCCTTATGGGTCGCAGTGGGAAAATATGACATGGGGACATTCTACCTCTACCGATTTGGTAAATTGGAAGTTTGAGGGTGAAGCTATCGAGCCAGATGTGATAGGAACGATATTCAGCGGCTCTGCTGTTGTCGACAAGAAGAATACCGCTGGCTTCGGCGAGGGTGCTGTCGTAGCTCTCTATACCTCGGCTGGCGAGAACCAGACTCAGAGCATGGCCTACAGTACTGACAACGGAAAGACCTTCACCAAGTATGAGGGCAACCCTATCATCACAAGCAACGTGCCCGACTTCCGCGATCCTCACATGTTCTGGAACGAGGATATCAAGAAGTGGAACATGATTCTTGCTGCCGGTCAGCAGATGAACATCTATTCTTCTGACAACCTGAAAGACTGGACTTACGAGAGCTCTTTCGGTGCAGAGTACGGCAATCATGGCGGTGTGTGGGAATGCCCAGACCTGATGAAATTGAAGGTTCGCGGCACCGACAAGGAGAAGTGGATGCTTCTCTGCAACATCAATCCTGGCGGTCCTTTCGGCGGTTCAGCCACACAATACTTCATTGGTGAGTTCGACGGACACAAGTTTACTTGCGAGAGCAAGCCTGAGGTCACCAAGTGGATGGACTATGGCAAGGATCATTATGCCACCGTCACTTTCGACAATGCTCCCGACGGACGCCGTGTGGCAATAGCATGGATGAGCAACTGGCAGTACGCCAATCAGGTTCCTACCCAGCAGTACCGTTCTGCCAACTCTATAGCCCGCGATTTAGGACTCTTCGAGTACAAGGGCGAGACCTATTGCAGTGTGACTCCTTCTCCCGAGATGACAGCAGCACGCAGCAAGAAGACATCAAAGGCTCTCTCAGAGGCTTGCGAGGCTGTGGTCAATGTGAAGGGCAATGCCACTGTCACCCTGAGCAACGACAAGGGCGAGAAGGTGGTGATGACCTATAATGCCAAGGCTGAGACCTTCGAGATGGACCGTACAAAGAGCGGCAAGACCGACTTCAGCAATGAGTTTGCTGCTGTCACTAAGGCTCCTACCTATGGAAAGATCAGCCAGTTCAGAATCTTCATCGACAAGAGCAGCGTCGAGGTCCTGGATGCCGAGGGCAAGATGGCGATGACCAACCTCGTGTTCCCCACCAAGCCTTACAACAAGCTCACGCTGAAGGGTAAAGGCAAGTATATGGTTTACCAGATAGGAAAGTAAGAGTTGTAAAATAATAACTAACAAGATATGAATAAGTCTATGAAATTGACCCTTATCCCTGTGATGCTTTGTTTCTTCGCCATGGGATTTGTGGATTTGGTGGGTATAGCCTCCAACTATGTGAAAGAAGACCTCAACCTGAATGATGCTACAGCCAACCTGTTCCCATCATTGGTTTTCTTCTGGTTCCTGATTTTCTCTGTTCCCACGGGTATGTTGATGAATAAGATAGGTCGCAAGAAGACCGTGCAGCTCTCACTTTTGGTGACAGTCATCTCTCTTCTTCTGCCTTTGTTTGGCGAAACCTTCGGCATCATGCTTGTATCGTTCTCCCTCTTGGGTATCGGTAATGCGTTGATGCAGACATCGCTCAATCCGCTGGTTTCTGCCGTCACATCTGGCAAGAATTTGGCTTCAACATTGACATTCGGTCAGTTTGTGAAGGCTATTGCCTCATTTATGGCTCCATATATTGCTATGTGGGGTGCAGTGGCAAGCATTCCTGAGTTTGGATTGGGCTGGCGTGTGCTCTTCCCCATCTATATGATTATCGGTGTGTGTGCAACGCTGTTCCTGGCTGGAACTCCTATTGAGGAGGAGAAGACCGAGGGCAAGGCCTCTGGCTTTGTTGACTGCTTGGCTCTCTTGGGCAAGCCTATCGTGCTGCTTTCCTTCATCGGCATCATGTGTCATGTAGGTATCGACGTGGGCACCAACACCACCGCTCCAAAGATTCTGATGGAGCGTTTGGGCTGGACACTCAACGAGGCTGCCTTTGCCACATCGCTCTACTTCATCTTCCGTACCATCGGATGTTTCACAGGCACCGTCTTCCTTCGTATGATGAAGCCCCGTGTGTTCTTCACCATCAGCATCGTGATGATGGCGCTGAGTATGGCAGGCCTCTTCTTCGGCGAGAGCAAGATGATGCTCTATATTGCCATTGCCCTCGTGGGTTACGGCAACTCCAATGTGTTCTCCATCATCTTCTCGCAGGCTCTTCTCTCTGTACCCGAGAAGAAGAACGAGGTGAGCGGTCTGATGATCATGGGCTTGTTTGGCGGTACGGTATTCCCACTCATTATGGGTGTTGCCAGCGATGCCATCGGACAGATCGGTGCCGTGCTGGTGATGGCAGTAGGCGTGCTCTATCTGTTCTCTTATATTAATAAGGTGAAGATGTAATTATAGGAGTTTAACGTTCTAAAAATATTTGATTATGAAAATAGAAGATTTGGATAAGAAATATTGTGTAGGTTTGGGCGAGATTCTTTTCGATGTTCTGCCTACAGGTTCTCAGTTGGGTGGCGCTCCTGCCAATTTCGCCTATCATGCCGGTCAGCATGGCTTGCATTCTGTAGCAGTCAGTGCCGTAGGCAGCGACTTGCTGGGCGACGAGGCTCTCAGATTGTTGGACGATAAGCACCTCAAGTACGTGATGCCACGTGTGGACTTCCCTACAGGAACCGTACAGGTAGAGCTCGATGCAGAGGGTGTTCCTACTTATAACATCAAGGAAGGTGTGGCATGGGACAACATCCCCTTCACCGATGACATCAAGGAGGTGGCTGCCAATGCCGGAGCTGTATGCTGGGGCTCTTTGGCTCAGCGCAACGAGGTAAGCCGCAAGTCTATCTATCAGTTCCTCGACCATACTCCCGCGGACTGCCTGAAGATTTTCGACATCAATCTGCGTCAGAACTTCTATACCAAGGAGGTGATCTGTGAGAGCTTGAAGCGTTGTAATGTGTTGAAGATCAACGATGAGGAATTGATAACCATCGGTCGTCTCTTCGGTTATCCCGGTCTTGACATCGAGAACAAGTGCTGGCTCATCCTCGGTAAGTATAATCTCGACATGCTCGTGCTCACTTGTGGTGTGAACGGCAGCTATGTCTTTGCTCCAGGCTTCAAGTCGTTCCAGGAAACTCCTAAGGTAGAAGTTGCCGATACGGTTGGAGCAGGCGACAGCTTTACAGGTACTTTCTGTGCCAGCATTCTGAAGGGCAAGAGCATTGTCGAGGCTCACAAGCTGGCAGTAGAGGTAAGTGCATACGTGTGCACCCAGCATGGTGCCATGCCTGTGCTTCCTGAGAAATATACGAAGTAAGTTTCGTTTTCAGTATTTGGTAGTTGATATTTTGATAAAGGACTTCGCTTTCCCTGGTCTGTGATGACCAAGGGCGGCGAAGTCCTTTTTTTGTGTCTTTGCTATTAAAAGATATTAATCTTAGTTGTCATATTTGTGGGTTTTCATTTTTGTTTATATTTTTGCATATTGCTACTGTGTAAACAAAAACGATACAAAAATGAAAACCGGAAAGAAGCACATTATATTATATGTAGTCCTTTTGTTGCTCGTCTTGGTGTCCTGTTCCGACAGGCGCACTGTGATAGGTGTGTCCCAATGTAGCGACGACATTTGGCGCCAGAAGGTGAACCGCGAAATCAAGATTGGGCAGTATCAGTATAAGAATGTGGACGTGGTTCCTGAAGCAAACCGACAAGACTATCAGTGAGGTGGTGCCGAGGTGGGCTTTGCCATTCCTGGTTACTTCTCTGCTTGTTTCAAGAAGCAGTTCGGCATCAACCCGACAGAGTTGAGAGACTGACATAGAGAAGTTAGGGGTAAGTTAAAGAAGTTATCACTCCCTTCGGTCGTTCGGGAAGTTAAGGGACAATAGTCTTTTGGGATAAGATACATGAACAGACATATCTTTGACTTTCGTCAAAAAACGGCATGCTATATCTTTGACTTTTGTCAAAAAGCGGTTGATTATATCTTTGCTTTTTAGCATTTTTAGCATCTAAAGCATTGATTATCACGTAAAAATAGTTATCTTTGCAGCGGTATAGTCATAAAAGATAAAAGTAATCAATCAAAGTTGGCAAAAATGGAAGACAAGAAATACTTTAGCAGACAGATAGATGAATCATTAATGGCGTGGAAAAACAGCACACGCCACAAACCTCTTTTACTCCGAGGAGCCAGACAGGTAGGCAAATCTTCTTCCGTTCGCCACTTGGCGAAACAGTTTGACAATTTTGTTGAAATCAACTTTGAACGCAAGCCTGCATACCTTGAGATATTCAAAGGCGATCGAGATGCAAAGCATATTGTAGAGATGATTAAGTCGATAACAGGTGAACCTATTGTTCCAGGAAAGACTTTGCTTTTTTTCGATGAGATTCAGATGTGCCAGGAAGCCATTTCTTCTTTGCGCTTTTTCTGGGAAGACATGCCTGGGCTGCATGTGATAGCTGCAGGTTCTCTCTTAGAGTTTGCACTCAGCGAAATCCCTACTTTCGGTGTAGGTAGAATCCATTCCATGTTTATGTATCCCATGTCATTCGATGAATTTCTGAATGCTCTTGGTATGTTTTCATTACAGAAATATAAGCGAGAAGCTTCTCCAGAGAAACCTTTATTATCCGCTTTGCATGAACAGTTGGTTTCCTTGTTCCGTACCTATTTGATGGTAGGCGGAATGCCGGAATCTGTAAGTACATGGGTTGATACCCATAGTTACGTGGAATGTCAGGCTGTGCAAAAGGAAATCGCATATACTTACGAGGTGGATTTTGCAAAATATAAGAAACGCGCCAATACCACTCTGTTGCGTCAGACCTTACATAGTGCCGCACACCAGATAGGAGGCAAGTTTGTATATAGTCAGGTGTCTCGTGATTTCAGGTCGTACCAAATAAAGGAAGCTCTGAGTTTGCTCACGCTTGCCGGATTGCTCGTCCCCGTATGCAATACGGCTGCCAACGGATTTCCTTTAGGTGCAGAGGCTGATGAAAATTGCGTAAAATACCTATTCTTAGACAGTGGATTGTTGCTTGCCATCTTGGGTATGGATTTCGGCAATATCACCTCCATATCAGAAGACATATTGATAGGCAATGCAGCTGACCTTGTCAACAAAGGGCACATCACGGAGATGGTGGCAGGATTGGAAATCATCAAGAACCAACAACCTGATAATGTTCCTTCTCTTTATTTCTGGATGCGTGAGGCCAGAGGAGCCTTGGCAGAAGTCGATTACATTCTGGCAAAGGATATGAAAATCTTACCCATCGAGGTCAAAGCTGAAGTAAAAGGAGGCATGAAGAGTCTTTATTCTTTTGTCCAAGCGAAAGGCATCACGCATGCTGTTCGTACTTCGCTCGAAAATTTTGGACGATTCACAAAGGGGGATTGCGTCATAGATATTTATCCTTTATATGCTCTCCGGAATCTTGTTGGAACTTGAAAGAATTGTTTCCTACCATTATTCCAACTTGTGCTGATTATTCTAACACCCTGTAAAACAGAAGTCATATAAATGAACGAAATAATATAAAATCGTTGCATGTAACATAATTGCCATGTGATGAACGATTTTTTCTCTGTTGTCAATAAGGGATTTGCTATCTTTGCTGCCAGAAATTTGAATAAACAGTAAATAGAATTACTATTAACAAAACCTTTATTTACATGGAGAAAATGAAAATTCTCTTGATGAGCATCCTACACCGACAACAGTATCTGTGTGATGTACATCAATGATGTTTGCAGCTATACCAACCGCATCTATGGCATTCAGAAGAACTGTTGGAGTATCAATAGCTATAATGGCGCCAACGTCAAGATTAGCAATCTGAAGATCAGTCAGTATTAATTGAGAAAGTAGATCAGACACATCGTTTTTTCAAAACACCATAACTTTGCGAGGCTCATCTCCCTTTTTGGGGGATGGGCCTTTTTCGTTTTTTTAGGAATCTTCCCCATTTACGAAAATGAGAATGATAAAATACAGCTACATGAACTCATATTCGGAAAGTTAGGAGCAGACTCCTGAATGGACTTCAATCAATACGGGGAACTACTCATCCCATTCCTCGAATTCCAATTCCAGTTCCTTGTACTCGGGTTTGTGGGTGCTGTTCTCACGGTCTTCTTTCTTGGCTTCTTCGCTTGTGGCATTGCTCACTGAGAGGCCAATGAGGCGGATGGGGTGGGCGGAGGAATACTCCACCTGCTTGAGCAGAAGTTTGGAGAGAGGCAGTATGTCGGCCTTGCTCTTCAGAATCTTGTCTTGCGAGATGCTTCTTGTTATCTGGGTGAAGTCGGCAAACTTGATTTTCAGGGTGAGGGTGCGGCCTTCGAACTCGCTGCGGGCTATGCGGGTAAGCAACTCCAGGACGGTGTGATAGAGTTGTATGATGACGGCAGAGGGAGTGTATATATCCTCTAAGAAAGTCTGTTCGCATCCCACAGACTTCCTTTCGCGATACGTAACGACGGGGCGATTGTCGATGCCACGTGCAAAATGGTAGAAGACATGACCGGCCTTGCCAAAAACCTCGACGAGATGCTGTTCTGAAACCTTGCGCAGGTCGGCTCCGCGGTAAATGCCCATGTAGTGCATCTTCTGCAGAGTCTTCTTGCCTACGCCCCAAAAATCTTCCACGGGCAGTTGAGAGATAAAGTCGAGAGCCTTGTCGGGGTGAATGGTGCAGATGCCGTCGGGCTTGCGATAGTCGGAAGCCACCTTGGCGAGAAACTTGCAATAGCTGATACCTGCCGATGCGGTGAGTCCTGTCTCTGCTTTGATGCGTGCCTTGATTTCGCGTGCCACATCTACAGCCAGCTCTATACCTTTCTTATTATGGGTAACATCGAGAAAGGCCTCGTCGATGGAGATAGGTTCTATGAGGTCGGTATAATCCTGGAAGATGTGGTGAATCTGCTGCGACACCTCTTTATAATGTTCGTGTCGGCAAGGCACGATGTTGAGGTCGGGGCAGAGGCGCTTGGCCTGTGCGATTGACTGTGCAGAATGTACTCCGAAGCGACGTGCCTCATAGCTGGCAGTAGACACCACACCGCGTGGACCGTCGAAGCCTACCGCAATGGGTTTGCCCCGAAGTTCAGGATTGTCTCTTTGCTCTACTGCCGCAAAGAAGGCATCCATATCAATGTGTATGATTTTTCTATTCTCCATTCTCATGCAAAAATACTAATAAATCCTTGTTTATGCAAATTTCATTTCTATCTTTCTCAACTTTCGCTGGGTTCAGGAGTTTGGATGATAAAGGAGTTATCACTCCCTTTGGTCGTTAAAAGTTATAGCCATCAGAACGTCGTTTTCGCATCCCTATAGGGACGAGGCTCCATCCCTATAGAGATCGAGGTCAATCTTCCATACGGAATGTTGCCGTAAACGTTGTTTCTTTCATTGCTCCATACGGAATGTTGCCGTAAACGTTGTTTCTAACAGCACGCCTGTAGGAAGGGAAGAAGCTTTTGGCCCGTACTTAAACCACTTGCGAAACTTGAGTAAATATAGAAAAAAGAATCGAATAATCCAAACGTTTTAATAAAATTGTTATCGCAAAAGGGGGTATACCTAACATTGTCTTTGACTTCTCAAACTTTCGAAACAAGCGAAAGTTCTCATACTTAAATAGAGAATTTTGTGATAAAATAATTAATGGCAGCCAGCAACTCGTCAAGATTATTTTTGATAACGTCTAATACAATATCTCCGTCAATATCAAAATAACCATGTGCAATATGGTTACGAATGCCTATGACATAAGGTACCTGCTATTCTATTTGATAATGTATATTCCGTCATGTTCTATTTCTTTAAGAAGGTATGGATTGATACGTTTGTGTATTCTTACTATATCGACTGAGCATTCCAGTAAGTTTTCTAAAAAGCGCTTAAGTCTGACAACAAGAAACATTTTCGGTTCCATATCTACACATATATCAACATCGCTACCTTCTTTCTGTTCATTTCTGGAAACAGAACCAAAGAGACGTAATGATTTTACTCCGAAGTTGCTTTTTAGTTCTTCGGCGTGAGATAAAATCAGTGAAATGTAGTATTCTCTTGACTTCATAATCATTGTCTTTTTATTCAGGTATGGATCATGCAAACGAGCGTAGAATATCAAGCTTGCTTGAATATTCTGCCGAGTGCAGCTTATCTTCTGCAAAGATACAAAAAATATCTATTAATGCAATAGTAATGAATGAAAAAGTACTGATTTTACTCAATACGACTATTTTACGGAAAATACAGAACTCGGTGATGAGGGGGTGAAGATAAAAAAAGCCGACGAAGTTTCGTCGGCTGATGGCTGTGATGGTTTAGGGGGGATTTTGCTCTCATAACCCAGTCGCAGAGAACCTGTCCTATAATAAAATTTACTTAATAAAATTGTTATCGCAAAAGAAATGACTTTTATGTTGAATCTTGGGATTGATGGAAAGGAAGCCGTCAAGATTGAAAAAAAAGGTGTGCCACTAATCCGTGGCACACCCCTTTATGTAAATATAAGTGTGGTTTTATTTCTGGCACTCCTTGCATGGAGTCCAGGGCTTCAGCTGCTTGAAGAAGTCGTTGCCCTTGTCGTCTACGAGGATGAATGCAGGGAAGTCCTCTACGGTAATCTTCCAGATAGCCTCCATGCCGAGCTCTGGGTACTCTACGCACTCGATGCTCTTGATGGAACTCTGAGAGAGAACGGCAGCTACACCACCGATAGTTCCGAGGTAGAAACCACCATGCTTCTTGCAGGCCTCTGTCACGATGTCGCCACGGTTGCCCTTGGCAATCATGACCAAGCTGGCGCCATGATCCTGGAACTCGTCAACGTATGGGTCCATACGGTTGGCTGTGGTAGGACCCATAGAGCCACATGGATAACCCTCTGGAGTCTTGGCAGGACCAGCATAGAGGATAGGGTGGTTCTTGAAGTACTCTGGCATCTCCTCGCCAGCATCCAAGCGAGCCTTGAGCTTGGCATGAGCGATGTCACGAGCCACGATGATGGTACCCTTCAGGTTGACACGGGTGCTGACAGGATACTTGCTCAACTCGGCACGTACGGCGTCGATACCCTTGTCGAGGTCGATTTCGATACCCTTGGTACCCTCTCCTGGGTTGCGGAGTTCCTCAGGAATCAACTCTGTTGGGTTCTCGTCCATCTTCTCCAACCAGATACCGTCCTTGTTGATCTTAGCCTTGATGTTGCGGTCGGCAGAGCAGCTTACACCCATACCGATAGGGCAGCTGGCACCATGACGGGGCAGACGGATGACACGGATGTCGTGAGCCAAGTACTTACCGCCGAACTGTGCACCCAAGCCAATCTTGTGAGCCTCATTGAGGAGCTTGTTCTCCAAGTCGATGTCGCGGAAAGCACGGCCGGTCTCATCACCTGTTGTAGGCAACTCATCATAGTACTTGATAGAAGCCAGCTTCACGGTAAGGAGGTTCTTCTCGGCAGAAGTACCACCGATAACGAATGCGATGTGGTAAGGAGGACATGCTGCTGTACCGAGGCTCTTCATCTTCTCAACGAGGAATGGGAGGAGGGTGCCTTCGTTCTGGATAGTAGCTTTGGTCATAGGGTAGAAGTAAGTCTTGTTGGCAGAACCGCCACCCTTGGCAACCATCACGAAGCGATACTCGTCGCCCTCGGTTGCCTCGATATCGATCTGGGCAGGCAGGTTGCAACGTGTGTTCACCTCGTCATACATGTTGAGAGGTGCATTCTGTGAATAGCGAAGGTTGTCCTGTGTGTATGTGTTGTAAACACCAAGGCTCAAAGCCTCTTCGTCCTCAAAGTCGGTCCATACACGCTGACCCTTCTCGCCATGAATGATGGCAGTACCTGTATCCTGGCAGAATGGGAGAATGCCCTTCACGGCAGTCTCTGCGTTGCGGAGGAACTGGAGAGCCACGTACTTGTCGTTCTCAGAAGCCTCTGGGTCGGTCAAAATCTTAGCTACCTGTGCATTGTGCTCACGACGGAGCATGAACTCTACGTCGTGGAAACCCTGCTGTGCGAGCAGGGTAAGTGCTTCCTTTGAAACCTTGAGGATTGTTTTTCCCTCGAACTCTGCTGTGCTTACGCCTTCTTTTGAGATAAGGCGATACTCTGTCTTGTCCTCTCCAAGCTGAAACATTGGAGCGTACTTAAAATCTGGAGCTTTTGCCATAATGTTTTTTTGTTGTTATTATACTGTTGAAATATTCAAGTTGTTTTGTTTTGTCAAGAATTTGAGAATTAAAGAATTAAAGAATTCTTCTTTTTCCTACCCCTTATCTGTTGATTTATTGAGAAAGAAGTTCGCACAGCGAACAGACTTCCTGCCAATCTTCATTCTTCCTAATGATTAGCCTTGGAATATTCTTAAATTCTCTCAAGTTTCGCAAGTTTTACCCCACACGCCCTGAAAGGGCAGAAGCTCTTAGCCCAGGGCAACGCCCTGGGTTATTACGGACGCAAACCTGTCGCCCTGTAAGGGCAAAAGCTTTAAAACTCCAGGCAAAACATAAGGCTTTTGCCCTTACAGGGCGCCTTGCTGATTGCTATTATACCCAGGGCGCTGCCCTGGGCTATGAGCTTTTGGGCCTTCAGCCCGTACTTAAGCTACATGCGAAAGTTCAGTTAAATTCTCAAATTCTTGACATAAAATCAGAATCCGAAGATCTCTTCCTGAGAGAGGCGCTTGATAGGCGCAATCTTCTCGAGGCTCTTCATGTCGAGGTCTTTCTCGTTGCCGAGGATGACCATGCGGTAAGGCTTGCCTACGATATTCTGCTTCTCGAAGTTAGTGATGTCCTGAAGTGTCACGTTCTGGAGCGCCTCATAGAGCTTCTTGTTGGGATCGTAGTCGAGTCCCTTCAGCTTGGCATTGAAGTAAGCATAGAGCACATTGTCCTTAGTGGTACGCATACTCTGCAGGCTCTTGATCAGGCTCTGCTTAGCCAGGTTGAATGCTGCCTCGTTCTGTGGCAGGTTGTTGATGATCTCGTTGAACACGTTGATGCAGTCCATCATCTTGTCGCTCTGCGAGATGATATGAGTAAAGAAGTATTCTGTATCGTTCTTACGGCCAGGGCGTACATAATAAGAGCCTGCGTTGTAAGCCAGACCTCTTGTCTCGCGGAGTTCCTGGAAGACGATGGCGTTCATGCTTCCGCCAAAGTACTCATTGAAGAGTCCTACTACGGCAGCATTGTCGTCGGTGAAAGTCTTACCTTCGTTCTGGTACTGGCGCAGATAGATGTTCTTAGCCTCGTAGGGAGCAATGAGAATCTCGTTGCTCTGTGGCTGCTGCTTGGTGTACTCCTTGCCCTGTGGAGCAGGGATGAGTTTCTTGCCAGTCTTATGTTCTTTGGCGAGGAGGCTGTTGAGCTGTTTCTCGCTGTAAGGACCATAATAGAATACGGTGTGCTCGATATTGTCGAGTGCGCCTAAAAGGTTGATCAGCTCCTGTGGATCCATCTTGCGAAGGTCGGCAGGGAGAATCTGATTGCGGCTTGGGTTGTAAGGACCATATACGCAATAGTCCCACAAGCGTGAGAAGTTGGCCTTCTGGTTGGTCTTCATGTCGTTGCCATTCTTCTCTACGAGGTCCACATACTGGTTCCATGAAGTCTTGTCGGCTTTGGCATGATGCAGCAAGTCCTCCAAGAGGCTGAGTGCCTTAGGAAGGTTCTCGTTCAGACCATTGATGTTGATGCTGAGGCTCTTGGTGCCCTGTGCCACACTGTAGTTGCAGGCAATGTTATAGAAAGCCTGTTTGATTTCAGAGACGGTCTTCTTGTCGGTACCTATGTAGTCGAGATAATCAGCAGCATAGCTGTAGCGCATGTCATCCTCGTCGCCCAACTCATAACGGAAGGAGAGGTTGAAGAGGTCGTCCTGTGTGTTCTGCTTGTAGAGCAAAGGCAGCTTCTTGCTGGTCTTGGTGACGGTGAGGTCTTTCTTGAAGTCGAGGAACTCGGGCTGTATAGGAGCCACTTTTGCGTTCTTAATCTCCTTAACGAAATCGCTCTCATACTCGCGGTTGGCAGGTATAGGAGTGATGGCAGGCTTCTCAATCTTCTTGAGCGTCTTATCCTCACCGATGCGCTTGTATACACATACGAAGTTGTCGGCACGCAGATGCTTGTTGGCAAAGTCGATGATATCTTTCTTGGTCAACTTGCTCTGGCGGTCGAGCTGCTTGGCTACGTCTTCCCATTTCTGGTCGTTGATGAAGGCGTCCACCATGATGCTGGCTCGGTTCTCGTTGTTGTCGAGTCCTTTGTAGAAGTTGAGCTTCTTGTTTGCCATGACAGCAGGAAGCAGTTCGTCGGCAAACTCGCCACGGCGCAACTTATCCATCTCGCCAAGCACGAGTGCACGAGTGTCTTCGAGCTTCTGTCCCTTGTTGGGCAGTGCCTGAACGATGAAAGCGGTGTAGTCGTGCAGACCATAGTTGAAGGCTCCTGCAGAGGCGAGTTTCATCTTCTGCTCCAGGTTTACCTCGAAGAGTCCTGCCTTGCCGTTGGCGAGCAAGTCGCTGATGACATCGAGGGTGTCGTTCTGCTGGTCGTTGACGCCCTTGAAGAGCCATGCCAGCATCATGTTTTCCTGCTCCTTACCGACAACCGTGGTGTCCTTTACTGCTGTGATGGCAGGCTGTGCCTCGAACTCAGGGCGTGACAGGTTGTCGCTCTTCTTCCATGAGCCAAAGTACTGGTCGATGAGAGCTATGGTCTTGTCGGGGTCAAAGTCGCCAGCCATGACGATAGCCACATTGTTTGGCACATAGTAACGGTGGAAATAGTTCTGTATGTTGATGATACTTGGGTTCTTGAGGTGCTCCTGCTCGCCGATGGTAGTCTGTGTGCCATAAGGATGGGTAGGAGTGAGGAGGTTCCAGAGAGCAGCAAACTCCTTGGTGACATCGCTTGCCATGGAGATGTTCTTCTCCTCGTACACAGCCTCCAGCTCTGTATGGAAGCCACGGATGACCATGTTCTGAAAGCGGTCGCTCTGCACCTTGGCCCAGTTTTCTATCTCATTGTTTGGGATGTTCTCCACGTAGCAGGTGACATCATTGCTGGTATAGGCGTTTGTTCCCTCGCTACCGATGCTCGACATCAGCTTGTCGTACTCGTTGGGGATGTTGTATTTGGCAGCCAACTGTGAGATGGAGTCAATCTCGTGGTAAGCCTGTTTGCGCTGTGCGGGATCGGTGAGTTTGCGATAAGTCTCATAGCGGCGGGTTATCTCGTCGAGGTATGGCTTCTCCTTGGCGGCATCGATGGTACCAAACTTCTTGGTGCCTTTGAACATCAGGTGCTCCAGATAGTGAGCCAGACCTGTAGTCTCGGCAGGGTCATTACGCGAACCTGTTTTTACAGCGATGTTGACCTGCAAGCGAGGCTTCTCCTTGTTAACTGACATGTATACCTTCAGACCATTGTCGAGAGTATAGATGCGTGTTTGCATTGCATCACCTGGTACGGTGGTGTAATGATAGTCTTTTGCGCTGGCACAAAGCGCACCCGATGTGAAGAGTGCCGCCAGCATGATAGATTTTAAACTCATACTTTTATGATTTTATGTTGTATAAATGATTTTCATTTTTCCCTTTGTCTGCCATGAGCCTGTCCTTGGCTTTCCTGTTTGTTGGTTGCCACAGCTCAGACTCAGAGGCAGGAAGTCTTTATGTGGCAGGACTGATGGAGTTGGCAAAGTGCAGGAAGGTGTCTTCGTCCACGTCGCCCAAGTCGTATTCCTTCTGCGCATCTTTTCTGATGGCTTCGGTCCATAGCGATTTTGCCTCGTCGGCTCTGGTTTCTATCAGCGAGAAGGCTGCCGGTGTGGCTTCTTCGTAGAGCTGTCGGATGAGGCTGAAGGCATAAGCTTGATTGAAATCGGCATAATGGCTGTGAGCCTCGGACAATGCGTTGATAACAGACTCAATGTCTTCGGTTGTTCCGTCGATGATGTTTTCGACGAGTTGATTCTCCAAAGCCTGCGGCAGGAGCAGACCACCCAGATCGGTCCATGCTTCTTCGCCATTGTGGATGGCCTGTTCGGACAGTGGGGTATATTCATGTCCTTCTTCTTCTGCTGCTTCAGGAAGCGTGGCCTTCTTAATGACTTGACCTAAGTATAGACTGATGAGCATGTCGTAGAAGCGGATGCCGGAAAGGAGTGAGCTGCGCGGAATGGTGAGTCCCTGATAGTGGTATTCCTGGCATTGAGTTCCGCAAGTGGTGCAGAGCTCTTGCAGAATGCGCCTTCCTTCTGTCGCCTTGCTGATGACAAAAGGCGAGAGCCACTCTTGGTTGATGATGCTCTTGCGGTGCTCGGCTGGTCGTAGGTCGCGCTTGGGCCACTTGTTGATGTCGCGGTAAAGTCCTACGGTGACAAGGTTTCTGCCAGGGATGAGTATGGTCTTCTCTCCCTCGCCAATAATATAGGAGAAGGGGAAGGAGGTTGTGTCGGGATGAGCCATGGTCTTGCCAAGACATACGGAGTAAGCACCGATGTGGGCAGGCAGGAAAAGGTAGGAGCCGCTGGCTGTCTTGGTGCCTCTCTCCAGGATGCCCCAGTGGATGGGTCCCATCTTGTAGGCATGGTTGCTGAAGTTGGTGGCAGAACCGGCATTATAGAACGAAACCTGGCTTCCGATGATGAGCGAACTCTTGTGATGAGAGGCTGAGAACGGACCGCAGAAGGCGGCACATGCTTCGCCATTGCTCATTACCGAGTTGGCAAAGAATACCGATGCCGATGCGGTGAAGCTGTTGTTTATCTGGCAGGCTTCTCCCACGAAACAGTCTTGCAGGTTGGCTCCGTTGGTGATGCTTGCCCCATGGTCGATGATAGTGTTTTCGGCTATGACACCCGTTCCTATATAAACGCTGCTGGTAGCATCTCCCAGGAGGGTGCAGTCACTCAGCCGCTCTGCTCCGTTCACCTCGCAGTAGTCGTTGATGATGCAGTTGATAATCTCCTTGGTGTTGGCTATCTTCACATTGTTGCCTATCAGTCCGCGTTCGGGCAGTCGGCTGCTGACATATTCTCTGACTAACTGGAAAAGTGTCTCACGGAACTCCTTGTTATGAGAATGCTTGAGCATGAGTGCTGCCAACTGACTGCTCAGTTCGGAGAAAGAGATGATGTTCCCATCGCCAGCCTCGTTGAGTACACTGATGACATTGGCTTCTCCATAGGTAGCTCCCTCTGTAGTCTCTATTGTGGATACGTTGGACAGGTAGCACTCGTCACCGATGGTATAGTTGTTGATGAATCCTCCTATGTTCTCGATGAGGCAATCGTCTCCGATGATGACATTGTGCAAGGTGGCATTGCGGATGCCCGAGTGCTTGTGAAAGCCCGGACTTACCTCGATGCTCTTGTCGAAGCTGCCTATGCAGACTTCTCCGTAGAGCATTACCTGACGCATGTGTTCGGGATTGAAGTCTTCTGCGACGTTGACGGAAGTCCAGTCCTCAGCCCAACAGCCATTCTGTTGCAGCTGTTCTATCTCTTCGGTGGTAAGCGGTCGGTAATCGTTCATAGTCGTTGTTTTTTATTCGTAGTCCTGATACAGGAAATCATTATAGGGATACTTCTGTACGTGCAACTCGCGCACTTTCTTGTACAGAATATTGCGGAACTCGTCGATGTTCTCCTTGTTCTTGGCAGAGATGAAGAGACAGTCGTCGTGCAACTTTGCCATCCATGTGCGCTTGAGCTCGTCGAGGGTGATGTTTTCTTTCTGTATAGGAGTAAGGTCGTCTTCCTCCTTCTCTACCCAGGAGTAGTTGTCTATCTTGTTGAAGATGATCATCGATGGCTTGTCGGCGCAGCCCAGTTCCTTCAGGGTCTTCTCCACCACCTGTATTTGCTCCTCGAAATCAGGATGCGAGATGTCGACAACATGCAACAGCAGGTCGGCCTCGCGTGTCTCGTCGAGGGTGCTTTTGAAAGAGTCTACCAGGTCGGTAGGCAACTTGCGGATAAATCCTACTGTGTCGGCCAGGAGGAATGGCAGATTTTCCACCACGACCTTTCGTACTGTGGTGTCGAGAGTGGCGAAGAGTTTGTTCTCGGCAAAGACCTCGCTCTTGGAGAGCAGGTTCATAATGGTGCTCTTGCCCACGTTGGTGTAGCCGACAAGGGCCACACGGATGAGTCGGCCGCGGTTCTTGCGCTGAGTGGTCTTCTGCTTGTCTATCTCGGCCAGGCGTTCTTTGAGCAAGCTCATGCGGCCGAGGATGATACGACGGTCCATCTCAAGCTGGGTTTCACCAGGACCACGCAATCCTACAGAACCTTTACCGCCACCCGAGCCAGAACCACCGCCCTGGCGCTCAAGGTGAGTCCAGAGTCGTTGCAGACGAGGCAACATGTATCTATACTGTGCCAATTCCACCTGTGTCTTGGCGGCAGCAGTCTGGGCGCGCATGGCAAAGATGTCGAGAATAAGAGATGTGCGGTCGAGAATCTTTACCTGTAGCTCTTGCTCAATATTGCGTATCTGCTTGGCAGACAGCTCGTCGTCGAAGATAACCATTCCGATCTCGCGGTCTTCTTCCTCTTCTTCCTTAATGTATTGTTTGATTTCCTCGAGCTTTCCCTTTCCTACATAGGTGGTCTGATTGGGAGCGACAACCTTCTGCGTGAATCGCTTGACGGTTACAGCTCCTGCCGTATCGGCAAGAAATTCCAGCTCGTCGAGGTATTCCTTGGTCTTGGCTTCGTCCTGCTCCTTGGTGATAAGACCCACGAGAACGGCAGTCTCTGCCTTGACTTCTGAGATGACAAATTCCTTCATTGATTAGCTTGTTATTATATAATAGGTGCAAAGTTAATAAAAAAAGCTATTTCTATGGAATACTGACTGCATAATTTATGCTTTTTTTAAGAAAAAGGCTTGTTGGGTAACTGCTCAGTATCCCTATTGAAAACTTTTATTGAATAGAAAAGTCTCGAAATATGAAAGCGGCTTCGATAGTCAATGAAGCCTATTTCGTAGAGCAATGAAAGCGGCTTCGTAAGCAGTTGAAGCCTATTGCATTATTCTGATAGAAACTATAAAAAAATATAGTTGACCACTTTAAACTTTGTTAATTATACACGTTGACTCACAGTATTAACGTAACAACTCATGACAATATGGGTGCTGAGTAATTACCTTGTTTGGTACGCATAAGAGAAGCAAATACCGCAAACGTTTACGTGATTTTTTTGCATAAAAAAAGAGATATATTTGATTTAAATCAATTATTTGTAGTATATTTGCACACGAAAAGAAACACAAACTGATTTTCAAAAAGATCATAACTACATAAAAAACACAAAACTGCTGAAACATTCAAAAACGTAAGAATTGCCCCGACGTGATGTCGGGGCTTTTTTTGTCCTTCTGTTTATGCTTTCTGTATCGCCTTTTTGTGTATGTGTTTGTAGGTTTTGCAGGTGTTTAAAAGCCTGATGCTCAGCGACGATACTTCTTAAACGTGTACTTGTGTGAGTTTGGAAAACAAGTGAAGATGGTGATACTCTCGTTAGTCTTTGTGTGCTTTCTGCCAGCTTGTGTTGATAGATCTTTCTTTTTTCTTGTGTAGAGCAAAATAATATTATCTTTCTATTTTTTTGTAGGTTGCTGTCATCTGTTGCAGACTGTCTGTCTTGGTACGGTCGTCAGTCTGCTTGGCGGTCATTTCTTTAACTCCCCCATTTTTGAAACTTCAGTTTATGTAACCAAAAAGAGGGTGTGTCATGAACTTATGACACACCCTCTTATCTTATGATGGTTCAACTTACGCAAGTGGCGTAGTTGTTTCTCTTTCTGTCGTTAACATTACTTGTTCTCGAATAGCAATCCGCCTTCCTTGGTTTGGTCAATGGTGATAGGTTTCTCCCGACTGACTTCCTCGGCGAGGATCTTCTTGCTCAAGTCGTTCAATACATAGTCTTGTATTGCGCGTTTTACAGGGCGTGCGCCAAACTCTGGATCGTAGCCCATCTCTGCCAAATATTGGATGGCGGCAGGAGTCCAGCGAAGTTCGAAGCCCTGAGGAGCCAACATCTTCTTGACTCTGTTCATCTGAAGCTCAACCACCTGGCCAATCTGCTCTTTGGTGAGAGGCTTGAAGGTGATGATGTCGTCGATACGGTTCAGGAACTCCGGACGGAAGGTCTTTCTCAACATATCACGGCTTGCGTTGGAAGTCATGATGATGATGGTGTTCTTGAAGTTTACTACACGGCCTTTGTTGTCGGTCAGTCGTCCGTCGTCCAATACCTGAAGCAGGGTGTTGAAGACATCGGGATGAGCCTTCTCAATCTCATCGAAGAGAACCACACTGTATGGTTTGCGACGAACAGCCTCTGTCAACTGTCCACCCTCATCATAGCCTACGTATCCTGGAGGCGCACCTATCAGACGGGTGACGCTGAACTTCTCTTGATATTCACTCATATCGATACGTGTCATCATCGACTCGTCATTGAAGAGATATTCTGCCAATGCCTTGGCAAGCTCAGTCTTACCCACACCGGTTGTGCCGAGGAAAATGAAACTCGCGATAGGACGTTTAGGGTCTTGCAAGCCGGCACGTGAGCGACGTACAGCATCACTCACTGCGGTGATGGCCTCGTCCTGACCGATGACTCTCTTGTGGAGTTCTTCCTCCAAATGGAGCAGTTTCTCACGCTCACTCTGCATCATACGGCTTACAGGTATTCCGGTCCAGCGGCTTACCACCTCGGCAATATCGTCGGCAGTAACCTCTTCGCGTATCATGGCCTCGCCACCTTGAGTGCTCTTCAGTTGTTCCTGGATGCGCTTGATGTCTTCTTCGAGAGCAGTCAGCTTAGAATATCTGATCTCAGCCACGCGCTCGTAGTTGCCTTCACGTTCCATGCGCTCAGCCTCAAACTTCAGGTTCTCAATCTCCTGCTTGTCTTGCTGAATTTTATTGACGAGGTCTTTCTCTCCTTCCCATTTTGCACGGAAGTCGCGTTCCTTGTCCTTCAGCTCGGCAATCTCCTTGTCGAGTTGCTGAATCTTAGGCTGGTCGTTCTCGCGTTTGATGGCCTCACGCTCTATCTCCAACTGCTTTAGGTGACGTGTGATCTCGTCCAGCTCCTCAGGCACGGAGTCGCGCTCCATACGGAGTTTGGCAGCAGCCTCATCCATCAGGTCGATAGCCTTGTCTGGCAGGAATCGGTCGGAGATGTAACGTTCAGAAAGTTTGACAGCTGCGATGCAGGCATCGTCCTGAATACGAACCTTGTGATGGTTCTCATAACGCTCCTTGATGCCTCGGAGAATGCTGATGGCGTCCACCTCGTCAGGCTCGTTGACCATTACGGTCTGGAAACGACGTTCCAAAGCCTTATCCTTCTCGAAGTATTTCTGATACTCGTTGAGGGTGGTGGCACCGATGGCTCTCAACTCGCCACGTGCCAATGCTGGCTTCAGGATATTGGCAGCATCCATGGCGCCTTCTCCACCGCCGGCACCTACCAAGGTGTGAATCTCGTCGATGAAGAGGATAATCTGTCCGTTGGCGTTGGTCACTTCCTTGATGACGCTCTTCAGTCGCTCTTCGAATTCGCCTTTATATTTAGCACCGGCCACCAGTGCGCCCATGTCGAGCGAATAGAGCTGCTTGTCCTTCAAGTTCTCCGGTACGTCGCCACGTACGATTCTTTCGGCAAGTCCTTCAACGATGGCGGTTTTACCAGTACCAGGCTCACCGATAAGGATTGGGTTGTTTTTCGTTCTTCTTGATAAGATTTGGAGCACGCGACGTATCTCCTCGTCACGTCCGATTACGGGGTCGAGCTTTCCATTTCTGGCTTGTTCAACCAAGTTCTTGGCGTATTTCTCCAGACTTTGATAGTTTTCGTCTGCACTCTGGCTCTTCACGTTCTGTCCCTGACGAAGAGCCTGGATGGCAGCGAGCATGTCTTTCTCGTTGGCGCCGGCATCTTTCAGGATGCGGGCTGCTGTAGAGTTGCCTTTCAGAATGGCGAGCAGAATAGGCTCTACGCTTACGAACTCATCGCCCATCTTCTTGGCAGTATCCTCGGCGTTGATCAATATCTGATTGGTGTCATTGGAGAGGTATGGCTGTCCGCCACCCTGTACGCGTGGAAGATGCTGCAATTCCTGCTGTAGGAGCATGGAGATCTGTCCTCCGTTCATGCCCAACTTCTGGAAGATATAGTTGGTCACATCAGGTGCTTTCTCGATGATTCCGCTGAGAAGATGCACCGGCTCGATGGTCTGCTGACCATTTCGTTGCGCTGTGTTCACAGCGGCTTGCACCGCTTCTTGCGCCTTGATTGTAAATTTGTCGAATGTCATATATTTCTCCTTTCTTGTTTTATTTGTTTCGTTATGATATTTTGTTGCTTGCCAACCGTTGAGGCGAAATGTGTGCCGAGGTGCAGAATGCTGACATTCTGTCTTGTTTTTCGTTGTTTTTTAGACTTTTATAGTTGAAAATGCTGTCAATGTGTCGGTAATCGGGTCCTTGACGGGAGACGAGTTTTGTACTTCGTGAATGATTCTCTTTGGCCTTAATAGACGGCCGGCTTTGGTCTTAATAGACGACCGGCTTTGGTCTTAATAGATGGCAGAAATGGCTTTTAGGGTTAACTCAGGTCAAGAAACATCGTTCTTGCGTTAAAAAGCTAATAATAACACGGGTGATTTTTGGTGGGCTCAAATATTATTTGTACCTTTGCACCATTATTTCAAATAAGTAGAAATCAATGGCTGAAACAAAGAAAATCAAGACAGCTTTAGTGTCTGTCTTTCACAAGGACGGCTTGGATGAACTCCTTGCCAAGTTGAATGAAGAGGGTGTTAAATTCTTGAGCACCGGTGGTACACAGAAGTTTATCGAGTCACTCGGTTATGAATGTCAGAAAGTGGAGAATGTAACCACTTATCCATCCATCCTCGGTGGACGTGTGAAGACTCTTCATCCAAAAATATTCGGAGGTATTCTTGCACGTCGCGACAATGAGGGCGATCAGGAGCAGATGAAGGAGTATGAGATTCCAAGCATTGACCTCGTGGTAGTAGACCTTTATCCTTTCGAGCAGACTGTGGCAAGCGGTGCAAGTGATGCCGATATCATTGAGAAGATCGATATAGGCGGAATCTCTCTGATCCGTGCCGGAGCCAAGAACTTCAAGGATGTTGTTATCGTGCCCAGCAAGGCTGAGTACAGTGTGCTGCTCGATATCTTGAAGAAGAAAGGTGCTGAGACCGATATCGAGGATCGTAAAATGTTTGCAGAGCGTGCCTTTGGCGTAAGCTCACATTACGATACAGCTATCCATGCTTGGTTCGCTAAGTAATGCGCGTCAAGTTTTAGTGCTGGCGTAGATATTTTAAGCTTAAAATAAACAATTAGTAATTACAAAAGAAAATGGGATTTTTTTCATTTATTCAGGAAATCGCAATGGACTTGGGAACAGCCAACACCATTATTATCAGCGATGATAAGATTGTGGTGGATGAGCCCTCTGTTGTAGCCCTCGACCGCCGTACAGACAAGATGATTGCTGTAGGTGAGAAGGCTAAGATGATGTACGAGAAGACTCATGACAATATCCGTACTATCCGTCCTTTGCGTGATGGTGTGATAGCCGACTTTACTGCATGCGAGCAGATGATGCGCGGTCTTATCAAGATGGTGCATACAGGAAGCCGTCTTTTCTCTCCCTCACTCCGTATGGTAATTGGTGTGCCTTCTGGTTCTACCGAGGTGGAGCTCCGTGCTGTACGCGATTCTGCCGAGCATGCCGACGGACGTGATGTTTATTTGATTTTTGAACCTATGGCAGCAGCTATCGGTATCGGTATCGATGTGGAGGCGCCAGAGGGAAACATGATAGTTGATATAGGTGGTGGTTCCACTGAGATTGCTGTTATCTCACTTGGCGGTATTGTGAGCAACAACTCCATCCGTACAGCCGGTGACGACCTGACTGCTGATATCCAGGAGTACATGAGCCGTCAGCACAACGTGAAGGTGTCTGAGCGTATGGCCGAGCGTATCAAGATACATGTCGGCTCTGCTCTTACCGACCTGGGTGATGAGGCTCCAGAAGACTTTATTGTTCATGGTCCTAACCGCATCACAGCTCTGCCTATGGAGGTGCCTGTATGCTATCAGGAGATAGCTCAGTGCTTGGACAAGACTGTGGCAAAGATCGAGAATGCTGTGCTCTCAGCTCTTGAGAACACTCCTCCTGAGCTCTATGCTGATATCGTGAAGAATGGTATCTGGCTCTCTGGTGGTGGAGCTTTGCTCCGTGGACTCGACAAGCGTCTCACAGCCAAGATCAACATTCCTTTCCATATTGCCGAAGACCCATTGCACAGTGTGGCTAAGGGTGCCGGCATCGCGCTGAAGAATGTAGACCGCTTCTCGTTCCTGATGAGATAATTGAAAATCTGAATTTCAGAGAAACTATAGCGTATGCACAACCTTACAGAGTTTCTGGCGAAACACAACCACTGGTTTGTGTTCCTGGTGCTTGAGGTAGTGAGCATGGTACTGCTCTTCAGATACAACAGTTATCAGGGCAGTGTGTGGTTCTCGTCGGCCAACGCCGTTACGGGCAAGGTGTATGAGTGGGATTCGGCTGTGGAGAGTTATTTCTCGCTGTCAGGCGTCAACAGTCAGCTCACTCAGCGCAATGCTTTCCTGGAACAGCAGGTAAGAATGCTGGACGACAGTATCGCCCGCCTTACCCGCAGTCAGGAAACTGCAGTGACACGCTTGTCAAGCATGGTCCCCTTCCAGGGATGCAGGCTTATTCCGGCAAAGGTCGTCGCCAATATGGTGAACAGATACGACAACCTTATCACTATAGATAAGGGTTCTGCCGATGGAGTGAAGCGCGATATGGGCGTGGTTTGTGGTATGGGCGTGGTAGGCATTGTCTACTTGGTGTCTGAACATTACAGCATCGTCATCCCAGCTCTCAACAGCCATTCCAATATCAGCTGTACCATACAGCACCGTGGCTATTTCGGCTATCTGCGCTGGCGAGGTGGCTCCTCACAGCTGGCTTATCTCGAGGACGTGCCAAGACATGCTCACTTCAAGTTGGGCGACAATGTGGTGACGAGTGGATATTCATCGGTCTTCCCTCCAGGAGTCATGGTGGGAAAGGTTCTGCATGTGTTCAATTCGGCAGACGGACTGTCATATCGTGTACAGGTTAAGTTGTCTACCGATTTTGCCCGCTTGCGCGATGTGTGCCTTGTTGATGATTCTGCCTTGCAGGAACGTATCGATCTGATGCGGGCAGCACAGGATTCCATCAAGCCACAGTAATGCACTCTGCCGTTTCGCAGAAACAAAACAGATTTTAAGGACAACACTTTTTCAATTCTTTTTGAAAAATGAGTATAGATATAGTAAAGCGATGGGGAGTATTCTTTGTTCTCCTGCTGGTGCAAGGACTGGTGTGTAACCATATACATCTTTTCCATTGCGCCACACCGCTTCTGTACATCATGTTCGTGCTCCACTTTCGTCGTAACACGCCTCGTTGGCAAATGTTATTGTGGAGTTTTGCCCTGGGATTGGGAGTCGACATCTTCGCCAACACTCCGGGTGTGGCTGCTGGCTCTATGACGGCAATAGCTCTCTTGCAGCCTTATCTGCTCGAGCTGTTCCTGCCCCGTGACAGTTCTGACGACTTGCTTCCTGGCGTGCGCACGCTTGGAAGTTCTTACTTTTGGTATTCGCTCATCATCGTGGTGATTTATTGCCTGCTCTTCTTTACACTCGAGACTTTCAATTTCTTCAACTGGTTGCAGTGGATAGAATGTATCGTGGGAAGTGCTGCTCTCACCTATGTGTTGCTGATGGCCATAGAGAATGTGCGCAAGTAGTCTTTCCCTTTCGCCTTCTCCCTACGAAATTGACGGAGAACGAATCATACTCTATGCATGCATAGAATGATACACATATATATAATAAGGTATATATAATAATAAGGTGTAAGGGTAAAATATATATAAAAATAGGGCATATTATATAAAATAGGTATTATGATCGATTATAATCTCGAAAAACGTAAGTTTGTGATAGGTGGAGTGGCCATAGGAATTGTGACCATTTACATCATTCGTCTCTTTACGTTGCAGATTATGAGCGACGACTATAAGAAGAATGCCGACAGTAATGCTTTCCTCAAGCAGGTGGAATATCCGTCACGTGGAGCCATCTACGACAGAAACGGCAAACTGATGGTGTACAATCAGCCGTCTTATGATATCATGGTGGTGATGAACGAGGAGAGTGGAAGACTCGACACGATGGACTTCTGCAACTCGCTTGGCATTACAAAAGAGTTCTTCATCAAGCGAATGAACGATATCAAGGACCGTTCCAAAAATCCCGGTTATTCGCGTTACACCCAGCAGCTCTTCATGGGACAGTTGTCCGATAAGGACTTCAGTGTGTTCCAGGAAAAGATGTTCCGTTTCCCAGGTTTCTATGTGCAGAAGCGAAGCATACGTGAATACACCGGTCCCTATGCTGCCCATGTGCTCGGAGATGTGGGAGAAGTTTCGGAGAGCGATATAGAAGATGACAGCTACTATCAGCCAGGCGACTATATCGGTAAACTCGGTGTGGAGAAATACTATGAGAAAGAGCTCAGGGGAGAGAAGGGTATCAAAATCAAACTTCGTGATGCGCACGGACGAATACAGGGAAGTTACCAGCGTGGCAAGTTCGATCAGCGTCCTGTGGCAGGCAAAGACCTTACTCTGGGCATCGACCTGAACCTGCAGGCTCTTGGAGAGCGACTCCTTCAAGGAAAGATAGGCAGTATTGTAGCCATCGATCCCAAGACGGGCGAAGTGCTTGCCATGGTGTCGTCGCCCTCTTATGATCCACGTAGGCTGGTAGGAAAGATGCGCGGAAAGATGCACCGTTACCTTTCGCACGACCCATGGAAACCGTTGCTCAACAGAAGTATCATGGGTCAGTATCCACCGGGTTCAACCTTCAAGACTACTCAGGCGCTCACATACCTCACCGAAGGAATTATCACGCCGGGTACAGCTTTCCCCTGTCATCATGGATTCTCTTATCGCGGACTGCATGTAGGCTGTCACGGACATCCTTCTCCTATAGCTCTCGTCGATGCCATCAGTACCTCCTGCAATGGCTACTTCTGTTGGGGACTCTATTATATGATGGGCAACAGGCGCAAGTATCCCAATGTGCAAGTGGCTATGAACACCTGGCGCGACTATATGAAGAGTATGGGATTCGGATACAAACTTGGTATCGACCTGCCTGGCGAGAAACGAGGACTGATTCCTAATGCCGAGTTCTACGACAAGGCTTACCGAGGGTCATGGAACGGACTCACCATTATCAGTATCTCTATCGGACAGGGTGAGGTCAACCTCACTCCTCTGCAGATAGCCAATCTTGGAGCCACCATCGCCAATCGAGGATATTATTATGCGCCCCATGTGGTGCGCAAGGTGAAGGGCGAGCCGCTCGATACACTCTATACTCGTCGTCATTACACCATGGCCTCGAAAAAGGCATACAACTATGTCGTGGCAGGTATGCGCAGCTCTGCCTTAAAGGGAACCTGTAAGATGCTTGCCCGTTATGACTTTGAACCATGCGGCAAGACCGGTACTGCACAGAACCGTGGTCACGACCACTCTGTGTTCATGGGTTTCGCACCGATGAACAATCCTCAGATAGCCATCGCAGTATATGTTGAGAACGGTGGCTGGGGAGCCGACTATGGTGTGCCTATTGGTGGACTCATGATGGAGCAATATATCAAAGGCAAGCTGTCGCCAGCTTCTGAGGCTCTTGCCGCACAGATGCAGGCACGAAGAATTGCCTATGGCTCAAGCAGCAGATAGAAATATCAGGGAGATGGGCGCTTCATCTTAAGCAACAGGAAGCGCCTCTCTTCTTCAACTTTTAATAACCCAAACTCGCTCGATTTGCGATATTTGAATAAGTAATATGGTTCAATCAGATAACAGACAACAAGGTGTGCTTCGTTCGCTCGACTGGTGGACGATAGGCATTTATCTGGCGCTTCTCACCTTTGGATGGATAAGTGTCTGTGGTGCCAGCTATACCTATGGCGACAATGATATTTTCAGTCTTGGTTCTCGTTCGGGAATGCAGATTATCTGGATAGGAACCTCCATCACGCTCGGTTTCATTATCTTGTTGCTCGATGACAGGTTTTACGACACCTTCTCTTATGTCATCTATGCCGCCTTGGTACTGTTGCTTTTTGCCACCATCTTCAATCCGCATAGTATCAAGGGTTCCCGTTCGTGGCTTGTGCTTGGACCTTTGCGTCTGCAGCCAGCCGAGTTTGCCAAGTTTGCTACGGCTCTTGCCATTTCCAAGTTTATGTCGAGCTATGGCTTCAATATTCATCGCATGAAAGACTTCTTTGCTGCAGCCTTTATCATTATCCTTCCGATGATATGTATTGTGGGACAGCGCGAGACGGGTTCTGCACTTGTCTATTCTGCCTTCTTCCTTATGTTCTATCGTGAAGGAATGCCTGGCAGTATTCTCTTTACTGCCGTTGCCATGGTGGTTTACTTCGTGGTGGGTGTGAAGTACGAAAATGTGATGATGTGGGATGGACAAACGTCGGTAGGCGAGTTTATTGTGCTCTTACTTGTGCAAATCTTTTCTACGGGCATGGTGAGCACCTATATTCACAATGGGCGGCAAACGGTACAGATGCTTCTCTATACTGTCGGCATCACTTTGGGATGTATGCTCTTCTCTGTTTACGTCATTCCTTTCGATGTGACCTATGTTCAGTTGATTGTAAGTTTCGTGCTCATTGGATTCCTGTTCTATCAGGGCTTATCCGCACGCATCAGAAACTATTATTTCATCGCCTTGTTTGCCTTAGGGTCCTTGGCTTTCTTCTATTCTGCCGACTATGTGCTCAACAATGTGATGGAGCCTCATCAGCGTGTGCGTATCAACGTACTTCTCGGACTGGAGGAAGACTTGGCTGGTGCGGGTTATAATGTGCACCAGAGTGAGATTGCGATAGGTTCTGGTGGTCTTCAGGGAAAGGGCTTCCTCAATGGTACACAGACCAAACTGAAGTTTGTGCCCGAGCAGGACACCGATTTTATCTTCTGTACCGTGGGTGAGGAGGAAGGATTCTTAGGATCGGCAGGAGTGCTGTTGCTGTTCTTGGCTTTGATCATCAGGCTGATTATTCTTGCCGAGCGGCAGCCCTTCAAGTTTGGGCGAGTATATGGTTATAGTGTACTCAGTATCTTCCTCTTTCACGTGTTTATTAATGTAGGTATGGTATTGGGACTCACTCCAGTTATCGGCATCCCGCTTCCGTTCTTCAGTTATGGAGGCTCGTCGCTCTGGGGCTTTACCATCCTTCTGTTCATCTTCCTAAGAATCGATGCGGGAAGAAATCTGGTAAGAACTTGATGGAGGAAGAGGATAGGAGTGAGGTATGATGCTCCAAACTTCACATGATGCAAAGGTAAATGAAAAAGAAAGGCTATTCCCTGTAATTATTTATTCCCAAATTTTGCCTACTTGCTTTTGGGTAATCTGTAAGTGAAAATATGGATTTTTGTATAAGTAGCTTCCTCTTTTTATCATTTTCCACAAAATAAAATTCTATTGTTGTACGACTATATATGTTCATGTTGTACGACAATACACCCTCATGTTGTACGACTTGAGTGCTCAAGTCGTACAACTATAAAGTCTTATGTCGTACGACATGAGGACATAATAAAATCTAATTTGAAGCGTTGAGAATATAACAATTTGATTCTCAGATTGTTAGTGCTTTACTTTATATTTTCCATATTCACGCACAAATAGAAATCAGTTGAAAATATCGAAATCCCAGTAAGGGAAAAGTAAAGAAAAATTTATGAGGTGTTGTGCCGTCTCTGTTCTGTACAGAGGGACACAGAAAAATACCAATACATTGATGCCAGGTTGAATATTGCATTTTTGTGCGGTGTGTGATAAGCATAGTTTCTATCAGAATAATGCAATAGGCTTCAACTGCTTACGAAGCCGCTTTCATTGCTCTACGCAATAGGCTTCATTGACTATCGAAGCCGCTTTCATATTTCGAGGCTTTTCTTTTTTATGTGGTTTAGTAATGACAAGTTTTCAATAGGGGTGCTGAGCAGTTTCTTGTACTGTTCTATTCTCCTATGCGATTCATCTTGATTCCGATGTCGCTGATGCCCGGAAGAATCTCACGCTTCATGTTATGCTTGACGGTGATGTGGATGGAGTCGCCGGAAGCAAAGCGATAGGCATTGATGGGAAAATTGTATTGGTAATAACTGATACCTTGTCTCTTGGTAGCTCCACTCTTGTCTATTAGGGCGCATTGTATGGTATCCGATTTTTCTGTTTTCTCCATACCCTGAAGTTTGCCTTTGGGGAAGATACTCTGATTTACGATAAGCGTAAGACCCATGAAGGGGTAGACTCCTGTCACCCTGAGCCCTAATTGTTGCTCGTATGTGCCAGAAGTCTTCAGAGGTGGTATGTCGAACGACAGTATGTCGTTCTTCTCCCAACCGGCAATAGGGGTGTGCTCGTATTTGTCGTACACCAGCGTGTCGCTGCACGAGTGAAAGAGCATTACAGCCCCCATGATTATCCATATGGTATAAGTCCAGCGCTTCATCTTTTCTTTCTCGAAAGTTATAGCTTCTGTGGCTCATGTTGTAAGCCACAGAATGCTTTATCAGTTATTCATTGTTGGGAGCCTTGTTTTCTCCGCCCTTGTTTCCATTGCCCTTATTGGCTTCGCCTTTGTTTCCTTCTCCTTTGTTGGCTACGGCCTTGTTGGTTTCTGCTTTATTGGCCTCTCCCTTATTGTTTTCTCCCTGTTGTGGGCGAGGCCGGTTGTTGTTGCGTCTGCGGTTGTTTTGCTGACGGTTTGGACGGTTGTCTCCTTGCTGTCTGTTTTCGTCTTGACGGTTTTCTCCCTGCTGTTTGTTTTCTGCGCGGTTGTCTGCTTGCTGGCGGTTGTCACCTTGTGCATTACGCTTACGGTTGTTCTGGCGATTGTTGTTCTTCTTTTTCTTCTTCGCCTTGTCAAAACGGCTCAAGTCTGCTTCTGCCAAGAGGTCGCTGGACTTAGGAGCAGGTTTTGCCTTACCATTCTCGATGAGGCTCAGAGGCTTCTCGCCTGCCTTGTTCATCTTGATGATTTCCCAAGCACGTTCTGCGCTGATGGTCTCCAGATTGGAAGCCAAGTTCTTGTCGGTAGAATAGGTGATAAGACCTGCCAGAATGTCAACCTTGAACTGATGGTATTCTCCATCGGCAGTCTGCAGGAGAGCATCCTTAGGAGGCAGCTTTTTGCTTGCTTCCACATAGTTGTCAACCTCGTAGTTAAGGCAGCATTTCAGTTTGGCACACATACCTGCCAACTTCTGTGGGTTGAGTGAGATGTCCTGGAAACGTGCGGCATTGGTGCCTACGCTGACAAAGTTCTTCATCCAGGTAGCGCAGCAGAGTTCTCGTCCGCAAGGTCCTGTTCCACCTATGCGTCCGGCTTCCTGTCGCGCACCAATCTGTTTCATCTCTATACGTACATGGAAAGTATCCGCCAACACCTTGATCAGCTGTCGGAAGTCTACACGCTCGTCGGCGATGTAATAGAAGATAGCCTTGTTGCCGTCACCCTGATACTCCACATCGCCAATCTTCATCTTCAGTCCCAAGTCTTTGGCTATCTGTCGGCTCTGAATCATGGTTCCGTGCTCACGGCTCTTTGCCTCGTCCCATTTCTCGAAGTCCACGGGCTTGGCTATGCGGTAGATACGCTTGATGTCGTCGGCAGAACGGAGGTTGGCTTTCTTGATTTGAAGTTTCACCAGTCTTCCTGTCAGTGTCACCACGCCAATATCGTGTCCAGGATTGGCCTCTACGGCTACAACGTCGCCCTTCTTCAAGTCCAGGTTGTTCACGTTGTGGTAGTACCCCTTGCGTGTGTTCTTGAATTGCACCTCCACGAGGTCTGTGCTCTCGGCATTGCCAGGTACGTCGGCAAGCCAGTCGTATGTGTTCAACTGGCGGTCCTGTCGGCCTACTGCACATCTGCAGAGTCCTCGGTCGCAACCATTGAACATTCTGAATTTCATATTCTTGTAATCCACGATGATCTAATTATTATAATTTATATAGTTTATGTTTGTATATATTGGTAAGGCTTGCGCCTTTTGTTGCTTTTTTGTTGCTTTTTTGTTTTACTTCCTCTTATTTTCTGATGAGCATAACGATGACGTTCAGTACCATGTCGAAGAAGATAATCTTGGCATTGGCATTCTGGTTGATCATCGCCTTGCATTCATCGAAAAGGTGGAAAATATCGATAATGTTGGCCTCGTTGATGAAGCGGGCGAAGTTCTTGGCGAAGTTTTCCTCTTCCTGTGTCATATAGACGAGTTCTTCCTGATGGAAGTTGTACATAAAACTCTCTCTGAGCATGTGGGTGAAGTAGTCGAGCATGCGCTTCTGCTTTTCGCGGTTGAATGCCGCCACGATGTCGCACCATTTCTTCAGGTCGTGTATCTTGCGCATGTACGCCAGTCGCATCAGCATGATAAAGAGGTCGAGGAACTGCTGGTTTTCGTTTCCTGCATTGAGTTCCTCCAGCGCCTTGTTCCAGTTGCCATTGGCAATTCTTGCCATGCGGTGTGCTGTGTCCCTGTCGAGTCCCCGTCGCTCAATGAGTGCCTGCTCAAGTTCCTGAGTAGCTATCTTCTTGAAGTCGATACGCTGGGTACGGCTTCTGATGGTTTCGAGCAACAGCTCGGGCTGTTCGCTTACCAGGAGGAAAAGGGTTTGTCTTGGTGGTTCCTCCAAGAGTTTCAGCATCTTGTTGGCGCATTGTATGTTCATGCGCTCGGGCAACCAGATCAGGCTGATTTTATAACCTCCTTGGCTCGACATCAAGCTTATGTTGTGGCTGATGGCTTCGCTCTCTTCCACCGTGATGATGGCTTGCTTGTTGCCGTCTTTCTCGCTGCTTGTCTTGCCCATTCGGCTTATCCAGTCGTTGATTTGCGGATAGGAAGCCTCGCTGAGCAACATCTCCCGCCATTCCTTGACGAAGTCGAGACTCACGGGTGAATGGTCGCCCATGCTGGCAAGTTTAATAGTAGGATAGGTGAAATGCAGGTCGGGATGTTCCCATTTGCGAAGCATGGAGGTGGCACGTCTGGTCTGTGGAGAGTCGTCTTCTGCATCCTCCTCTCTTTCTCCCAACAGGTAGCTGGCAAAGGCAAGTGCCATGGCCATCTTGCCGCAGCCTTCTGGACCGCAGAAGAGCAGGGCATGGGGCACACGATGTTCTGCCACCATCTGCATCAGACGGTTTTTCACGTCCTGCTGTCCTATCACTTCGCTGAATTTCATCTATATATTTTTATGGTTGTTTACTTAAAACAGGATCTTAGCTATCTGCTTTACGCTTTCTACAGCCGATACGGTGAAGAAATGTACATGACTGTAGCCATGCTCGAAGAGGTCTTTCACCTGAGTGGTTGTCCACTCTATGCCGAGTGCCTTTGCATCATCGTCGGTCTTGCACTTCAGTACCTCCTGTACCAGTTCTTCCGGTATGTCGCAGTGGAAGGTCTTGGGCACCATGGTAAGTTGTGAGAGTTTGGCGAAGGGCTTGATGGCTGGAATGATAGGCATCGTAATTCCCATTTTGCGGGCTCTCTCCACGAAGTCGTAGAACTTCTGGTTGTCGTAGAAGAGCTGGGTTACGGCATAGGATGCACCGAGGTCTTGTTTCTCTTTCAGGTGCAGGAGGTCTTGCTCCAAGTTGGGTGCCTCCTCATGCTTCTCTGGATAGCATGCTACTCCACAGTAGAATTTCTCGCCAGGGTGCTTGATGGGGATTCCGTCCATGAAGAATCCCTCGTTGAACTGGCTGATCTGTTTCAGAAGGTCGGTGGCATGGGCGTATCCATTAAGGGTAGGGGTGAACTGTCGGTCTTCTTTGGCTTTGTCGCCACGTAGCACGAGCACATTGGATATTCCCAAGAACTGGAGGTCGAGCAACTCATACTCGATGTCTTCCTTAGAAGCTCCGCTGCAGATGATATGAGGGATCACAGGAATATCGTATTTGTTCTGTATGGCTCCTGCAATGGCAATGGTACCTGGACGTCTACGCACACGCTGACGGGTCAGCAGACCGTTCTCGAGTTCCTTGTATACGTACTCGCTGTGGTGCGTCGTGATGTTGATGAAGCGTGGGTCAAACTCCTTCAAACTGTCGATGGTGCGGAACAGAGCTGCTGTTCCGTTGCCCTTGAGTGGGGGCAGTACCTCGAAGGAGAATCCTCTCTTTTGTCCTTCCTTATTTAGAAAATCTGCTATGTTCATGTTGTGTAAAGTCTAATTTGGTTGCAAATTTACGAAAAAAGTTGGGGAAAAAGGCAGATTATACGTAATATTTATTGAGAAAATGCGTATTAATAGAGTAATCATGTCACAAAACCTAATAAAAAATGGAACAAAATCAAAAGGGCTCTAAAGCCTATCTTATCTCAATCGTGATGGTCGCCGTTCTCGGTGGCTTGCTTTTCGGTTACGATACCGCCGTGATATCGGGAGCCGAGAAGGGTTTGCAGGCATTCTTTAAGGGTGCTAATGATTTCGAATACTCCGATTTTATGCACGGATTCACTTCTTCAAGTGCATTGATAGGATGTATCATTGGTAGTTCACTGTCTGGACTCTTCGCCAGCAATTTCGGTCGTAAGCGTTCGCTTATTTTTGCGGGCATTTGCTTCTTCCTCTCTGCCTGGGGATCCATGCAGCCTGAAAGCTATATCCTTCCTCAGGGACAAGCCGACTGGACCTTGCTCGTAGTGTTTAACTTCTATCGTGTACTCGGTGGTATCGGCGTGGGAATGGCTTCTGCCATCTGTCCTATGTATATTGGCGAAATCGCACCAAGTAATGTGCGCGGTATGTTGGTTAGTTGGAACCAGTTTGCCATTATCTTCGGTCAGTTGGTGGTTTACTTCGTCAACTTCCTGATTATGGGTTCTCATGCCAATCCTATATTCGATGCGGCCGGTGCCATTGCCAATATGGTGGATGCTCAGTGGACTATCGAGACTGGTTGGCGTTATATGTTTGGTAGTGAGATGGTGCCTGCAGGCTTGTTTACTTTCCTTATCTGTTTCGTGCCAGAGACTCCCCGTTATCTTGTCATGGTGGGTCAGGACGACAAGGCCTTGGGAATCCTCTCCAAGATCAATGGTTCGGAGAAAGCCCGCGAGATTATCCACGATATCAAGAATACTGTAACTGTGAAAACCGAGAAGCTTTTCTCTTATGGTTTCATGTGCATCTTCGTAGGTGTTATGCTTTCTGTATTCCAGCAGGCTGTAGGTATCAATGCGGTGCTTTACTATGCTCCTCGTATCTTCCAGGATATGGGTATGGGCAATCCTATGGTTCAGACGGTTATCATGGGTGTAGTCAACATATCGTTCACACTGGTGGCAGTCTTTACTGTAGAGAAGTTGGGACGCAAGCCTCTGCTCATTTTGGGCTCTATAGGAATGGCTGTAGGTGCGCTTGGCGTGGCTCTTACCTTTGGTAATGCTGCCTTGAGTACAGTCACCATGATTAGTATTATGGTGTATAGTGCCAGCTTCATGTTCTCATGGGGTCCAATCGCTTGGGTTCTTATTGCCGAGCTCTTCCCTAATACTATCCGTGGTGCTGCAGTGGCTATTGCCGTTGCCTTCCAGTGGATATTCAACTTCATCGTCAGCTCTACTTTCGTGCCTATGTTCAATATGCACCTTACTCCTGGCGACGATTTCGGTCATTGGTTCACCTATGGTCTCTATGGCGTTATCTGTATCCTTGCAGCTATCTTCGTATGGAAACTCGTTCCTGAGACAAAGGGAAAGACCCTCGAGGATATGAGCAAGCTCTGGCGTAAGGAGTAATCAACTCTTGTAATCTTTATTCCTCGATCAGAATGCTTGTCGAGGAACACATAAAAGAAGGGCGCATTCAACGATATTTGTCGATGCGCCCTTTCCGTTTCCGGAACGTTTAATCATTCAGAGAGTACTTCTTTTTAGAAGAGTAATATCTTTTAGCCTTTTCCTCGTTTTCTTATTTCTGCTTGTCGGTAGTAAACTGGAAAATAGGAGGGAAGTCTGTGTTGTTGAATCTGTTGGCTTTCAGCAGGTTTGTCTGTGTACCGTCAACATAGATGTAAGCAGGTTGCATATAGAAGCAGAAATACTGTTTCTTCGTGCTGTTGTTGGTCTGATAGCCACCTACGCAATAGTTGTTGTAGAACTTCACGGTAACCTTCTTGTATTCCTTCTCTGATGTTACGATGTTGCCGAGCTCCAGGTCATAAGAGTTGGCGATGAATGTCTGTGTACTATACAGATAAGGTATGAGGTTTACCTTTATGTCAACCTTATCCATCTCTGCAATCTTTGCAGCCAACTTGTCGTCATTAACAAATTTACTCAGGATAGAAACTGGGAATTTGAAAGAAACAGAAGCATAGTAGTTGTTGATTTTGCCATCTTTGTCCATGTTGGTTTCTAAATTGATTCTTGCAACTATGTTAGGAATGGTGTCGAGTACATCCTCCTTGGTGTTCTGTTTGTTCTCGTTGTAGTAAACCATTCCGCCCGCCTGTGAGTTGCCGAGCATATTGATCATGGACTGCTGCTGATCCAGTGTTGGAGGACTGTAAGAGTCGCCACCAGTATTGCACGATGTGAAAGAGAAAGCAGCCATCAGGGCTGCAACGAATGATAAGATAGTGAACTTCTTCATTGTTTTGTTATTGTTTTTAATGATTAATATTATTATCTTGCTATTATTGTCCTCCTGTCGGCAAATGGTATTTCCCTCATATCTTTTGCTTGAAGGATTGCGCCGTTGTTGCCTTGATTGTGACTTTTTTCTAAGTTTAAAACGAAATAGAGAAGAAATCTTGCATGATAGGTTGTTAATAAACGCAAAAAAAACGAGAGGTATAAGCTGTTGCTTAATTGACCTCTCGTCTTTTATGTCGGGATTACTGGACTCGAACCAGCGACCTCGCGCCCCCCAGACGTGTGCGCTACCAACTGCGCCAAATCCCGATTGCTTATGCTCTATTGAACATTTGCGGATGCAAAGGTATGATATTATTTTGAAATGAACAAATATTTAATCGTTTTTTGCAGTTTTTTCGCATACTTCTTTGCTTTTTTAGCGATTCTTGATGGACATTCTGCTCTTTTACCTTATTATATTAGGTTAAGGAGTTAAGAAGTTAAGGAGTTAAGAAGTTAAGGAGTTAAGACAAGTGCTTTATTGCTGGGTATGCTGTTCTCCGCTTAATGTTCACCGCTTGCTGTTCATTGCTTCATGTTCAATGTTCTGTATTTAACGTTAAGGAATGCACCATGGAAAAGGCTTTCCTTGTCTCATCATGAGAATTTCAAGTCGAGTTCTACAGGGCAATGGTCACTGCCCATGAAGTCGGTGAGGATAGAAGCCTCGCTGATCTTTTCCTTCAGACGTTCGGAAACAAGGAAATAGTCGATACGCCAGCCTGCATTCTTCTCACGGGCACGGAAACGGTACGACCACCATGAATAGGTGACGTCTTCCGGATGCTTGTAGCGGAAGGTGTCTATGAAACCGGCTTCTAATAACTGTGTCATCTTTTCGCGCTCCTCATCGGTAAAGCCTGCATTGCGTCGGTTTGTATTCGGATTCTTGATATCTATTTCCTGATGAGCCACGTTCATGTCGCCACATACGATGACGGGTTTCTTGGCATCGAGGTCTTTGAGAAACTTGCGGAAGTCTTCTTCCCATGTCATTCTGTAGTCGAGCCGACGCAATTCATTCTGAGAGTTTGGAGTGTAGACGGTAACGAGATAGAAGTCTTCGTACTCTAAGGTGATGATGCGTCCCTCATGATCGTGCTCTTCAATGCCCATGCCGTAGCTTACTCCCAATGGCTTATGCTTGGTGTAAATAGCTGTGCCAGAATAGCCTTTCTTCTCGGCATAGTTCCAGTAACTTTCGTAACCGTCAAAGTTTAAGTCGAGTTGACCTTGCTGCATCTTGGTTTCCTGCAGACAGAAGAAATCGGCATTGAGCTGTTTGAACTGTTGTTCAAACTCTTTACCGACACAGGCGCGCAGGCCGTTCACGTTCCACGAGATAAATTTCATCATTGTGTTTAGTGTTTAATGTTTAGTATTTCGTGTTTAATGTTAGCATCCATAAGTACAAGCTAAACATTAAACACGGACCACTATATTTAGATTCTCTTGCTTTCACCTCTCAGGAGGTTCATGAATTCCTGTCGGGTGTTGAGAGAGTTGAATACACCACTATAGTCGCTTGTTGTCGTGATGCTGTTCTGCTTTTCCACACCTCTCATCTGCATGCACATATGCTTGGCTTCTATGACTACCATCACGCCCTGAGGTTTGAGGGTTTCCTGTATGCAGTCCTTGATTTGCTGTGTGAGGCGCTCCTGCACCTGAAGCCGATGGCTGTAGATGTCCACCACGCGGGCTATCTTGCTCAGTCCTGTGATGTGTCCGTTGGGGATGTATGCCACGTGAGCCTTGCCATAGAATGGCAGCATGTGGTGTTCGCACATCGAGAAGAAGTCGATGTCCTTGACGATGACCATCTGGTCGTATTTCTCGGCAAAGAGTGCGTCAGTCAGAACCTTGTGAGGGTCTTGTGTGTATCCGCGTGTAAGCACCTGCATGGCTTTGGCCACTCGCATCGGTGTCTTGATGAGTCCCTCACGCTCAGGGTCTTCGCCCAACAGTTTGAGTACTTCTTTGTAGTGTACGGCCAGTTCGTCGAGGCCTTCGCGAAATTCTGTTTCTGGATTCATGATTTTACTTGAGTGTGCTTAATATTGTACTGTGATTTTTCCCTTCACCAGACAGGCTTGTCTGTAGCCCATGGCCTTTACCTTGGCAAGCATCTTCCGTGCCTCTTCGAGAGAGCGGAAGTTGCCCACGCGGCAGATCCATCTTGGTGAATAGAAATGTACGTATACGGGCTGGTCGGGATAACGCATTTTGATAGCGTTTCCTATTCGTTCTGCCTTCAGTCGGTCGTTTCGTGAGTTGCCTCCGGCATAAGCCTGTACTCTATATCCTGTAACCTTGTAGCTTCCACGCATCACTTTCTTGTGCATGTCGACTGCAGGTGTATCTGTTTCTTCGTTATTTTTGCCCTCTGTATTGCTGTGTTCAGCTTTCTTGGCAGTATCGGGTGTTTGTTGTTTCTTTACCGAGTCGGGAGCGGGCTTCTTGTTTTGTCCCTCTTCGTGATGCTGAGGGTTGGCCTTTTGCGACGTTTCTGTCTTCTGCTTGTCTGCCTGTGGTTTTGCAGCCTTGCCATTGACCAATTCGTCGATTTCCTTGCTCTGTTTCACGGTAACAGTTCCCTGTCCTGGGGTTCGTTGCTGCAAGTGGTCGAGATACTTCTGCGCATGAGCCATAGTGGCAGAGCAGAGTGCTGCGATAAGTACGATGACGAATTGCTTCATGATGATTTTTTGATGTTGTGATAAAAAACGAAATATCAGTCATGGGGTTTCTGCAGCCCCGTATGTGATGCGAGGCAGCAGTAGCCCATGCTGACAATATGTAATGATTCTGTTAGCTTTTCAGAAATTACTTCTTCCAAGCGTCGATGATGCCCTTGAAGTCAGCTGCCTTCAAAGAAGCGCCACCAATCAAACCTCCGTCGATATTTGGCTTAGCAAAGAGCTCTGGAGCATTGCTTGCCTTGCAGCTTCCGCCATAGAGGATAGATGTTTCCTCTGCAGCCTCGTTGCCATACTTCTCTGCTACGATAGAGCGGATGTAAGCCAACATTTCCTCAGCCTGGTCGGATGTGGCAGTCTTGCCTGTACCGATAGCCCAGATTGGCTCGTAGGCGAGGATGATGTTCTTCCAAGCCTCTGCGTCGAGGTGGAATACTGAACCCTCAAGCTCTGCTTTTACAACCTCGTTCTGCTTCTCGGCCTCGCGCTCCTCGAGAGTCTCGCCGCAGCAGAAGATTACCTTCAAGCCGTTCTTCAGAGCCAACTCTACCTTCTCTTTCAAGATTTCTGCAGTCTCACCATAGTACTGGCGACGCTCTGAGTGACCGAGAATGACATACTGAGCACCAGTGCTCTTTACCATTTCTGCTGAAACTTCACCGGTGTAAGCGCCTTTCTCCTTGTCTGCGCAGTTCTCTGCACCAAGACCTACTACCTCTGCATTCAAGACCTGAGCTACTGAAGCCAAGTGGATGAATGGAGTGCAGATAACAACGTCGCAGTTTGGTTTGTCTGCTACCAAAGCCTCGTTGATTTCCTTAGCGAGAGCTACACCATCTTGCAGGTTCATGTTCATTTTCCAGTTACCTGCTACAATTTTCTTTCTCATTTTCTTTTCTTTTTTGTTAAAAGTTGATATTATCTTGTTAGCATTCTCTTTCTTCTTTTTCACCCATGTTGTCCAAGCCCATAGTCTGTCGGCGATGGCGAGGAGTGTGAGGGGCAGCACAAACCACATGATCATGAGCAGAATCTTGCGTGGTATGCTGTCGGATGGCATCTTGCCCAATGCGCTTTTCTCCAAGGGCTGATTGAGTTCCTCGGGCTGTGGCAGCTTGTTGTGGCTCCATTTCTGTATGATGGTTCCATGGTGCAGGAGCATCAGTCCGGGGTTGCTTCTTATCATCGTCTTCAGGGTTGTGGCATCGGTAGTGTAGAAGGGATATTCCGCTCCTGTGATGTCCTGCCATTTGGCAATGTCTTTGTCTGAACTTGCCGTGAGACAGATGAACCGATAGCCATAGTCTTGTGCAAACTCGTATATCTGGTCTATTCTGCCGAAATTGGAATCGTCGGCGTAAGCCAGGGTGGGCGAGATGAGCAGGAAGGTGTAACCTGTATCGTTCAGCACCTCTTGTGTAATGTCTTCACCCGTTTTGTTGTCCTGTATGCTGAAGTCATGTATTGGTGGCACGTATCCTTCGGCTGTCTGCACGGTTTTCGAGTCGACGAAAGTCCATGTGGAGTCTGGATAGTTGTCGAGGGTGAATTCCTTTTGCTGACCGTTCTTCTCGAGTATGAATGTCGTCTCGTACTGCGGTTGTGGCGCACCTTGTGGAATCTTCATTCCCTGTGCTATGTTGGCTCCCACGTGGTAGGGACGGAAATCGAACAGGGGTAAGTCCCACAGACTCCATGCGCTAAGTGCCAAGGCGAAGATGACCGTATAGTTGATGACGATCCATTGTGCTTTCTTCGATACGAACCTCACCATGCTTGTAGGCCATTTCAGCAGCATGAGTGCTATGGCGAGCAGGATGATGTTCTTGATGAAGGTCTGTCCGTTGCTCAGTACGACTGCATCGCCGAAGCATCCGCAGTCTTTCACGGGGTTGGCGATAACTATCCACAGGGTGAGCAGGGTCATGATGCTCATCAGCGCGAGCACAATCCTTGAGACGAGGTGTCTTCTGATGGCAAACAACAGGAAGATGCCCAACGAGAACTCCAGCGCAGCCAGTAGAACTGCTCCAACGAGCAGCGTCCATTCGGGCAGTAAACTTCCTATCCCCATTGCCTGCAGGTAGTCGGCGAGTTTGTATTGTGTGCCCAATGGGTCGATGGCCTTCACGTATCCGGAAAAGATGAAGGTTGCCGCCATGAGCAGCCGCCCAATGTTGACTGCCGTGTTCCTGATGATTTGTGTTGCCTTATTCTTCATTCCTCATTTCTCAGTCGTCATTCTTTACTCTTCACTCATCTTGATGACTCCGAAAACGGCATAGTTGATGATGTCCATATAGTTGGCATCTATGCCTTCCGAAACGAGTGTGTCGCCCTGAATGTCTTCTATTTCCTTTACTCGCTGTATCTTGGTGAGGATGAAGTCGGTATAGCTGCTCACTCTCATAGAGCGCCATGCCTCATCATAGTCGTGGTTCTTTCGTGTCATGAGCTGCAGAGCCTCAAGGGCATACTTGTCGTATAGTTGCAAAGCTTCGTCGGAAGTGATGTCCACCTCGTCCACATAACCTTTCTCGAGCTGTATGATGCCCACGATGCCGTAGTTGATGAGGGCGATGAATTCGGGTCGGATGCCTTCGCCCACGAGCGACTCCTTCTTTATTTCAAGTGAGCGGATGCGCTTGGCCTTGATATAAAGCTGGTCGGTAAGCGAAGAGGGACGCAGGATGCGCCATGATGCGCCGTAGTCGTGCAGTTTCTTTTGGAAAAGCGTTCTGCACTCTGTCAGGACGTCCTTAAACTGCTGCTCTGTTTTTGCTGAATCTGCCATAATATTTTCGAAAATCGCTGCAAATTTAAGCATTTCTGATGAAATAGCCAAATATATTGTATAAAAATAAGTGGCGAAACATTTTGTATTGTCTTCGATTTGCAGTAACTTTAGATAAGTTACGCTGCATCTCAACAATAAAAACAAAAAAATCCTTTTTTATTTTGTATTGTCTTCGATTTGCAGTAACTTTAGATAAGTTACGCTGCATCTCAACAATAAAAACAAAAAATTCCTTTTTTATTTTGTATTGTCTTCGATTTGCAGTAACTTTGGATAAGTTACGCTGCATCTCAACAATAAAAACAAAAAATTCCTTTTTTATTTTGTATTGTCTTCGATTTGCAGTAACTTTGCAGTCTGAAATTAAATAGAAATGAGAAATCTATCCAATGCCGAACTGGCAAAAATACTTGATAAAGACATTTTTCATCTTATATCACAGGCAGCAGACAGCTTGGGACTGGAATGCTATGTGGTAGGCGGATATGTGAGAGACCTTTTCCTGGAACGGCCTTCCAATGATATTGACGTTGTGGTGGTGGGAAGCGGCATACAGGTGGCTTCTGCTCTTAAACAGAAACTGGGCAGGAAGGCTCATCTGTCTGTATTCCGTAACTTTGGCACAGCACAGGTGAAGTATCGTGATATAGAGGTCGAGTTTGTCGGTGCACGTAAAGAGAGTTATAATCACGATTCGCGCAAGCCCATTGTGGAGGATGGAACGCTCGAGGACGATCAGAACCGTCGTGACTTTACCATCAATGCGCTGGCTGTGTGTCTCAACAGCGAGCGCTTTGGTGAACTGGTTGATCCCTTTGATGGAGTCTATGACCTGGAAGACGGAATTGTGGCAACACCACTTGATCCAGATATTACCTTCAGCGATGATCCTTTGCGCATGATGCGTTGTGTGCGCTTCGCCACTCAGCTCAACTTTCAGATAGAGGACGAAACCTACGAGGCACTCTCGCGCAATGCCGACCGACTGAAGATTATCAGCGGTGAGCGCATAGCCGACGAGATGAACAAGATTATGCTTTCGCCTCATCCCAGTTGTGGATTCTATTATCTCAAGGATACAGGGCTTCTGCAGCTCATCATGCCCGAACTTTGTGAGCTTGACAAGGTGGAGACACGTTGCGGTCGCTCGCATAAGAACAACTATGACCATACGATGGAGGTGCTCGAAAATGTTTGCCGTCAAACCTCTAACCTCTGGTTGCGCTGGGCTGCCTTGCTTCATGACATAGGTAAACCACGCAGCAAGCGATGGGACAATCAGGCAGGCTGGACTTTCCGTAACCATAATGTCGTGGGAGCCAGAATGATTCCTTCGATGTTCCGTCGCATGAAGTTGCCCATGGATGCCAAGATGAAATATGTGCAGAAACTCGTAGAGTTGCACATGCGGCCTATTGTTATTTCCGACGAGGAAGTGACCGACAGCGCTGTGCGTCGACTTCTGAACGATGCCGGCGATGATATTGACGACTTGATGACACTTTGCGAAGCCGACATTACCAGCAAAAACCAAGTGCGCAAACAGCACTTCCTGGATAATTTCCGCTTGGTGCGCGAAAAGATTGCCGACTTGAAGGTGCGCGACTACAAGCGATTGTTCCAGCCTTGTATAGATGGCAGGGAAATCATGGAAATGTTCCATTTGGGCTCCTGTCCTGAGGTAGGAGCGCTGAAGCAGACTCTCAAGGACGCTGTGCTGGACGGCAAGGTGGCCAATGAGCGTGAGCCCCTCATGGAATTGCTTATGCAGAAAGCCAAGGAGCACGGACTGATAGAGTAACTGGCTTTTCCGTAAGAGATAGTTGGAAAAGAAAATTTCCACAGTTGGAAAAATAAAAAAGCAGGAAATGCCCCTCGTCTTCTGTTACTGAGCTTCGTCACCTATAAAGACCAGACTTGGCCTTAATAGATGACCAAGCTCGGTCTTAATAGATGACCAAGCTCGGTCTTAATAGACGACCGATATTGGTCTTAATAGATGGCAGGATTAGGCTTAATAGGCTCCTTACATGAGGAAAACTCTAAATACAAAATAATTAATGTTAAAATACACTTGGCAAATGTACAATATTGCTATAATATTAGTAATTTTGCACCGCCTTTAAAAACTTTATTGATATTTTGAGTTTTCGACATAAGTAAGTCGGATTACTTGTAAAAAGGCAAAGACAATGTGCTGTAGTGGCATGTTGAATAACAGATTAATAAATAATTGTATTTAAATAAATAGGTATGAAGATTAAAAACGTTTTGTTTGTTGCAGCTCTTGCTGCTCTCGCAACTTTAACATCATGTGGTGGAGGCAAGAAGGGCGGTCTGCCTAACTTCGGCGATGATGAGTTTGCTGTAGTGACTATAGGAACTACCAGTGCTGCTTTGCAGACTACTTATCCTGCTACAATTAAAGGTATTCAGGATGTAGAGGTTCGTCCGAAAGTTTCGGGTTTCATAACAAAGGTGTTTGTACATGAGGGTCAGACTGTTTCTGCAGGTCAGCCTCTTTTCTCTATCGACAGCGAGACTTATCAGGCTGCCGTTCGCTCTGCTGCAGCAGCTGTGAATACAGCAAAGGCACAGGCTAACACGGCTAAGTTGACTTACGAGAACAACAAGAAGCTCTTCGACAGCAAGATTATCGGTCAGTATGAACTTTCTACTGCAGCCAACAGCTATGCTACAGCTAAGGCTCAGGTAGCGCAGACTGAGGCGGCTTTGGCTTCAGCTCGCGAGCAGTTGACTTGGTGTACTGTTACCAGTCCTTCTGCAGGTGTTGTTGGCAGCTTGCCTTTCAAGGTAGGTGCTTTGGTAAGCGCTTCAGGTCCGGCTCTTACTACGGTTTCCAACATCAGCACCTTGGAGGTGTTCTTCTCACTCTCTGAGTCTCAGATTTTGAATATGTCTAAGACCAATGGCAGTATTCAGGCTGCCATCGCCGCATTCCCTGCAGTTAAATTGCAGTTGGCTGACGGTTCTGTCTATAATCACCCAGGTAAGGTTGTCAAGATGAGTGGTGTCATCGATGCTGCCACTGGTTCTGTATCTCTTATCGCTCATTTCCCCAACCCAGAGAGGCTGTTGAAGAGTGGTGGCGCCGGTTCTATCGTTGTTCCTAACGACAACAACAGCGCTATCGTCATTCCTCAGGAGGCTTGCTCACAGGTTCAGGACAAGATCTTCGTTTACATCGTCACCAAGGACAACAAGGTGAAATATTCTGAAATCAAGGTGAATCCACAGGATGACGGCAAGAACTATATCGTCACTTCTGGTCTTCACGTAGGCGACCGTGTGGTAGTAAAAGGCATTACCAAGTTGACCGATGGTCAGCAGATCAAGCCTATCACCGTAGAACGTTACAATCAGAAAATTGCTGAGGCTGCCAAGATGGCTGAGTCGCAGGATAATGCACATGAGTTTGCAAAAACCATGAGCGGTAAGTAAATTATAAATAATCAACAAGAATAAAAGAATGAACGTGTGTGATTCCTGCAACGGAAGAATGCATGATACATTATAATTTATAATTTAAAACAAGATTATGACATTTACAAACTTCATAAAGCGCCCAGTGCTTTCGACGGTGGTTTCCATCTTCTTCGTCTTGCTGGGTACCATCGGCTTGATATCGCTGCCTATTGAGCAGTACCCGAATATTGCGCCGCCTACCATCTCGGTGTCTACCACCTATCAGGGTGCTGATGCTCAGACGGTATTGAATTCAGTCATCGCTCCTCTGGAGGAGAGCATCAACGGTGTGGAGAACATGACCTATATGACATCTTCTGCGTCAAACTCAGGTTATGCCAGCATCACCGTTTACTTCAAGCAGGGTTCCGACCCAAATATGGCTGCGGTCAACGTACAGAACCGTGTGTCTCAGGCACAGTCATTGCTGCCAGCCGAGGTTACCAGGGTGGGTGTGACCGTAACCAAGCGTCAGAGCTCCAACGTGATCATGTTCGCTCTGACTACAGACGATGGCCGTTACGACGACCAGTTCGTTACCAACTACGCCTTGATCAACGTCGTTCCTCAGTTGAAGCGTATCAATGGTGTGGGTGATGTGCAGAGTCCTTCTACCCGTAACTACTCTATGCGTATCTGGCTGAAGCCAGAGAAGATGAAGGAGTTCGGATTGGTTCCTTCTGATATTTCGCAGGCTTTGGCTGAGCAGAACATTGAGGCTGCCCCTGGTAGCTTTGGTGAGAGCTCTGATATGCAGTATGAATATACTTTGCGTTACAAGGGTCGTTTGAAGACTCCTATCGAGTATGAGAATATCTTGATCAAGAGTAATACATCAGGTCAGACTCTCCGTCTCGGCGAAGTTGCCAAGATAGAGTTGGGCGGTTTGCAGTATAACGTCAACTTGCTCAATGATGATCAGCCCGCTGTGATGGGTATGGTTCAGCAGATTGCCGGTTCCAACGCTACCCAGATTGCAAGCGACGTGAAGAAGACGTTGGATGAACTGGAGAAGAGTTATCCTCCAGGGTTGAAGAATGTCATCCTGATGGATGTTACCGAGTTCTTGTTCGCATCTATCGAGGAGGTTATCTTCACCCTGATCATCACCTTGGTATTGGTGTTCATCGTGGTGTATATCTTCTTGCAGGACTTCCGTTCTACGCTGATTCCTATGATTGCCGTGCCAGTGGCTTTGGTTGGTGCGTTCTTCTTCCTTTGGGTGTTTGGATTCTCCATCAACTTGCTGACGCTGTCCGCCCTGCTGTTGGCTATTGCGATTGTGGTCGATGATGCCATCGTGGTAGTAGAGGCGGTTCACGCCAAGCTCGACCAGGGTTACAAGAGTGCCCTGACAGCATCTATCGATGCGATGAACGAAATCTCTGGCGCCATCATCTCTATTACATTGGTGATGTCTGCCGTGTTCGTTCCTGTATCATTCATCGGTGGAACATCTGGTTACTTCTATCGTGAGTTCGGTGTTACCATGGCGGTGTCAATCGTCATCTCTGCTGTCAATGCGTTGACTTTGTCTCCTGCTCTTTGTGCGGTGTTATTGAAACCACATGATGAGAAGCATGGCGAGAAGAAGTTGTCGCTTATCGACCGCTTCCATGCTGGGTTCAACTATCAGTTTGATAAGATTACCAATAAATATAAGAAAGGTGTACAGTGGGTTATCGGTCATGGCATTATCGCTGGTAGCTTGGTGGCTGTCAGCATCGTGGGCTTGGTTGCCCTGATGGGTACTACCAAGACTGGACTTGTGCCTGATGAGGATACTGGTACAATCTTCGCTTGTATCTCTACCGCTCCTGGTACCACTCAGGAACGTACCGCCCAGGTGGTACAGCAGGTGGACAAGATGTTGGCCAACAACCCTGCCATCGCAACCCGTAACGCCATCATGGGTTATAGCTTTATTGGTGGTGCTGGTTCTAACCAGGGTACTATCATCGTCAAACTGAAGCCATTCGAGGACCGTCCTGGCGGATTCTTCCATCGTATTAAGGAAGCTTGTACCGGTGGCGGTATTGAGGCGCTGTTTGTCAACCCTATGGAATATACTTCTGTGTTGGGTATGATCTACAAGCAGACTGCCACGATCAAGGATGCACAGGTTCTGGCCTTCGCTCCACCTATGATTTCCGGTTTCTCTGTACAGAATGGTATTACCATGACTATGCAGGATAAGACGGGTGGCGATCTGAACAGATTCTATACCAACGTGAAGGCTTTCTTGAAGGAACTGAATGCCCGTCCTGAGATTCAGACTGCGCAGACACAGTACAACCCTAACTATCCTCAGTACATGGTGGATGTGGATGTTGCCAAGACCAAGCAGGCCGGTATTTCTCCATCTTCTGTGTTGGCTGTGATGCAGGGTTACCTCGGTGGTCTTTATGCATCCAACTTCAATGCCTATGGTAAGCTCTACCGTGTCATGATTCAGGCTGGTCCTGAGAACCGCATGCATCCAGACGACTTGAATAAGATTTATGTACGTTGTGCTGATGGCACTATGTCTCCTGTGAGCGAGTTCGTGAACTTGAAGAAGATTTATGGTCCATCCAACATCACACGTTTCAACCTCTTTACCTCAATGGATGTGTCTGTAACTCCTAACAGCGGCTATTCTACCGGTGACGGTATGAAGGCTATTGCCGAGGTGGCTAAGCAGACATTGCCAGAGGGTTATGGTTATGAATACTCTGGTCTGACACGTTCGGAGGCAGAGTCAAGCAACTCAACTGGTCTTATCTTCGCACTCTGTATCGTATTCGTTTACTTGATTCTGAGTGCTCAGTACGAGAGTTACATCTTGCCTTTGTCGGTAGTGTTGTCTATCCCATTCGGTTTGGCAGGTGCTTTCGTCTTCACCAACCTCTTCGGCCATTCCAACGATATCTACATGCAGATTTCGTTGATTATGTTGATCGGTCTGTTGGCTAAGAACGCCATCCTGATTGTGCAGTTTGCCCTTGAGCGTCGTCGTACGGGTATGGCTATTAAGTATTCTGCCATCTTAGGTGCCGGAGCCCGTCTTCGTCCTATCTTGATGACCTCTCTGGCGATGGTCATTGGTCTGCTGCCTCTGATGTTCGCTTCAGGTGTAGGCAAGAATGGTAACCAGACTTTGGGTGCTGCCGCTGTAGGTGGTATGTTGATCGGTACAATCTGTCAGATCTTCGTCGTCCCAGCTCTCTTCGCCGTCTTCGAGTGGTTGCAGGAGAAGCTTACTCCTTTGAAGTTTGAGGACGAGTTCAATGCCGAGGCTGTCTCAGAGTTGGAGCAGTATGCCAATGCTGCTCATCGCAGAAAAGGTATCGAGAAGAAGTAATAACGTTGTAACTTCAAACGAAACAATGAAAAAGAATTTAAATATTATCATATTGGGTCTCGCAGCGCTCTCATTGAGCAGCTGCAAGACTCTCTACGGAAAGTATGAGCGTCCTGACGTGAAAACTAATGGTATCGTACGCGATTCAGCTTCTATATCCGATACGTTGGCTGTGAAGGATACTACATCATTTGCCAATATTCCTTGGCGCAGCGTTTTCACCGATCCACAGTTGCAGACTCTCATCGAGAAGGGACTTGCCAATAACGCCAATCTCCTCAATGCTGCTTTGAACGTAAAGATGGCTGAGGAGCAGTTGAAGTGTGCCAAGTTGGCTTTCATACCTTCTTTTACATTTACCTCACAGGGAACCATCTCTTCTTGGGACGGTAACAAAGCGACAAAGACTTATACGCTGCCAGTGAATGCGTCATGGAGTGTTGACCTCTTTGGCAATCTTCTTTCACAGAAGCGTGGTGCTCAGATGGCGCTGTTGCAGATAAAGGACTACCAGGTGTCTGTACAGACGAACCTCGTTGCGAATATTGCCAATATGTACTATTCGCTCCTCATGCTCGACAAGCAGCTTGAGATAGTGAACGATATGGAAGGTCTTACCAAGGACACATGGCAAACAATGCAGTTGCTCAAGGATGCCAAGATGGGTTATCGCTCAACATCGGTGCAGGCAGCAGAGTCTAACTATTACTCTGTTCTTGCACAGAAAGCAGACCTGAAGCGGCAGATTCGTGAGACAGAGAACTCGCTCAGCCTTCTTCTTGGCGAGCAGGCTCATGCCATCCCACGGGGCAAACTTGATAATCAGAGTCTTCCTGCCAACTTCTCTACAGGTGTAGGTTTGCAGTTGCTCAACAATCGGGCTGACGTACATGCAGCCGAGATGAACTTGGCGCAGTGCTTCTATGGAGTGGAGACTGCCCGCAGCAAGTTCTATCCATCTATCACTATTTCTGGTACTGGTGCCTTTACCAACTCAGCTGGAGCTGGTATCGTAAATCCGGGAAAATGGCTTCTCTCTGCTGTGGGCTCACTTGTTCAGCCTATCTTCCAGAATGGAAGACTCATTGCAGGACTCAAGGTGGCTAAGATGCAGTACGAGCAGGCTTACAACACTTGGCAGGATGCAGTGTTGAAGGCTGGCAGCGAAGTTAGCAATGCCCTCGTACTCTACAACTCTTCCGACGAGAAGGGAAGAATCGAGGCACAGCAGATCGAGGTACTCAAGCAGAACGTAGAAGACACCCGTAAGTTGATGGGCGAGGCTGGTGGTTCTTATCTTGAGGTTATCCAGGCACAGTCATCATTGCTCAATGTACAGCTCTCCAAGGTGGCTGACGACTTCTATAAAATGCAGGCTGTGGTCAACTTATACTATGCATTGGGTGGTGGAGCCAAGTAATGTTAAGTGTTAAATGTAAAATGTTAGATTATTATGGCAAGTATAATCAGTCCAAAGGCAGAGGTTTCTCCAAAGGCTAAGATAGGAGACAACTGCAAGATATATCCATTCGCCTATATTGAGGACGATGTGGTTATCGGTGACAACTGTACCATCTATCCATTCGTGAGCATCATGAATGGTACTCGCATGGGTAATAATAATAAGGTATTCCAGGCTGCCGTTATCGCTGCCCTCCCACAGGATTTCAACTTTACTGGTGAAGAGAGTGAAGTAGTGATTGGCGATAACAATACTATCCGTGAGAATGTGGTTATCAACCGAGGTACTCACAAGGGTGGTAAAACAGTGCTTGGCAACAGCAACTTTCTTATGGAAGGTGCCCATATCTCTCACGATACCGTGATAGGCAACAATTGTGTGTTCGGTTATGGAACCAAGATAGCTGGCGACTGTGTGATAGGTAATGGTGTCATCTACTCTACATCTGTAGTAGAAAATGCCAAGACCAGAGTTGGCGACTTGGCGATGATACAGGCAGGAACAACTTTCTCCAAAGATATTCCACCTTATATTATTGCGGGTGGTAAGCCTGTGAAGTATGCGGGTCCTAACAGCATTATCATGGAGGCTGCCGATATAGACGTGAAGGTTCGCAAGCATGTAGCTAATGCTTATCGACTTGTCTTCCACGGTCAGACATCTCTCTTTGATGCCATCAATCAGATCAAGGATCAGGTGCCAGACGGAGAAGAAGTGCGCAATATCATCAAGTTCCTCGAAAGTACAGAGAAAGGTGTCATCACCAAGATGTAAGTTGCGAAAGTTATAATAAACGATTTTTTCTTTATACACAAAGGGAGGGTTGACCCATGGGTTGACTCTCCTTTCTTGTGTTAATGTCTATTAAACTTTCGTTTATTCGCACATTTTTTTGTTACTTTGCACCAAATTTGGAATATTATACCCTTTTGGTAAATGAGAAAGAAACAATATAAGCCCAGCAGTCACCGAGGATTGCAGGTGGTAACTCTATGTATAAGCACCGCCATGGTGCTCGTTTTGCTCGGACTGGTCATATTCTCCGTACTTATGGGAAGAAATCTCTCCTCCTATGTGAAGGAGAACCTTGTCGTGTCCGTGATGCTTGAACAGGATATGACCAATTCTGAGGTCGTTCAGATGTGCAAACAGCTGAAAGCCAAGCCTTATGTCAAGTCAATCAACTATATTTCGAAGGCGAAGGCTCTTAAGGAGGCTACTCACGATCTTGGAGTAAACCCCAGTGAGTTTGCCGGAGTCAATCCTTTCCAGCCTTCTATCGAGTTGACAGCTCAGGCCGACTATGCCAATAATGACTCTCTGAAATGGGTGGCCAAGGAACTGAAGGCCTATCCACGTGTTACAGAGGTGTCTTACCAGCATGACCTGATAGAGCAGGTGAATCAAATGCTGACCAAGATAAGCATCGGATTGCTCATTGTGGCGGCTCTCCTCACGTTTATATCTTTCTCGCTGATCAACAATACCGTAAGGCTCGGCATTTATGCCCGACGTTTCTCGATACACACGATGAAACTTGTTGGAGCCTCATGGGGATTCATCCGACGTCCCTTTGTGAATAGGGCCATACTGATTGGATTGTTGTCGGCATTGATTGCCAACGGCTTTTTGGGAGGCAGTCTTTATGCATGGTATGTGCATGAGCCAGAACTGCTCATGGTGATGGGATGGCAGGAACTTGCCATAACGGGTGGTTCAGTTTTCCTTTTTGGAGTCATCATAACTGCCATCTGTGCCAGCATCTCTGTCAACAAATTCCTCAAGATGAAGGCAGGCGACTTGTATAAGATTTAGAATATCGAACATAACACATTTTAATATATATATAATAAATGGATAAGAAGAATTTAGCATTCGGCAAAGTAAACTTCATCCTCTTGGCTGTGGGGATGGCTATTGTCATCATCGGTTTTCTCTTGATGAGCGGATCTGGCTCAGACGAGCATACTTTCGATACCGATATCTTCAGCACACGCCGTATCGTAGTAGCACCAGTAGTTACTCTGTTTGGGTTTCTTTCTATTATTTATGCTGTCATTCGTAAGCCAAAAGACAATAAGTAATATTTATATCCCGATACATACACATTATTCAGTAATAAAAAATAGTATTTATCAATGAATTGGTTTGAAGCCTTGGTGTTAGGTCTTATTCAGGGACTTACAGAATATCTGCCAGTTAGTAGTAGCGGTCATTTGGCTATTGGTGCCTATTTGTTTGGTATTGATGGTGAGGCTAATCTGGGTTTTACTATCTTGGTGCATGTAGCAACAGTCATGAGTACTTTGGTAGTACTTTGGAAAGAGATCGACTGGATTCTGAAAGGACTCTTTAAGTTCCAGATGAACGAGGAGACTAAGTATGCGCTTAATATTGTAGTCTCGATGATTCCTGTTGGCGTCGTTGGAGTCTTCTTCAAGGATGATGTAGAAAAAATCTTCGGTTCTGGACTGCTCATAGTAGGATGCATGTTGCTCGTAACTGCTCTGCTCCTTGCTTTCTCTTATTATGCTAAACCACGTCAGCGTGAGAACATAAGCCTTTGGCATGCGTTTGTCATTGGTCTGGGCCAGGCTTTGGCTGTTTTGCCAGGTCTTTCCCGCTCAGGTACCACCATCGCAACAGGTCTTCTGTTGGGCAATAAGAAGGAGAAGATGGCACAATTCTCTTTCCTCATGGTCATTCCTCCCATACTTGGCGAGGCGTTGCTCGACCTAATCAAAGGACTGAAAGGAGAGGAAACACTTGGAGGTGTTGACACCTTGCCTATGATTATTGGCTTTGTGGCTGCCTTTATTTCAGGCTGTCTCGCCTGCAAATGGATGATCAATATTGTTAAGAAAGGCAAACTTATCTACTTTGGCGTCTATTGTACCATAGCAGGTTTAGCCACCATTCTTTTCTCTCTTCTTTAATAAGTAACGACAAATCTTTTGCCAGACATGAATTTCCAGACAGGAGAAATCATTGCCATCGACAAACCTTATCGTATGTCAAGTTTTGGGGCTTTGGCACATATCAGATACGTACTTTCTAAGTTTTTGCACCATAAGGTGAAGATAGGACATGCAGGTACGCTCGACCCTTTGGCTACAGGCGTGCTCGTGCTTTGCACAGGAAAGAAGACCAAGGAGATAGAACAGCTGCAGACTCATACTAAGGAGTACACAGCGACACTTCAGTTGGGAGCCACGACAGCCAGCTATGATCTTGAACATACGGTCAATCATACTTATCCCACTCGTCATATTACTCGACAGCTCATAGAGGAAACGTTGCCTCAGTTTGTCGGTGACATTCAGCAGGTGCCCCCTACTTATAGTGCTGTCAAGGTCAATGGCGACAGAGCCTATGCCTTGCGCAGGGCGGGAGAGAATGTGACGCTCAAACCAAAGAGCGTTCGTATAGACGAGATAGAACTTACCCATTACGACGACGAGACCAAGCAACTCGGTTTGCGCGTAGTATGTGGCAAGGGAACTTACATACGCTCCTTGGCTCGCGACTTAGGTCGGGCACTTGGAAGCGGAGCCTTTCTTACTGAGTTGAGAAGAACCCGAGTGGGCGACTTTACTGTCGACAACTGTGTGAGTTTCGAAAATTTCAGGGAATGGCTCGAACAACAGGAAATAGAAGACATCCATCAAGTTTGATATTTCCAGAATAGTAATAGAATATAATTAGTAACCATTAGAAAGGAGACAAATATAACATGAAACTGTCACAATTCAACTTTAAGTTGCCTGAGGCACAAGTGGCGCTTTATCCCCACAAGACCAAACGTATCGTCAAGACATCTACCGGAGAGGAACGTACCTTTGAGGTAACCCGTCGTGATGAGGCGCGTATGATGGTTCTACACAAAAAGTCGGAAACCATAGATATGTACCGCAAGGATGCTAACGGAAATCCTATCGAAGGCGAGTTTATTGAGTTCAAGGACATCGTCAACTATTTCGATGAGGGAGATACGTTTGTATTCAACAACACCAAGGTGTTCCCTGCACGACTCTATGGTACCAAGGAGAAGACCGATGCCAAGATTGAGGTGTTCTTGCTCAGAGAGTTGAATGAGGAGATGCGACTCTGGGATGTGCTCGTAGAACCAGCCCGTAAGATTCGTATAGGAAACAAACTCTTCTTTGATGATGTCAACGAGATGGTGGCTGAGGTAATCGACAATACCACCAGCCGTGGACGTACTCTTCGCTTCCTCTATGACGAGGACGGTCAGCACGATGTCTTCAAACGCTCGCTTTTTGCTTTGGGCGAGGCTCCATTGCCACGTTATATTATCGACAATCGCGAGGTACACCATGCCACAGAGGAAGATATGGAAGACTTCCAGTGCGTGTTTGCTGAGAAGGAAGGTGCTGTAACAGCGCCAGCCACAGGGCTTCATTTCTCGCGCGAGCTCATGAAACGTATGGAGATCAGAGGCATCAACTCTGCATTTATTACCTTGCATTGTGGATTGGGCAACTTCCATGAAATCGAGGTGGAAGACCTTACCAAGCACAAGATGGACTCCGAGCAGATGCATATCGGCAAGGAGGCTTGCGAACTGGTCAACGCCACCAAGCGTGCCGGTCATCATGTTTGTGCCATCGGTACAAGTGTGGTCAAGGCTACAGAGACTGCGGTGGGTACAGATGGAATGATGAAGGAGTTTGACGGATGGACCAATAAGTTTATCTTCCCTCCTTATGAGTTCGGACTGGCCGATTGCATGGTGGCCAACTTCTATCATCCAGAATCTACACTGATGATGAGTACTGCTGCATTTGGAGGTTACGACCTTGTATATGAAGCCTATATGAAGGCTTTGAAGAATGGCTATATGTTTGGTTGCTTCGGCGACTCTCTGCTCATTCTCAACGACTAATATCTGTGATAGTTGAGGCAGTAAATGGCTTCGTTTGTTTTAGGCGAAGCATCGTTCAATAACATATTTATGTATACATGCATAGAGTATATCTGAGTCTCGGATCCAATTTAGGCAATCGCAAACGTAACATCCGTGAGGCTCTTGAAAAGATAGGAGAGCTGATTGGCGACGTAGAGCGCCAGTCAGCTCTATACGAAACTAAGCCGTGGGGCTATTCTTCGCCCAACGACTTTATCAATGCATGTGCCTGTGTGCTCACTCCTTTGGCGCCTCGCCAGTTGCTTGAGGCTACTCAGAAGGTGGAGCAAGAGATGGGCCGTAAGCTCAAATCGGTGAATGGTGAATATCACGACCGCATTATAGATATAGATATTCTACTGTATGATGATCTTCGTATAGACCAGCCCGACCTGAAGATTCCTCATCCCCTGATGGAGGAAAGAGATTTTGTTATGGTTCCTTTAAGGGAAATCATGTCTCTATAATAGAATTACCATAGGAAAAATATTAAAATAGGAAGATATATGGAAGAGACAAGTAAATTGCAAGTGTTGAAATGCCCGGCATGCAATGCTAAGCTAACATACTTCTTTGAATTTGACCAGGTTATAACATGCCCTGTTTGTCATAACCGTATGAATAGCCATGTACCTCAGACGTTTGAAGCGCACATGCCTTTGCGTTATGTGTCGCCTACCATTGATGTAGATGGTTTTAAGCACTTGATGGCGCAAACTTTGGTTGATATCGACTTTGTTCCATGCGATGTTTTCCAGGCCATCGATGCCGAGGAGGTATTCTGTATCTATCTTCCCATGTATCTTTATGAGGGCACCTATCAGGTGGCGTGGAGCGGAATTGGTTCAGATCAACAGCAACTTAATGGGAACGCTAAGGGTAAGTTGGCTTATTTATACTTAGCCAATGATAGAAAAGGTGATCTTCCAAAGGAACTTCGCGATTTTACAGCTTGCTTACCTTACGACACAGAGACTCTGATTCCTTTTGTGGCAGACAACATTGATGCCACTGATAGTCATATTCTCACTGTCTTGTCTACGATTACTGCCGAGGCTGTGTGGAAGAAGTGGGGATCGAAATTAACGGATAAGCTGGCAAAGAGTACGGTGCATGACCAAATAGGTAACCAAAAGGTTCGCAAGTTGAAGATTTCTCCCACTGTTGAACTGACCAAACTGGGAGAACCTCTCTTTGTACCTTTCTATTTCTCTTATTACACATATAACAATCGTCGCTATTGTTTTATAGCTGACGGTCAGGGCAAGCACCTGTCTTATAATAATCCCATTGACAAGCGCGAGAGTAGTTATGTGAGAAACTGTAAGGTTCTCATGCTCATCGTAAAATGGATGTGGATGTTGGCAGTGTTGGTATGGGCTGTTTACGACTATCGTTTTGCTTTGGGGTATCTGGTAGTTTGGGCTATAGGAAAAATAATCGTTGACAGGGTGATAAAACAGTTGATAAGCCGTCGTCTCAAGATTTCTAAGACGAAACGTCTGGCTGATGCTGAACATTTTTAGGTTCTTATATAATAAACACAAAAAAAAGGTGCGTCACAGACTTATGAAACAGCCTCTTTGTTCTTTCAAGCACCTGACTTCGTTATTGCGTTACCAAAAATTCCTGATTTCGTCATGGTTCCGCAGTAAGAAGTATTATAAATTCAACTTTCGCAAATGGAGAAGTTAAAGGATTTAAAGGAGTTAGAGAAGTTAAAGCCATATGCTTTACAGCAAAGTATTCAACCAAAATGTTATTGGCAATCATGATAACATGTACGGTCTCGAGTACCTTTGCGCTGTTTGTAGCGATAGCCTATATTTAAAAAGGTATAGGGGGATAAAAAATCCCATCATTCTCAGCGAGAGTGATGGGATTGAATGTCTTTTTAGCAAATTGCTCAAGATTACTTGCGGAGACCGAGGGCCTTGATGATGGCACGGTAGCGATTGATATCGCGGTCGTACAAGTAGTCGAGCAAAGCGCGACGCTTTCCTACAAGCTGTGTCAATGCACGTGTTGTAGTATAATCTTTACGGTTCTGCTTAACATGTTCCGTCAAATGAGCAATACGGTATGAGAACAATGCTATCTGGCTCTCAGCTGAACCAGTATCAGAGTTAGACTTTCCGTACTTGCTAAAGATCTCTTCTTTTTTTGCTTTGTCTAAATACATTGCTTAAAAACTTAATAATTGATTGAATAAAATATTGTGCATTTTTAAAATGCGGTGCAAAGTTACAACTTTTTTGTTATTCATGCAAACTTTTCCGATATTTTTTGTAATTTTGCACCCAAATTCATAAAGTACTTAAGGTAAAAAAATGCAAGACATTAGAAACATTGCAGTTATTGCACACGTAGACCATGGTAAGACTACCCTGGTAGACAAGATGATGCTCGCTGGCAAACTCTTCCGTGATGGCCAGGATAACAGTGGCGAAGTTCTCGACTCCAACGACTTGGAACGTGAGCGTGGTATAACCATTCTTTCAAAGAATGTGTCTATTAATTGGAAAGGTACTAAAATCAATATCCTCGATACTCCTGGTCACTCTGATTTTGGTGGCGAGGTAGAGCGTGTACTCAATATGGCGGACGGCTGTCTGCTTCTTGTCGACGCTTTCGAGGGTCCTATGCCTCAGACTCGTTTTGTGCTGCAGAAGGCTTTGCAGTTGGGTTTGAAGCCTATCGTTGTAGTTAATAAGGTGGATAAGCCTAACTGCCGTCCTGAGGAGGTTTACGAGATGGTGTTCGACCTGATGTGCGACCTCAACGCTACTGAGGACCAGCTCGACTTCCCTGTAGTCTATGGCTCTGCCAAGAATGGCTGGATGGCTGAAGACTGGAAGACTCCTACCGACAACATCGACTATCTGCTCGATAAGATTGTAGAGGTCATTCCTGCTCCTAAACAGTTGGAGGGTACACCTCAGCTTCTCATCACCTCTTTGGATTACAGCTCTTATACGGGTCGTATTGCAGTGGGTCGCGTACACCGTGGTACCTTGAAGGATGGTATGAATATCACAATCTGCCATCGCGACGGAACTCAGGAGAAGACTAAGATCAAGGAACTCCACACTTTCGAAGGTATGGGACACCAGAAGACCGACCATGTGGATTCAGGTGATATCTGTGCCGTTGTCGGTCTGGAGAAGTTCGAGATTGGCGATACCATCTGCGACTTAGAGAATCCTGAGCCTCTTCCTCCTATTGCTGTCGATGAGCCTACCATGAGTATGCTCTTCACCATCAACGACTCACCTTTCTTCGGTAAGGAAGGCAAATTCTGTACCTCCCGTCACATTCAGGACCGTCTGAACAAGGAATTGGAGAAGAACCTTGCCCTTCGTGTTCAGCCTTACGAGGATACTACTGATAAGTGGATTGTCAGCGGACGTGGTGTGCTCCATCTCTCTGTGCTTATCGAGACAATGCGTCGCGAGGGCTATGAGCTTCAGGTAGGTCAGCCACAGGTTATCTATAAGGAGATTGACGGTGTGAAATGTGAGCCTGTAGAGGAGTTGACCATCAATGTTCCAGAGGAGTTTGCCTCTAAGATGATTGATATGGTGACACGTCGTAAGGGCGATATGACCTCTATGCTCAACATGGGCGACCGTGTGGATATCGAGTTCGATATTCCTTCACGTGGTATCATCGGTCTTCGTACCAATGTGCTGACAGCTTCGCAGGGCGAGGCCATTATGGCACACCGCTTCAAGGAATATCAGCCTTATAAGGGCGAGATCAGCCGCCGTAGCAACGGTAGCATGATAGCTCTGGAGACAGGTACCGCCTATGCTTATGCCATTGATAAGCTGCAGGATCGTGGTAAGTTCTTCATCGACCCAGGTGAGGAGGTTTATGCAGGCCAGGTAGTGGGCGAGCATGTTCACGAAAACGACTTGGTCATCAATGTTACTAAGGCCAAGCAGTTGACCAACGTACGTGCGTCTGGTTCTGATGACAAGGCTCGCGTGATTTCTAAGACCGTGATGAGTCTTGAGGAATGCCTTGAGTACATCCGCGAGGACGAGTATGTGGAGGTCACACCAAAGAACATGCGTATGCGCAAGGTTATCCTTGACCACTTGGAGCGCAAGCGCAGCAACAAAGATTAAGCTATAGCTTTAATATAAATGGAGTTAAAAAATCCTCTTGAAGTCAGCCTTGGTTGACCAAGGAGGATTTTTTTTCTTTTCGCTAAAACATGTCCGTATGATGAAGGCGTTTTCGTTTTTCAGGAAGTTTGCTTTGCCCTGTTCCCTTGTCTTGGGTGCCTTGGGGTATTTGATTTTTGCCAATGTTCCTTTCTTGCAGCCATTGGGTGACGCGGTGGGTCCACGCCTTGTTGAACTCATGCCGGTGGTGCTTTTTGCCCTGTTGTATGTTACCTTCTGCAAGATAGAGATTAAGGAGATGAAGCCTAAGGCATGGCATTTCGTGTTGCAGCTCATCCGCACCTCCTTGGCATTGCTGATGGTGATTGCCATCTGTCTTTTTGGTAAGAATTACGAGGCGAAGGTCATCCTCGAAGGAGCCTTTATTTGTTTCATCTGTCCTACGGCAGCTGCCGTGGCGGTAGTGACCGAGAAGTTGGGAGGCAGCATAGGCTCCCTCACCACCTATACCGTGATAGCCAATATTTTCACAATGATTATTATTCCTTCTCTTTTCCCGATGGTAGAGAAGGGAGCCGATGTGTCATTTCTCTATATGAGTATGATGGTGTTCCGCAATGTCACCACCGTGCTGGTGGTTCCCTTGTTGCTTGCCCTGCTGAGTCGCAAGTTCCTGCCCCGTTTTGTTGATAAGGTGAAGAGTGTGAAAGACTTGGGATTCTATATGTGGTGTTTCAACCTGACGATACTCATGGGTGAAACTCTGCGCAACTTCCTTCATGCCACCGTTTCGGGGTGGATACTTGCCCTGTTGCTTATTGTTCCCTTGGTGGTATGTCTTGTTCAGTTTGCCATAGGCAAGGCTGTGGGACGTCATTGGGATGCCAGCATCAGTGCCGGACAGGCTTTGGGTCAGAAGAATACAATTGTGGGTATATGGCTCACCCTTACTTTCCTCAATCCGCTTGCTGCTGTCGCTCCTGGCGCTTATGTGGTATGGCAGAACCTGGTCAATGGCTGGCAACTATGGTATAAAGAGAAGTATGGTTGCCTGAAATGGTGATGATGTTATCCAAAGCATAGTTATCAAAATACAGTTAGCTTAGAATGTAGCGTAAATTAACGATACCTTCCTAAACAGGTTATATGAGTTTTTTAAAATTCATATTACTCCTATTACCGCACATCATCTGTTGTGCGGTTTCATATTAATTATTGTGCAGCCTTCCGACAGTTGTTGTGCAGTTTTTCTTCATTTATAGTGTTTTTCGACGATAATCCACCATGAAAAGACGATAATCCACATATGAAAACCCATTTATCACTACTTTTGCGGCAGATTTTCAATATACAACCAAGAGATAACTAATAATTAAAACATTCATCAAAAAACTAAATCATGTACAGAATGACAAAACGTTTATGCCGCATGATGCTTGTATTGTTGGGCTTGATTGTTGCTTGCCCGTCAATATGTGCGGCAGCTCAAACCGTAGTGGCATCATGGGTATTCTCACAAGGGTGGGAAGCCTCGAGTAAGGGGAGTGTGGTAACTTATACCCCTGATGGAAGTGGGTGGACGGCACTTTCGAATACAGCTTGGAAAACTAAGCAACCAGTGTTTTTGCCAAATACTTGTAATGGAGTTTTGGATAATTACAAGCTTACGCTGAAGACCAGTGATGGAAAATGGGAGGTGAAGCAGAGTAAGGACAGTTACCTGTTGCGCCTCAATACGGTGTCTGTCAATATGTTTACATCTAAGTCGGATTATGGTAACGCTTCGAAACATGATCAGTATTTTGAAGTAAGTTTCCCTACTGTCAGCCTTCAAAATGCAAAGCTCAACTTCGCGATAGGTGATGGCTCGAGCAGTTCTACCCCCTTTGGAGTAGTCTATTCCGTAGATGGAGGTTCCACATGGAAGGTTCTCGATGACTATGTAAGTGGAAGTCATTGGAATACCTATGTTGATGCGAAGTATGACCTTGATGCTGATAATAAGGAAAATGTCATCGTTCGTATTCTCATTACAACAGCAACGAAAAACAGCAACTACAATCTGAAATATGTGAATATTCTTGCCGACGACCATGAAGCTCCAAAGTTTCAGACAAGCCGTCCCGCAGATAATTCAATCAATGTGGCTACAAAAGGTACCATAGTGGTTGATTTTAATGAGAGTGTACAACTGGCAGAAGGTGCTTGTGCAAAACTGACAAACGCTGCATCAAATAAATCAATAGCTATAGCACCGGTTGTAAATGGAAACAGTCTTCGTTTTGCCTATTCTTCTCTTGAAAAGAGTTGTGTCTACAACTTTGAGTTGCCAGGCAATACCGTGAAAGACCTTTCTGGCAATGTGAGTGGCGAAGCCGTAAAGTTCAGTTTTACTACAGCCGACACCGATCCTATTGCAGCTCCTATTATTGAGAGTAAGAATCATTTATGGTACAACCGACCAGCTGGCTATTGGGAAGAGGCACTTCCATTGGGAAATGGCCGTCTTGGAGTCATGCATTCGGGTAGTGTAGCCTGTGACACACTGCAACTCAATGAAGACACCTTCTGGGATCAGGGACCTAACACCAATTACAATTCCCATGCACTGGGAGTGTTGAAGCAAGTACAACAAGGTATTTTCAATAAAGATTATGCTTCGGTACAGAATCTTGCTGTAAACAACTGGATGTCGCAAGGCTCACATGGAGCAAGCTACCGTGCGGCAGGTGTGATGCTTATTGGTTTCCCAGGTCAGCGCTTCGACGATATGGAAGGAGCCCAAACCGAAAATTCTGTTGATGCACAGGGCTATGTGCGCTATCTTGATATGAATACAGCTACGAGTAATGTGGAATATCATGTAAAGAATGTAGGATATAAGCGTACGGTATTCACTTCTTTCAAGGATAATGTTACTGTGGTTCGTCTTGAAGCAGACCAGGCAGGAAAGCTCGATTTCAATGTGGCATACGCCGGTAGCAATAAGTCGAATATTGAGAAACTTATTTCCAACGAGCTGTTTGACAATCATACCATCAAGGCAATGATGGGTCCGGCTCGCGACAAATGTGAGAATGTTGATAACAAGCTTCATCTCTGTACCTATATTCGTGTGATTGACTGTGATGGTACAATCGAAAATGACCAGACAACAATCTACGGTCAAGGCACAATAGGAGCTGCAACAAAAGCTCCCCGATTAAAAATTACAGGAGCTACACATGCTACTATCATTGTATCACAAGCTACAAACTTCAAGAAGTACAATGATGTGAGTGGCAATGCAGATGCAACGGCTTTTGCTTATTTGCAGAATTACGAGACAAGCGGAAAGGATTATGCAACCACTCTTGCCGACCATAAAGCGGTGTACAAACAGCAGTTTGACCGTGTAGACCTTACTCTTGACGGCAATGCTGCACAAGAGGCTAAGGATACAGAGCTGCGCATCAAGGAATTCCATAAAACATCCGATCCGCAGCTTGCAGCCAACTACTTCCAGTTTGGCCGTTATCTTCTTATCTCTTCTTCACAGCCTGGAACACAGCCAGCCAACTTGCAGGGAATATGGAATCCTGATGCACGCCAATATCCTGCTTGGGATTCAAAGTATACCTCAAATATCAATGTGGAGATGAATTATTGGCCTGCTGAGGTTACTAATCTTGCAGAATGTCACGAGCCATTTGTAGAGATGGTGAAAGATGTTAGTGTGACTGGTGCTGAAACGGCAAAGCAGATGTATGGTGCACGTGGATGGACATTACATCATAATACCGACATCTGGCGTACTACGGGTGCTGTAGATAATGGTACGGTAGGAGTATGGCCAACCTGTAATGCTTGGTTCTGTTCACATTTGTGGGAACGTTACCTTTTCTCTGGTGACAAAAAGTATCTTGCTGAGGTGTATCCATTGATGAAAGGCGCTGCCGAGTTCTTCCAAGATTTTCTTGTAAAAGATCCCGAAACAGGTTATATGGTAGTCTGTCCAAGCAACTCTCCAGAAAACCATCCAGGCATTGGCAAATTCACCAAGAGTGATGGAAACACGGCAAGTATAGCTCTTTTTGGTGGTGTGGCAATGGATAATGAAATGGTGTACGACCTCTTGAAGAATACGGCTCTTGCAGCTCGTGCTTTGGATAAAGATATCTCTTTTGCTGATGCCCTAGATGATTTGAAATCAAAGATTACCCCATGGAGAATAGGTAAGTACGGACAGGTGCAGGAATGGCAGGAAGACTGGGATAAGGAAACGTCATCCCATCGTCATCTCTCACATCTCTGGGGTGCCTATCCTGGCAATCAGGTATCTCCTTACGAGAATCCTACGCTCTATCAGGCTGTTCTTAAGAGTCTTATAGGACGTGGAGATGCAGCTCGTGGCTGGTCCATGGGATGGAAAGAGGCCATGTGGGCTCGTATGCTTGATGGCGACCATGCCATGAAGATTCTGAAGAATCAGCTTGTTTTGCTCGATCCTAATGTCACTATAGCTTCTTCGGACGGAGGCTCTTACGCCAATATGTTTGATGCTCACCCTCCATTCCAGATTGATGGCAACTTCGGTGCTACTGCTGCCATTGCTGAGATGCTTGTACAGTCGCATGCGGGATTCTTGCACATCCTTCCTGCCTTGCCTTCTGAATGGAAAGCTGGTGGTGAGGTTAAGGGTCTTCGTTCACGTGGTGGATTTGTGGTGACCGACCTTCAATGGGCTGATGGTAAAATTGTGAAGTTGACGATTAAGTCTACCATTGGCGGAAATCTTCGCTTGCGTTCGGCATCACCTCTTTACAAGACCGGTGGTGTTGCTCTTAAGACAGCAGAAGGTAATAATACCAATGAGTTGATGCAGCCTTATGGAATGCCAGAGCCTATCGTGAAAGATAAGAGTAAGATTCCTGCAACCCTGCTTGAAGATACCTATCTTTATGATATCCCAACTCAGGCTGGAGAGGAAATCATGCTTGTGAGTAGCACTACAGGTATTGTAGATGTATCAGTCGATAAGCCTTTTCCTGGTAACCGTCATGCCTGCTATAACCTCAGCGGTCAGCAAGTAGACAAAAGTTATCATGGTATTGTGATAAAAGATGGGATTAAATATGTGCAGTAAAGCAAAGATAAGGGTCTCGTGCAATACGTCACATATTTGATGGCTAAGTAAGCTACTTATCTATCATATAGGGAGGATGCTTCAAAGAATAATGGCTTTGAAACATCCTCCCTTCTCTTTTGATGCTCAATGTTGGTATAGCTGCGGATAGTTCAGTCCATTCTTATTTCGGATGGAGTTACTCCCATGGCTTTTTTAAAGCAACGGCTAAAATATTTAGGATCAGAGAAACCGCAACGATAGGCTACTTCTGATACGTTGAGGTTCTTTTCTTCAAGGAGCATTTGGTGAGCTGCGTTCAATCGGATGTCAAGAATGAAGTTGTTGGGGGTGCAGTCCAACTCTTTCTTCATAATTATATATAAAGAGGAGCGACTCGTACACATTTCCTTGGCAATGAAATCTACATTCAGGTCGGCGTCGGATAAGTGTTCGAGGACAATTTTTTCCACTTTAGATCTGAAGGTAGATGACTCGATGGAATCTGTGTTAGCGGGTTCTTTAGCATTGTGGTCTATCATGTCTGCCACTCTCACCTTGATGTATTCCATCTTTTCGCCAGCAGAGAGTTTCAGAGTTTTTATCTCATTCTGCAATCGCCGTATGTATCTATACAGTCTGAATGAAAGTACGCATGCAATAAGTACGAGTCCTCCATAAAGCATCCAGGCTATAGGACGTTCGTTGAAATAAGGAGTGCGGTGAATAGTGACAAATGTCTCATTGTCACACCAGATTCCGTCTCCGTTAGTCGACTTGATCTTTAGACGGAATGTACCTGCAGGGATGTTAGAGAGATTAATATGGTTATCGGTTGTATACATCCAGTGGGTATCTGTACCTTCAAGTATATATGCATATTGTATATGCTCATTCTTGTTAAGGTCGATGGCAGCAAACGAAATTCTCAGACTTTTCTCTTGGGGCGATAGTTCTATATGAGAAGGAACGTCAAAAAGTATTTTGGGCACGAAGTTACTTTTTCTTATAGTCTTTTCATTGATAGTCAATGCGCCTTGTGTCGTACCGAAGAATATCGTATGGTCTTCTGAGACATAGAGAGGTTTTGCTTCAGAGAAGGAGAAATGGCTCGTGAAGAGACTTTCTGAATAGTTGGTGAACGAACGTTTCTTGGGGTTATACTTCATCAGGCAGTATTCTGATACCAGCCATATCATGCCTTGTGCGTCCTCACACATGTTGAGTACCACGTCAGACATCATGCCATTTTCTGTCGTTAGTGCCGAAAATTTGAGATGATGAGTGTGAAGGCTTTCCTTTTCTATAATATTTAAGCCCCCACCATAAGTTGCTACATATATCTTTCCGTCGTTAGAACGTAGTAGCGCCATAGCTTGATTGTTGCTGATGGACAGAGGGTCGGCAGGTATTCGCTTGTTTTGTAAAAACCGAATCTTTTGTACATCTTTATCTATATGAGCAGTAAAGATACCATGATTGGTGGCAAGTAGTAATGTTCTGTCTGGAGTCAGAAGCATGTCGTATATGGAATTTGCCTCCTTGGGGAATTGTAAACCATGATTTCTATTGATGAACTTAGGACAGTCGCTCCATGGATGCTCGATAATGTTGAGTCCACCATTGAATGTTCCCACGAGGATTCTGCCTGATGGGTCTTCTTTTATGGCATACACATTGTTGCAACTGATGCTGTTAGAGTTGGCTTTCTGAGTAAATGACTTTACAGAGAAACTTCCGTCTTTTGATTCTTTTAGTCTGAGAAGTCCATTAGGCTTTGTGCCAATCCATAGAAAACCATGTGAGTCTTGCAACATGGAATACACACTTGCACCGAATGACATTCTGGTCTTCGATATATTCCCATTCTTGGTAAGGTAGCCTATTGGTAAGCCCTTTGTGGTACATATCCTGACGAAACCATTCTTGTCGGCTATGAATACGCGGTTTTCTTTGTCGCAGAACAATGATCGTATCACCTCCTCTCCATGATGGCTAAACTTGGTAGGACCTACTTTTTCCTTTCCGAAAGTGAGTCGATCGAGTCCTCGGTGGGTGTATATCCAGTAGCCTCCTTGTCTGTCTTTATACAATATGCGTGTTTCTATATCCTTGTATTCGGGTAGAGAACTGATGATTGCTGTCTGTTGTGGGGTGGGGCGAAAGCGATCACCTTTGTCTGTCTTCTTGTTTTTTAGTGCAACAAACTTCTTTTCGTTAGTCTTGAATAGATAATAACCATCAGGGCACTTGCATAGGATGTCTCCTCCTTTCGTTTCGCGAATAAAGTAGATGCGATTAGTGATTAGTGGACAATTGTCTCCCTGTCTGGCCTTGAAATTGGAAAAGGAGTATCCATCGTATCGGATCAGTCCGTTCCATGAACTAATCCATATATACCCTTTACTATCTTGAGTGACGCAAGTGATGAGGCTTTGGGGTAGTCCGTCGCTTTCTGTAAAATGCTTTATGCTTGTCGATGCATTTACATCAACAAGCATAAGTGAAAGGATAAGCGTAATAAAAAATATATGTATTCTCATTTTTTGTGTTTCCATTTTGGTGTCGCAAGTTTAGAAGTTGTTGTTAAAGAAGATATCTAACTTCCACATTTGCGAAAGATGTGTTTATGAGTATAACACAAAAAGGCTACTCATGGTTATTTGGAAAGGTTGTGCCCAATGGAAGTGTTTATTCCTGTGTTGGATAAATCAAGTTTTCTTCCTTGATGCAGTTGAGCACTTCTTCTAAGTATTTCTTCGATTCGTACTTAGCCATAGGAAGGTCGTGGAGCAGATAGTTGCCGCAGTCTTTTGCAGCCTGACCGGGAATCTCTCCCTCAAAGTCGGCAATGAACTTAAAGGTGCGCTTCATCAACTCTACGATGTCCTTGCTCTCCAGGTCGCCACGTATCAGCAGGTAGTTGCCTGTAAGGCAACCCATTGGTCCCCAATAGATAATACGGTCTTTCCACTCTTCGTCGTTGCGAAGATAAGTAGCAGCCAGATGCTCTATGGTATGAATGGCACCATTGTGCAGACAGGGTTCCTGGTTGGGAACCTTCATGCGGATGTCGAAGGTGGTTACTGTTTCTCCGCCTACCTCGTCTTTGCGGCTGACGTAGATGCCGCGGAGCAATTTGTTGTGATTGATAGTGAAACTGGGTATCTTGTTCATTTCTTTTTAATGTTTGGTATTTAATGTTTAGTGTTTAATTTCAAGTCCACAAAGCATTTGTCTTAACTCCTTAACTCCTTAACTCCTTAACTCCAGAAAAATCTTCTTATAATCTTTCCAGGAAAGCCTTGGTGACTTGGAAGGAACCTTCAGCCATTTTGGCCCAGAAGTCGAAGTACTGCTGAGCCTTGGTGTCCTTGAGAGGCACATCGCTGATGATGCGGAAGGAGATGAAGGGAGTCTGATAGATATGGCAGGTTTGAGCGATGGAACAGCTCTCCATATCCACGGCCATAGCCTGTGGAAAATGGTCGAGGATGGAGCGCATCTTCTCCTTGCTGTCTACAAACCACTCGCCGCTGACTATCTGTCCGGCATGAATCTTAGGGTGGATATTGCCCGGATTGTCATTGACAGAGAGTGCTTTCTCTATATATTCAGATGGTGTGGCAAAGGTGGCAGGCATACCGAGAATCTGTCCGAAGGCACATTCCTCACCACAGTAGGCGTCATGGTAGACACATTCGGTAGAGACCACTACCTCTGTAACGTTGAGGCTGATGTCGGCTCCACCTGCCACACCCGTCGAGATAACGAGGTCGGGATGATAGCCGTCTATCATCTCCACTGCACCTATGGCACTGTTCACCTTTCCTATGCCGCATTGCTGCATGATGACTTCGTTGTCTCCGATGGTGCCTGTCACGAAGTCTTTATGGTTCCTGTGCTCAGTCTTGCTGTCGCTGAGTAGCGTTTTAAGTTGCGTGAACTCCTTGTCCATCGCAACGATAATTCCTATTTTCATACTGTAAAAATGCTATTTGGAACAAATTAGGATGCAAAAATACAAAAAATATCTTATCTGTGGCATTCCTTATAAGAGAAAATTACTATCTTTGCACGAGAAAATATAAACGTTTATATAAGATAATGAAATTTTTGAAGAAATATCTGCTTGACATTTTAGCAGTGGTCATGTTTGCGGTTATCTCTTTCGTGTATTTTATGCCAGCCGACATTGATGGTCGCATCCTGTATCGTCATGATGCCTCAGCCGGTGTGGGCGCAGGACAGGAGAGATCGCAGTTCGAGAAGAAAACTGGTGAGGAAACACGTTGGACCAACTCCATCTTCGGAGGTATGCCGACCTATCAGATGGCACCTTCCTATAAGAGTGGTGCGGTGCTGAAACAGGCTTCCAACTTCTATCATCTGTGGTTGCCCGAAAATGTGTGGTATGTCTTTGCCTATCTCTTAGGATTCTATATCCTGCTGAGGGCTTTCGATTTCCGACAGTCGTTGGCAGCCTTGGGCTCCATCATCTGGGCATTCTCGTCCTACTTCTTTATCATCATTGCGGCAGGACATATCTGGAAGGTCATGGCTTTGGCCTATCTGCCTCCGATGATAGCCGGTATCGTGTTGGCATACAGGGGAAAATACCTTTGGGGACTGCTCGTTACCGCCATCTTTACCGCCTTCGAGGTCTATGCCAACCATGTGCAGATGACCTATTATTACCTCTTTATCATCCTCTTCATGGTGATTGCCTTCTTGGTGGATGCCATCCGCAAGAAGGAGATGGTACGTTTCGGCAAGGCTACAGCGGTTTGCTTCGCCGGTGCTGCCATAGGTATATGTCTCAATCTGTCCAACCTGTATCATACATGGCAGTATGGGCAGGAGACCATGCGAGGAAAGAGTGAGTTGGTAAAGAAGAATGCTGCCAATCAGACTGACAGCGGACTGGATCGCGACTATATCACACAGTGGAGTTATGGTATCGACGAAACCTGGACGCTCCTCATCCCTAATGCCAAGGGTGGAGCCTCTGTGCCTTTGAGCCAGAGCCAGACAGCCATGGAGAAAGCTGATCCCAACTTTATGGAGGTATATCAGCAGTTGGGTCAGTACTGGGGCGACCAGCCAGGTACCAGTGGCCCGGTATATGTAGGAGCCTTTGTGATGATGCTCTTCATTCTGGGACTCTTTATCGTGAAGGGCCCTATGAAGTGGGCACTCTTGGCAGCCACCATTCTGAGTATCCTCCTCTCTTGGGGTAGGAACTTCATGCCGTTTACCGATTTCTTCCTCGACTATGTGCCGATGTATGCCAAGTTCCGAACCGTGGCTTCCATCCTCGTGATAGCCGAGTTTACCATTCCTCTTTTGGCCATGATGGCATTGAAGCGCATTGTGGATGAGCCCGAGCTGCTTGCCAAGAAGATGAAACTCGTATACGTCAGCTTCGGACTGACTGCCGGTTTCTGTGTCCTTTTTGCCTTGATGCCTGGCACTTTCTTCAGCGACTTTGTGTCGGCTGGCGAGTATCATGCCCTGCAGCAGATTCCTGAGGAGTATCGCATACCATTGATGAGCAATCTGACAGAGATGCGACAGGCAGTCTTCTCTGCCGACTGTTGGCGCTCGTTCTGGATCATCGTCATCGGTACAGCCTTCCTCTTCCTTTACAAGATGAGAAAAGTGGGTGCTGAGGTGATGATAGCCGGTATTGCCATCCTGTGCCTCGTAGATATGTGGTTGGTCAACAAGCGTTATCTTTACGACGATATGTTTGTGGAGCAGACAGTACGCAATGCTCCTCAGCGCATGACCGAGACCGACAAACTTATCCTGCGCGACAAGTCGCTCGACTACCGTGTGCTCAATCTCGCATCGAATACTTTTAATGAGAACGAGACCTCTTACTATCACAAGAGTATTGGAGGCTATAGCGCTGCCAAGCTGCGCCGCTATCAGGAGATGATAGATGCCTATATCGCCAACGAGAAGAACAAGGTATGGAACAGCGTGGCTGAGGCTGGAGGCGATATGACCAAGGTGAAGGGCGACAGCCTCTTCCCTGTGCTCAATATGCTCAACACCAAGTATTTCATTATGCCTCTGCAGGCAGGACAGACGGTGCCTGTGCAGAACCTTTATGCCTACGGCAACGCATGGTTTGTTGACAAGGTGAACTATGTGAACAATGCCAACGAGGAGATAGCCGGTGTGGGCAAGTACAACCTGCGTCATGAGGCTGTGGCTGATGCAAAGTTCAAGGAGCAGTTGGGACAGAGTGTTCCGCAGGACGATACATCTATTGTCAGACTGACACAATACAAACCCAACAATCTGGTCTACGAGGTCAACTCCAACAAGGGTGGAGTCGTGGTGTTCTCTGAGATCTACTATCCCGGATGGACAGCCACTGTCGACGGACAGACCGCAGAACTGGGACGTGTGAACTATATTCTCCGTGCCCTTCAGGTGAAGCCTGGCAAGCATACGGTGGTGCTCGACTTCCATCCCGCTTCGCTCCGTAAGACCGAGACGGTGGCTTATGTAGGGTATGGCATCCTCGTACTCCTTATTATAATAGGTATAATAGTGGAGATGAAGAAGAGAAAGAAGGAAGATGCAGTTTAGGACTGAGGTAGATATAGCGAAGGCCGACTTCGAGATACAGCCGGCAGAGTGTATGCTCTTTGTGGGCAGTTGCTTTGCCGACCGCTTGGGGCATCGCTTCGTGGAGAACCGCTTCCGGGCTACGGTCAATCCCTTTGGGGTGATGTACAATCCGGCAAGCATCCTGCATACGGTAGAGAAAAGTCTGCAGGTCAGTCCGCGCGTGGCGGTTTTCACCTTAGGCACCAACCATGTCTATGTGCTCAAGGAGACGGGCGAGATAGTGGACAACTGCCAGAAGCGGCCGCAACGCCTTTTCGATGAGCGCGAGCTTTCGGTAGACGAGTGTGCCGATTACCTGCAGCAGGCTGTCGACTTGCTGAAGGATACCAGGCAGAAGAGCGGGCAGAGTGGGGAAGACCTGAAGGTCGTCATCACCGTGAGTCCCATCCGATACGCCAAGTATGGTTTTCATGGCAGTCAGCTCTCCAAGGCCACCCTGCTGCTTGCCGCCGACCGGTTGGTGAGGCAGAATCCAGGCATCGTGAGCTATTTCCCAGCCTATGAGCTGATGAACGACGAGCTGCGCGACTACCGTTTCTACGAGGAAGACATGCTCCATCCTTCCAGTCAGGCGGTGGAGTTTATCTGGCTGCGCTTCCGTGCCGCCTATTTCGGCAGGGCTGCAGAACAGTTCCTCGAAGACTGGCGCCCCATTCGTGAGGCTCACGGTCATAAGCCCTTCCATCCCGACAGCGAGGCGCATCAGCGCTTCCTTGCCAAGACGGAGGAAATGGAAAGAAGATTCAATGAGAAATATTTTAATTCATAGAATATGACATATACTATTGAAAAGGTAACCACACTGATAGGTGCGCGTCGTTATGGTGACAGAGACGGCAATGTAGGGTTTATCCTTACCGACAGCCGTTCGCTCTGTTTTCCGGAGGAAACTCTGTTTTTCGCTCTCAAGTCAGAGCGTAATGACGGTCACAACTATATTCCAGAGTTGTATCGCCGTGGTGTTAGAAATTTCGTAGTTTCCCAGGTACCTAAGGGATATGCCTCCGATTATCCAGAGGCCAACTTCCTCAAGGTGGTCAACACGTTGGAGGCTCTCCAGCGCCTGGCAGAACGTCATCGTGATGAGTTCAACATTCCTATTGTGGGCATTACGGGTTCCAATGGCAAGACGATGGTCAAGGAGTGGCTCCATCAGCTGCTCTCGCCCAGCATGTTTGTCACACGAAGCCCACGCAGCTACAATTCGCAGATAGGTGTGCCCCTCTCAGTATGGTTGCTCAACGAGCAGACTCAGGTGGGAGTCTTCGAGGCTGGTATCAGTCAGCCCGGCGAGATGCTGGCGCTTCGCGACATCATCCAGCCCACCATTGCTGTGCTTACCTACTTGGGCGCAGCCCATCAGGAGAACTTCGAGTCGTTGGAGGCAAAGTGCCGTGAGAAGATCATCCTCTTCCACGATGCCGATACCATCGTCTATAATGGCGATGACAAGACAGTGAGCGGAGTGGTCAACGAGTATAAGGACTATAAGGGCGAGAAGCTCTTCTGGTCGTTCCGTGACACCAAGGCTCCTTTCTTTGTGAAGAATGTGGAGAAGAAGGGCAACCTCTCTATCATCACCTATATATATAAAGGTGAGGAAGACAGTTATTCGCTGCCTTTCATCGATGAGGCTTCCGTCACCAACTCTATCATTGCCGCTGTCGTCTCACGCCGCCTGGGGCTTTCTGCCGAGGAACTCGACAAGCGCATGGCATTGCTCGAGCCTGTCGCCATGCGATTGGAGGTGAAGGAGGGACAGCATGGCTGCACCCTTATCAACGACAGCTACAACTCGGATATCAACTCGCTCGACATCGCGCTCGATTTCATGAGCCGCCGTCCCGACCATAAAGGCCGCCGACATACCTTGATACTGAGCGATATCTTCCAGAGTGGAGAGTCGGCAAAGGACCTGTATCACGAGGTAAGCGATCTTTGTCGCAAGCGTGGTGTGGTCAAGTTTATCGGCATCGGTCCTCAGCTCTGTTCACAGAGCGATGAGATTCAGATATCAGAGAAGTTCTTCTTCAGCAATGTGGAAGAGTTTATCGACAGCGAGGTGTTCAAGTCTTTGCGCGATGAGGTCATCCTGCTCAAGGGCGCACGCCAGTTTGGTTTCGACCAGCTCACCGAGCTTTTGGTACGCAAGGTGCATGAGACCACGCTCGAGGTGAACCTCAATGCTGTGGTAGCCAACTTGAACTACTATCGCTCGTTTATGAAGCCCGAGACCAAGTTGGTCTGCATGATCAAGGCCGACGGCTATGGAGCGGGAGCAGTGGAAATAGCCAAGACCCTGCAGGATCACCGTGTGGACTATCTTGCCGTGGCTGTTGCCGATGAAGGTGTGACGCTTCGCAAGAACGGTATCACCAGCAATATCATGATCATGAATCCAGAGATGACCGCCTTCAAGACCATGTTCGATTATGATCTTGAGCCCGAGGTTTACTCTTTCCGTCTGCTTGACGCCCTTATCAAGGCTGCCGAGAAGGAGGGAGTCACTGGTTTCCCTGTGCATATCAAGTTGGATACCGGCATGCACCGCCTGGGCTTCGATCCCGAGAATGATATGGAGGTGCTGATAGGCAGACTGAAACATCAGAACGCCATCATCCCTCGCAGCGTGTTCTCTCACTTCGTGGGAAGCGATGATGACAGCTTCGATGCGTTCTCTGCCCATCAGTTCGAGCTCTTCGACAAGGGCAGCAAGCAGCTGCAGGCTGCCTTCGACCATAAGATATTGCGTCATATCTGTAATTCGGCGGGTATCGAGCATTTCCCAGAGCGCCAGTTGGATATGTGCCGTTTAGGATTGGGACTCTATGGCATCAACTCTCGCAACAATGAGACTATCAACTGCGTGAGCACGCTGAAGACCACCATCCTGCAGATGCACCACATCAAGGCTGGTGAGAGCGTGGGTTATAGCCGCAAGACGATTCTGGACAAGGACAGCGTCATCGCTGCCATCCCTATCGGCTATGCCGATGGCTTGAACCGCCGTTTGGGCAACCGTCATGCCTTCTGTCTTGTCAACGGACAAAAGGCAGAGTATGTAGGCAACATCTGTATGGATGTGGCGATGATCGATGTGATGGGCATCGACTGCAAGGAGGGCGACAGCGTTGAGATCTTTGGTGAACATCTGCCTGTCCAGACTCTCAGCGATATCCTGGAGACCATTCCTTACGAGGTGCTGACCACCATCAGCAATCGTGTAAAGAGGGTATATTATCAGGATTAACTTCCCCAAATGTATAAAAAGGTTGAATTTAATAGATTGCATTTATATTTGTGATGAAGGAAGGGTGTTTGTCGATGAGGACAAGCACCCTTTAGCCGTATGTTGCTGTATGGTGATCTGTCTTGCTCCACGCAGTGGGCACGTTTGCCCAACGCATATAAACTACATTGCCCATCCTTATGGGAAATGTTGCCCATAGGGATGGGCAGAACTGCCCACTGCGATGGGTATGGCTGTTCATAGGTATGGTATCTGGTCAATACGTATTTTTAAAAAAGGAATTGGCATAAAACCCTTCACCCTTCATCTATCCTTTGGAATCCCCTGTGTTTATAGGGATTTCAGAGGTTGATGGGTACAATTCCACCTTTCATAACCCTTCATAACCCTTCATTTCGATAAAGATTTGAGCCTCAAAACAAGCATCATAGAAGCCTTAACTCGGTCTTAATAGATGCCCCGGACAGGTCTTAATAGATGCCTCAGAACAGGTCTTAATAGAAGCGTGAGCCTGAACTCCGTCAGTCAACCAGAATCCGAAAATTGCAAAAAGATGAAGGGAGATGAAGGGTGATGAAGGGTTAATATTTGCTATTCAGTCTCGAAACCCCAGTGTTTATCGGCATTCCGCGCGAATAGATGAAGGGTGAAGGGTTTTTGCGTAATCCATTTTTATAATTACTGCTGCAATTTTTATAATTAGTGTTGCAATTTTTATAAATACTGCTGCAATAAAAATGCCTACTTATGGCACAATAGTGCCCTGCTTGGGGCACATTTGTGCCATTTAAGAAGCAATTATGCAGAAAGGGAAGTGATATTACCAACTATTGGTGCTATTTCCGCCGAGAAGCCGGAGGTAGTGATTTGATTAATCACATTCCTCTGTCAGCTTGGCTACGGCATTAATCCAAGGTGCTGATTTGTTCCTTGGAGATTTCAAAAATGTGTTGTTGTGTTGAAGACTTGAAACGGTTTATTGTGAATTTACCTTGCTTCTTACAGCAGGGGCGTTGCCATAATCGTTGTTATCATCATTTTCGATTGCAAAATTATTATTTTATATAATGTATAAGGTGGAAAAAATATTTTTTAGTGGTGAAAAAATGTCGAATGTTTGAAATTTGTTATTTTTTGTAACATGTCTGACTGATTATTGAACCTTTTTACTTAATATTTCTCAATTAAAATGTTGTTTTGCAGAAAAAATGTGTATCTTTGCAAAATCAAAGGTGCATTTTGTTATGAAAGAATGAAAATTCATCATTTCGTGTGTTCCTTGAATAATAATTAAACTAAAAACAAATCAAAGCAAGGTACGGCAACGTGCTCTTGCAGGCAATTTTATTAATTATCTGTAGTAATATGGAACAAGTGTTTAGCTATATCATTAGCTTAGGTGCCAGCGTGATGATGCCTATTATCTTCACGGTTATCGGTCTGTGCATCGGAATGAAATTTGGTAAGGCGCTGAAGTCAGGACTCTTCGTGGGTGTCGGTTTCGTGGGCTTGGGTGTCGTAACGGCATTGCTTACTAAAAATTTTAACGATCCTCTGAAGTTAATTTCAGACATTTATCATCTGCAACTCAATGTCTTCGATATGGGATGGCCTGCAGCAGCTGCTGTGGCTTACAATACAGCGGTGGGAGCCTTGATTATCCCCATCTGCTTGGGTGTCAACTTCCTGATGCTCATCACCAAGACCACACGTACCGTGAACATCGATCTTTGGAACTACTGGCACTTCGCCTTTATCGGTGCCGTGGCTTACTTTGTGATGGGCGAGAGTCTGTTATGGGGTTATTTCGCTGCTATCGTGTGCTATATCATCACTTTGGTATGTGCCGACCTCACTGCAGAGAAGTTCCAGAAATACTACGACCTGGACGGTATTTCCATTCCACAGCCTTTTTGCCAGAGCTTCATGCCTTTCGCTATTGGTCTGAACAAACTCTTGGACATGATTCCCGGTTTCTCTAAGTTGGATATTGATGCCGAAGGACTGAAGAAGAAGTTTGGTGTTCTGGGCGAGCCATTGGTGCTCGGAGTCATCGTAGGAGCCTTGATAGGATGGGCAGCCCAGCTTGATATCAAGAAGATATTGTTCCTCGGTGTCACCATGGGAGCTGTGATGGAGTTGATTCCCCGTATCACCTCTTTATTTATAGACGGACTGAAACCTATCTCGGAGAAGACCCAGGAGTTGGTAAAGAAGAAGTTCAATGGCAAGAAGGTACACATCGGTATGAGTCCTGCCCTTGTCATCGGTCATCCTACCACCTTGGTGGTGTCCGTTATCCTGATACCCGTCATCCTTGCCATCGCCGTATTCCTGCCAGGCAACGAGTTCTTGCCATTGGCTTCGTTGGCAGGTATGTTCTATCTCTTCCCACTCATCTTGCCTTTCACCAAAGGCAACGTGGTGAAGACCTTTATCATCGGTTTGATAGCTCTTATCATCGGACTTTATTTCGTTACCGATATGGCACCCGACTTCACGATGGCTGCCGATCAGGTGTATAAAGCCACAGGCGATAATGCCGCCCATATCCCTGACGGATTCTCGGGAGGCGCACTCGACTTCGCCTCATCCCTCTTTGGCTGGTTGATTTACCGTGGAGTCAAGCTGCAGTACATCGGTATGGCTTTGCTCTCTGTCGTTACCATCATTCTGATGGTGGTCAACAACCGCAGAATCGTGAAGGAAGAGAGAAAAATGAAGAATAAAAAACAATAATAAAATGAAGAAAACAATCTTATCTTTAGCAATGTTGCTCCTTGCCAGTGCGGGTTTTGCACAGTGCGGCAAGAATGCTGGTTATGAGGTAAAGGCAGAGAATGCCTATACCAACTACAATGTGCGTTATGCCAGCAATCCTCGTGACGCAAAGAATTATGACACCAAGTGTCTTCGTGGTGAGTTCGCCATCGAAAAGGTGATGGTTCCAGGTCAGGTGAACTGGACTTACACCATGTTCGACCGTTTCCTTATCGGTGGAGCCGTTCCTACAGCTACACCATTGAAGCTCACATCCATCGCACCTCTCTATACGGAGAAGCCCAATGACCAGAAGAATCTTCTCGACAACCGTGAGTTGGGTATCATCAATGTAGGAGGAGAGGGTGTAGTAACCGTTGACGGCAAGAACTATACTTTAGGCTTCCAGGAAGCACTCTATGTAGGTCGTGGTGCCAAGGATATCACCGTTGCCAGCAAGGATGCTGCCAAGCCAGCCCATTTCTATATGAACAGTGCTACTGCCCATAAGTCTTATCCCACCAAGAAGGTAACGCTCAAGGAGGCTAACAATATCAAGGCAGGAAGTCTGAAGGAGAGCAACGACCGCGTGATCCATCAGCTGATTATCGATGGCGTGGCAGGTGTTCGCACATGTCAGTTGCAGATGGGTGTAACAGAGCTGAAGGAGGGTTCTGTATGGAACACCATGCCTGCCCACACACATCTTCGTCGTATGGAGACTTATTTCTATTATAATGTACCCGAGGGACAGAAGATTCTCCACGTAATGGGTGAGCCACAGGAGACACGTCCTATCTGGCTGAACAACGAGGAGGCTGTGATCGCTCCAGAGTGGTCGATCCACTGTGCTGCAGGTACCAGCAACTATACCTTTATCTGGGGTATGGCAGGCGAGAACCTCATCTATAACGATATGCAGGTAGTGAAAATTCCGGAATTGAAATAAATAACATTAAGACTTAAAAACTATATCAATGAATGCAATTCAAACAAGTAAAATGTCCAACTTCCGTTGGGTGATCTGTGCGTTGCTCTTCATCGCAACCACCGTCAATTATATGGACCGTCAGGTCCTTTCATTGACATGGAAAGACTTTATCGCACCAGAGTTCCACTGGACCGACGATCACTATGGTACTATTACCGGTCTTTTCTCTATCTTCTATGCCGTAGCCAACCTCTTTGCAGGTAAGTTTGTAGACTGGATGGGCACTAAGAAGGGTTATCTCATCGCCATCTTTGTATGGTCAACAGGTGCTGTGATGCACGCCGGCTGTGGATGGGTAGCCATGCAGATTGAGGGTTATGACTCTATCGAGACTCTTCGCCTGGTACAGGCAGGCAGCGATGCAGCAGTAGCCATTGCCACCATCAGCGTGTGGTTGTTCCTCTCTTGCCGTCTGATCCTTGCCGTGGGTGAGGCAGGCAACTTCCCTGCAGCCATCAAGGTGACAGCAGAGTATTTCCCTAAGAAAGACCGTGCTTTCTCCACAGCCATCTTCAACAGCGGTGCCTCGGTAGGTGCTTTGGCAGCTCCTGCCACTATCCCATTGCTGGCTCGCAGCATGGGTTGGGAGTGGGCATTCATCATCATCGGTGTGCTCGGTTATGTATGGATGGGTCTCTGGCTATGGCTCTACGAGAAACCATCAAAGAGCAAGCATGTCAACAAGGCTGAGCTTACCTATATCGAGCAGGATGAGGAAGCTGAGCAGGCTGTTCCTGCTGCTGCAGAGCAGACTGAGGAAACCGAGGAGAAGACTATCGGCTTCATGAAGTGCTTTACCTTCCGTCAGACATGGTCATTCATTATCGGTAAGTTTATGACCGATGGTGTATGGTGGTTCTTCCTGTTCTGGGCTCCAGCTTATTTCTCTGACCAGTATGGTTACTCTTCTGACTCAAGCATGGGTATCGCTCTCATCTTTACTCTTTATGCTATCGTAACAGTACTGAGTATCGGTGGTGGTTATCTGCCAACCTACTTCGTAGACAAGAAGGGAATGAATCCATATATCGGCCGTATGCGTGCGATGTTGATCTTCGCTTGCTTCCCATTGCTCGGTTTGATAGCCCAGCCTATGGGTGAGTACAGCGCATGGTGGCCAGCTGTCATCATCGGTCTTCTCGGTGCAGGTCATCAGGCATGGTCTGCCAACCTGTATTCTACTATTGGTGATATGTTCCCTAAGAGTACTGTAGCAACCATTACAGGTATTGGCGCTATGGCAGGTGGTATCGGTTCCTTCCTTATCAACAAGGGTTCCGGTATGCTCTTCACCTATGCCGAGGGCCTGGGTTCTGCCTTCAGCTTCATGGGCTTCGATGGCAAGCCAGGTGCCTACATGATTGTGTTCTGCATCTGTAGTGTGGCTTACCTCGTAGGATGGTGCATCATGAAGGCTTTGGTTCCTAAGTACAAGCCTATCGTAGTGGAGTAATGACTCAACTTTCGCACATGCGAAACTTCAATAAAAAAAGAAGCGCATCAGCAAAATAAATGCTGATACGCTTCTTTTATTTTCTCTTTTGGGAGCCTTTTCCCTTTTTCCTTTTTTACCTTTTCCCTTTTTTTACTTTTTTACCTTTTTACTTTTTTACCTTTAAATAAATCCCTGCTTTCTGAGCGCCTCCATGAATCCGGTGCTCATGGCTTCGCAGTCCTTCTTGGTATATCGAATGTCGGTAAATACCTGTGCCAAAGTCTCTACCTGGTTGGTGCGAACAAACTCCTTGTTCTCTTCGAGTGCCTCTTTCTCGGCATAGAAGTCATCAATCTTCTCGGGGGTATAGTCGTCGAAGGTTTCGCTGTGTACGATGGAACGCAGTGGCAGACGGTCGGTCTGTGCAGGCTTTTCGTCGGGCCATCCAACGGTAAGGGTGGCAACAGGCATGACGAGTTGGGGCAGATGTAAAGTGTCGATAATCATCTGTGGCATGTAGACCGTAGTGCCCAAGAAGCAGGTACCCAAGCCTGCCGCTTCTGCCAGGACAGTGAATGTCTGGGTGAAGAGCAGGGCATCGGTGGCGGCATTCATGAACGACAGGATGTTGTCGTAACCAGGATGAGCCTTGCGATGATTTGCCCATGCTGTGGTGCGGCGATAGTCGGCGCAGATGGTCAGTACAACTGGTGCTTGTGTTACCATGGGCTGGTTGAAATGGGCAGGCGCCAAGGCCTTCTTGCCTTCCTCGCTACGGGTTACCACAACGCTGTATAGCTGGAGGTTGCCCATGGTAGGAGTGCGCTCAGCTTCCTGCAGCAGGCTGTTGAGCAACTCTTCTGATATCTCGCGGTCGGCATATTTGCGAATGGATGTTCTGTTTTTTATTGATTCCATAAATTTCTATATATATAATAATGTGTAAATTCTCTTACAGTCACATTGATGGCAGCAGATCAACGCGTCATCGTCCGACTATGTTCATGCAAAGTTACACATTCTTTCTTGATTTCGGTGTATTCTTTTTCCTTTTTGTTTCATTTGTGCTGCAAAAAGTTGCATAGTTGGGAAATAAAAGTTAAATTTGCATCCAAATTTAGTAGAATATTCATAGAACATACAGTGTAAATGGAGAATATAGATCATATATCATTCGAACAGGCTTCGGCTGAGTTGTTGGAGAAAGTGCACCATACCCTTTCGGCTTTCCGGCAGCGTTTTGAAGGCGAGGATGTAGATTTCGCCAAGCTGCATCGTGAATTGGTGAAGCGGGTGAATGATGAGCTGGACGTACTGCCTTGCCATCCCGAGGTGGTGGAAGTGCGGCCCAAGGTGTTGGACTGTGATGTGGTGAGATTTCAGAACAATAAAGATAAGTGGGTGGCGCTTATCGGCTTGCTCGATGGTCATCCTTATGAAATATTTACTGGTTTGCTCGACGACGAGGAAGGCATCATGTTGCCCAAGTCGGTGATGAAAGGCCGAATCGTGAAGGAGGTGAACAACGATGGCACCAAGCGTTACGACTTCCAGTTTTTCAACAAGCGAGGATACAAGATGACCATTGAGGGACTGAGTGAGCGCTTCAATCCTGAATACTGGAACTATGCCAAGCTGATATCGGGCGTGCTCAGATACCGCATGCCTATAGAGCATGTCATCAAATTGGTGAGTCAGCTGCAGTTGACTTCCGAGAGTATTAATACCTGGAAGGTGGGTGTGGAGCGTGCGCTGAAGAAGTATGTATGCGAGGAGACCCAACAGTCGGAGAAGGAGGATGAGCATGAAGGTAAAGAATAGCCGCATCTTCCTGCGCAATGTCAGGTTTCATGCCTATCATGGAGTGCTGGAACAGGAGCGCAGCGTGGGCAATGACTATGTGGTGAACATCGTGGCAGACTGCGATTTCACCCATGCCCTGCAGACCGATGAGTTGCAGGACACGGTGAACTATGCCGACATCTACACCCTGCTGAAAGAGGAGATGGCTGTGCCCAGCAAGTTGCTGGAACATGTGGCAGGAAGAATAGGGGAGCGCCTCTTTGCCGAGTTTCCTGCTATACAGAGTCTCGACATCAGTATCATGAAGGTGAATCCGCCCTTTGGTGCCGATTGCGACGGAGCAGGAATAGAAGTACACTTAATGAATTATAAAACTTTGTGCTAAATTTAGGTTTTCTGATTGGAAATGCTTAATTTTGCACCATCATAAGCAAATATATGTTTAGCAAGAAGATATTATCCTTGGTGGCCATGTGGCTTTTGTTGGTCTTGAATGCGTTCTCGGCCAACAATCGTTTTACGCTCGTTATCGATGCTGGTCACGGAGGACATGACGCGGGAGCCTTGGGAACCATCTCGAAGGAAAAGGACATCAACCTGTCGGTGGCGCTGGCTTTCGGACGATACGTGGAGCGCAACCAGCCAGATGTCAGGGTGGTGTACACCCGTAAGACGGATGTGTTCATACCCCTGAAGGAAAGAGCCAATATCGCCAACAGGGCGAATGCCGATCTCTTCATATCGGTACATACCAATGCCTTGCCTGCGGGCAAGATAGCACGAGGATTCGAGACCTATACCTTAGGTATGCACAGGGCCAAGGACAACCTCGATGTGGCTATGCGAGAGAACTCGGTTATCTCGATGGAGAAAGGCTATCAGCAAACCTATCAGGGATTCGACCCCAGGTCGTCGGAGAGCTATATCATCTTCGAGTTCATACAGGGAAAGAATATGGAACGAAGCGTGGAACTGGCGCGAATGATTCAACAGAGTGTATGCACTGGTGCCAACCGACCCAATAAGGGAGTACACCAGGCGGGATTCCTGGTGCTGCGCGAAACATCTATGCCAGGCTGTCTGATAGAGTTGGGCTTCATCACCACACCCGATGAGGAGCAACTCCTCAACTCAACTAACCGTGTGGACGACTTAGCACGTGGCATCTATCAGGCTTTTGCCCAGTATAAGGACAGATACGACAAGGGCGTGTCGGTGCCTTACCGTCCTACGGATGACGACAAGTCAGAGGTGCCTACCATCGTACCTTCAGACTATAAGGAAGAAAAGGTACCGGCAGTGGCAAAGCCAGCTACCCGATCAACCCGTGCTGCCCAACCCCGTACGGCACCCGTGAGAAAGGTGGAGGAGCAGGAGCATAAGCAGAACCAGAAAAAAGTGGTCAAAGCTCAGAACCAGATGAAGGATGAACCCGTGTTCAAGGTGCAGATTCTGGCAAGCAGCAGGGTGCTGCGGACAGGAGACAGCCATCTGAAGGGTGAGACCGAATATGATTCCTATCAGGAGAACGGCATGGTGAAATACACCATGGGAGCCTCGACCAACTATAATGAGATATACCGACTGCGCAAATCGCTGCTCGAAAAGTTCCCCGAGGCTTTCATCATCGCCTTCAAAAACGGACAGAAGTATGATGTAGTTCAGGCAATAAGAGAGTATAAACAGAACAAGAACAAATAAGAAATGAAAATGAGCAAGGAAATAAAGATAGCTCTTGTGGCTGTCGTGGGCATATTGATTATGTACTTCGGAATCAACTTTCTGAAGGGCATCAACCTTTTCTCGTCACACAACTACTATTACATCACCTTTAACGACATTCAGGGATTGGGAGCCTCTACTCCTATCTATGCCGATGGTTACAAGGTGGGAACAGTAGACGCGATAGAATTTGACTATGGTCAGGATGGACCTATCAAGGTGAAGGCTGATATCGACAAGGCTTTGCGTATACCTGCCGGCAGTAAGGCAGAAATAGAGAAGGACCTCATGGGCAACCTGCAGGTGAATCTGCTCCTGGCCACCAATCCCCGTGAACGCATAGAGCCAGGAGGTATCATCCCCGGTGCTGTGAATGCTGGAGCCATGGGAAAGGTGGCAGATATGGTGCCTGCCATCGAGAAGATGCTGCCCAAACTCGATTCTATACTGGGTAGCCTTAATGCTCTCCTTGCTGACCCTGCCCTGGCAGCATCACTGCACAATGTACAGACCATCACATCCAACCTCACCGTGTCTACCCGTGAGCTGAACACCCTGATGACAGGTCTCAACAAGCAGGTGCCTGGTATGATCAACCGTGCCAACGGTGTACTCGACAATACCAACAAGCTGACTGCCAACCTGGCCGGTCTCGATGTGCAGGGTACACTCGACAGGGTGAACCGTACCTTGGCAAATGCAGAGGAATTCACCAACAAACTGAATAGTGACAAGGGAACACTCGGACTGTTGATGAACGATCCGCAGTTGTATTATAATCTCAATGCCACCATGCGCGATGCTGACTCGCTGGTTGTCAACCTGAGACAGCATCCTAAGCGCTATGTACATTTTTCAATCTTTGGCAAGAAAGATAAATAAAGATTTGTGTATTTGCTATTTATTTTATAACTTTGCAGACAGGTTCGCTTTATTTGGAGCTGCCTGTAAAGTAAAAATAAATAGTAAATATATCATATAGAGAATGTTAGCAAGTCCAAAACCACTCTGGGATAATTGTCTCGCCGTTATTCGCGATGCAGTGAAGCCCGACCAATACAAGACTTGGTTTGAGCCCATCGTCTTCGAGTCGTACAAACCGGCTACGAAGACTTTGTTGCTTAGGGTGCCCAGTACCTTCTTCTATGAGTATCTGGAGGCTAACTATGTGGACTTGCTGAGCAAGGTGCTGCAGCGTAACTTCGGTGAGGGAGTAAGATTGACTTACCGTGTCGTTGCCGACTTGGAACACAAGAAGACGATTGTCCTCGAAGCCGATCCTAATGATGTGGATGTGGCTGAGCAGAGACGTATACAGGCCGAACAGCCTAAAGTGCAGCAGCCCGAAGACATCGATACGCAGCTTGATCCTAAGCTTACGTTCAACAACTATGTTGAGGGTGCCAGCAACAAGTTGCCACGTTCGGTAGGCTATTCTATTGCCGAACATCCCAATACCACTCAGTTTAACCCCATGTTTATCTATGGTCCGTCAGGTAGTGGCAAGACGCATCTTGTCAATGCCATCGGTGTGCTGACCAAGAAGACTTATCCCAAGAAGAGAGTGCTGTATGTCAGCGCACGCCTCTTCCAGAACCAGTATATAGAGGCGGTGCTTCACAACTCCACCAACGATTTCATCAACTTCTATCAGACAATAGACATGCTGATAGTGGATGATATTCAGGAGTGGGCAGGAAAGACCAAGACCCTTAATACCTTCTTTCATATCTTCAACAGCCTCTTTCGTAACAGAAAGAGAATCATATTGGCGAGCGACCGTCCTCCGGTGGAACTGAAGGATATGCCCGACCGTCTGCTTACCCGTTTCTCTTGTGGACTGGTGGCAGAGCTGGAGAAGCCGAATGTGCAACTCTGCGTGGACATCCTGGAAAGCAAGATACGAAGAGATGGGCTGCAGATTCCTGCCGATGTGGTGGCTTTCATTTCACAGACTTGTAATGGAAGTGTGCGTGAACTGGAGGGAGCTATCAATGGACTTCTGGCTTACAGTATAGTATATAACAGCAATATCGATATCCGACTGGCAGAGCGTGTCATCAAGCGGGCTGTGAAGATTGACGACCATCCGCTCACAATGGATGATATTATAGATAAAGTATGTCATCATTTCAATGTCACTCCTACAGCCATTCACAGCAAGAGCCGTAAGCGTGAGTTTGTGGTGGCAAGACAGGTGACGATGTTCTTGGCTGCCAAGCATACCAAAATGCCGGCCTCACGTATAGGAAAGCTCGTGGGCAACAGAGATCACAGTACGGTGATTCACAGTTGCACAAAGGTAGAGCAAAGACTGAAGCTGGATGCCGACTTCAGAGATGAACTGACCAGCATAGAAAACTCATTGAAGCTGAAAAACAACGAATAGTTAGTTTTTCAGCTTCAATGTTTTATAGAACTTTCGTAAGTAAGTTCAGAGGTTATAGTAGTTATTTATTGTTTTATCATCTTCTTCCACTTGAAATAGCCTGCTACGGCAATGATGACGTACAGACCATAGAGTCCTGCTTTAAAAGGAATACCTTTTACTATATACAGGTAGCAGCATACTACATCGACGATGATCCAGAAGAACCATTGCTCGATGTACTTGCGTGCCAAGGCCCACAGACCCACAAAGCTCAGGGCGTTGGTGAAACCGTCGAGAAGTGGAACCGTAGAATTAGTATAGGTCGCCAATATATAATAGGTGAGTCCCCATGCCACAAGGAAGAAGACGGTGGCAGGAAGATAGAGCGACTTGCGCATGCGGGTAATCGGCAGCTCTTCTTCAGCCTTTTGGTTGTGCTTCTTGCCAAACTTCCATACGGCATATCCGTAGACTGCAGCCACGGTATAGTAGGCTGCCATACCGGCGTCGCCATAAAGACCATGCCCCCAGTAAAGCCAGATGTCAAGGGCTGGCATCACAATTCCTATCAGCCAGAGATAAATGCTGGCACGGTACTCCAACAGGATGTAAACCAGTCCGAGTACCGTGGTGAAGATGTCTAAACCATGTGATGTGATGAAATCCATCATGATGTTTTAGTCGTTTTGTCGATGATTAGAAATTGATAGAGAGATGAGCCATGCAGTTGAATGGTGCTGATGGAGCAAAACCTGCTGCGTCCATATCGCGTACATTCCATGTATTGACTGCGATTAATTTACCATCTGCCATGCGATATTGTGGAGCAGCCCATCCATTGTTATCATACAGAGAGTCGAAGATGTTGTAGAGGGTTACGCCCACGGTGGCATCTTTCATACCCAACTTCTTCAGTGAGAAGTGATAACTCAAGTCGATGTTGGTAGTGAAGTGTTTCTTCAGCAACAGAGTCTCATAGGTGGTGTTGCCGTTCTCGTCTTGACACATCATCTCCTTGAAACCTGTATTAGTCAAGTATTGGTCGCTGACATACTGGCTCTGGATGGCTCCCTTGAAACCAGCATACTGGAAGGTGAGGATGTTGTTGAAGATGAAGTCAGGAGAGAAGCTCAATGGAGTCTCGCCCAAGCTAGCTTTGGTCTCGCCATCTTCGAGGGTTACCATCATGTCTTTAGCACGATTCTTTGACCAGGTGGCATTGGCATCCCACTGGAACCAACTTACTGGCTTCCATGCAGCCTCCAACTCTACACCCATTCGGTAGGTTTTCTCAAGATTGCGTGTTACAGCCTCTCCGATGCTGTTGAGCTCACCTGTCAGAACAAACTGGTTCTTGTAGTTCATATAGTAGAAGCTGGCACCAGTTGAGAACTTGCTGCTCTGGTACTTATAGCCCAGCTCCAAATCGTTAAGACGCTCGACCTTAGGTTTCTCAGAACCAGCATTCCAGTCTTCGTAGTTGTTTCTTACAGGTTCTTTGTGTGCGATAGCATAAGAGATGTACACCTTGTTATTGGCGTTGATATCGTAGTTGAATCCAAACTTAGGATTGAAGAAATCGTACTTCTCGTTAATGATATAGTCGCCAGTGAAGCTGTTGCCAATGAACCAGTCGCTTGGGTCTTGCATCTTTACATTTACGTGGCGATACTGCAAGTCGAGGAAAGCGCTGAGACCCTTGACAAACTCGTAGTTCGCCTTGCCATAGATATTGAAGTCGGTCTTCTTGGCATTGTTGCGATAGTATTCGAAATTATTGTCGCGGGCGATGTCACCGTTTACCTTGTGCCAAAGCACATTTCCCCAGTGGTCACCATCATATTTGTTCCAACCACCACCAATGTTTGCGGTGAGATTCTTCTGGTTGTCGTAGTTGACAGAGGTGATGGCACCATAGAAGTCGTTGCCCATCTGCTTGCGACGGATGAGATCATTCTTCAGTTCGGTTGTGTTCAGACCATACTCGGCATAGTCTTTATGGCACTTATACTCTTCGTAGTAACCATCGCCACGGGTATAGTGGAGCGCAGCATTGAGGTTCCAAAGATTGGTGAGGCGCTGGTTCCAGATGAGCTGATAGCTCTGAGAGTGATAGTTATCAGTTTGGTTGTCATAGTAAGCGCGGTTGCCGTTTACATCTGTATATTCGCCACAAGAGTTGTAGCGACGGCCATAAAGGCTCTGCTCATACTTGGATGTATAGTTCCATGCGTGGTAAGTTTCTTCCTGGCCATTGAAGGTGATGAACTTCACCATGGTGTTGTCGCTGAAGTAGCCTGCCTGGAGGAAGTAGCTATTCAACTTGGCTGATGCACGGTCGAGATACCCCTTACTGCCGATGTCGGACAGTCGTCCCTGCAAACCCCAGTGGCCGTTGATAAGACCTGTGCTGAAGCGAACAGTCTCCTTGTGAGAGTAATAGCTGCCGCCTGATACGTCAAGACCAACGTATGGCTTGGCACCAATATTGTCTGTCAGCATGTTGACAGTAGCTCCGAAGGCACCTGCGCCATTGGTAGAGGTTCCCACACCACGCTGAATCTGTATGCTCTGTGTGCTGGAAGCGAAATCGCTGAAGTTGACCCAGAAGAGTGAACTGCTCTCGGCATCATTCATAGGGATTCCGTTGGCTGTGATGTTTACGCGGCTTGGGTCTGTGCCACGTACTCGAAGCGTGGTATAGCCGATTCCGTTACCTGCATCCGAGGTAAGAGTGATAGAAGGAGTGAGTGCCAAAAGGTAAGGAATGTCCTTGCCATAATTGACAGCCTGAATATCGTTTTTGCTGACATTGGTGAAAGCCAAAGGTGCTTTCTTGCTTGCACGTGTCGAAATAACCTGGACCTCCTGCAGCTGTCTTGCCTTCAGAGTGTCGATGCGTTCTCCTGCTTTGTTTTTTGCAGCACCGGCTGTAGTCGCTACGCCGAAGATGAAGGCTGCAAAAAGCAACAAATCTTTTTTCATTTCCTTTTATTATATATAATGTATAAAATATAAAAAAGAGGTGTGTGGATATAGAACACCGGCAAGTCATGAGGCTTGCGCCTGCCATCGGTTTTTCTCATTTTCCCTACGCCAGCATTGCCTGGACAGGTTCGATGGGTCTGATCTCAGCATCCGCAATTGCGGTAGCACCCCTTAGTTAGCATTTTGCTAACCGGGTGCAAAGTTACAACAAAAGATATATACTGCAAAATAAATCGAATGTTTATTTTGTTTTAAGGCTTCTTCTTTTTATTGGACTGGAAATAAGGTTTATGGAATTTTGATAAGAACGAGAAGAAGATTTTTTTGGAGATTTGTTATGTAGTTCGCATTTTTTTTATATTTTTGCAGCATATCTTTTACCTAAACAATATATGAAGCATAAGAGGAGATTTATATGTAGAATGATTTGTGCCCTGGCGCTGTCGGCTCCTTTGGTAGTAAAGGCTCAGAGCGAACAGTCTTTCGTGTTGGACACATTACATCTGCCGGGAACAATGAATGTCGTTGAGCCGGAACTGCTCAAAAAGGGTGTGGTCAATAATGCACTCGATGCCTTGAACGGACAGACGGCAGGTGTGAACGTGACAAGCAATGGACTTGACCGAATGGCCATGCTCAACTCTGTGCGTGTGCGTGGCACCACGTCTATCATGGGCGGCAACGATCCGCTGGTTATTATCGATGGGGTGACATCGGATGTGGCTACGCTTGCTACTATTTATCCTGCTGATATTGAGAGTTTTACGGTGTTGAAGAATGCCAGTGAAACGGCTCTTTATGGATCGCGTGGCGCCTCGGGTGTCATACAGGTAAAGACCAAGAAAGGAACGGGTAGGGGATTTCAGATCTCTTACGAGGGGAACTATGGACTTGAGGCCATGTGCAAGAGTATGGAGATGCTCAATGCTGCAGAATACATTGCTGCTGCGCAAAAATTAGGACTCGAGTATAACGATAAAGGCTACAATACCAATTTTCGTAAGACGATTACCCGTACCGGACAGGTGCAAAACCATTATCTGGCTTTCAGCGGCGGTACTCCGCACAGCAACTATCGGGCTTCTTTTGGCTATATAGACCACAATACCATCATCCGAAGCAAGGGGTATCGCAACTTGGTGGCAAAGATTGATGTTACACAGAAAGCCTTCGGCGACAGGCTCACGGGCGACTTCGGCGTGTTTGGATCTTCATTCAAGAACAACGATATCTTCGATAACCAGATGCTCTTTTATTCGGCTGATGCCATGAATCCCACCTATCCATATGACAGAGTGAATGGCAGCTGGCTGAAGAATGGATCGGCTTCGCAGATCAATCCTCCCGGAGCTTTGTTGGTTGAGCGGAATGACACAAAAAACATGAATTTCAATGCTCATCTGAAACTGAGCTATGACATCTCGAAAGACTTGAGCGTTTCTGGTTTTGGGGCTTACAGCTATGCTTCTAACGAGAACGACCAGTTTTGTCCTACATGGGTCTGGGCTCAGGGCAATCTGTATCGCGGTGAGTTCAAGAGTGAGGAATGGCTTGCCAATGTGCAGGCAAACTATCAGCATGTATGGGGAATACACGACCTGAAGGCTATGGCGGGAGCGGAGTATCAGAAAGATGTGCGCTCGGGATTCTGGACTTCTGCCAAGGGTATTACCAATAACGATATGGGCTATCATAACATAGGTGTTGCTGCATCACGACCTTTTGGTGGTACCGACAGCAACTATGAAGACCCGTCGCTGGCCTCGGTGATGGCTGGAGCCGACTATACTCTGTTAGGCAGATATGCAGTATCGGTATCGGTTCGTGGTGATGGCTCCTCAATGGTAGGTGATGATCATACTTGGGGTTTTTTCCCATCGCTGTCGCTGTCGTGGAACATGAAACGCGAGAAGTGGTTGCGCCATATAGATGATATCACGATGCTGAAACTTCGTACGGGTTATGGACGTTCGGGAAATCTTGGAGGAATTTCTTCTTATACTACCATGAATACGGTGCGGCAGAATGGTATCGTGTCAATAAACAGCTCGCCTACGGTGACGATGGGCATGATAAGAAACAATAATCCTGACCTGAAGTGGGAGACTCGTTCCACCTGGAACATTGGTGCCGACGTGGGATTGTGGAACAATCGGCTGGTCATGACGGCAGAATATTATTACTCCAAAACGACTGATATGCTTTATGCCTACGATGTGCCGGTTCCGCCATTCGCCTACGACAAATTGCTGGCGAATATAGGCTCGATGAGCAACCAGGGACTTGAAATCGGTTTCTCGGTTACTCCTGTGCAGAAGAAGGATATGGAACTTAATATCAATATGAACCTGGCGTGGCAGAAGAACAAACTCTTGTCGCTCAGTGGCGAGTATAAAGGCATGCAGATGTCGGCAGCCGATGTGACGGCTATGGGAGGCTTGTCGGGAGCTGGGCAGCATGGAGGTTACAACAATGTGGTTTATCAAATCGTAGGTCAGCCGCTGGGAGTCTTCTATCTGCCTCATTGCAAGGGATTGGTAGAGGATGGAAACGGACATTATCGCTATGATATTGAAGATCTGGACAGGAATGGAACGGTGGACCTGAGTGATGGTGGCGACCGGTATATAGCTGGTCAGGCTACACCTAAGGTCACACTGGGTTCGAATGTGAGTTTCAGATATCGAGACTGGTATCTCTCCTTGCAGATGAATGGCGCCTTCGGACATAAGATATTCAATGGTACGGGATTGGCTTACACCAATATGTCGAGTTTCCCAGACTATAATGTGCTGAAGGGTGCACCCGAGAAAAATATTGTAGACCAGAATGTCTCTGACTATTGGCTGGAGAATGGAGATTATCTGAATATCGAATATCTCACCGTGGGATATGACGTGCCCATAAAAAAAGGAGTGGTAAAATCGCTGCGCCTTTCGATGAGTGTCAATAACCTGGCGACGATAACAGGTTACAGTGGGTTGACACCGATGATTAACAGTTATGTGGTCAACAGTACGATGGGTATTGATGATAAGAGGACTTATCCTGTTTATCGCACTTACTCTATGGGTTTGAGCATTCAATTCTAAAAACATCTTGCAGATATGAAACACTATACCTTATTATATATAGCATGGGCAGCGATGTGTCTTACCTCCTGTCTTGACGAACATCCTAAAGACCAACTTGGCGAAGATGCCATCTATGGGTCGGCTTCTGAAATATATACCAATGCGGTGGCTTCGCTCTACAACTATATAGGAAGCGCTAATGAGAGTGAGGGAATACAAGGCACGTGCCGGGGAGTATATGATTATAATACCCTGACCACAGACGAGGCGATGATTCCGATACGGGGTGGCGACTGGTATGATGGAGGATTGTGGAATGCCATGTATCAGCATCGGTGGACTGCCGATGATCAGTCGCTCTACGATACATGGAAATTTCTGTATAAGGTCATCGTGCTGGCTAACAAGTCCTTGGATGTGATCCATGAAAAGAAAGACTTGCTCTCTGTTCAGCAACAGCAGGAATATGGGGCAGAAGTGAAGGCTGTGAGAGCCTTGTTCTATTACTATGCCATGGATATGTTCGGGCGGATTCCATTGATTCTTTCTTCTTCCGAACAGGCTTCGTCAGGTGTGGATTGGGGACAGGTGCCGCGCAGTACAGTCTTCCGTTTTGTCTTTAACGAGTTGCAGCAGGCTTCGCCTTTTCTCCCTGACGAACATAGCAACAAAGAGGGGAAGTTCTATGGGCGTATCACACAGCCTGTAGCAAACTTCTTGTTGGCTAAGTTGGCGTTGAATGCTGAAATCTATACCTATGACGACTGGACGTCCGGTTATCAGAACCGGCCTCGAGGAAAGGATATTGTCCTGAACGTTCCTGTAGAGAACCATAACGCAGATGATGCTGCCGGAAGATTGGCAGACAAGCCTGTCGTCAATGGAAACTACCAACTGAATGCCTGGGAAACCTGTATTTACTATTGTGATAAATTGGCAGAGGAGGGTTATATGTTGGAGGATGATTATGCTGCCAATTTCTCTACTCACAATGAAAACTCTCGCGAGAATATCTTTACGATTCCTATGGATAAGAACGTGTATGTCAATCAGTTCCATTATCTCTTCCGCTCTTATCATTATGCGCATGGCGGGCTCTTTGGATGGGGCAGTGAGAATGGTACTTGTGCTACGGTTTCCACGATGAGGACAAACCATTATGGTGAGGCGGATGAGGATGCACGATGCAAGGTCAATTTCGTGGCTGGTATGGTGAAGGTTGATGGAAAGAATGTTCTGATGGATAATGGTAAAGTTCTTGAATATCAACCTCTTGAGGTGAAACAAAATCTTACTAACAGCCCTTATGTCAAGACTGCGGGCACCAGAATGGCTAAGTATGAGGTGGACCGTACTGCTTATATGGACGGTAGACTGATAAGCAACGATATTGTGCTTTTCCGTTATGCTGATGCTCTCTTGATGAAAGCTGAGGCTAAAGTGCGCAATGGAGAGGATGGTAGTGCTGAACTCGATGCTGTGCGCTTGCGTGTAGGAATGCCTGTCTGTGAGGCTTCACTCGAGAATATTTTGCGCGAACGTTTGCTCGAACTTGTTTGGGAAGGTTGGAGGCGTCAAGACTTGATTCGCTTCGGCCTCTTCACTGGGGCATACGATCTGCGTGAACCATTGCCAAACGAACAGTCAGGCTACACGACGGTGTTCCCCATTCCGCAAAAGTGTATCAATCTGAATAAAAAACTCATTCAGAATAAGGGGTACGAAAAATAGGGGAATGTAAGAAGACTTTGGTCATAATAGATGGCTGGCTTTGGTCATAATAGGTGGCTGACGTTGGTCATAATAGGCGACCGGGCTTGGTCTTAATAGATGACCAGAATTGGCCTTGATAGGCGAGGCAAGTCTTTGCCTTGCGGATTTGGCTTAAGCAGGAAGTTTCATTATCTCGCAATAAAATCAGAAAAAGGCAGCAATAATATCTGGAAAACAGTGGCAGGAAAGCTTCTGTATATTTATTCGCCAGTAAGCTGTACTTAACTGTGAGAAAATAATTTCCCAGTTGGGAAAAAATATTTTTCCAGTTGGGGCGATATGGTTTTGCAGTAGGGATCTCGTTTTTCAGCAATTACTGCATGAATTTACGGCTTAAATATGCGTTGAGTTTCTCCGCCCTGATGTATTGGAAAAGCAGGCTCTACTTTCGCAAGTAAGCTCCACGCGCCCTGAGGGGACAGAAACTTTTAAGCAGCACGTCCTGAAGGGACAGAAGCTCCTATAAGCAGCACGTCCTGAAAGGACAGAAGCTCTTAGCCCAGGGCAACGCCCTGGGTATAAAGCAATTAGCAAGGCGCCCTGAAAGGGAAAAAGCTTAAAAAACGCCTGGAGTTTTAAAGCTTTTGCCCTTTCAGGTAAGATGTATGGCGCTTACTTGCGAAAGTTCTGTCTATAGCTTCTGACATAACTTCCGATTCAAAACAAGGTTTTCCTTCGCCTGTGCGCCCGCACACGCGCAGCCCGCGCTCCCGTGTGTATAATATAATGAGAGTGGGGCAGGAAAGTCTCTTATACTTCACTCAAACTGTTAAATAACTGTTAATTTTCAAACTTTTTCATCGAAACTCTTGCGTGTTTGGAAATTAGTTTGTACTTTTGCACTCGCTTTTGAGAAAAACACTTCTCGCAAGCAAGAAGAAAAGAGTTCTTTGAAAGATTTCACATAAACAGACAAGTAGTACAAGAAGCGGTCTTGATTACACCTTATTATATTATAGGGCAGTTGATTGAGACTGGGTAAAAGAAACAAGCCGTCAAGAAATTGACATTCAGGTTTTCTTAGACTACAATAAATTTAGTTAAGGATATTCGTCCTAAGACAGACAACAAACGCCGATTGTCTTTTAAACAAGGCATGAAGTAAAAATGATATTTTACAATGGAGAGTTTGATCCTGGCTCAGGATGAACGCTAGCTACAGGCTTAACACATGCAAGT